>Ga0209596_1000001_pt1 | contig 384979 bp, 353 predicted proteins | sample M_130807_MF_Meta_FD_187314 | JGI IMG/M metagenome (GOLD analysis project Ga0209596, IMG submission 187314) | Freshwater microbial communities from Lake Montjoie, Canada to study carbon cycling - M_130807_MF_MetaG (SPAdes) (version 2) | ecosystem: Environmental > Aquatic > Freshwater > Lake...
CTGCCTTGAGTTCTGCCTTGAGTTCTGCCTTGAGTTCTGCCTTGAGTTCTGCCTTGAGTTCTGCCTTGAGTTCTGCCTTGAGTTCTGCCTTGAGTTCTGCCTTGAGTTCTGCCTTGAGTTCTGCCTTGAGTTCTGCCTTGAGTTCTGCCTTGAGTTCTGCCTTGAGTTCTGCCTTGAGTTCTGCCTTCAGTTCTGCATTGAGTTCTGCCTTCAATTTCTTTGCATTTTTTTTATCATTCTTACTATTGTTTTTGTCCTGAAACATTTTTTCATACTTTACCCTTTCTATTTCACATTTTTTCTCTTCTTCCAACTGCATTTTAATAAAATTCCGTGCGAACGAACTAATAAACTCAATCATTTCGATTTGTTGAGATTCCATTGTTTTGATACAACATTCCAAACATTAAAAAAGCATTTCAATTTTAATGTTTGAAAAAAAAATAAAGCTCGACGCTGGTTTACACAGCAATAAATACATCATCGCCATCGCCGTTTTTATTTCTCTCAAATGTCCCCACTTGAATAGGATTCACTCCTGGATTTTTCAAGGCTTCCTTGTAACTTTCCAAATCATATATTTTATAGAATTTCCCTTTAATAATAGTTTGTGCCACATATTTTTTCCCATTGATGGTGATGGAATTTCCGGTCCATTGAATCTGCGTTTTATTTATTTTCGCAGTAGTATCCTTTTCTTCTTTAGAATAATCTGGAACATAGGAATATTTAGATTCATCTGCACTAGGAAAACTCATGCAAGTAAAATTCTCCTTTCCATGGGGATAAATGCCACAATCAAAAGACGTCTCTTTAATAATCTTTGCCAATTGAGTATTCACAACTTCTTTAATACTAGATATTTGATTCAACAATTGGTCGCTAGTAACAGGTCCAAATGGTTTTAATTTACCCTTGTCTTTTAATTTCAATTCAATGGAATCATCGCTCTCCAATTGTTTTTTTGAAAATCTCATTAAATAAATAAATACTTCTACCGACTGCAATTCTTCAGGCAAATCTTTATGACTACAAATACGCCGGGCACGACCAATCACCTGTTCTGTCCTGACCGGATGCCAATAGGGCTCCATAATATGAACGTATCGCGTGTTTCTCAAATTAATACCTTCTGACCCAGAAGAAGTAATCATTAATACTTTAATGATTTCACCGAGATTGTTGTTTGGATGTATGAGTTTTAATTTATTCGCAATATTTGTAGGGACATCATCCCATGAACTATTATAAATATTACGAATGATTTCTTTTTCTTCTGCACTTTCAGTTCCAGTATACAAGGCATATTTAGGTTTTCTCATGTTTTCTTCAGAAATATCCATTTCCCACATTTCGCCCATTTTTTTCAATTTAAATCGCGTAAAACCATTGTAATCCAAGACCATGGTAAATATTCCAACGCCTTCCAATGTTCTAAATTGAGAATACAACAAATGCAAACCAATATATTTCTCATCTTGAATGTTTTCCAACACATGGAGGAATTTAGGACTATGAGTTTGCAACGCAGTTGGAGATAAATATTCATCACCATGTTCAATCATTTCCGCGATTTTGGCTTTTATTCTATCATCATACGTTTCATCCGCGATTTTATTTAAAAACTCGTCTCCTTCAATCTCTCCTTCACGCTCCACATTAATATCTATTTTATTTTCTTCTTCATTGAGCATCTTTACTAATTCAGTTTCTTTTGACTCTTCTTCTTCATTTGCCTTGGGCATTTTTATACGGGGCATCGGCCTCTCATTCATTACATAATTGCAATACAAGCGGGAAAAAATGCGATAACTTGATTTGACATCATCATATACATCTGCAGCCGATGACGATTTTTTCACAGGTTTTTCAGAGAGACGTTCTTCTTTTCTAGCATCTTCATAGATTTTAAATTGAAAATCACTCATTTTAATGCTGACAATATGATAATCTTTCGTCAAATCTTTGTCAAATCTCGGCAATAAATCTTCTTGTGCACTTTTGAAATAAGAAGACAATCCTAATATTCGTCTGTGCAGTCCATTGACATTTTGCAGTTCATGTTTATCTTGGTCCATGTATTCTCTCATAAAGGTGTCCAACTCATCAGGCAATGCTTTAAAATTACGAACCTTTATAGTTGCAGCATTTACATTAATATCATTACGAGCCAAGAGAGAAAAGATGCTTTTTTCAAACATTTCATCAGATATGAAATCCGTGTCAAATGTCATCGCTTTTGTCTCTCTATTCCTTTTCTCATTTGTGACACCAGTATATTTCTGCGAATCAATCGTATTTTTAAATCCGAGAGGGTTTCGTGTAATAGTTAGTATTCGGCTGGTTGGCGAATAATCCAAGTAATCCAATGTCTTGTTTGTTTGAAATAGTTGAGAGAGAAAATCCTTGTCCACTTTTTCTCTCGTTTGAATGTCCAACTGAACCTCCCATGTTTTAATGTATCCTCTTAAAATATTAAATAAAATCGCGAATTCATTCGGATAATTAATGACAGGCGTTCCTGTTAATAGAACCACACGCGAATTACTGGCAGACAATAAGTATTCGTATATTTTTGACGCTAAAAATTTGGGCATGCGTTCTTTTTCCCCTTTTGTGTTTTCTTTGATTTTTGGCTCTTTTTTCAACTTGTTTACAATTCTACTGATTAAATTGTGGGCTTCGTCAATAATAACAACCGCATTGTCAAATAAATTGATTGTGTAATCTTTGGTAAGTTCTTTTAATTTTTCCATTCGTAAACCATTGTAATTAATAAATAAATATTTGTTTTCAATCATTTTGTCTAATTGCAAGTCCAGCGAATTTTTATCTTCTGCGGATAAATTCGGATAATTTGATGCTTTGCGTACATCTATAAACCATGCACCCTTCTTTTTGCGTATATATTCCATGGGTAAATTTAACACATTGGAAATGATAGGCATGGCTTCTTCGTTGGATGAAGCAGAATACCATTTCCAGAATTGATTGCGGCGAAATAATAAATCGCCGCATTTTTTCAATTCCACCATGTAATTCTTTCTTAAAGACGCGGGTGTCATAATAATGACCTTTTTATGGTCTTTCATTCCTTCGGCAATTGCAATAGATGTGCATGTTTTGCCTGAACCTAGACCGTGAAATAACAATAGGCCTCTGTAGGGCGTGTATAAATTCAAATAATCTCTTGTTATTTCTTGATGAAGCAAGAGAGAAATATTGCCTGTGGATTTGCCTATATTTTCGCAAGTAATATTTTCTGATTTAGACAATTCATCGCGATATGGTAAAAACATTGCATTGATTCTGTCAATAAACATTTGACGATTGTTCATGAAATAGGACGGGAGTTTGATTCTGTATTTTCTCTGTTTTTGTGGGATAAATTTCACCAAAGGTCTCTCGTCAATGACCAGTGGGACTTCGGGGCCTAATATGGCCACGCCTTTGACAACTTGTGGCGTTTTGCGTCGTTTTTTAGTTGTTTTGCCTTCTTCTTTTTCTCCCTTTTCTTCTTCTTGCCCTTGTTTTTCTTCTTCTTGACCTGGTTGCCCTTGTTTTTCTTCTTGCCCTTGTTTTTCTTCTTGCCCTTGTTCTTGCCCTTGTTCTTGCCCTTCTTCGTCATCTTCTTCTAGTATTATTTTTTTGCGCCGCACGCCCTCTGTTTTTACCTGTAATAAATTGGAAGCCAACAATTCAGTAAAATCATATTCTTCCTCTTCTTTTCTCTCATCCTGCATTTCTTTGATAGAAACAAATACAGGTATATAGTCAACTACAACAGGTTTTACTTCATAATTATCCATATTGTGCTTATATAATATAAATATATAAAAAGTGACGACAATTACTAGTTGAAATATGAAAGAATTGTATTACACGCAATTTGTTCTGCCTTGCGTTTAATTTTGTGTTGTCCTTCACCTAAAAACAAGAATATCTTTCCATGATGCAAAGTAATATATTCTTGTATTTTTTTAAATAGATAACCAGAGTCTTTGTCGTCGTCTTTTGACCCTTCTTTTGGACAATACTCTTTCTCATCTTTCTCTCTCTTTTCAAAATGTTTTATATCCATTGCATGATTGAAATCTAAATTGTGAATTGACTGTCCTAAACATAAATACACTCCCATTTTATAACCATAATCCACATCATATTCAATTTCAATATAATGTGGAGTAACCTTGAACTCTTTTTGTATTTTTACCTGCAATATATTTTTATAATTGTCGTCATTTTGAATGAGAGAAATCCAATCAATGTGTTTTTCAAATATGTTTTCCACGAATTTTTGAGCCATTTGAAATCCCGGACCTGTAACAAACATTTGTTCAAACCATCCATCTTCATCTTTCACTTGAATCTTATTAAAATCCAAAAACAATGCTCCTAAAAACGATTCAAATAAACAGCCGATTTTTTTCACATTGGTGCGTATTTTCTTTTCCTCTGAATGTTTAGATAAAATAAGCCAATTGTGCAATTTCATCTCCATTGCGATTTTTCCAATGGCCTCGTTCTTTACAATTGCGATTTTTTTCTCAGTCATGAATCCTTCATTCTCTTTAGGAAATCGGCGATACAAATAATATTTAGTAACTAATTCTAAAATACCATCTCCTAAAAATTCCAGCCTTTCATTTGATTTTGTGCTCAATGGCAAACAATTGTCCGGTTTTTCAACAATGGTAATGTTTTGTTTTATATTTTCAACATTCGGACGCTTTGTATAAGACCGATGTATAAATGCCCGGCGATACAAGGACATGTTTGTCACAGTTGGCGGTAAACCATACTTTGTTAGAATATATTGAACATCATTCAATGTAATCTCAATGTTTAATGGATTGTAAGGATTAAAAATTAATCCGTCTTCACTTTTAATAATATCTTCATCATTCATGTTGTGTATTTATTATTATACAGAAACATTTATATTGTTTAGGAAAAAGAGAATACAAAAGAGAGAAAGAATAAAATATTCTCTTAGTGTATAATGGTTCTTTCAAACGGCTCAAAATCGGCAAGATTGCAACAATCTATTTCTAATAGAACGAATGTATGCGGCGGCGTTAAAAAGGCTGGTGTGGCACCTCGTGTTGGATTCTTTCTTTCAAACAATCCTAGTCTGATTGGTGCAGTCCAGTCTGTTCCTAAAACATGCGTCCCTAACACCTCGATTCAGACACAACAGTATGGATACCGTGCAACGATTGGCGGTGTATAATTTTAGTTTTGATATAAATATTATATTTTATTTATATCACATGTTGATTAAAATAGACAATCGTGAACAAGAATTGATTGCGGAAATCCAACAAGTTCTCTCTCTTTTTGATACTAAAGAGATTCTTTTAAATGAAGCTACGCTTCATCATGAAGGAGCGAAGCTCCTTTTAAAAGTGGAAATGTTGCCTTTAGGAGATATTATTATCAGTGATGATGAAGGCAATGATTTGATTATTATAGAGAGAAAAAGCATCAATGATTTAATTGCGAGCATTAAAGACGGGCGATACGAAGAACAATCTTATCGGCTTTCTGGTTCACCAATTCACAATCATAATATTATTTATTTGATTGAAGGAGGGATTCATACTGCGAAAAAACATAACCATCATATGGTGTATTCTGCCATTTTCTCTCTGAATCATTACAAAGGATTTTCTGTTATTAGAAGCATGAACATGCAAGAAAGTGCCATTTTTATTGTTAACAGTGCCAAGAAAATAATGACAAATACGCGATTGAATAAATCGCCGCATTATTCGTCGCAAGTGTGTATTGCTTCTTTTGTTGGTGACGGTGAGGTTGCTACTCATGATGTTAATACAGAGAAAATCCCGTATTCTTCTGTTGTGAAAAAGGTGAAAAAAGACAATATTACTGCCGAAAATATGGGTGAAATTATGTTGTCTCAAATGCCCGGACTAAGTCATGTCACGGCAGGGGCAATCATGACGCATTTTGGTGGTTCATTTCAAACATTGGTCATGAAAATAAAGGAATCGCCGGATTGTTTGAAAGAGGTGACATATCTAAATGCGAAAAATCAACCGAAACATTTGAATAAGACAATTATAGAAAACATTGTCAAGTTTTTGTCTAAATAAAGTATAATGAACGAAGACAATTGCAATGTTTTATTGGGCTTCTTGTTTATAGTTTTTCTTGGTTATTTAGTGTATAGTTCTCTTTTAAAAGGGAGAGAAGGATTGGAAAATGCATCTCCTAATGAAAGTGCCAGTTCATCAAATGGAATTGCTGGAAATGCCACAACATATGCTTCTGCCGTCAAACAGAAAACGGTGAATTTAAATGACACACTTTTAATTAGTAAATATCGAAAAGAATATGAAACCCTCATTTTAAATGTGGACGATTTGGTGAATTCCATGATGTTGAAAACCGTGGCAAGCATTGACCTCGGCACTGCCAACACTCCTTCTAAAATGATTGAAGGTGTGAAAATGTTGAATGAATTGTCCGCAGCAAAAGAATCGTTGAATAAAGTGATGAAATTTGTGGAGAATGCTAGTTAAATGCGGCCACGCCGCCACACCGCCACGCGAATTAGACGCGAAGTGCCACTTCATTGCCAGCATAGACTCCTTGATCCACCAAAGATTGAGTGTATTCAATTCCGCCCCAATTGTCGTCCATCGGGTCAGGACTATACAACATATTTTCTTGTTGTTGACTTATATTGTCTAAAGGCGTTGTTGTTCCTACATAATATGAACTCTGGTCAAAGCCCGGATATGAATTCGTATTGTAAGGCGGGTCATTTCGGGTTGCATCCACCAACAATGTCGGATTTGGTTTTGTCGGAATAGTAGAAAGAGCTGGAGGCAAACCTCCTTGCAAATTCGTGACACCGGGTCTCGTTTTATACACGGGATTGCCTTGTGCATCATATGTTTTTTGCAAATATAATACGGGACAACGAATTCCTTGACTTCGTTGCCAATCTAAAAATTCAACATAATCTTCTAAATTCTCAAATTCAATCGGATTGACACCCGGTATTTTAGCCAATTTAGAATTATACAAGTAAAAGGATTTGTCGTGTTGTATTAAAATATTCGGGCAGCGGTTTTCTATATTATTTTTTAGACCTTCTACATAATTTGCATCACTGCATTTTAAATAAAAACACATGCCTATCATAAAAATAATTGCCAGTAAAATGTTGAGATACATATAAATAATAGGGATAATTTAATTATTTGATTAATATATAGAAATGGAATTTTTACATATTAATCCTAGCACAAAAAATGCACACACTTTTGATAAAATGGTGAATGATGGGAAGAATGTATTTGTCTTGATTTATATGGAAGGATGTGGACCTTGCAATCAGACGCGTCCTGAATGGACGAAACTTAAAAATATATTAGGCCAACCACAACAAAGAATGAAATATCCTGGCGTGGTTGTTGCGGATGTGGACCAATCCGAATGCAGTAATATAAATCATATTTCAGGTCTCTCTGGATTTCCAACAATGCGATACATTTCTGATAAAGGCCGTGTTGTTGAAAATTATGAAAATGAACGTTCAATAGATGCGTTTATTAAATGGATTGACAGCAAACACGGGAGTTTTGTTGATGCGACTCCTGATGCGAATCAGACGATTTCTATGGGTCGGACACGAACTGCTCAAGGACGACAACATCCGCGACGGCGGCGGCGGCGCCGGCAAAGTTCACGAAGAAGTTCACGAAGACGCAGTCTTAAAAATGCTGGTTGGAAATGGAAACCGAAGAAACACTCAAAACGCAATAAATAATTAAATTAAGCATGCGATGCTCCCGTTGCACCTTGCGATAAGATTTCATTATGCCATGCCTACTATTTACTCTCTTTAAGTATTTTATTTTTTAAACAATAACGAATAAAGAACAAGAATAGTCAAAAGATGCATGGCGAAAACCAACAAACAATCAAACAATAAATAATAAAATTGAATTAGAATTATTTATTTATACAAATGTACAGAAAACACACATGTCGTCGTTCAGACTGCTTGATTTTAACGTTTTGAATCAATCCGAAGAGGAAAGAGAAAAAAAGGATGAGGGTGATTGCGATTTGTATGAAAACGCAAAAGAAGAATACACTGCAAAGAAAGATACAACTCAATTTCTAATACAAATGTTTGGAATTAATAAAACAGGTAAATCATGTTCAATTATTGTAGAAAATTTCAGTCCATTCTTTTATGTTTTGGTAGACGAGACATGGAAAAAATCAACCAAGGACCAATTTCTCCAACATATTAAATCAAAATTAGGCAATTATTATGCGAATTCTATTAAAAATTGCATTATCGTAAAACGCAAAAAATTATATGGATTTGATTGCGGAAAAACATATAAATTCATCAAACTAGAATTCAATAGCATTTTATCCTTTAATAAAGCGAAAAATCTATGGTATTCTGAATATATCCAAGAACGCGGACGAATCTTATTGGAAGACGGATACCTCTTTTTAAAGACAAAAACACGATTGTATGAAGCAAACATTCCACCTTTATTGCGATTCTTTCATATTTGCGATATTAGCCCTTCTGGATGGATTATGATTCCCGATAATATTATGAAAATGGCATCGTCAAGAGAGAAAAGAACTCACTGCGATTATGAAATCACCATGAATTTAGAAGACATTACTCAGATGAACTCAAAAGAAGACCGCGTGCCTTACAAAATATGCAGTTTTGATATTGAAGCGAGCAGCAGTCACGGCGATTTCCCAGTTCCAGTCAAATCTTATAAAAAATTGGCGACAAACATTGTTGAATATTTTGAGAGTTTGCCGCCGACTGCATTAACTCCAATCATGTGCAAAAATATATTGCAAGTAATCATTTTAACTGCATTTGGTTATGACAACATGGCGGGAATAGACCGCGTCTATCCCAAAATTCCACTGAAAACTCGCGGGACTGTATTGACGACCTTTGAATCGTGGATTAAAAAACCCGTGCGTAATTTTCAGAAAATAAACGAGTTAATTACTCTGGAAAAATATTTTCAAGTAGAAGACGAAGATGATGAACTTGGCATGGCAGGGACTTCTCACGTGAAATCATATTCAAACAAAACGGCCACAGTTGTAGACATAATATGCGATTCAAAATGTGACAGAGACAGCAAATTAAATGAAATCACGATATCATTTAATTCATCCTTTCCAGCACTTAAAGGCGACGAGATAACTTTTATCGGTTCCACATTTATGTATTATGGAGAATCCAATCCGTATTTAAATCACTGTGCCGTTCAAGGCACGTGCACTTCCGCGTCGTCGTCAGAAGAGGATGAAAGCACGAGCACAGTGATTGATAGTTGCTCTACTGAAAAAGAGGTGATGCTTTCGTGGACAGACTTGATACAAAGAGAAAATCCGGATATTATTATTGGATACAACATTTTCGGGTTTGATTACAATTTCATGTTTAAACGTGCAGAAGAAAATGATTGCGTGGAAGAGTTTTTACAATTGTCACGCAATAAAGACGAAATATGTGCAACCATGGACAAGGAAACCGGGAAATATAAAATAGAAGAAAGCACCATTCAAATCGCCAGCGGACAACACGATTTGCATTATATTAAAATGAATGGGCGACTTCAAATTGATTTATATAACTTCTTTCGTCGCGAAGAAAATCTCACGTCTTATAAATTGGATTATGTCGCCGGCCATTTTATCGGCGATTATGTGAAATCATTAGAATACAATACTGATGCTGTGGAAAAAACGACGCGGATAAAAACGAGCAACTTGACTGGATTGTTGGAACAAAGTTATATACATTTTGAAGAAATTGGTCATTCGGTGGATTATTATAATTCCGGTGCGAAATATTGCGTAACACGCATTAATCACGCACAATGCTCCTTTGAAATTAGCGGAATCATTCATCCAGACATGACGAAAAAAGTGCGATGGTGTTTGGCAAAAGACGATGTTTCACCCAAAGACATTTTCCAAATGACGAATGGAACTGCACAAGACCGCGGTATTATTGCGAAATACTGTATTCAAGATTGTAATCTGGTTCATTATTTGATGAATAAAGTAGACGTATTAACTGGCTTTATTGAAATGGCGAAAATCTGCAGTGTCCCTGTGAATTTCTTGGTGATGCGTGGACAAGGCATTAAACTCACCAGTTATATCGCGAAAAAATGCCGTGAAAAAGGCACTCTGATGCCCGTGATGGAAAAAGGGTCCATGGAAGACGGATATGAAGGAGCGATTGTATTGGACCCAAAATGCGATTTGTATTTGGACAATCCAGTTGCATGTGTGGATTACGCATCGCTTTATCCGTCTTCCATGATTAGTGAGAATTTGTCACACGATAGCAAAGTATGGACAAAAGAATATGATTTGGCAAACAATTTGATTTGCGAAGAAGGAGAGAAAAATGCCGACGGCGAATTCATCTATGATAATTTGGCGGAATATGATTATGTGGATATTCCATATGATACATATGTCTATATAAGAAAAACACCGGCTTCGGCCGCGAAAAAAGTAAAGTCTGGCCGCAAAATATGCCGCTTTGCACAATTTCGCGACGGGGAAAAAGCAATTATGCCTTCTATTTTGGAAGAATTGTTGATGGCTCGTAAAAATACGCGGAAGTTGATTCCGTTGGAAAATGACGAGTTTATGAAAAATGTATTGGACAAGCGACAAATTGGATATAAATTGACGGCGAATTCTCTTTATGGACAATGTGGTGCAAAAACAAGCACGTTTTATGAACAAGACGTTGCCGCTGCCACGACCGCGACCGGACGATTGTTGCTGACCTATGCAAAACGCGTCATTGAAGAAGTCTATGGCGATGCTGTGTGCCAAACCGCGAATCACGGTATCGTCTTGTCAAAGGCGGAATACATATACGGCGACAGTGTTGCGAGTTATACTCCTGTTTATATTCGTGTTAATGGTGATGGTGGTCAGATTGAAATCATTGCAATTGAAGAATTGGCTCAAAAGTATGGAGGCGGTTTATGGCTGGCTTCTTGTGAACCGGGCAAACAAGACAAGGAATTCTGTGAATTGCACAACGTGGAAACTTGGTCGGAAAAAGGATGGACTGTGTTGCGGCGAGTGATTCGTCATGAATTGGCGTCTCATAAGAAAATGATGCGTATTTTGACACATACTGGTTTAGTTGATGTGACGGATGACCATTCACTCGTGTTGCGGTCCGGCGAAGAGGCGTCGCCGAAAGATGTTGTGGTCGGGACTGAATTGTTGCATTGTCCTTTGAATGAAGTCGCTGTTGTTGATTTCTTGTCAATTCCTTCCTGGTCAATTACTCGTTTGTGGATTGCTGCGGCAAAATTTGCGAATGCATTAAATTCAAGAGGAATTCCTTTTGTTATTCATAATATAGACAATATTCAGATAGCAGAGATAGAACGCACAGATAAAATCGTTTCCATGAATGAAATCGAATATTCCGGATTTGTCTATGATTTGACAACAGACAATCATCATTTCGCCGCTGGAATTGGCAATTTAATTGTCCACAACACGGATTCTGTATTCTTCACATTTAACTTGCAAACATTGGAAGGCGTGCCCATACGAGGAAAACAAGCACTGGAAATCACGATTGAATTGGCACAAGAAGCAGGACATTTAGCCTCTTCATTTTTAAAGGCACCACATGATTTGGAATACGAGAAAACATTCATGCCGTTTTGTCTCTTGTCAAAAAAGAGATATGTTGGCATGCTTTATGAAACCGACCCGAACAAATGCAAACGTAAAGAGATGGGTATTGTCTTGAAACGACGTGACAATGCACCGATTGTCAAGGATATTTACGGCGGCATCATTGATATTTTGATGAAAAAACAGAATATTCAAGAAGCAATTGACTTTCTATGCGATTGTTTGACGAATATTGTTCAGGAGAAATATCCAATGGATAAATTGATTATAACCAAATCATTAAGAAGTGGCTACAAAAATCCGAAATCTGTTGCACATAAAGTGTTGGCAGACCGCATCGCCACGAGAGACCCAGGCAACAAGCCGTGTTCTGGTGACCGCATTCCATTTGTGTATATTAATTGTTTGGACGCGGGAGCACTTCAAGGCGACAAGATAGAAACCCCACAGTTTATCATAGAAAATGAATTGAAAATAGACTATTCATTTTATATTACGAATCAAATCATGAAACCGGTGCAACAAGTATTTGCTCTTGTTTTGGAGAAAATATGGTTTATGCAGAGCAAGACGGCGAAATTGAAGAAATTTCATGCGGATGTTGCGAGTCTTCGTCGGAATGCTCTAACAGATGAAGCATTTGAAGATAAAGTAGAACAATTGAAAAATCGGGAAATTAAGGCATTGCTGTTTGATGAATATTTGAGAAAAACGACGAATGCGAAAATGGGGAATCAAAGTCTGATGAACTTTTTCGGGAAGAAATAGTTAGTTGGTATTATCATTTAAATTGCCTGCCGGAGTGCCTGGCGGAGTGCCTGGAGGAAGATTCGTAGTTGCAATTTTAAATGACATTGCTGTTTTTTTATTACTTTTAGAAGAGCGCGTAAATATGGCATTAACTCCTAAATGTAACGCATATGCCAGACACGTCAAATCGTGTGTAACTAAAAATGTAGCTCCTTTAGGGTTTATGGCGGGTGCACCTGTTACTGTTACTCCTCGTGTTAAGGGTGTATTATAATTGGAACCAGCACCAGGAGCATTCACTCCATCATCGGATATATTAAATGTGTCGTTATTTGACAATCTTTTAACCGCTAACACTTGAAGTTGGTCTCCACTTCGTTTACGATGATATTTTAATGCTAACTGTTCTATTCTAAGAGCAGCACCAGAAGTAGCAGGAGGAGTATAAGCATCAACAGTATGCTCATTATTATCTTTATGAGCATCATTTGTGGTAAATACCTGACCTACACCACCACCATTATTATCGCTCCATGTTTGTGTGCACTTTTTCGTTGTCCAATCTGCAGTCATATCACATGAATACTTTGAAAAAAAAGTATTTCTAGTATTCTCTGTCCAAGGAGGGTAATTAGCTTGATATTTTCCCGCAAAACAAAATTGAACACCTTCATCTTTAAAATATTTTTTTGTGGGTGCCCATGATACTCTGGACGCAGAATCCGCTAAATATTCAGGTGTCATTAAATGATATAATCTCCAAGGAAATGCCGTTCCCGATTTCAGTTGGGTTATAAATTTATTAACCTGATGATCAACCAATATAGCCGTCCCATCTGGCATGCCTAAATTTTGCATAAGCTGTTGGCCCTGTACGGTTACATCAGTCTCAGTAATTCCTGTACCTGGACCCCATTGAATAGTTCTAAGGCTATATCTCTTACCATTGGTTGTGGTAAAATAAAAAGGTGGTGGTGTTGCACTTCCAACTATGGAGTTGTCCATCATATGCTCTATATTATTATCCACAACATTTCCAGTTGTATCATGTAATTCTCCAGTAACAAAATTAAAAATATGAGGTTCAACGTCTAAACTGTTAAAGCTTTTATTTTTAAAATTTTCCTCGATAGCCAATCCACGATTAGCAGCAGGAGCTCCTGGATCACATTTAGGAACAAGAGGAGGGGCAGGCAATGCATGAAAAAACTCTTCACATTGCCATGTTTTTGCAGCCGGTATAGTGCTTCCCCTTTGTCCCATCTTAATTATTGCATCATGAATTGCATCGCCGAATGCAATAGATGCTAATTTTACCCACATGCTATCGATATTATTCTCAGCAGGAGGTGGAGGTAAAGTATCTGCTGGTGGTGTATTTGTGTCTGAAGCTTGTATCGGAGTAACTGCTGGATTTGCTGCCATATTATTATATATATATATATATAATAATATGGCAACATCCGAGTATTTTAATATTTCTCAATATTTAAATTTACAAGAAATTCCAAAATATTTAGATGAACATGATTATTTTAATACATTACTAATATGTTATTTAGTTAATATTCACACTGGTGAATCTCCACATTTATTACATAGTGTTAAAGTATTATTACTTCTTATTTATTTAAAAATGTATAATAGATACACATATGACCATGTAGATTCTATTATTTTCCCACCACAATGGTTTATTTCTAATACTGGACTTATAAATAGTTTAGTAGATGAATTTATGGATTTGATTGAATGTTATTTACGTGGCATGTTTTTTCTTCAATGGGGTTATATTAAAAATGAAATTCTGTCTACTATACAAGTTCGTTTAAGTAAAGTTACTGAAGAGTTGAGTAGGGAAGCATGTATCAATGCGAGAATTTATGTGCGCAGAGAATACTATATGCGAAACAATAATTTCGTTTTTAATGGAGCACCTCACATGATAGATAGGTATTCTTTTGAAAATTATTATGAGAAACAAATGATTAGCCATCTAATCAGAACCTATGCTAATATTCAATCAAATTCTATTATGTTTGATGCAAACAATAGGATGATTGCAGAAACAGAAAGTGATTATGGAAATTTCAATTTGTCTGGATCATCTGAGGAAGTTAAACATATAGTTGCACAAGAAGCTCAAAAAGCAGGGTGGACCCATCAGGTGACTCGACTCGTTTTTTTAGATCAATTACAATATAATCAGGCAATGCTTTATAATTATACACAAATACAAGCTGAAATATCTATGGATACTGTTAAATTGAATATGCATCTCTCTCAACAGGTAAAAGGAAAAGAAGCATCACTGTATGATAAGGCAAAACAACTCGCAGAAGAAGCAATTAGACAACTTGAGCCAACCGCTTATAAAGACGATATTGAAAGAATACCTGAATATGCGGAAAATATTGTACGGGAGGAGATTGCTGAATCGAATAAGATTATGGCAAATGGAACTGAGAATATAAGAAACTTTATAAGTGTTGCGGAGCATGAGGCAAACCAGTATCTTCAAGAGAACTATCCTAATGCGACACCTGAATATAAATCCAGTTATGTGCAACATCGTATGCAACTCGCAAGGAATCAGGCAATAAAAATTAATCAAAATGCATATCAGTTTATTGGTGAGCAAAAGCAAATATATCGTGAAATCATTCGTTTTTTTATGAATCAACTAACATTTGAAAAAAACATGTTGGTGATGTATAATGCAATATCTACTTATATAAACTTTATGGAAAGTAATATAGTCCAGTATATATCAGAAGAGTCCTCAAAGAGTACTCCGTCTGTGTCATCAATGCCTCATCCAGACACACGCGAACACTTGCGTCAGCAAGGATTATATATAGCACACCAGATTGGAATTGAACCTGTATATAACGATTATTTTGCAAGACAATATGCATGGTATAAACTAACCTGGGGGCTGGATGATCAAGAGGCAGCATTACTTGCAAAAGAATATATAAATGGACTAAAGAAGGGTCTTAATGATAAGCAAGCATTTGGATATGCAACCATGATGTATCAAAAAAATGATCCTGTTTTTGCACTTGAACAGGCCAAAATTATACAAGGAGGACGAACACGCCCACACAAAAAAACACATAGAAAAAAATACTCTCATCACAAGAGACACAATAAAACTCAACGTCATAAAAAAAGAGGAACTCATAAAAGGAATCATAAAAAAAGAGGAACTCATAAAAAGAGACAGTCTTAATTATCACAATTTAGAGATTATTAAATTGTGATAAATTCGTAGCAAGAGTTCATACACGTTCATGTTTAATAATTCGATTCACCATTATTCGTTAGATTTACTTTTTCAAAATGCAAGCGATTTGTTGTTTCATTATAAAATCCGCTTCCTAATTGAACCATATCTGCCCCAGCATTCAAATAATCGCGAATGTCTTGACCATATCTTATTCCACCTGAACCGACGATTTGTATTTTGCATAATGAAACCCCGAAATATTCCTTGAATGTTTTAATATTTCCGAGAGCAATGTATTTATTGATTTTGCCTGAAACACCACAATATTTTCCTTCATAATAAGTATTTGGAATTGTATTACAACAAACAATATATTCCACGATATCAGTATACAATGTGAATACATTGGCGATTTTGCGGATTTTTTCCAATTCAAAAAAAGGCGGCAATTTTAGCCCGATTTTCACGTGTGTTAAATGCAATGCATGTATTTCTTCCAGGATGAAAACAATATCTTTTTTATGATATCCTGCAATTCTCGAATCTAAATTCGGACAACTAATATTCAATTCAACGAGCCCAGATTTGTCCAATGATTTTAAATATTCATCATAGTCTTTTAGTATCCAACTATATCCTTCTAAATAAGCAACGGATAGTATAAATTGTTTTCCTTTTTCAGATACGAGAGAAAAACAATCCTTGTAATATTCATATCCAAAATTGGGCAATCCTTTGCAATTAAAATGTAGACCGTCTTTTTCATTAAAAAAATAGTTGGGCTCTGGATTGCCTTCTTTTTGCATTTTGGTGCATGTTTTGCTTACGATACCAGAGAGAAATGGTATGTTGGCTAATTCAATGAGTTTCTCTCTTGTGTCGCACCAACAACCACTCGCGTTTAATATGCGACCTTGAAATTCAAATTCATTCATATACTTATACTTTATCACTCTTTTATCTCTCTAAATTTCTTATTGTGTAATACAATATATTAGGTCTTCTTCTTGTTGGTTGTGATTCTGTTGCTGGTGTTGTTGTTGTTGCTGTTGCTGGTGTTGCTGTTGGTGTTGCTGTTGCTGTTGATGAGGATGTCGCAGTCGTCTCTCCATACATTTCATTCCAAAATCCCAATAAATAATTTCTCATTATCAATTCAGTTATATCACTGTCTAAAAGTGAATCTAATGAACTATATGGCGTGGCTCTCGTTGTCGCGGTGGCTGGTGCATGTGTAGATGCGTGCAAAGGTGCAGGGGCAACTGAGACAAGGTCTTCATTGTTACTCATGTCTATCGGGTGATAATTTCTAATATCACATCTACATATTGGGCAAGAGACATTTGAACTAAACCAGGTGTTAAATTGAGCAGAAGAACAAATGTGACCACACGGCAATATTTGTCGAACCATGTCAGAATTGTTAAAAGGTTCGCATGTAAAGGGACAAGATTCATTTGACGGTTGCACAATTGTGTCGTATTGAACAAATCGCGTTGCATTTTCAATTTGGCGTTGTGTGGGATATATTATGACTGGGTCAAAAAAAGAATCTCTCAACCGTGTTCTTACATTTCTGTTTGTGTTTAAAGTGTTTCTTTGTATTGGGGTTGTCGGGATTGTCGGTGCTGGCACCGGGGTTGTGACCGGAACCGGTCTACTAGAAGGCAATCCGTGTGCGTTTGATTGACGAGGCGGCAGCACTTGAGACGTTGAACCATCAGTAACAGGCACAATAAGGGGCGGGGGCGCAGGACCGGAATTCCGATGATGTCTGCGAGCACGAGGTCTATATTGCTGGTTTCGTATTAAATTAATATTATTTTGCAAATTGCAATTCATGGATTGCAAAGCATTGATTTGTGCAATGTTATTGTTGTACATTAAAATATAGTTGTTCAGTTCGGCATCTCTCCCTCTATAATAAGTATATTCAGGTGTCATAATATTAAAGATTATTAAATATATTTTATATGAGTTTTAATAAATACAATAATAAAGGATTAAGTGGATTGCAAAATTTGGGAAATACCTGTTTTATAAATTCATGCATGCAAATATTATCTCACACATATGAATTAAATGAATTTTTATCTCGTCCAACCAATAAATTCAATAAAAACCCTGAATCTGTCTTGTTGTTTGAGTGGAATAGATTGAGAGAAATGTTGTGGTCCACCAATTGCACGATTTGCCCCGAAAAATTCATAAGAACGATTCAGGTCGTCGCGGAATATAAAAAAGTGCCTATATTCAGTGGTTTCTCTCAAAATGATTTGCCAGAATTCCTTATTTTTATGATTAATTCCTTTCACTTGTCTCGTTCACGCAGAGTCTTGATGACAATTAACGGCAATCCCGAAAATGAAAAGGATGTTGTTGCCATGAAATGTTTTGAAATGATAAAAGATATATATTCAAAAGAGTATTCTGAAATATGGGATTTATTTTACGGCATTCATATTTCACAGATTAAAGACATTGACACAGGCGTCGTGAAAAGCATGAAACCGGAACCATATTTTATCATTAATTTGCCTATTCCTAATATGAAATCCCCGTCATTGTATGACTGTTTTGATTTATACACTGAAAATGAATTGTTAGACGGAGACAATCAATGGTTTAATGAAGCGATTGGCCAAAAGGAATGCGTCTATAAAACAAACATCTTTTGGAGTTTTCCGACGATTTTGATTGTGGATTTGAAACGCGTAAATTCAAAAAATGTGAAAACGCCGACGATGGTTTCTTTTCCGATTACTGATTTGAATTTGTCAAGATATTCCATCGGATATAAAAACGCTTCTTATATGTATGATTTGTATGGAATATGCAATCACTTTGGAAATTCCATGGGCGGTCATTATACCGCATATATAAAAAATGCAAATGGTAAATGGTATCATTTTAATGACACCTCAGTTACACAAATTCAAGAATCACAAATAATAACTCAACAAGCATACTGCTTTTTTTATAGAAAAAAACAGTGATAATATATATATGAATTCAGCAACAGTAGATTTATATGATTCAGTGAATAATTTATTTACAAACCCATTGATATTTGTCGTCTTGTTAATCATTATTATTGCATATGTTCTTTTATTTTCATCTTTAGGAGGAAGTGGTGAACAAGAAGAAGAAGGTTCAGGCTCTGGCCAAAAAACATTAATCATTCTTCTTTTCGCGATTTTTCTTGTTTTAATGTTGGTAAATTTATTCAATTACTTTTTTAGTGTGGATGTTATGGCAAATATTAATAATTTTTTTCAAGAAAGCCCGAAAATTAATGTCGTGGTGGACCAAAGCAAAGGAGTTGGCCAAGGAACGACCGTCCCTGAAATAAAACTGACAAAACAGGTCTTTAACATTCCTGGAAATAATTATGATTATGAAAATTCCGGTGCATTGTGCAAAGCATATGGTGGACGATTAGCAACTTATTCTGAAATAGAAAATTCATACAATTCTGGTGCGGAATGGTGCAATTATGGATGGTCTGATGGTCAAATGGCTCTCTTTCCCACACAACAAAAAACATATGACAATTTGCAGAAAATTGCGGGTCATGAGAACGATTGTGGCAGAGCAGGAATCAATGGCGGATACATGGCGAACCCGCGATTGAAATTCGGTGTGAATTGTTATGGATATAAACCGAAAATCACGCCAGAAGAGGAGCATTTAATGTCTTCCACGACACCTTATCCGCAAACACAAAAAGACATTGATTTTCAAAATGAAATAGATTATTGGAAAACGCAAATCACCAATATTTTAGTATCGCCATTTAATTACACGAATTGGTCCAAGATTTAACTAAAATTATGTTTATCAAAAACATGACCTTCTGAATGAAAAATATTGCTTTCAGGTCTATTTACAATATAATATAAAGGATTGTAATCTTTAAAACTGTCACTGTCGTGATATGTGTGTATCATTGTGTCCAAATCATTATAGGTCAACCCAGTTTGATTCATTAAAATGTCCCATGTTTTATGACAAATTTCAATCTTGTTTATATATGTATAATACTTTTTTGGAACAAATAATAGTGTGTCGTTTACCCTAGGATTACTTCCACATTTATACAATAGTCTCCAACAAATAGTAGGAAATAAAATCATGTTTATGGTAGGATTAAAGGTTTCCATAAAATGTTCTTTCAAAAATAAATCTATTCTTAGAAATAAAAGAAAATCGTATTTTTCAATGTCTTTTATTTTATTTATGGAATCATGAAATAAACTATTCAATCCAATTACAGTTGAATGCAATGTGTTTCCAATTAAATATTTATTATAATTCGATAATAAATCATTATCGAATTGTGTAGTATAACTTGATATATACACTGAAACAGATTCCATGTTATATTTTGCAATAAGACGTTCTATAAAACGGGTGTGACTTTTACATGCTTGCATTTGTGCATGATAAGATTTAACAGTGCCTCTGTTTCTATTTCCTTGACCACCTAATCTAAAACTTTCTCCTAATAATATGATTAGTCCGTTCATACTTTAGACAAAGATATATAATTTATATCTTTGTGGTAATTGGTATAATAATACAAAACATTTATATTATTATACATAATATGAATATAATAATTCCATTGGGAGGAAAAGGCGAACGATTTTCTAAAAATGGCTACAAAGAACCGAAACCACTCATATCCATATTTGAAAAATGTATGATTGATTATGTAATTGACAATTTATTCCTTTCTGAAAAGGACCATGTATTTATTGTTTATAACAAACATTTAGATAAAGATAATGACAATTTTTCAACACACATCCACAAGAAATACACCTATATTAAACTTATTCCAATAAATGATACAAAAGGTGCAGCAGAAACATTGCTGTTAGGAATTGAACAAATTATAGAACAATTCAATTATAATAAAAAATGCATGATTTTAGATTGCGATACATTTTACACAGAAGATATTAGAAATGCATTTAACAATTCTCAAGATGAGAATATGGTATTTTATACAAAGAATTATGATACAAATCCGATATATTCATACATTGAATTAAATGAGGATTTTGAAATAACATGTATTCAAGAAAAAAAGAAGATTTCTGACAACGCAAATACTGGTGCATATTGTTTTACTGATATACATGTGTTGCATAAATATTGCAAACATGTTTTAGAGAATAATATTACATTTAACAATGAACCATATACTTCATGTGTTATTTCTGAAATGATAAAAAATAAAATAAAATTTATAGGTCATGAATTGCAAGAAAAACATGTTTTTTCTCTGGGAACCCCGCAAGCACTAGATAAATACATCAATAACACGCATGCTTTCTTATTTGATTTAGATGGAACATTAGTCATTACGGATGATATTTATTATGACGCATGGAATCAAATTCTAATAAAATATAATATTGTTTTGACAAAAGAGATATTCAATGCTTTTATACAAGGAAATAATGATAAATATGTATTGCACACACTCCTAGTAAACGTGGAAGTATCATTAATTGAATTATCCACATTAAAAGACGAGTTATTCATTCAAAATTTACATAAAATAAAAATAAAAAATGGAGTGCATGCTTTTTTAAATGAAATAAAAATGTCTGGCTATAAAGCATGCATTGTGACAAATTGCAATAAAGAAGTTGCTAATAAAATCGTGAAACATATTCATATTGATAAATACATTGATTTTATTGTATCAAGCAGTGATTGTCTTATTGGCAAGCCCCACCCAGAACCATACATTAAAGCAATTGAAAAATATAATACATCTAATCATAAATGCATTATATTTGAAGATTCCAAATCCGGCATTTTAAGTGGAAAAGGAGTGCATCCAAAATTGTTAGTAGGAATAGAAACTATTTATAATTCTGTGGAATTATTAAACATTGGAGTCAATCTATCCATGAAAGATTATCTTCATATGAACCCTGCCACTTTACTAAATACTAATTATGGCGATGCAAATTACTATAAAAATGTATTGAAAGAAAATACAAACATTGCCAACATTAAAGATATTTTAATAGATGAAAATAAATTAAAAGGAGGCTTTATTGCAGATGTGATTGGATTTAAAATAACGACTACCAATGATACGGTTTATTCGCAAATTTTAAAATTTGAAAATAAAGAAAAGAATAATTTATCGGACATGGCAAAATCACTAGAATTGTATGAACGGGAATATTATTTTTATACAAATATATCAAATTATATAAATGTAAACCTTCCTAAATTTTATAATTTAGTGCTTGATGAGAATTGCAAGAACATTGGAATTGTCTTGGAAAATTTAATTGATAAAAACTATAAAATAAATTTGAACCTAAACACAGAAAGTATAGATGTGACATTAACCATTGTAGAGAGAATGGCCAAAATGCATTCCAAATTTTGGAATAAAAATTTGAAGAAAATGTTTCCAACGTTGAAGAATAGCACCGATACGATTTTTTGTCCTTTTTTTAAAGAATTCATTCATGAACGATATGATTCATTCAAGGACAAATGGTTCTGTATTTTTAATGCAAATCAAAAAACAATATGTGATGAAATTTATGGCGATTTTTCTGAAATACAGGGCAGATTTTCACTAGGAAATAATCTTACTTTTATACATGGTGACATTAAATCGCCAAATATATTTTATGATATAAATAACAATTATGAACCTTGTTTTATAGATTGGCAACATTGTGCTATAGGCAAAGGTGTCCAAGATTTAGTATTTTTTGTATTAGAAAGTTTTGACATTTTAAATATGAAAAACGTGTTTTATTTAGTAAAATTTTATTATTATAAAAAACTGATTGAACATGGAATTAAAAATTATTCTTTTGAGGAATATGAAAAAGATATATATGATGCGATTTGTTACATCCCTTTTTTTACAAGTGTCTGGTTTGGAACTACGCCACAAGATGAATTAATTGATAAAAATTTCCCGTATTTTTTTATTAGCAAAATGGTTTATTTACTTGAAATTGTAAAGCAGAGTTAATTTCGGCGTGTCTCGGTGTCTCTCGGGTCTTGGTGTCTTTAATGCCTGTGAGTTTTTGTCCTATGTTTTCCGTCTTTATGCCTTTTTGTTTTTTTGTGTTGTCCTTTTTTCCCTCCTGTTGTCGTTGTCGTCGAATCATTTTTGCCCCCATCTTCTTCTACATCTCCGCCAACCAATCCTAATAGTTTTGTATACAAATCATCGCTTACATGTTTGTCTTCATTTATATATGTCGCGTTTTTAGCATTGCCTCCACGTTGGTCTAAAAATCCGCCGTCAAAATAATACAATCCTGCTGGAATTGCTAAATTAGAAAAAGCAGAGTCGGCATTGGCATCCGTGGTCGTGCGGCCACCACCGGCAATGATTGGAGTGATTCCCTTTTGCAACATTATAGAATTCACAGTAAATCCGGCACTTTGCATTTTACCATTTTCTTTATAAATGACAAAATCATTGTCTGCGAAAGGCATATATTATTAAATTATATTATTATCATTCGTGCCCTGGCGTACTCGTTTGATTTCTGGAACAAGTGTTATTTCTCTCTGATTTTTAATATGATTCATGATTAGTTTAAACTGTGCTTCGTTTTTAATTATTTCGCCTAAAGATTTTTCCAGATATTTGAAAGTCAATGGTGTCGCGGTTCGCGTATGCGTAAATTTCAATGCACCGTCTCCAACTTTTACGGAAGAATTAATTGCATGCTTTACAAACAATTTCTCTTCCAATTCATGCTTTTTATTTCGTAGTTGCCTTATTTTTTCATTTAATAGTTTCAATTCATTATCAAATGAAATCCATTGTGCTTCCATACTTATCACCAATAAAATTTATCTCCTCCTTCTTCCACGCCGGGTTCTTCTACGATTTGTTCTGCCTTTGAATTGACCTTTGAATTGACCACGTCTATAAGTTTGCTGCATACCAAGCAATGCCAATGGCACAATTGCTTGATTTATCGCGGGGCCAATAAATCCACCACGTGATGCCCTAGACCTTCGTCCTCTGCCTCGTGCACGCCCACGACGTCTTCGTCCACCCGTCATTGTGTTAGGCAGACCTTGTCCACCTGTTGATGAGACAGACCGTCCATTTGCCAAGACGAGTGCATTGCCTGGATTGCTGCCATTCATTGTATTGTTCATTTGTTGTTGCATTGTTCCCGCCAACTGTAACGCATTTGCTGCCGCCATCTTATAATTTAAGTTGAGATAATAAATGTTTATTACGCAAAAGAATTATTAATATTGCTAAATTAATAATAAAACTGGAAAAAAGAATGGTTAGTATTATATAAATATATGGATTTATAACACCCAATACTATTTCTAAAAAGGGCACGCACAACTTTTTAATTTCAGCCTTGACATCTTCTCTCTGCAATATTTTTACAATTTCAAGCATATTTATAATTATTACATTTTTATGCGTGTTATTACCATTTATTTTTTATAGATAAAAATTAAATGAATATCATTCACCCAAACAATTCGTTTGATTTTGCTAAATTAACTTTAGCACAGCCCAGTGGACTTCATGGCGGAGCATATTTTACAAAACTCAATTACAACCAATCTCCATTGTATATTCAAACTCCTAAAAGTTTGACAAAACAGGCCATTATTACAAGCGGCAAAAAACTGTATTGTGATTTGATGTTTGAAAATCAATTGAATGACTTGATTGAATGGTTTGAAAAATTAGAAACCACGTGTCAACAACTCATTCTTGAGAAATCAGGGGAATGGTTTCAAGACCCATTGCAATTAAACGACATTGAAAACGTATTCAATTCCATCCTTAAAATATATAAATCGGGCAAATATTATCTCGCACGAGTAAATGTTAAAAATACCATCAATGTCTATGATGAAACACGCCAAGTTCTCTCTATTGAAGATATTAAAATAGACACACATATCATTTCTATTTTGGAAATACAAGGCATTAAATTCACGACTCGTAATTTTCAAATTGAAATAGAATTGAAACAGGCCATGATTATTGACAATTCACCCGTATTTAACAATTGTTTAATCTCTCCTATCTTGGGTTTAGATGTTTTAGATAAACCGGATGCTGTGCCTGATGTTGTCGTGCCTAATGTCGTGCCTAATGTCGTGCCTAATGTCGTGCCTAATGTCGAGGACAAGGTCACCATATCTGATGACGATTCCTCCTCATCAGATTCGGAAGATGACATGCTAAATAATACATCGGAAGCGGAAGCAGTAGATACAGTAGATTTGGAATTTGAAGATTTGTCAGACGGTGATAAAAAAGAAGATTTAATAGAAATTACGGAAATGACCGAATTATCGTCTGAGCCGTTTGTTTTGAAAAAACCGACGGACGTATATTATAAAATATATAGAGAGGCAAGAGCAAAAGCAAAAGAGGCGAAAAAACAGGCAATATTAGCACTTTTGGAAGCGAAGAATATTAAGAAAACATACATGTTGAATGAAATAGATGGCAGTGATAAAGAATTTGACGATGAAATAGACAATATTTCAGAAAGCGAACTTTTGATTTAGAATGATTAATGATTGTTTAGAAATTTATTTTATTCATTAATTTTATATAATGGCTATTTCTCTAAGAAAAATGTGGAATGATTACGGAGTTGGCTCAATTATAGTATTATTACTTTTGGCGTATGGCGTTAATTTATTTGCAAATTATTTATATTCAAAAGGCAATGCCGGAAATGAAATGATGAATTCAAACATGAATACCGCATACCAAAATAATGCGGTGCGTCCTTCAGAACCTTTAGGACAAAATGAAGTCTTTTCATCCGCCAATGGAGTTCAAACAAGTCAACCGGGACTCCCTTCCTCTTGTTCTCAACCCAGCATTCAAAACCCCGCTGACCTGTTACCCAAAGACAACAACTCGCAATGGGCTCAACTAAACCCTGCTGGAAAAGGCGAACTCGCGTCGGTAAATTTATTGAAAGCAGGTTACCATATTGGCATTGATACCATCGGACAATCGTTGAGAAACGCCAACCTACAAATTCGCTCTGAACCTCCTAACCCACAACTTAACGTGGGACCCTGGAACCAATCGACAATTTCAAGCGATTTCATGAGACCGAGTTTGGAAATTGGTTCTGGAAGTCAGTAGAGCAAAGAAATCGAAGTTTGTCATAGTCCAAAAAGCAATGATATTCATTATTTTACACATATAAATATTTATCACAGTGTCATCTTTTAGCATTTCAATATTTTTCATCAATTCATCTTGCCAATCATATTTATTGCAATATACATCTTTCTGTAAAATCCGAATAACCGAAAACCCATTATCATTTGCACATTTCATTTATATAAATCGTTTTTTCAGGAGACAGCCAATTTTATATTTATAAAAAATTGAATTGCTTTTTCACAAGTTATGAAATAAAATACTTATCATAATACAATATAGAGAAATGGAAACCATCCTTAAAATTGATGCTATTGTTAATGAAAATTTAGAAGAAGAAAAAAATACTACATATCATAATGAAACTAAAATTAAACTAAAACAATTGTTAGATAGTTCTTCTTCAAATAAAATACACACAAAAAATATAATGGCACTACCAACATTAAAAGATGCACATATTTATTGTAAACATAATAATTTGTCAGGTCAATTTACAGGTCCAGTATTAGAAAAATACATTAAAATAAACAATAACATGACAAAAAATAATGCTTCTTTGTGCAATGGTGATTTAAAATGGCATGATATAAATGTTGAAATAAAAGCCTCAAATGGAGGAAAAGAAAATAATAATTTTAATTTTGTTCAATTACGAATGAACCATAATTGTGAATATATATTTACAGCATATTATATTGATTATACCAATTTAGATAATTTAGGCGAATTATATATTTTCAAATTAAATAAAGAAAATATAAAACCACTAATAGTAAAATATGGTGGATATGCTCACGGAACAATTGGAGAGCTTGGTGAAATAACTATGGACGATTTAAACGATACTGATAATCCAAAAGAATATGCTCTTCGTCCAAAATATGGTGGTAAATGTTGGATTGAACTATTAAATTATAGAGTTAATGAAATCGCTATATAATCTTACAAGTTCGCCTCGTCCCATTGAATTTTGTCTTGCTGTGTTTAAACTATCTGAATAATCTAACTGATTAAATCTATTTATTAATTCTTCTTTGTTTATATTGCTTTTAATCCAATGCCAACTTTTTGGTCTTAATTCATCTAATTTAATTTTTACTATTTCGCCAATTTTACCACCATAAGCTCTCATAGCAAAATCAGAACCATTTGGTGGTGTAGGTTGTCCGTATTCATCAATTGGTCCAAATGATAAGAATTCCCAATCTTTGTGTTTTGTTGGTAAATTAATAAAAGGTCTTTCAACTTCTTTTTTTTCCCATATTTGAAAACAACATTTTACCGTCATTTGAGGAGTAAAACAACAGGGTTTAATTGAAACATCCTCATCATAAGTTAAATGGAATATTTTATTTAGTTTATTTTGAATGCTTGGTCGTCTAAAAGTTCTTGGAATAATAAACGCAATAACATTAGACCATTTGGAAGAATGATTAAAGAATTTAATTGCTATTGAGCTTACTTTTCCAAAAGGAGGATTACCAATAACTAATATATTATTTTTATGTGTTGGAGGATGGTAATCAAAGAAGTCCATTTTTATAATATTTTCATTTTCAGGAGATATGTCTATTCCAACTTTGTTTTCAAATTCTAACTGATTAAAGAAACTACCATTACCAGCACTGGGTTCAACAATTAAATCAAAATTGCTTTTATCATATAATTCAAATACTTTATCAATACATTTTTTTGAATAACTTGGTATGGTATAAAATTTATCCAAACCTTCTTCACGGACTGCTTTAGCATTTTTAGTTTCAATAATATTAGTTTTACTACTTTTAGTATCTTCAGGTTCAACTGGTTCTATAATAGTTTCATCTTCCACCATGTCAAATATTATGTTATTTTTAATTTTTGAAATTTTTTCTTCAACAGCTTTATCAACAATTTCTTTGATTTTTAATTCATTTACACAGGGTTTTTTCTTGTTTAAGTGAGTTGTGTAATGTCCCTTTTGTTTAAACTCCCAACCACACTTTTCACAAGTATATTTACTCATTGTTGTTTATAATATATATAAATTATTATTATTTTTCTAAATCAATTTTTTTTTAACTAATTTTAACTAAAATTAGTTAAGGATAAATGGGAAAAAAGAAAAAGGAGGTTTTCCAAGAATTTAGGAAATGAATGTAATACAAGTAATGATTGTCATAAAGATTTAGATTATTACAAAGATAAAGAAAATAAAAAGGTATTTCGTTTATTAGTTTGTTCTAACTGCATGAGTTGCGAAAACAAAAAAATCGTATTTAGAACAAGAGATGCAAATTCCTCAATAAATATTTTGAAATTAACCAAACAAGACCAACAGAATTTCAAAACCAAATTTCGTCTTTCACTTCTTCACCAACTAAAGAGAAGAAGAAAAAGTAAGACCATAAAAATTGATTTTACATTTTTGTATTTTTTTACGCAAAAGTCGGCGTTTTAAATGTCCAAAGGTGTAAAAGTCTAATCTTATAATACAAAATCAGAATCAGGATTAAACAATCTTCCGCTTGACAATTGCGGAATTTGATAACTTTGTGGTTTTAATGTTTCTCTCATTTTTTTAACTAGATTTCTCCAGGTTAGTGGTTTATTGTTTCGCACGGTTTCTAAAAAAGACCACGTCATTGCTCCTTGTGTTTTGTTATTTATGAATGTTTCAAGACTAAATTGGTTATCACGACAACCACTAAGTAAGAATACGTTACAAGTGGATTCCGCGGTGTTTGTATTTTCAGTAATGTCATCATAATTTACTTTTTCTAATATTTGATATTTCAAATCTAAAGCAGTTCCACTATTGCAACTATCAAACAATGCGATTACATTTGTCTTTGTTTTTCCGTATGTGTTTATAAGTGTTTTTAATTCATCATCTTTTATATATTTAAAATCCAATGGAACAATCAATTCATCATAGCCATCTAATTCATCGCCATTTCTGTCTACTGTGTTTGAGCCATGTCCACTATAGTATATAAACAATGTATCATTTTCATTAGACGTTTCAAGTAAAGTTTTGATTTCATTCAATATATTTTCTCTAGTAGGTTTGATTGCAGTTTCATCTGTTAGTATTTTAATATTGGTATAATTCTGTTCCTTTAAATAAGTTTCTATAGATTTTGCGTCATTTATACATCCATTTAATGCACTGGATGTGCCTAAATAATTTATTCCAATAATCAATGCTTTTTTATTGTTTGATTGAACGGGAATGGGGTCTGATACAGCAATTACCTTTTTAATTTCATTTTCAAAAAAAATCCTAACATTGTTTATTGTCTTTCTGTATTTTTCATGAATATTATTAATGGCGTTTTGTTTCAATCTAACATGAATATGCATTCTATTAATATTTCTAATTTCAATATTATAGTTGTTTTGTAGTATAATAATGGTTTTATTGTATGAATTAGTAAGATTCGCTATTCTATTTCTTTTAAAATCGGCAATTAAATTAGACATTATATATTAGAACAATATTTTATTTTGTTCTCCCTCTCTTGTTTTGGAAATAATATCTTTCTATTATATGGACAAACCCAATTTAATTGCAGTTTTATATGCCCTTGGAGAATTAAAAGCATATAAAACATTAAGTAACATGGAGAGAAAAGATGCAATAAAAGCAATGAATGCATTAAATTCAAATGGAATTGATTTAGGCTTTGTATTTACAGATGTTGCAAACAATGATATTATATTGCCAAAAACTGACATAACCCAGTTGATAGAAGAAGTTAAAGCAAAACTAGAAGAATATGAAAGTTCTGAATCTAGTGCTTCTAATGGTTCAAATGGTTCAAATGGTTCTAATGGTTCAAATGGTTCAAATGGTTCTAATGGTTCAAATGGTTCTAATGGTTCAAATGGTTCAAATGGTTCCAAAAAATCGTCTTCAAGGAAATCGTCTGCCTCTAAGTCTGCATCATCTAAATCTGCATCTGCCTCTAAATCTGCATCTGCCTCTAAATCTGCATCATCTAAATCTGCCTCATCTAAGTCTGCATCTGCCTCTAAATCTGCATCATCTAAATCTGCATCATCTAAGTCTGCATCATCTAAATCTGCATCATCTAAGTCTGCATCATCTAAGTCTGCATCTGCCTCGGATTCGGATTCGTCAGATAAATTACAAACATCCTCTATTTCAGAAGAGGAAGAGTCAGAGGATTCAGCAGACATGGATGAAGAAGAAAAAGAAGACCGTGTCCCAAAAATTTACACAGATAAACTCTCCATTTATGTGCGTTCACATGGAGAAAATAAATTGGATAAAGACACACGTCTCTTTGAAACATTCACTTCGCCTATTGATGTTTCGAAATTTACAGCATGTGGATTATGCGATTATTTAGTATCATCCCATAAATATGATTATTTCATTCCAATATTTATCAATGAAATAGAGAGAGATTACAAAAGAAAACACCCTTCCGATTCTATATTTAATGATCCAAAAGTTGTAATAGAAGTTATGAGATACATCATTTGTAAACTGCATCCAGAACTTACGTGCAGAATGGGTAGTAGAACAATTGAATATTATGATGATATTTTATCAAACACAAAATACATATATCCACTGATGTATTCTGGACCTCAACCAAAGAAACACTATATAAAATATGAGCCAGGTATTTCATACAATGTTGTTATTAAAAAAATTACAGAAGGTGCAAGACGTTGTGATACAAATATGTACAAACATACAGCCAGACACAACTTATCTAGAAAACAACGAAATAAACTATATACCTCAGAAAAAGGACAACAAACATTAGATATTACATGTTTGACACCTTATTACAATCAACCTTACGGAATTAAACTTAAACGAGGGGATTCATTGCTTCAATTTTTTTACAAATATAAAAAACGAAATAAACGATTGATTGAACAAATGATTGCGGAATTTGACCCGGAAGGGAAAATGACTGAAGAATATGATTTTAAACCAGTCTTAATGTCAAGTGTTTATAAGCAATATCCACAAAAAAATATATCTTCTATTTCATTAAAATTTTTATTATTCTTTTTTGAAAAAATAGGAATTCGCAACTTGAACATTGTTGATTTTTCATGTGGTGGAGTAGATGAAAATGAGATTGAAAACCGAAAACAAGGTTGGACAGACTCTAGTTCGGCGTCTCCTAGGTCGTCTCCTAGTTCTAATTCCAAGTCTGCTTCTAGTTCTAAGAAAAGTTCTCCTTTAGCAGAAATTGGAATGTTGTTAAAAGATGCCGCTGTAGAAGAAAAGGATGATGGCAAAGGTAGACATGGAAAAAGCAGGCGTCTACCCAGGCGTCGCATCACGAAAAAGTCACGTATGAAAAAGAGACGAACGAAGAAGCGATTCTCAAAAAAAATGTAGACATATTATATTATGGCGGATGAAAAATCACCTGAATTTGAGCAACCTGACGTTATACTTGCAAAATTGAATAAAATCAATGAGATTATGAAGTATATGAAAGAACGTGGTTATGCCTATCTTGTTTTTAATCAAACTCACCTAGATTTTCTTAAATTAAATGTTCCATTAATATTAAAATCAGTGCTCTTGCCGGAAAATTTATTAATTCCAATGCAAATAATTGAAAAGAATATAGACGACCTTTATGATATTAAAAATAAAAAAAAATCCAACACCTTTAAAAAGGAAATCGCAAAACAACTAAAAATTATTAACGATGGAAATTTTATGTTGCTCTATATTGATACATTTAAAAAAGGAATTGACATATATTATTGTGAATTAAAAACACGTGAACTACAAATTCAAGCATCCAGTGCTACTGCTCCCGATATAATCACTGTTCCAACGATAGCATTATATATACATTGCCATGGACAATCTCTAATATGTACAAAAAACAGCACCAACAATTTTGAATTTTTTGAACCAGAAATTGAGGTTTTAAAATTTACTGCGGCTCCACTTTGTATGACTTTTGGGTCGACACAAACACAAGACCGGTTTATAGCAGAATGTTTTGTCATTATAGATACATGGTATACGAATACAAAAGGTGAAAGTATATTTGCCAACATGAACATGTCAATAATGCTTGCGAATTATATTATATGTGAGTTTTACAATGAATATGTTTGTAATATATATAAACATTTATGTCCAGAGGAAAGACCCAAGAATGCAGAAGGTGCCTTCATAGATGGACAAGTTATGATGGACATGTTACACGGAGTTATTAATTGTGCAATTAAGGCACAAGGAGGATTTTTATATACATATCCAGTATCAGATGCAGCAATCTATCGACGACTTTTATTTGACAACCCGGATGCAGCAGAAGATTTAAAACGTCGCACTACAACAACAAGTGACCGTAATTCAGCACCAAATTATCCTTCTAGAGTTACAATTACAAATCCTATAAGTGATAAAAAAAAACAACGAAATAAGATTTATATAGTCGAAGACACATCCGATGAAGGAAATGCGGTTTCATTGGACATAAAATTTTTAAATAGTTTTACATTTTTTTTTCCAGATAATAGTGAACAAATACAAGTAATACGGGTTGGAGCAGGGCAATCTTTGCTTAGACTTTTGTTTGATATGTACTTTACGCCAAATCCTGCATACGATCCAGACCCTAGTAAGAAGGATAACCCTGCTAATCGTAGGTATGCTGCTGGTCCATATTACAATCAAATAATTGAAATTATAAAAGCATATGACGAGGAATATCCTCTAAATGGATCATCTGAAGCTGATAATGCAGGCGGTGGTCGTCGTGCACATGATTTTAACCCATCTTATGCACACAGTTCTATACATATTGGAATATATACAACTATAACTTCAATCTCATTGCGTTTTTTATTATATTTTTTTAAAATAATTCTGTCTGGAATACTTAGTCGTGATGGAGTACGTACTAAGGAACATATTTTGAAAGTTACTAAGGGACTAATTGTGCGCGGACATGTAACTATTTTTGATTTTTCTTGTGGATTTTTAGATTATGATGTAGATGGAAATGAACAAACTGAAGATGTTATATGCCAAATGACAAGTCATGGACCAACACAAGAAGCAGGAAAGAGAATCATGACCGCATCCGCCTCTATAAAACGCGAAAAAAAAAATGTTACACGAAGTCGAAGGCGAATCCACAGAACCAGACGCACTCGTAATACCAAGACGAAAAAATATTATCTGCGAAAAACAAGACATACTCTTAAAAAAAAGAACAAATCTAAATCTATGCGACGGCGAAATAAATAATCAGAAACTAATATATGTTCAACTTTAAGAATGAAAATATAATGTTTTATGTTTTCGTCGGGTTTGTTTTACTCGTCTCTTTAAAAATATATTATGAATCCGACGAATTTAATTTGAAATGTGTAATTGCGTCAAAAGACGGCAATCGTTATTGTGTAAGAGAAAGAGAGAAAATAGATGAAGCCGCCAATTTATTAGCAGAAACCACTGAAAAATGCAAACAACTGGTAAAATATATGCACGATACTTTACCAGATGACAAACGCGTAAAACGCCTAGTTGCTGGATTCAATCCAAAAGCAATGAAGGAAACACTTCCAACAAGTGAATTGACTGCATATAGTGAGAACAAAGGAGAGAAGATTGCATTGTGTTTAAATACTACAAAAATCGGCGATACCTTGATTGACGCAAACACGCTATTATTTGTGGCAATTCATGAACTCTCTCATATTATGACGGAATCTATTGGACACAAACAGGATTTTTGGCAGAATTTTAAATTCATGTTGGAAAACGCCAAAGCAGCAAACATTTATCAACCGGTTGATTATAAAAAATCGCCAAAAGAATATTGTGGAATGACTATTAATGACAATCCTTTTTTTGATTTGTCATAACCTTCTCTCTCTTTTTCTCTCTCTCTTTCTCTCTCTTTCTTATTCATTCAATCAATCAATCGGGAATTAATAGTAGACAAAATAAAAGAATAGTATCATTGCAATAATGGACATGATGGCAAGCCCGATTGCATTGCCGATGGATAATAAAATCATGGATGTTATCAATACACTTGCCACAATCATTAATTTATAATTTTTCACTTCAAATTTCATCCTAGATAATATAATTAATGCAATAATTAGAGAAATAAATAAATATAGTAACACTAATTCCATATAATTATGGTTTATTTTATATAATAGTATTGTATGTATAAAATAAACTATTTAATAAACGAGGGCATTTCTAAAATCCATGTGTTTTATGGAAAGTCATATCCAGCCATCTCGTCAAACAAATTAAAAGACCTCTTTATTAAAAATCCATCAGACAAGAAATTTCAACAACTATTTCAAAAAGACGAACTAGAATATATTCGCACAAATAATGTCGACGTGGAATTTTCAGAACAACGCATTCACCCAGACGATACGATTTCAGTAATAAAACTGAAAATATTGAATGAATTTAAACAGCGCATTTCTTTTGAAGAGATTTATTTGTATTGTTTAAAAGAAGAATCACTGAATCCGAATGCAATTTATCAATCATTAACCCAGGATAAAAAAATAGAATTGTCTCGGAACAACATGAATTCCTTTTTCTTGAATATAGAAGACGCGACCATTTCTATAGAAGAGAAAGAGTCTTATGCATATGATGATATTTTAGAATTGAATTTAGAGAGTCGTCCATTTCGTGTTGCAAAACCATTGGGTCAAAAATCATTTCTGGTGGAAAACGAATACCCGTTCGTGTGCAATCCATTTCGTCTTTCAAGAACCGACGAGTTTGAGAGAAAGCCTCTCTCTACATTGAATGCGAAATTATTATTAAATAGTGGCCAGATTGTGGGAAATAATATTTATGTGTGTTTGGCAGAAGATGTATTGAATTCCACGGAAGAAGAAGTGACGGAAGATTATGTCTTGGAATTGTATTATCCGAGTTTGTTTGCAAAATCGGTTCATTCATTGGACGATTTAATGAGTAAACGGAGAGAATTAATAGGAGAGAATGACCGCATATTAAATGAAAATACGCTGGAATTGTTCAAAAGTGTGGACCTCTTTTTTTACATGCATGAAACTAGAAAAAGGGGAAAGGAATTAAAATACAAGACAAATGGAATTAAAAGCATTAAAATAGCGATTCATCCGGAATATAACATTAAATTGCCCTTGGATGTTATTTTTAAACGAACGCATGCCACAAATGTCTCTCCTTTAATAAAATACAATTCTAGTGTAAAATCTAATGTGAGAGATGAACGCATTTACAGAGAAAATATATATCGTTTGTATACTGAGAATGTTTCCGTGGACGGACGCAAAATCCCGTATTTGCCAAAGGCTGTTATTTTTAAATTAATCAAATTGCTTGGTAAAACGAAATCTGTTTCTATATTTATAGATGTAGACAAGGATATTGCAAGCGAAGTCTATTGTGAATTTGATGAGAATTGCAATATTACTATAAATGCAGTCTTTGTAAATACCATGAAGTTGGAAGAAATAGATGGATTTTTTAAGCAATATGCGAATCCCGTGATTGACAATATTAAACATTTTTTGGAAGAGGGTGGATATAAAATAAATGTATTTGATTCTTTTGCGAATGAACATGTTGACATTGTTGAAATGAATTATCAAATAGAAATAGAAATTGCACAAAAAAAATTGGACTTGGATGCATTGCGTGGTTGTATTACAAGTGTATTTATCATAGAATCGCAGAATGAATTGCGATTTAAGCGTGTTGCCAATTTCAACAAAAAGAATAGTCAAGAGGCATTTATCATTGAACAGAATTCGCAAAAAAGGACTCCAGATGAAATTGTGCATGCACTTGTTGACAATTATCAGATGACCGAGGAGGATGCGGTTGCCATGTATCGTCAAATTATCAGTGAAATAGATGTTGGTCACAATATGAAAAATAGAGAGAACTCTGGATTTAAAACTGTCTTGGATGTGAATCCGCTTACTAGAATTGTTACAATGAATATGTTTAACATTAATCATATTGCATATTTGTCGATTATTCCGATTTATATTGATTCTTTCATACGAATGACTCAAGATAAGAGTAGTTCAATGGTTCCTATTTCTGAAATAGATGCATTGTGTTCTAGGATTGTAGATAAAGCGGCCATAGACCCGGTGTTTAATGATGACAATGGGATGGAACCTCTTGTGCTTGATTCTGATTTGGCGGCGGAGGAGGACGATGATTTGGCGGATTTGGAGAATGCTGAATTGGATGCGGTTGTAAATACAAATGGTGCATTTGATATGGATTATGATGAAAAATACAATGAAGATTATGCTGGTGGAGCAGAGTCTCCTACCTCTTCCATTGAAAAAGAGTCCGATAACAGTGTCTCTCTTATTTCTGAAAAGGCTGCATCTTCTGTATCTCCATCACCCTTGGATGACGAGATTGCATCTCCATCACCCTTGGATGAGGACTTAGAATCAGTGCCAGTGTCTTCAGTTACTTCTCCGATTGTTTCTCCGATTGTTGAAAATGCAGAGGACGATTCTTTATCACCTATTTCTGAAAATATATCATCCCCATCTCCTCCCGAATTAGAAGAAAAAGACTCTCCTGAATTGCAAGAAAAAGAAAAAGAAGAAAAAGAAAAAGAAGAAAAAGAAAAAGAAAAAGAAAAAGAGCCACCATCATTAGAATCTTCTATTTCATTTATACCAAAAAATGCTCCAGAATTAGACATGGAATCAGAAGCAGAAGATGCCCCAATAGATGCCATTGAATCGGAAGCGGAATCGGAAATAGAAGCAGAAGCCGAGGCACCCGATGCACCAATAGACGCCATTGAATCGGAAGCGGAATCGGAAATAGAATCAGAAGCAGAAGCCGAGGCACCAATAGACGCCACAGAAGAAGAAGAACAAAAAAACACTCCTCTAATAAAACGAAGCAAATTTCAAACAAAACGAAAACCGATAGAAGAATTAAAGGACATTGATGGCATGAAATTAAACAATCCATATTTTTTCCAAGATAGAATACAAAAACGCGAACCATCTTTAATTCTCATTAAAAAACAAGGAAATTATGATAGATATTCTCGAGTCTGTCCTTCAAGTGTAAAAAGACAGCCAGTCATTTTAACAAAAGATGAAAAGGATAAAATACAGAGAGAATATCCAGACGCATTAAAAGAAGAAGATGTTGTCAAATACGGTTCTGACAAAAAGAATCCATATTATTATATTTGTCCGAGATATTGGTGTTTAAAAACCAACAGTTATATTAGCGAAGAAGATGTAAAGAACGAAGTTTGTGGCAAAGTTATACCGAAAGGTGAGAACACTGTGAAAAAAGGATATTATACATATGAATTTTATAAACAAAACGAGAAAAGATATCCCGGATTTCAAGTAGACAAACACCCAACAGGTAAATGTTTGCCGTGCTGTTTTAAAACATGGAATACAGAAGAACAATTAAATCATCGCAGGGCATGTTCTGCAGAAGAACAACAAGGTGCAGAAGAGAAAAAAGAAGAACCAGAAAGCAATTTAAAGCCGAATGCAAAAATAGAAATTGATGAATACATTAAAGGTCCAGAAAAGGTGCCGTTAAGACCTGGACGATTGGGTTATTTGCCGCTTCAAATGCAAAAATTATTGCACGAGGTAAACATGGATTGTCAAGTCAGTAAAATAAATTCAAGTATAAAACAACATCATCCGTGTTTGTTGAGACATGGAGTGGAAATCAGCGAAACCCAATCGTTTGTTGCATGCATTGCAGACGCCATCTTTTTTGCACGAAAAAATGAAAACGGAGAAATGTATCGCATTCCAACCATAAAAGAAATGAAAAATATTATTATAAAAACATTGACAATTGACAATTTCGTTAAATATCAAAACGGCAATTTAATTACGACATTTTATAAAGAGAATTCTAAAGTGGATGTTTCAAAATACCCGAATAAATTGGCCATTGAAAAGAAGAAATTCAAGCAAATCATCGCCGCATTTGAGAATTTCATTCGTTTTTTACAAGATGACGAGGCAATCATTAATTATTCTTATTTGTGGGATATTGTTTCATCGCCTAATAAGAATTTATTTCAGTCAGGCATCAATTTAATTATATTTGAAATCGTAAACAATGATACAACCAACAATATAGATTTGATTTGTCCAACAAATCATTATTCTGGCAAAGTATACGATGCCAGAAAGCCGAATCTCTTGTTGTTGCAACAAGGCAATTATTTTGAGCCTATTTATTCTTACAAGGATACTGGTAAAAAGAGAGAAATCAGCAAGACGTTTAGTGAATACGACCCCCAAATATCCAAAACAATGATGGCCGTTTTTACAAAGATTATTAAACCGCGTATTAAATCCATGTGTGCACCCATGTCCATTGTCTCTCCGAAAGTATACACTATGAAATCACCATTATTATTAACGAATTTAATAGATTTGCTTCACAAAAAAAAGTACGAGATAAATACCCAAATTGTAAATTATGATTTAAAAGTAATAGGTGTAATTGCCGAAAAGAATAATAAACACGGATTTATTCCTTGTTATCCATCAAGTATCAATGATACATATGAACATTCTTATATGACAGAGGACAATTTATGGAATAATTATCCAGACACGATTTCTTTTTTGAAACAAGTAGTTGGCAAGAATCATTTAATTCCATGTGAACCGGCCTTTAATATAATTGAAGACGAGCATGTAATTGGTATTTTAACGGAAACGGACCAATTCATTCAATTGTCAGAGCCATATCCATTGTCAGAAGTGACTGACGACATTCCCAGATTAGACAATACAGGTTATTTAATTGACAATCCCAATGAGAGAAAAATAGACAAATTAACTGCGGATTCGGTGATTACGACAAGCAACAAAGTCGACGCGGAACGCGTTGAATACATTAAAAGAATAAAATTAGAGACGCAGTTTTACAATGTTTTCAGAAACACCATCCGAATCTTATTAAATGATTATGAGAATTTAAAAATGCGAGAGAAGATTGAAGCAGAATTGGCGAAAAAATACATGGTTTATTCTCATAAAATGGCGATTGTGCATAGATTCATTAAAGAATTGGTTGGTGCAAAAGTGCAATTTAGTGGAGATGACAATTTCTATAAATTAATAGACGTCGACGAGGTTTCTGTCTGTGTTAATTCAAAATGCAATTCATCAAGTAAAATATGTGAACTGGGAGAGAACAATGAATGTTCTCTCATATTGCCTGAAAAAAATCTATTGACTCAAAAGAATAATGAAGAGATTTATTACACTAAATTTGCAGATGAGTTGATTCGTTATAATAGAATCAAATCATTCATCTTTCAACCACAAGCATATTTGTCTTTTGACAATGTTGGATATAATTTGCATGAAACTGAATTATTATTGTTGCAATCATTGATTACACAGGAATATTTTGAGGGAATGACGCCTGCAATGAAAAATAAATTTACGAAATATAATTCTTATGATACAGTGACGCCGTTTAATGCACCCAAATACGACAATAAGATTGATTTAAATGACGCCATTAATGAAAAAGAGGACGAATGTGCCGTGGTTGTCCGCGATAAAGTGCGGTCTATTTATTGGAGAAAATGTTTTCCGGGTTCTTATGGCGAAGTTGAATATGGCAAAACGAATTATTGTAGTTTGTTTTTTATGATTGATTTGATAAATAAATCCAGCGGTGTCTTGTTGACTGAAAATCAAATGAAGACGCAATTGTATGAAGAATACACTAAATATTTGCCGACTTATAGGAATAAAATCCTGGATATTTTGACGATTCAAGGGAAAAAGACCTTGTGTGACCAAGTGAAAAAGGAGACTATTACTTTTATTAATTTTATTTATACAGACAGTTATTTTTTTACAACGCTGGATTTGTGGCTATTAATTGAAAGATACAAGATTCCAAGTTTTTTCATATCAAGCAAGTTTTTATTGGAAACGGAATACAACAAACACTCTTTTAATGCATATGGTGGTGCTCAAGCACAGCGATTCGTTTTTATAGTTCTTCCTGGTTTGCGTAATGAAAATGTGCCTAGTTATAAATTGATTTGCGATGAGTCAAGTGATATTTTTATTTCAATGGACAAACTAGTAAATGAAGAACGCGTTGAAGAATTGCGAGAGCCGCCGATGGCAACTGTGGAGGATTTTTTGAAAAAGTTTTCTAAAAATGCTACTACGAATTATACAAAAAAAGTTCCTGGCATGGAAGTTGCACCAGTGAAACGGCGATTTCGTTACATTGATGACCCAATTGTAATAGAAGACGAAGTGCCGCGAATTCCTGCGAAAAAGGTGAAACTTCGTGTGGTTGACAAACCACGTGTTCGTGATAGTGAAAGTGTTATTTCTGAAATAAAGGCGTTGAAAGTGGATGATTTGGACACGGGTAAGAAAAAGACGAAAAAACAAAAAGCGAAAGAAATACATTTGAAAGGCGACAAAACTAGGCGTAAGCCTGCGGCCGCGGTGGTGGCGAAAGACAATACTGCATCTGGACCTAAACGCAAGTCAAAGAAGAGACGTGGAACTACAAGTCAGAATAAGAAACGCACTCGGAATCGGCATCGGCATCCACGTGGTTAGGCCGTCGTCTTTTTTCGCCTCGGTGTAGGTGATTGTCTCTTTGGTTTCTTGACAACATGAATCTTATGAAATTCGTCGTGACATTTTTCGCACACAGTCATTAAATTCGCCGCAATGTTTTTATGAAAAGGCACGCCGTCTTTGACAATGATGCCATCTTCGTTTGCCTTTCGTTGAGGTTCTAAATGATGCACTTCTTTTCCCATGAGTTTGCCGCATTTTTCACATAGTCCCATTATTTTTTGTGAATTGAAATGACTTGTTTTGAGAGAAAGAATGCTTCTTCCATGTATTTCTGCAGCGGCATTGGTGCTGGCGTATTTTTCGCGAATGGCATATGCAGATGCCAAAAAATCCGTGGGCAAATTCAGCGATTTACACACTTCCAAACCATACATGCTGTTGCCTGGTCCATCGCGTAATTTGCGGTCATATTCCAGGCAATCTTTCTCTCTATTATATACTACAGTCATGTGTTTTAATGCCACTGTTTTCAATTCGGTAATTTCATCATAACCAATGATTTCGTGTAAATGTGTGGCAAAAATAAAACTGCTCCGCATTTGCACCATTTTTTGTATTCCTGCGACAAAAATACTCACTGCCGAAGTGTTTTCAGTTCCAGAGCACAATTCGTCGCCTAGAATGAGACTGTTTTCGTCCGCGTAATTTAAAATGGTTCTTAATTCGCTCATTTCAACCGCAAATGTGGAGAGACCTTTGAAAATATTATCATTGCCTATAATTCGTGTGAAGATGTATTTGTATGGTTTGAAGATGAATTGAGAACACGGAACGTAGAGTCCTGCTTGAGCCATGATTATTGCAATGCCTAGAGCACGAATGAAACTGGTCTTCCCTACAGCGTTTGTCCCATATAATAAAATGCCATCAATGTCTCTTTCGCCTCCAACTCCAACTCCGGCTTTACCCAAGACAATATCATTCGCAATATATATTTCAGATTGCTGCAACTGTTCTATCAAACAATGGCGTAAATCACGTGCCGAAACAAACGATTTTTTGTCGGAAGAATTGACTAATAAAGGCTTGCAATAACCATACTTTTTCGCAATGGCTGCTTTTGTGTAAATCATGTCTATCAAAGTGACGAATTCAATGATTTTCTCCAATTGGTCTTGAAATGATTCAAACCGAGAAAGAAAGGATTGATACACGCTTGTAATGATTTCTTTCAAGACCACTTTTCCAAGATGTATATTCCGACATAATTCAGTGATTTCATTGTTGCTGATAGATTTATTTGTCCCTGTTTGGGTTTCAAACCGCATGCTTTTTTTGCCAAAGGTAAAAGAAAATGTCTTGGTCTCTCCATTGTAGGAAGAAATATATGTCAGATTCTCAACCTTTTCACTACGGGCAGGAAGCAATTCTTCTAATTTTTTACTTCTTATATTCGTGGAAATAAGAGAAATATTGTTCTTGTCTGTCTCGTGGAGTTTGACATATTCGCTTGTTGTTGCCGCTTTTTTCTCACCGCGTTCAATCATTGTATTCAAAAAAGATTGAATGCTTATTAATTTATCCATGGATTCCAACAAGAGTTCTTGTGCTTCGTCCAATTTTGGATTGACGTTTTTATTTATGAAATTCGTATCAAATCCTTGTATCTGTTCTAAGTCTTTTGCCACATCAAGATTCAAGTGAGACTGAATAAACGTGAGAATTGACTCTGTGTTGAGTTCCGAATGATTCAAATATTCCATGATGGTTCTGTCGCGACGCACGATTTCATGCATGTCGCGAATTGTTTCAATATTTTTATACAATGCCACAAATGATTTTGGAGAGATTTTCTTCATTACTATTTGTCGTTCCCACTTTGCAAGGTCGCGAATTCCACCCAATTTGGGTTTTATTTGAGATTCTCCTTCTTTTTCTCGTGTAAGAAGATATTCAGTAATATCATATTCTTTCTGTAAAAATGCGACATCTGTCGTGGGATGCAAGAAATTATATGCGAATTGTCGTTTCCCCATAGGAGTTAAAGACAAATTCAGCATTTTCAAAACGGATGAATGTTTGCCGTTATAATTCTCATCATCAATAATATTCAACTGTTTCAAAGAATGATTCGCTAGGACGAGACGCTTGGAGCAATTTTCAAAGACGGGTGGGTGAATTTTGTTTACCAAATGAGGACTATGTTGATGCATGAAATCCAGCAAAAAACAGAATGATTGGGTGGCTATATTATGTTCATTAAAGAGAGAAACATCAATCGCAGCAGCACCATAAAACATATTCAATATTTCATGTTGATATGTCTGCTTTTCACAATTTTTCGCCTTTGTGGTGGAATCTTTTACACAATCATTCGTTGCAGTGTGAACGCGATGTATGAGTTCACATCGAATGTTTGCATAATTAATAATATCGTCAATCTCTTTTTCTCTCGTTATATTCGTAATAATAATAGCCTCACTTGGATTATAAATAGATATAAATCGTTCCAATTCATCATATGTTGTCGGATTGTTCAAGTATTTTTTAGAGAATTCAAACACGGTCGTTTTTCCAGTATAAATATCAATGTTTGAAATGCCGACAATAATTGTTGCTTCTTTTTTAAAGATGGAGGTGGATGCACCTACCAATTCAATCCAAATACAAATTGTATTGTTTGTCAATACAGCAGTGTCATTGTTGAAAAAGGTGCCTGGAGAGCAAACACATGCACATTTGCGTATAAATTTGCCTGCAATGTCGGATTCTTCTTGTGTATAAACGACACCAGTGTAGCCTGCCTCTTGTATTTTTTTCAGGTATTTATCAATTCCAATATCTTTGAATCCCGCCATCAAGACATATTCATGTCCAATCATTGAATTTTTCTCGGCAATGTTCAAATCACATATTCTGGAAAAATCCTCTATTTTACTGCCGCTAATTGCACCAGTCGACTTGTCCAAGAGTGCATAGACTTCAAAGAAGGACCCAACTTGCATTAATAAAATAGTATTCTCTCCATACTTGGCGAGATATTGTTGCGTCAATTCAAAATATTCTTTCACCAGTGCCATATGTAATAATATATTAGATGTTATTAAATATGACTTGACCTTACGGATATATTATTTATTGGAATCTTTTTAAACCCTCTTGAACAAATTATGTATCATCTTTGTCGAAATCCTCTAAATCATTGCCATGTAAAAGACATTTTAGTTTTACACTTTTTGCATTTCAAACAGAGCGTCATAGATATTATGTAGGAAACCATATTTTAGTTAAATAATATAAAAATAAAATATACTGTATAATCAAATGAGTAAATATAGTTGTAAAATACAAACAGACAATATTAATGCGTTAATAGATAAAGATGTAGATAAAAATTTAATTGAATTAAAAAAAAAAATGATTTCAAATAATGACAACTGCAACATTGCACATTACATGAATACTTCAAAAATGAGTAAATTAGAATTGTTAGAGAAATGCAAAGAACTTGGAATTACAAGGTGTAGTTCAAAAAATAAATCACAATTAATTGAACTTATTAATTCAAAACAAAAAATAAAAGCAGAAGCAGAAGCAGAAGCACAAGCAGAAGCACAAGCAGAATCAAGTAATATATGCCAACCTCAAAGCCAACCTCAAAGCCAATCTCAAAATGTAATTTCAAATGACTATAAAAATAACACTGCTACATATAGCTTTATTGAAGTGTGTGCTGGAGGAGGTGGATTAAGTGCAGGATTAATTAAAGCAGGATTTACACCTATTTTATTAAATGATAATAATAGCGATTGTTGCAAAACATTAAAACATAACCATCCAGAGGCAAATGTTGTGTGTGGGTCTATGGATAAAATAGATTATTCACAATATGTTAATAAAGTAGATTTATTAACTGGAGGAGTCCCTTGTCAATCATTTTCACAAGCAGGATTAAGAAAAGGTCTCGATGACCCAAGAGGTGATTTAATGTTGAAATTTGTTGAAATTTTAAATTTGGTAAAACCAAAAATATTTATGATAGAAAATGTTAAAGGGTTGTTAACACATGATAACGGAAAAACTATAGAAAAAATAATAGATACCTTAAATAAAAATAACCTGTATAATATTAGTTATAAATGTTTAGATGCTTCTAAATATGATGTTCCGCAAAAAAGAGAAAGAGTATTTATTATTGGTGTGTTAAAAAGTATAACTCATTCATTTGAATTTCCAAATGAAAGTTTATCAAAAAAATTGTTAAAAGATGTTTTATATAATGTTCCGTTTTCAAATGGGGCAAAATACAATGAAAGCAAAATAAAATTATTTGAAATGATACCTCAAGGCGGTTGTTGGGTTAATTTGCCCGAGAATTTACAAAAAGAATATTTAGGAAATAGTTATAATTCAGGTGGAGGAAAACGAGGAATATTATATCGTTTATCTATGGAAAAACCATCATTAACCTTATTATGCACACCATCACAAAAACAAACAGAAAGATGCCACCCATTAGAAGAACGACCATTAACAATGCGAGAATATGCAAGAATTCAAACGTTTGATGATGATTATGAATTTATTGGCAGTTTAAATTCTCAATATAAACAAATTGGAAATGCGGTTCCAGTTGAATTAGCAAAACACATGGGTGAATCATTACTAAAACTATTGTAATTTATGTATATTTATCGATTGTGTTTTTGGTAAACTCTATTATTGCATCTGTATCATCTCCTAATATAAATTTAAGAAATTCATATCCAATTTGATGTTCTAATTCAACACCATCGTGTACTATTTTTTTTATACGTCCATTTAATGTTTTGTTTTCAGTATTATCATTAATGTTTGCGTAAATGCAAACATATTCTGGATTATTTTTTTTGAAATTTGCCAATTTATCAAGATTCGCTTTTTTGGATGATGCATTATCAGTATTAGTTCTATTTTTAAGTTCAATTGCAATTTTTTTAGTATGAGATAAAATATCCAACCCGGTTTCGTGTCCTATTTTTAGATTACTAAAACCATTATAACTTCCCAATACTGCTTGCCAAATTTCGCCAACTTTCATTTGTCGTTGTTTTTCTTTTAATGCCAATAATTTATTTGTTTTTGATTTTTCTGTGTCTAAAATATCGTATGTTAATATATCATTTGCAGGACGCAATAAAATATCTTTAATAGTAGAATCTAACAATTCAAAATATTCACCAAATTCGAAATCAATTTCATTCATCTTTAATTATAAATACTTATTTGTTTATTATTCATTTCAATTTTTATTATATCTTTACAAAATCCGTTTCTGGAATACCAATCAAGAGAGAAAGCGTCTTGTGTTTTAAAAAACGATACGTGTCTAATGAAAGGATTTGCAAATGATAAAATAGTATCTTTAATATCCACAATATAAACGAAGCATGTGTCGGCAAAACACTTTTGGATAAATGTCTGGCCAATATTTCTCTCTTGTATTTTTCATTATAAATTGCAATTTCCACTTTTAATGAATTATCTTCGTCATAATAAGCAACTTTGTGTCCATAGATTAGGTTTGATTCAATGTTTGAGTCAGATGGATTAGACACTGTTGTAATAATCTTTTTGAACTTTTTTTTTGGAATATGCAAAAATGCGGATAATTGTGAAATCGTGCTTGCTTCATTTTCAGTAAAAATATCAACATCAATGTCGCTTTTTCCATGTATATAATCTGTTCGTAAAATGCTGCCATAAAAATACACGGGTGTCTCTAAATAATCTCTTAAACGATTGAAAAAAGAAGAAGCATGCTCTGATAATTTATTATTTGCATGAATCGTTTCCATATATTATTCGGCGAAGATTTACTCGACATTTGACATCGACCGAAGATTTACTCGACATTTGACATCGACCGAAGATTTACTCGCTTGCTTTCAAAAAATTGTGAAGCATAATGTCTTGATTGTTGTTTTGAATTTCTCCTGATAACATTAACATTTCATACATTTTTCGGAGAACATCATTCGGAGCATTGCTTCCACACTTGATCATGTTTTTGTCATTCAAATATTTTTTAATAACATTCATCTGTGTTTTTTTCAACTCTTTTTGTGCAGTTAATATTTGTCTACGCGTATTGTTGTCTTTTATTAAAATACCAACCACACGATGCGTTTTTGATTTTCCTAATCGGTGTTTTCTAATTGTTGTTTTTTTAATTCTTTGTTTGATGGCTTCTTGTTTCATATGTTGTTCTTGCATTGGAGGCTGATGCGCATTGAATTCATTTAGTTGGTTGGGTTGCTGAATGGGTATAGGCTGCTGAATGGGCATGGATATTGGTATAGAGGTGGATGCATTTTCTTTGATTTGTTCTCTCAATTGTTTTAATTTTAATTCTCTCAAGGTCGGTTCTACAGATGTCGCCGGCTTGTAATTACGATATGTTTTTTTAAATCCATTTTTTAAACAACCATATGGCACTTCTTTGTCTAATTTATAGGGTTCAAAGGCAGGCGTGGACAAGGCAACGGGTAAGGCCACGGATGAGGCAAGCGAAGTCATAGGCACAAGAGTTGATTGAGGTTGAGGTTCAGGTATAAAAAGAACTAAATCTTTTAATTCTTCGGGCAGGTCCAATTGAATGTTCGGTTGATTTGTTGGTGTTGGTGCTGGTGCAATTAACATGGATGGTGATGTTTTTAAATGAAGTTTATTACGAATTGTCTTCTTTTTAAAGTCATCTGTTTTTTTTTGGAGAGTAAGAGATTTTAAATATTCAAGTGAATCATTGAATTCATCTGTATATTCTGTTTCTTGTTTTTCTTGAGACTGTTGTTTATGGTCTTTAATTCTTTTTAGCAATTTATTTTTCAACAAATTCGGAGAGATAATAGGTTTTACACTCGGTCCTTTGCCTTTCTCTCCTTTGTTTTTACGACTTTTTCCTCCGACTTTGAATAAATTCGGGTTTATTTGAATTGTTTTTCTTAAATTTGACATATATTATCTAAATGGAAACATTTTGTTTTAATTACGCCTACTACTTCTTCTTCTACTTCTACGTACACTTCTACCTCTAGACCTTGAACTTCTTCTTCTTCTTCTTCTTCTTCTGCGACCGCCTACCAAGGTGTTGGGTTGTGCCATTTGAATATCATTGACTTCTGCTGCATCAGAACCATATTTATACATGCTTGGTGTAATGTTTCCAGAACCTAGACCGACGTCAACCCCGTTTCCATTTCCACCATAGAAGTGTCTTTGCCTACGGCATCTTCCTCCTTTTGTTGAATCTGTTTCTGAACCGTATGTGAGTTGTTTTAATTTATCTAACCCTGAACTCAAAGCACCTGTTGCATAATTAAACCCTGAACTAACATTATTAAAAGCACCTGTTGCATAATCAGAAGCAGGTTGAGCAGGTTGAGCAGGAGAACCGAAAATACTAGAAGTTTTATTATCTTCATTGGAAGAAAAAGGCCAAACTCCCCCTCTCATGCGTCCACGACGATGTCTTGTTCTTCTATTAACCATTATATTATATAAAAAGAAATAAAATCTATATTAATATGTCTGTCTTGGCAATGCCCCATATGAACACACTTGTGCATTTTTTAAACTAGTATTAAAGATAGAACCCTTCTTTTTTGGAGCAGTAGAACCGCCTGAACGAGCACGTTGCAAACTAATCGCAGTTCCACTCGGATAATAATTTTTCGTAGTATATGGTGCGTTTTGCGGCAATCCGACTTTGAACGAAGATTGTCCTACAGCAATCGCTTTTTTGCGATTCAGATAGAGAGAAGAATCTTGTGGTCCTATATAATTCACATGACTTGAAACTGGACGACGTGTTTGAGAAGAATAACAATAAAACATTTGAGAAGGCGATTTTTTTGCTAAAGCCGTCTGTTGTTCTTGAACTTTTCTAGAAACGGCTTCTGTCCGAATATATTGCTGACGAGAATTGATGAAATTTTCTGAATACACCGGTTCTTGTGATGGATAAAACTGTTGAACATTTGCGGGATTGCACGTTTGTGTTCCTAAATTTTGGTATGGAAGTTGATTCGGTGTGTTTGCCGTGTTTAATGGACCGTAAACGGGTGTGACGATGATATCTGAATACTGATGCGACATTATATATATATTCGTTTTATTTTCTCTTACTCCTTCTCTTTTTATTTCTTAGTCGTTCTCTCATATTCCGATGGTTTCGTGTGCGATTTTGTCTAGCCCCAGTTCCCATGACATTGGCATCTTTTTTCCAATCTTCATATTCCGTGACTTCTTCATCGGAATTCTGTCTTGTAATAAAATTCACTCTTTCAGGTTCTCTGGCATCATGTATTTCTCTGCAAGTTGCATCAATAATATTAACATGTTCAAATCCAATTGAAAGAAATGTCTCAACTATGGATGATAATAAAACATTGTTGTATTTTGGAGGTTCCTTAGTTTTACTAAAAATGTCATCAGAAAGTGCATCAGGCATATTACTTATTTTTTTCGGAGAATATGCATGACAATATTCGTAAAATTGTCTATATACGTTTTCAATCATTAAATTCGTTTTTTGATACATTTGGAGTAGGTCCCATATATCACTTTTTTTATCAAAAGTAACATCGCCTTTCCAATTCTCTAAAGTGTTTAGAAAATTGTATTCACTGCGAATTGGAACATTATTTACAGCAATGACATATATTCCCATAAAATTACTTATCCTATCATCTAGAAGCACATATTTTTTGTCATATGATAATTGTCTCAAGTTATTGTTTTCGGATTCATGCACGAATTTATGTTTTTCTTCTTCTAGTCTGTCCATTTCTTTATCTTCTTCTGTTGCAGAAGGCAATTGTGAAATCACGGGTGATTTTTTTTTAACTTTTCCCGAATCAGAATCAGAATCAGAACCAGAACTAGCACTAATTTTTTTTGAGTTTTTAGTTGTGTTTTTAATTGTGTTAAGATATTCATTCATTTTTAGTTGCTTTTTGCTTAGTGTATTTGGATTAAAATAAAATTTCCGCACATTATTTATTTTAAATTCTTGCGAAGGCGTATGCATTGATTCATTAAATTGTTTTGACAATTCTTTATTGCCCAAGACAACCGGATTTTTTTTATTTATTTTGTATACATTTCTTAAATATGGAATTATTGTAAAATATTCTTCGAATTTACTAGGATTCAATCCCAACTCATCCGTAAACAACGGCAATCCTTTTTTGCCGCTAGGATGAATTAATGTGTGCGAATTTTTAATTTTACTTGATAATTTATAAATAGACTCAATGTATTCTATTCCATGCGTGTTTATAAAAATAGTAATTGTTCGTAATGGTCTTTTTTTTTTACCATAACATCCTTCTTCATTGTTTCCACAAGTTTTGAAGAGATTGAAAAAAGTAAACCACCCGCTCATATATTACTATTGGATTTATTTTTAGGAAAACGATTTCTTCATTATTTAATATAGCAATTATATATGAGTCGTGTCATTGATATTGGTTTCAGCCCAAATGATGAAAAGAATAATAATGAAGGGGGCTGATCCATATGATGGGTTTTGGGATGAGGGTAAACCGGTTAATCACCCTATCTTCCAATGATTATTATATATATATATATATATAATATGGAACAAAAAGTATATCCTAATGGTGATGTTTATTTAGGACAGTTGTTGAATGGTGAACCACATGGACAAGGAACAATGAAATATGCAGATAAGTCTGTTTATGACGGTGAATGGGAGGAGGACCTAAAGCATGGAACAGGAACAATGACATATTCTTTTGGTAAAAATTATGGTAAGGATGTTAAGGATGTTTATAATGGAGAATTTCAGAATGATGAAATGCATGGAATAGGAACCATGACATATAGTAATGGTGATGTTTATGTGGGAGAATGGGTCCATGATGCTCCTACTGAAAAAGGAATTCTGAAAAATAAAAATGGAGATATTATTCTCAAACGAACTGAACTTGATGCATCATCGGGACAAAAATATGCTTCGGGCTCGGATTTAATGGAAGAATATAAACTATCACCTGGGGAATCAGTTGCTGATCCAGGCTCGGGCTCGGATCCAATGCAACAACTTAAACTATCACCTGGGGAATCAGTTGCTGATCCAGGCTCGGGCTCGGATTTAATGGAAGAATATAAACTATCACCTGGGGAATCAGTTGTTGATCCAGGCTCGGGCTCGGATCCAATGCAACAACTTAAACTATCACCTGGGGAATCAGTTGCTGATCCAGGCTCGGGCTCGGATTTAATGCAACAACTTAAACTACCAATATCACCGCAAGCCGAACCAATGCGTGCAGAATTAAAAGAAGAAAGACCAGAATTAAAAGAAGAAAGACCAGAATTAAAAGGAGATTCTGACGAAAGAATGAAAAATGTGTGCATTTCACATGTAAACCAAGAAGATGAAGAATACAATGATACTGGAGACCTGATTTTCTCTCGTTTTAAATATGATGAGAATGTTTCGTATGATTCATTTGTAAGGATTAGAGAAGAATTGCGAAAATTAATAGATGGTAAATTTAGCAGAACAGAGCCTCCCGATCTTTCACAAATAGGGTTTTTTAAAATAAGATATAGCTTACAATATGATAATATATATGTGTATCACTTGGCTAAACCATTAAATTTTATTAAAAGAATGAAAGATCGAATGCTTACACCTAAAGAATTTATAACCTTATATGGGGATACCGCAGATGAAGATACATATGTTAAGGAGTTTAGAGAGGCAATAGATATTCAAATACATTCTTCCTTGTATGAATATTTTTTAATTAGAAAATCTAAAAGTGAAACAATTTCTGGCGACTTTGAATATTACATACAAATTGATTTCTTTTTTGATAGATATCACGAGTCGCCATTATGTGGATGGCACACAGACACGCTGTCCGCGAGTGATTTTAGATCAACCCAGCTTGGAGAAAGGGATCTTACAGATATACCAATTGCAAAATATGTTTCATTGAGATATATTTTAAGTTCTGAAAAACATGTAATAGGCACATATGTTGCAGAGAGATATGGAGAAAAAATGACTGACATGTGTGTTATACCAATGACCGTAGCAGTCAAAAATGGAACAAGTCTTATGTTCTCTAATTTAAAATTAACACACTCAACCCCACCTATTCGACCACCGCCTAGTTTAATGGTCGCGACAACAAGCCCAAGGGTTTCTACCACTCGCACTGATTATGAAAATGATTCCGACAATCAGGATATGCGCAAACTTAAAATTATACAGTTTTATGAAAGTTATATAGAACAAAAGCCTAGTTATTCTATGCCTGAATTGAGAGAACTAGTGAAAAACACTGGTGATCAATTAATCAAACGTTCATTTGCAAGAATCAGCCATTTAACTGTAGTGCGTGGTTGCAGTGAAACGCGGATTAATTATGCACCTAAATATTATTCACCTTCAGGGGAAGGGTTGTTGACAGGCATGCTTGATGCATTTGATGCATTATATTCCCCAGAGAAAACCAATGTATTAAATTTCCCTCCGGATATCGCCATTAATGATATTGTAAAAATATGCACTACGCTAGAAATTGATGATCCTCACCAGAAAACGTACAATCCATTTTTAGGGGGAACACATAAAGGCGAATGCATGACGTGTCCTACCCTTTTGTCAATTATAACTGATCCAGACCAAAATCTACGAATTTATGTTTCTCCAGACGACACGGGAAAAGGCGTAAGAATGAGACTGCAACCCGGACGGAGACGGCGAAGGACTCGGCGACGACCACTGCGAAGGACTAGACGAAGGACTAGACGCAGACCGCAGCGAAAGACTAGACGAAGAACACGGCGAACAAAAGGACGCAAAAGTAAAAGACGGAGATAGCTTAACCCGGTTTAAAACCTGCGAATAGCTTTCAATGCTACTTGTGATGCGTTTGATTGGTCTCCGCCATACGATAAATCGTTGTAATTGCGTTGTATCGCCTGTTGTTTTAAAAAAGTAGTATAATTAGAACTGTCGTACACATATTTGGTGTTGCAACTAGCAGGTGGCACATTTGTGCCATCGCATTTGCTATGAATTGCTCCCATGTGACCTTTTAGACCAAAGAGACCAGGTCTGTTTTGAAAAGTCTGGGTCGGACCACCGCATGAATAATATTGACGAGAAAGCAAATCGCCTGCGTTATTTACGGCACGAAATGGTGTTTGTGCTAGTTTTAATTTACTCGCACGAAGTTGTTGAGGATACGACGTGTTCCATGCCTGTTTTAATGTGAAACGAATATTTTCATATTCATCATAGTCTTTGTCGACATCTAGAATTGTATGAGGCATAAAACCTCTTATGCCACCGCCTTGAACAGGTTGATTTCCGAGCAAAATAGGACTCGTCACGCCTGGAATGGTAAGATTTAATGGAAGACCTGTGCTGTTTGCACCAAATTGATTAATTCCTGACACTTGAGACATTATATAATAGTCAAATAAAAAATAAATATGTAATCCTAAATATATGATTAAATATTTAGTCGCCTCAATCATTTTCGTAGTTTTGGACGGGTTATATATAAATTTAATAAAATCCGCGTTTGGAAAGCAAATTGCCGCGATTCAAGGTTCTGTTATGAAACCGAATTTTATCGCAGTCGCAATCACATATGTGTTTCTGCTATTTGGACTGAATTATTTCGTTTTAAGAAAATACATGAATCCAAAAGATGCCTTTTTATTTGGCCTGGTTATTTATGCTGTATATGATTTTACGAATTTAGCAACCTTTTCTAAATGGTCTCTCTATTTGTCGGTGATTGACACTTTTTGGGGAGGAACTCTGTTTGGAGTAACCACATGGATTATTAGATTTTTGCGTCTATAAATAATATCACTTATGTATATCATGGAAGGAAAAGAATCAGGCCAATCTCCTGTTAGTGCAATGCATCTCGTTGACCCAAAACGGAATCCATTTAAAATATGTGTACGAGGTGTTTTAATTAAGAATTTTTTAAATCGTATTGAAACACGCCCGGGTTGTTCTGATATAAGAAGCAATTATAATAAGACTAACGCACAATATGATGCGGAGATTAGAGCATTTATATTACATCCTGGAAATCCAATTGGAAAATTAATTGAGTGTCTTTGTGCAAATAGATTCATTGATTGCACGGATAGACCAAAAGGGTATCTTACTTTTATAGTCCATGGAAGATATAATGTTCAACAAACATGTGTAGGCTATAAATTACATAAAAAACAGTTAGTGCAAAGCACAAACCTCACGATTCTTGCTCCAATTGGACAACCTAATTGTGGCGTGGAAATTAGCAGAATTAATACAAATGATTTATATAAGTATGTTGATACAGATTTATCACGTGAGACTCTTGCACAGAAAACATTGTTAGAAGGTTCCGAGTCATTAGAGATTTTTAACATTATTAATCAAGTTAGAGGTCATCAAAATATTGGTGGATTGCAAAGATTCGAAGATTTATCTATAACCCCAGGACATGACATTTATCAACTTAGTCCTAATATTACAGAGGATGAAATAAATCGTGCTATAAATTTGTATATTCAAAGTCATCCAGATAAGATTCATAATCGAGAATATTTATTTACATCTACAAAGCGACGAGCAAATGTAATGAATCATCCTTTATCCTATATTTCTGGCAATGTGACATCTATACATGAAAAAGCAATGTCTTATAGTGGAAGTGAACCCGCAATTTTTCTAGATGGTCCAAGTGTATCATTGCGTATAAAATTTAAAAATAAGCACATACGCAAAGATTTGCCTTATATCACCATCAATTTATTTAGTCAATACAATGCAGATGGAACTTTAGATGTTAAACCCACAACAAATGCAAATATCATTAATATATCACATTCTATAATAGATGCTATAAAAGAATTGATGAGGGAAAGATGTTGTCCGGAACGAGCATTAGATATAAAACATAATCTGACAACTCAACTTAATGTAATAGATGGTTCTTGTGGGACACTTGAAAAACAAAAATGTATATCTCCAGAAACTTTGTTTGAGTTTGAAACAGGTGTTTCTGATTCACTGCGTAACCCAATTCAGATAACACAAGAAATGGAAGAAGAAGAAATGGAAGAACAGGAAATGAAACAAGAAGACCCACCTGAAACTCAACCAACCACACAAGAGTATTCAGATATAGCAGAAGAAATAACAGATGTCGCAGAAGAATTAACCAGAAAGAGAGAGAAAGAAGAACAAGAAGATATGCGAGTCATACAACCAGTAAAATCAAACTCCTCTGGTAGTCACATATCAAAATTTTCAAACGTTGCACTCGCTAAAGTAATAAGCAAAAGGCTTACACGGAATCGGAATAGAGGTGGGGCACGCCGCCATTCACAAAGACGACAACGGAGAAACAGATTATCTACATTTAGAACTAGATATAGAGGTAGATCCAGAGCAAAATGCAATTCACGAACGCGACGGCGACAGCAACACAATTCTTCGCGAACTAAAAGACGAAAATATGTGCATTAACACTTGACTTGAATTATGATATTATTTAGTATTATAATAATATCATAATATTATATGGAAGCAGAAGGACCAGATGCACCTATGCCACTTTCACCTAAAAGAGTTGGGAATATTATACTCGAACCGTCACCACAAGATAAACATGCATTTAAATTAAACAGTTTAAAAGATTTAATTATGGAAGAGTTGAAAAAATGTAATTGTCATTATGAGTTAACACCAGATGGACAACTATTCAAGAGTTTAAATGTTGGGGACAAATGTTACATTCCTTATCAATTGCGAGGTGGAGCTCCAATAGAAAATCACTATCTTCCGATTCTTATGAGTTGTATAATTCCTATCCAAATTAATATGATTAAATATAATTATGCTGTATTAAATCAAACATTTAATCCAATTACTCATGTAGTGGTTGTTAAAGGATATTCTGCCTCACATGGTGAAGTAGAAACCAAAGAGATAATAGAAGAAAACAAAGAGATAATAGAAGAGCCCATCCCTGTTGCACCAGGTGTTCCTTTTGAATCTATGAAAGAAGAGATTTTAAGAAATATTGATCCTTTATCTGATACAATGCCAAATTTACCAGATAAAGACGAATCCGAAGCTACAACGGAAACGGCACAACAAAAGAATGACCAAAAAAATATGGCAGGTACTATTAATGAACTTATTGGTAAGCCGAAGAAATCTAAAATTGAGGAACCGCAACCGCAACATACTCATGAAACCGTATGTGTAACCAGACCTTATCCATTATTGTTGTTAAATTCCGCACCGTGTGGTTATAAGTTTACTGGTAATTATGAGATAATGCAACAAATTCAAAATTGGTATGATAATAATATAAATTATGATCAATCCCACTTAAAAATATTATTTTATATAAACCCTCTTAAGATAGGTGTATTAATTGCAACAATTGAAGCAATTGAAAGTCTTGGTATTGCTGCTGCGCCCCTAGATATAATGAATCGGGTTCAAGAGAACATAGTTCAGTATGATAAAGTAACTAATTTATGGAACATTAATATGCAAAACCCCTATACACGTGCACAATTTAATGAGATTTTTTTACAAGGCATAACAATGGAGAACGCAAGAAAAGCTTGTGAATTTATAAATCATCAATTAGGTTTAGGTTTACAAAATATTTATACAGAGTCAACGCCTAATAAGTATAAAACATTTCAAGGCATAGATATAAATGGCTATATAGTCAAATTACGCAGAACTGTAGAAAAAATTGTTCCTTTATTACGTAATCCAGATGCACTTATGCGAGAGAACTACGGACCTGGTTCTTCATATAATGAAAAATATCTAGCTTATTCTTCCAGTTCTCTCATTCCTGGTAATCCTGATATGTGCCTTTATTTATATTTTTATCAATTTGCACAGGTAGATGATACTGGAATTGGAATTGGAGTTCCGACAATTAATACGATAATTCCTATAATAAAAATAATATTAATGAGACAATTTATAAATCCAGTCGTCGTTGATAGACATCCTGTAAAATTATCGGTATTATGTGATATATCATGGTATATTTGTCGCTCGTTTAATAAAATTTTATATAATGTTTATAAAAAAGTACTTCCGTATCATCCCATTATCGAACAACGAGTAAATAATCCTTCCTTATCTTTTTTTGTGGGTTCTTGTAGTGGATATAGTAGAAGGGTGCAGTCCAGAGAAAGTGTTCGTAACACGTCTATACCCAATGCCGAGGTTGATGATGTTGGAGTTGAGCAAGACTTGTGTAGTGAATCATCATTGTGCAATCCCATCATGAAAAGACAAACAACTGAACAAAAATTATCAAATGCAGAATTACGAGTAAAGGCAAAATTACGAGCAGCAGAATTACGAGCAAAGGCAGACTTACGAGCAAAAGAACAACGACGAGAACAACGAGAACAACGAGGACAACGAGGACAACTTAATAAAGGAGGAACCCGAAAAAATAGAAAAAGACAAACACGCAAACATCGCAAATCTATGAAATCTAATCGTCGTCGTTCAAGTCTTCGTCGCCACCGCAGTCGTAGTCGCAAGCATTCATTCAATTCTCCGTCATGATTCTCGGGGCAATATTCATTGTAATTAATTCTTGAAACAACAATTTACACGCAAACGGCAATTCCACATATGCAAAATCGGTGCGATTGTCACACGTTTTACAATGATGAATATGCATTTCATCATTATAGGCAGCAATCATTCCACATTTTTTGCATGTATACACGGAATATTTGTCAGACGCGTCATAGAGTCGTCCTCGTGTGAACCGCGATGCGCCGTGCGAAATCATTGCGTCGCGTTCCATTTCTCCAAATCGCAGTCCTCCATCGCGGCTTCGTCCTTCTGCCGGCTGTCGTGTCAAATTCACCATGGGTCCAATGGAACGACTGTGAGCCTTGTCATTCACCATGTGTTTCAGTCGCTGATAAAACACGGGTCCCATAAACACAGAGCATTCATGTTGTTCTCCAGTATATCCATTATACAGCAATTCGTTGCCGTGTGCTTCGTATCCCAATTTCAATAATTCACTGCAAATGTCCTTGACTTCAAAATCGCCAAACGATGTGCCATCGCCAAAGAGTCCGAGTTCCACCAACACTTTGCCCAACACCGTCTCTTTTAATTGACCGATTGTCATGCGAGATGGGATTGCGTGTGGGTTAATAATAATGTCCGGTTTGAGTCCTGATGCCGTAAAAGGCATGTCGCATTCGGGTAGAATATTACCAATCGTTCCTTTCTGGCCTATAAACAAGAGTTTGTTTAGATTTCAATTCATAAATATAATAATTAAGTACGAAAGACTTACCATGACGCGAAGAGAATTTGTCTCCTATCACCGGCTTCCTGAATGTCCTGAGTCGCACTTTGGCGAAATTGTATCCTTCGCCGTTTCGGTCAATATAATTCTTGTCAATAAAGGTCTCTTCCGTCGTCTTGTATATCTTGCTCTGGTCTTCAAACTTGATTACTTTTGTATTATCATTGCGATTTTCCTTGATAGGAACAACTTTTGCAATAATAATATCGCGATTCTCTATAAGCGTATTCTCTGGAACAACTCCCTTGCTATTCACCTTGGAATAATTGCCCATCTTCATTCCTTTGGTCTTGGTCTTGTCCGGGTTGCATCGTATTTCTTCGTCGCCGTTGATTTTCTGCTTGTCCTCGTCTTTTTCCGTGTGATAAATTGTTGTGACAAATAAGCCGCGGTCAATGGACCCTTTATTAAATATCAGCGAGTCTTCTTGATTGTATCCAGTGTGTGTCATGATTGCGACAATCACATTTGTTCCAGACGGAATTTTATTCAAATGTATTAAATTCATGAGACGCGTGTCCACCAAAGGTCTTGCCGGATAATTCAATACATAGGCTGTTTTATCCATGCGATTTTCGTAGTTTGTCACATAGACACCCATTGCCTGCTTCCCCTGCGCACATTGATAGGTGTTTCGAGGCGATTGATTGTGTTCGGGAAACGGAATGCACGAAGCCAATATTCCAAAAATGGTGCTTGGATGTATTTCACAATGAGTATATTTAACAATGTTGTGTCCCTTATTGGAAACAATGTCTTTTGGAAAGGTCGCAATCATTGACCAGGCTTGTTCTTCTGGGTCAATGTATTCAATTACGGAATTCTCCAAGACACTGCTCGTCAATAGATTGTCCCAAATTAGGTCGCCAGATTTTAATCGCGAAAGAATGTCGCGACTAATCAATATATTTTTATCTTTTATACGCAACACTGGGCGAGTGACTCTGCCGCCATCATTGCACACGCGAATTTCTTTCAAATTATAATTAAATACAATAGATGTGTAAATGTTGATGATGCCCTTGTATTTTTTCTCTTTCAAATTGAGAAAGAGTTCGTGTGGTTCTTCAGTGATTCCCAACCATGCACCATTAATAAAGACCTTGACTTTGTCGTACAATTCATGGCTGGATTCAATCTCTTCTATTTTTCGAATAAACGGCAAGACATATTCATACAGAGGCAATGAATTTGAATGGATGGTGATGTGTGTCATGTAACTAATATTCTTAACAATGCCTACTGATGCGCCCTCCGGCGACTCTGATGGACATAGGAACCCCCAGCTTGAATTATGCAGCTTCCTCGGAGGAATTAATTTCCCACTTTTGTCCGTCGGTGTGGAAATTCTGCGAGCGTGGCTCAAACTGCTCACATATGTCAACCGATTCAACACTTGCGCAACGCCGACCTTGTTACTGTTTGTTGTGTGTTTTACGCCAAAATCGCCGGTTGCCAATGCACGTTTCAATCCGTTTTCAATGGTGGTGGATTTAATAATCTTGTAAATATTGGTCATGTTAATAATGTTTTCATAATCATCTCGCGATTTCCAAGACCCATTGTTAATTTCGCGAATGACTTGTTTCTCCATGTCTTTGACTAATTTGTTGAAATAGTTGCGAAACAGATTGTTTAGCAATGTGCCGGTCAAGTCCACGCGTTTGTTCAAATATGAATCGCGGTCATCTTGTTTCCCCATATCAAAATTCGCCAATAGAATGCGAAATGTCATGTATCCCAAGAAATATATTTTTTGCTGGTTGTTGTGGCAATGTGGGAACAAATCGTTGTTCAAGACGTCCATTGTAAAGTCCAACTTTTTCTTTGCCCCCGTTTCGCGGTCCATGTTAATCGGCGTAAACATGGCATAACTCGTAATATATTTAATGCATTCTTCTTGTGTTAAATGTCCATTTGCTTCAATAATAGATGCTTGCAAATTATTGCAGATTTCCTTGTATTGCGGCACGTGCAAGTCGAGTAGAATTTTCTCGCAAATTTCCTTGTCGCTAATGACTCCGATTGCACGAAATACGATAAAGAGTGGAATGTCTTGTTTGATGCGTGGAATTTGAACATAGACTGCATATCCGAAGCCGTTGTTTTTAGAACTCACCATGACATTGATTTGTTTTGGCGAAATGCATTTGAAATCCGGCACAGACTTCATTTCCGCAATCCAAGTGTATTTGGTGTTATTTTTACTGACATTGTGGCACTGTATGCGATTTTCTGCTGCTCGTTCTTGTCCCAAGACTGTTTTTTCAGAACCGTTAATAATAAAATAGCCTCCTGCGTCATATTTGCACTCGCCTAATTGCGTGTTTTCCACGTGTTTATATTGATTTAATACGCAAATGCTGGATTTCAACATAATAGGCAATTTTCCAATATGAATTTTAGTAATCGCCTTGTGTAGAATTTGCACGCTGTCCAATCCAGGACCGGTTCTAATAACATATTTGATGTTTAAATCAATAGTCATTGCCGATGCATATGTGAAATTGCGTAATCTCGCTTCTTGTGGAAACATTAATTTCGTTGCGCCGTTGTTTTCGTGGATTTGCGGACGATATATTTGAAAGTTGACAAAATTTACTACTATTTCCAGAGAATGCTTTTTACTTACCGGGTCATAATCATTGTCAGACGCAATCGTGACAGGATTAAACATTTCTATTGTTTTATTGATTTGATATCCCACAAAATTATTATATGATTCCAGTTGATGCCGAACTAGACGCTCCAAATGATGTGCTTTAAAATATGATTCAATAATTGTCCATGGGTCTTCAATATATTGTTCATTTTTAACGTCGTAGGTTTGTTCATTCTCGGATGTCATTTTGTTATTTCTTGACATTTTTACAAAGGCATTATTATATTTCAATTTTATTTTTAAGTCTTTTCTTTTTATTGCAAAGTGTATTTGTGCATGGTTGCGACATAGGTAAATGAATTCTTTATAGTTGTTGATTCAATTACTTTTTCGCGAGAATATGGTAGCGGTCGCGGCGATAACAAATGCACGATAACAAATGCACGATAACAAATGCACGATAACAAAGGCATGTTAAGAAATAGATTTACTCATCAATCTATAAATCACATAAATGACGAGTGCACAAAATAACCAAATAATTGTTTGTGCCAAAAAATCGTCGGGGATTTTCAATTCGGGGTCGGGTTCAAACGCCTCTTTGCATTGTCTCCCAGTGACTGGATTTCTTCCACCGGGAAAATTGCACGGGTCCATGTTTTGAATATCAACTGTGGTTAAATAGTGCATTTCAGAGGAATGATTGTTATGTGCATCAATTGTTTGCATTTTTACATTTTGACAAGGAGGTCTTGACCCAGCAAGAAAAGCCCCCATAATTCCAAAAGGATTGAGTACATTCAGATTGCTAATTGTGCCAGGAATCAATCCCCTAAATTCAGTAAAGTTCACACCCATTCCAGATGAAATAAACGGCACATTTCCTTGAGGAACATTGTTTACATAAATATATCTATCTACTTCTTTGTCTGTCTCCTTGTCTATACATGTCGCGCCTGTTTTCAAAAAGAATTTATTACCTAGAGGACCACCCGTTGCTGACGCGGTTGAATTGCCGCTTACTAATAACGACGCGTAATTTATCATTCCAGTAATATTTCTCCCAAGTGCACCCATGTTTCCATCAGAACTCATACCAATTTCACTCGGCGTTTTTATATTTTTGTAATATGGATAGTCTGGACCGAGCAATTTTTCTTGGACTGCATTCGCATCACTTAACACATCGTCAAATATATTAGGCATTATATATTTCAATAAGAATATAAATTATGTGGCCTCTTCATCTAATCCAGTAAATGTAGGAGGTTCGCTTGGCAATTGCGATTGAGCCGTGGTTCCTTGTTGAGCCATGTATTCATTGACTTGATCTGTTAAAGTATATAGATTTTTACTAATGTCTTCAACCTCACCTTTTATGCCTTTCAATTCATCCATTTGTTCTTTAAGAACTTGAATGTTGCCGGCGTTTTGTTGTGCTAATATGGCTGGATTGTTTGGGTCATATGGTTGATATGTTGATGTCGATTGTCCTGGTTCAAGCCCTTCTTTTACTTGACATAATTGATATACCTGAATTAAAATGAGGAGTGTAAATAAAAAGAGCAACGCATTTATCAGAATTGACATAAATAAATCCATGAATATATATTCTCTCTTAATATTATTATTATTATGACAACTGCATTTTATCCATTAGGTATGAATTCATTATTGCCGCAAGGCGGATATAAATCATGGAAAGGCACCGATGTGTTTAGTAATCCGACTGGTGTCACTGCAGGCAACATTCGTCCTTTGACAAACAACGACCCTACGAATTCCACACCCCAAAAATTCGGATTGCCAAGACCAATTCAGCATTATCGAAAAGGCGTTTCTGTTACTTCACTTGACAATTCCAAAAATAGTAGACAGGTGAAATCGTCCACTGGAGGAGGTTCTTTGATTGGACAAATGATTGATATTCCTGGTGGGTTTTCAATCAAACAAAATGTGGCCAATGAAACATCAAACACTGTGGAATTGGATCGCGATTGTCAGACATGTCAAGGGATCGGGGTCATTAGTGATTGGCAACCTATTACTGATTTGACGGAAAAACCTGAACCAGAGACACAAAGTCTACAGTATTGTTGCAATCAAGAGAGAGATGCATTGCTTCGCGTGCGTCCTGTGAGTACACGATTGGATAAAAATTATTATACTACTACACCTGAATATTTATACAATCGATGTCTAACATTTGAACAAAAACAATTTAATTATTTGACTGTTGGAAATGCAAATGTAAAACCTGGTGCACCTCTTTCTCAAGAAAATAAATACAAAGCAAATTGTAATCCTAACTTGGAAATTGAATATGCCATAACTTTAGTGCCTTTTTGTCCAGTATTTATTCCATCCAAAGCTGTTAGATGTGAATCTGTCCAATACAAACCAAACAATTATAAATATGCCAAAGAAGGAGCTGTTTCAAGCAGTGACCGGTTGTTACGATTAAGTGTGGAAACCTCAAATCAAAATCTTTCAAATATATCAAAAACACAATCCGATTTATTAAAATCTAAATATTTTCAAAATGCTTCAGGAAACATTAACAAACCATGTTGCATTCCAACTAAATCAGATTTAGTGAGATACAAATAAATTATTATATTCTCTCTTATTATGTCATCGGGTTTTTATCCATTGGGAATGAATTCATACAACAATCGTTCCAATCAAGGCGGATACAAATCATGGAAAGGAACTGGTGTGTTTAGCAATCCAACAGGTGTAACCGCGGGAAATATTCGTCCTTTGACAAATAATGATCAAACGAATAACGCACCACAAAAATTCGGTTTGCCAAGACCGATTCAGCATTATCGAAAAGGTATTACAGTTACTTCACTTGACGATTCCACAAATAGTAGACAGGTGAAATCATCTACTGGAGGAGGTTCTTTGGTTGGACAAATGATTGACATTCCAGGCGGTTTTTCAATCAAAGAAAATGTGGTCAATGAAACATCAAATACAGAGGAATTGGATCGCGATTGTCAGACATGTCAAGGGATCGGTATCATCAGCGATTGGCAACCGATTACGAATTTGACGGAAAAACCTGAAACAGAGACACAAAGTCTACAGTATTGTTGTAATCAAGAGAGAAACGCGTTGCGTCGGGTCCGTCCTGCCAGCACAAAATTAAAGAGGAAATATTTTACTACTACAACTGATTATTTGTACAATCGGTGTCAAACATTTGACCAAAAACAATTCAATTATTTATCTTCTGGAACTGCTGCCGCAAAACCTGGTGCACCTCTCTCTCAAAACAATGTGTATAATGCAAATTGCAATCCGAACTTGGAAATAGAATATGCTGAATCTTTGTTGCCAGATGCGCCAGCATTGACTCCTTCCAATCCACTCGGTTGTGAAAAAGTGGAATATAAACCGTCCAATCATAAATTCGCCCAACAAGGCGCTGTTTCAAGCAGTGACCGTTTGATGCGTCTCAATGTGGAAACAATCAATACAAATCGTGCAGATATTATCAAAACAAGAGAGAACTTGGAAAAATCAAAGTATTTCCCGAATGCTTCTGGCAATATTGATAAACCATCGTGTATCATTGGTTCTAAACAAGTATATTCACTCGGCACAACAATAATGTACATTACATACAATGATACTTTCTCTCCTTTCGGTGCAAGGGCGGCATCGGCGAATTTTACGTTATTCAAAAACCAACCTATCACTGAGACTGAATCACTGTTTCCTCCTCCGCCTATTATTGAAGGTGAATTCATAAAAATTTTTCCATCTTATGAAATAATTGATGTAGAAAATAAAATAATTAAATTGTCCTTAAAATACTATCTTTATACAGACGACAATGACATACTGTTAAATCTTGGATTATCCTTTACGAATAATGTTGATTATTATAATGCACGCATTCAAAAAGTAGACATAATACAATTTGATGGAATGCCATTGTTTGGTGTGGGATATCAGTTTGCCGGATTAACCTCTGAAATAATTATTTCCGCGCCTGACCAACCGCGAATTATTTCTGGCACATCTGCTTTATTTGCATTTAGTGGGTGCACTAATTTTAATTCGCCAGGCATAATTAATTGGAATATTAAAAATATGGTAAATCTGAGCAGCATGTTTGAAAACACGCCATTATTTAATCAAGATATTAGTATTTGGGATACATCTTCTGTCACAAATATGAAGAGTATGTTTCAAAACACCCCATTATTTAATCAGGCTATTGGCGCATGGGATACATCTTCTGTGACAGACATGTCTTCTATGTTTCAAGGAGCAACTGCATTTAATAATGGTCAAGTGGCTATAACCACTTTTAGAACAAGTGAAAGAGAATTAACTGTAACATTTAATCAAGATATTAGTATTTGGGATACATCTTCTGTGACAGATATGTCTTTCATGTTTCAAGGAGCAACCGATTTTAATCAAGACATTAGTGCATGGGACGTGTCAAATGTTACAACAATGGAGTCTATGTTTTATGGAGCAACCTCATTCAATAATGGAGACTTGGGTAATAATGGATTGAACCCATTAGATACTTGGAATGCTTATAATTGTATTTCATTTTCTTCCATGTTTCAAAATGCGACTGTCTTTAATCAATCATTATCAAACCTTGTAGACACAACAAATGTAACAAGTTGTACGATGGATAATATGTTTCAAAACGCAATAGCATTCAATCCAAATATTAGTGCTTGGAATACTAATAATGTAACAACTATGGATTCTATGTTTTATGGAGCGTCCTTATTTAACAACGGACAAACCGGAACGCAAGATATTAGTGGAAATCCATTCACTGGTGCGTTTTATACTAATTCAACCAAATTATTAACTTCTCCTAACTCGAAATTCAGGACAGACTTGTCCGCAAATGATGTCCTTATTATTACAGCAGCAGTGTCAGGATCATCGCCAACACTTATCTACACAAGTCAAATAAATCCTCCTATACTCAGTGATGTCTCATTGGTTTTATTAACAGGCACGCCTAGTGGCGAAGATATCTCTTCTAACACAATAATATCCATTAAGAAACAGGTTGTCGGAACCGCACCATTAACTTGGAATACATCAAATGTGACAAACATCGCAAATATATTTTATAACGCTACTTATTTCAATCAACGGGTTGATACATGGGACGTGTCAAAAGTTACAGATATGACAAATGCATTTCAAGGTTTTCAAAGCACAAGTGATTACAGAATTATATTGTCAAATGTATTTAATAACGGACAACTTACTGGTTCAGGTTCATCCATTGACACCTCATTAAATAGTTGGAATACTTCAAATGTAACAAGCATGAGTTACATGTTTAGTTTAAACTCAGGGTTCAATCAATATATAAGTGGTTGGAAGACATCAAACGCAACAAATATAGCAGGAATGTTTTATGATGCAATCGCCTTTAATAACGGCTTAGCCGTGGGTGTTGCAGCAAACGACGCATCGTTAAATGGATGGGACACATCAAAAGTAACAAGCATGAAATCTCTATTTCAAACGGCATTTGCGTTCAATCAAAATGTCAGTTCATGGGATGTGACAAAAGTAACAAACATGAATACAATGTTTTATCTGGCAACATCATTTAATAATGGAGACACCGGAAATAATGGTTCAAACCCATTAACTGGATGGTCCGCTCCACTTTGCACTGACTTTTCATTAATGTTTCAAGAAGCGTCCGCATTCAATCAAAAAGTGTCAAACCTTGTAGACACTTCCAATCTTACAAACCCTTCAGGCTGCACTTTGGCTTCCATGTTTCAATCAGCAACACTATTTAATAACGGCTCAGCTGCGGGTTTAAGCGATGCATCATTAAATAGTTGGGACACATCAAAAGTAACAGTAATGAATGGAATGTTTTTTCAAGAACCTGCATTTAATCAACCTATTGGAATGTGGAACACATCAAGTGTTACAACTATGGCTTCAATGTTTAATAACGCATCAGTGTTTAATCAAAATGTTAGTAGTTGGTCTGTATCAAATGTTACAACCATGGTTTCAATGTTTGCTAACACACTCGTATTTAATAATGGAAGTTTAATAAATGATGGTTCCAATAATTTAAATAATTGGTATGCGCCAAGTTGTACGAACTTTTTGTCAATGTTTCGAAGCGCTGCCTCATTCAATCAAGCCATACCGTTTTTGGTAGATAGTTCTGGAATAATACTAGATGGGTCTGGAAATGGGGTCACTTTGAGTAACATGTTTCAAAGCGCAACAACATTCAATCAAAATCTTAATACTTGGAACACATCAAGTGTTACAACTATGTCTTCAGTGTTTTCAACAGCATCAGTCTTTAATAATGGAGATGCGTCTGGTGCAAGCACTCAACCATTAAATTGGATTACAGATAACGTGACAACAATGTCAGCCATGTTCGTAAACGCATTAGTTTTTAATCAGCCAATTGATACAAGTGGAAATTATTGGAACACAGGAAAAGTTACTAATATGTTTCAAATGCTCGCAGGTGGTTCAGTCACCCTTCTCTTTAATCAGCCGATCGGTAGATGGGATGTTTCTAACTGTACTACCATGGAACAAATGTTTTATGGTGCGAATAAATTTAATCAAAATATTAGTTTATGGAAAACTGGAAACGTTACTACTATGTCTCAAATGTTTAGAGCTGCTACTCTTTTTAACCAGACAATTAATACAGACGCAAGTGGTTCTTGGAATGTTTCTGGTGTTACAGATATGTCAAGTATGTTTTCATCAGCATTAGCATTTAATAATGGAGGAGTGGCATTAAATTGGTACGCTCCAAATTGCATTACATTTGCATCAATGTTTCAATCCACAACATCATTTAATCAACCAATTCCGATTTTAGTGGATACTTCCGGCAACACAGATCCTTCTGGTTGCAGTTTGGCTTCTATGTTTTCTGGAGCAACAGTATTTAATCAAAATGTAGGAGCTTGGAATGTCTCTAATGTTACAGACATGACAAATGTGTTTCGTAACACAAACAATTTTAACAATGCCGGATCTAACTCTATGAATAGTTGGAATGTTTCTAATGCAACTAATATGACGAATATGTTTAATACAGCAATAGCATTTAATAATGGTTCTGCCTCTGGAGTAAGCACTCCTGGATTAACTTGGTCTGCATCCAAGTGTATATCATTTGAATGTATGTTTGGAAGAGCAACTATTTTTAACCAACAATTGCCATATTTAGTTAATACGTCGGATGTATCAAGTTGTAGTATGTATGCTATGTTTAATTCTTTGACAGGTGCAAGCACGACTTTATTTAATCAAAATATTAACAGTTGGAATGTTTCTAATGTTACAACTATGAATTCAATGTTTTTTCAAGCAACCAATTTTAATAATGGAAGTCTAACAAATGACGGTGCAAACGACTTGTCATGGAACGCTTCTAATTGCACTAATTTCACATCAATGTTCCAATCAGCAACATCATTCAATCAAAAAGTAAATAATTTAGTAAATACTGCAGGTGTAATAGATTGCAATTTGAATAGTATGTTTCAAGCAGCAACAATTTTTAATAACGGGCAAATTGCAACGATGGATATTAGTGGAAATACTAGTGGCAATGCTTTTTATGCAACTGCAACCAAAGTATTAACTTCGCCTGGCTCACAATTCCGCACACAACTATTACCAAGTGATGTCCTTATTATTACAAGAGGAACAATCTCAGCACCTTCAATTGTATATACAAGTCAAATACAATCATCGCCTATACTCAGTGATGTTTCATTGGTTTTATTGTCGGGTTTCGGTAGTGATATTAGTAGTAACCCAATAATAACTATCAAAAAACAACTTACTGGAAATTCTACTTTTGACCTATCATGGAATACCACAAATGTTACAACCATGGCAAACACCTTTAATAATGCTTATTCTTTTAATCAACAATTACCATTTTGGAATGTATCAAGAGTTACAACCATGGCTTCAATGTTTGCTGGCACATCGGATTCATTGAAAACAATATTTAATAATGGACAACTCGCAGGTTCAAGCACTCAACCATTAACTGATGCAAGTTTTATTCCTTGGTCTCCACCACTTTGTACTACATTCGCATCAATGTTTGCATTAACATCCGGATTCAATCAACCAATGGAGAATTTTATAAATACGTCTGTAAACTGCTCTTTGAACAGCATGTTTGCTTCAGCCGACGTGTTTAATCAAAACATTAGCAATTGGAATGTATCAAATGTTACTACTATGAATTCGACATTTAATGGGGCGACATTATTTAACAATAAAAGTGCCTCTGGATTAAGTGACGCATCCTTAAATTGGTACGCACCAAAATGCGTTGATTTTGGGTTAATGTTTCGTTTAACGACAGCATTCAATCAATCAATTCCATATCTGGTTGATACTTCTGGTGTAACAGTAGGTACGCCGGTATTGTTGTCTGGTATGTTTCAATCAGCCACAATATTTAATAAAAACATTAGTAATTGGAATGTATCAAGGGTAACACAAATGAATTCAATGTTTTCTGGATCATCTACATTTAATAATGGAAGTGCCTCTGGATTAAGTGACGCATCCTTAAATTGGTACGCACCAAATTGCATTACATTTGCGTCAATGTTTGAAAATGCGGCAGCATTTAATCAACCAATTTCAAATCTTGTAGACACTTCTGGTGTCACAGGATGCTCATTGTCTTCAATGTTTAAAAACGTATCAAACACAATAGGAACATTATTTAATCAAAATCTTAATAATTGGAATGTATCAAGAGTTATATCTATGAGTAATATGTTTTCAAGAAGTGCAGCATCATCAGCATTTAATAACGGAAGTGCCTCTGGATTAAGTGACGCATCCTTAAATTGGTACGCACCAAATTGCACTACATTTTCACAAATGTTTCAAGGCGCCCAAGCATTTAATCAACCAATACCAAATCTTGTAGACACATCTGGTATAATAGTAGGAACCACGGTCACATTAGCTTCAATGTTTCAATCAGCCGCAATATTTAATCAAAACATTAGCAATTGGAATGTATCAATGGTAACAGATATGACAGGAACATTTTTGTTTGCGACAGCATTTAATAACGGCAGTCCAACAAATGATATTTCTGGAAATCCATTGACCTGGTACGCACCAAATTGCAGAACATTTACAACCATGTTTCGTTCAGCAACTTCATTTAATCAACCAATATCAACTCTTGTGGATACTTCTGGTATAATAATAGACGCATCAGGGGTTGGAGTGTCATTGTTGTCAATGTTTTCTGCAACATCATTGTTTAACCAAAATATTAACACTTGGAACACAACAAATGTGACAAATATGGCTCAAATGTTTGAAAGCTCGACTGCTTTTAATAAAAATGTATCAACAAATGGGACTTCTTGGAATGTATCAAATGTAACCAATATGAATGCAATGTTTCGAATAGCAAACGCATTTAATAACGGCAGCTTAACAAATGATATTTCTGGAAATCCATTAAATTGGTATGCACCAAAGTGCACTAACTTTTCGTTAATGTTTCGTTCTGCAATTGCATTTAATCAACCAATATCAACTCTTGTGGATACTTCTGGTGTATCACTTCCAACAGGGTGTGTAATGAATGAAATGTTTGGATATGCAACTGTGTTTAATCAAGACATTAATTCATGGAATGTGTCAAGAGTTACAAATATGAGCTTAATGTTTGCATCAGCAGTGACACCTCCTACACAATTTAACAATGGAGCTATAGGTAATGTTGGTGGAAAACCATTAACTAATTGGGGCGCACCAATATGCACTAACTTTTCGCAAATGTTTCAACTAGCACCTTTCAATCAAGAAATACTGAATCTTGTAGATACTTCTGGTGTATCACTTCCAACAGGATGTAATTTATCCCTTATGTTTGATCGTTCTGGGTTATTTAACCAAAATCTTAACAATTGGAATGTGTCAAGAGTTACAAATATGTCTTCAATGTTTTCAGCTGTATCATTTGGTACATTATTTAATAACGGAGGAGTGGATTTAAGCTGGAATGCTCCTAATTGTCTTAACTTTAGTTCAATGTTTCAATCATCAACTGCATTTAATCGTGCAATGCCAAATCTGATAGACACATCTGGCATAATAGTAGGAACCACTGTCACATTGGCTTCAATGTTTCAAACAGCCACAATATTTAATCAAGACATTAGTAATTGGAATCTATCAAGAGTTACAGCTATGAATTTAATGTTTTCTGGAGCCTCCGCATTTAATAATGGAGACCCCTCTGGAAATACTGGTACATTACTAAATGCATGGTCTGCTCCTTATTGTACTAACTTTACTAGTATGTTTGCAACTGCTCCAGCATTTAATCAAAAATTGGACAATCTAGTATCTTTATTTCCAACCACATCAAATATAACAGGAGTTAATCCAGCTACATCAAGTTATACGAACTCAACAAAAACATTGACCTGTCCAGGGGCGGTTTTTACTTCCGCATTAGTTAATAGAATTCTTATTATAAGAATGTCTTCTATTACATATATAAGTAACGTACAGGCCTTTACAAATGCTACTAATGTCGTGCTTACTACAGCATATGGAGCTGATATTCCTTCAAACAGCATCACATCAATTTACATAAGTAAAACATTGACTTCCATGTTTAACCCGGCAATAAGGTTCAATCAAAACCTTAATAATTGGAGTGTATCAAATGTGACAGCTATGAATTCAATGTTTTCTGGCGCAACAATATATAATAATGGAGGTGTGGATTTAACATGGAACGCACCAAATTGTCTTAACTTTGCGTCAATGTTTCAATCTGCCCCAGCATTTAATCGAGCGGTATCAAATCTTGTAGACACCTCGGGTGTAACACTAGGAACCACGGGCACGGTCTCATTGGCTTCAATGTTTCAATCGGCAACATTATTCAATCAAAATCTTAATAATTGGAATGTATCAAGAGTTACCTCCATGAGTTTAATGTTTAGTGGAGCAACTGTATTTAATAATGGAAGTTTAACAAATGACGGTTCCAATAATTTAAATAATTGGAACGCACCATTATGCACAACATTTGCATCCATGTTTTCTTCATCAACGGCATTCAATCAACCAATACCATTTCTTGTAGACACATCTAATGTGACATTGTTGCCCACAGGAAGCAGTTTATCTTCAATGTTTTCTGCAACAACAAAATTCAATCAAAATATTAATTCGTGGAATGTATCAAGAGTTAATAATATGAGTTCAATGTTTAGTGGAGCAACTGTATTTAATAATGGAAGTTTAACAAATGACGGTTCCAATAATTTAAATAATTGGTACGCACCATTATGCACAACATTTGTATCCATGTTTTCTTCATCAACGGCATTCAATCAACCACTTACCAATCTTGTTAACACTTCTAGTGTTGCGACTTGTACGATGGATTCAATGTTTTTATCAGCCTCAGCATTTAATAATGGAGGAACTGGAACAGTGGATATTTCTGGAACTATTGCATCTGCTGTTTATACTGTTGCAACATCAATATTATCTTATCCTGGAGCGACATTCATAACATTAGGATTAACAACAAGTGATGTTCTTATTATTACATCAGGTTCAGCAATTATATATACAAGTCAAATACAGCGTATAATTAGCGAGACATCGTTGGTTTTACTCAATCCTTATAGTGCTAATATAGCGGTTGGAACAATTACAACCATTAAAAAGCAAGTTGTGGGAACTCTTGATATGTCATGGAATACTGCAAATGTAACAACAATGGCTTCAATGTTTCAAAATGCTTATTATTTTAATCAACCAATTAGTAATTGGAATGTATCAAAAGTTACAACCATGGCTTTAATGTTTGCTGGCGCATCAACAGCGTTGAAACACACATTTAATAACGGACAACTCGCAGGTTCAATGACACAACCATTAAATTGGACCGCGTCCAGATGCACGGCATTTAATTCAATGTTTTTAAACAACGCAGCATTCAATCAACCTGTTCCAACTCTGGTAGATGTTTCTGGTGGAAACTTGACAAGCATGTTTCAAAATGCATCACTATTTAATCAAAAAGTCACACCTTGGAAAACTGTGAATGTTACAACGTTGGCTTCAACGTTTTCTGGAGCAACCATGTTTAATAACGGTGAAACATTACCACCAGATATTTCTGGAAATACATTAACCGCATTTTATAATTTTACAACAAGATTATTTACTTCTCCTACGGCAGTATTCAGACGGGATTTAAGCATAAATGACGTGCTTATTATTACAACACCCGCAATTGTATTTTCAAGTAGAATAATTAGTAATATAATTAGTGATGTATCATTAAATTTAGACCCATCTTACAATCTAACAGCTGATATTAGTAGTAATACAATAACATCAATAAAGAAACAGGTTCCTGGAAGTCCTGCCTTTGACTTGTCATGGAATACTCAAAATGTAACAAGTGTCGCATCCGTATTTCAAAACGCTACTTATTTCAATCAACGTTTACCGTGGAATACGAGAAAAGTTGGAACTGTGGCTGCCACGGTGACAACGCTGTTTGCTGGTCCATCAACCTCATTAATAAATCTATTTAACAACGGACAAATAATAACAGGCACAACACAACCATTATATACAACTCCGGCAGCAAACACTTGGGATTTTAGTGGAAATGCTAATGTAACGGTTCGTGGTTCTGCTTGTCATGCCAATTGTAGATTAACAGCTGGAAATGGAATAACATTTAATCCAGCCATATATTAATCCAGCCATATATTAATCCAGCCATATATTAATCCAGCCATATATTAATCCAGCCATATATTAATCCAGCCATATATTAATCCAGCCATATATTAATCCAGCCATAAATTAAAGCAAACAAACACTAGACGTAAGTTAATTCATTTTATTTTTATAAAGAATAATATAATGGATATTGATTTAAATGTCTCAAATTATAGCATTGACGATTTAAAACAGTTTTTTAATTTAAATAATACAGTCAAGGTGGACGAACCCTTGTTACATCGAAAAATGCTGGAATTACAAGATCGTATTATTATTAGTGAAATGTAAACAATGAATTTGAATTTAAACGGAATTTTAATCATTTTTTAAATGATGCAACAACTATTTTGTTAAAAAGTCTTCATGCCGAGGATGCGATGCAAGAGAGAAATGCTATTGTTCACGTGTTCATCCAGCAAGTACTAAATTAAAGAAAATTATTACATCACTGCAAATGATTATTTATACATCGATGTCAAACATTTGGACAAGACAATTCAATTATTTTGTCATCAGACACTTCTCACAAAACCATGTGCATCTCTTTTTAAAAACAATGTTATAAAGGCAATTGTAATCCGAAGTTAGCAATCGAATACGCTGCTTCTTTATTGTATGATGCTTTGCCATTGACTCCATCAAATCCTATTGGATGTGAAAAAGTTGAATACAAAGCAAACAATTATAAATACGCTCAACAAGGTGCTTGTTTAAGCAGTGTTCGATTGTTGTGTTCCTTCAATTAATTAACTATGGAATTAAAAGTGTGTCTATTCCATTATTAAAATTATCAATAAACTTTGAATATTTTAATTGCTCCATACAATATTTTTTAATATTAAAAATGCTTTCTTCTTTATAGGTGGGATGCGAATTACAAACATTATCATAAAAATATTTTCCTTCAATTTCATTGTTTTCATAAAATATAACAGGTCTGTATTTTTTAATAGTTTCTATTCCTTTTGAAAAAATGAAATTTTCGGATCCTTGAGCATCGCAATGTATAAAACCAATATTATCTAATTTCATATTATCAATTGTTGTTAATTTAATATTTTCACCATCATCTCCTAATCCAATGCCACCAAAATTACAGTCAAGGTTATTTTCTTCATTGTATCTTTTTGATACTACACCACCATCTCCATCTAAATCAATATTATGCATTGTTCCATTTCCTTCAAAACAAAACACTCCTAAATTATTGGGCATAATTTTATGTTGCAAATTATTTTGATTTATATTTTGAACCAATAAATTATACATGTTACGCTGTGGTTCATATACATGTATTTTTTGGTCATTATTTAAAAAGGAAGAATAAATAATGGATGAAGTTCCACAATGACCCCCTATTTCTAAAATATTATGATAAGGACGAATGTATTGTTTTAATTTAAATAGTGTATCAATGTCCCAATAGTTTCCATTTTTAAAAGTTGTTCCTATATACATGTCATTCTTATAAAGAGTAATTAATCCATATTTAGTATTGTATGTTTCCATATAATATAGAATTAAAACATTATATGGAAGTAAAATAAACCCAGTAAATCATGTTTAACTATTGTATGCTACAATAGAAAGCATTGGTTTTTGGAAAAAGTAAGAATATAAATAATTGGTTGCATTGTGCACATATTTATCATTTACGCTATAATTCATAAATAACAATTGATATGTTCCAGATAATATATTAGCATTTCCATTACTTTGAACTTCAACTTGAATGTCTTGTAATATGAAATTTACATTGGTTGATGCAGGATTTGATTTTACTGAAATGAAAGACAATGTGTTTGATGTGTTTGATGCATATACAAATGAACCTAAACTCAATGATTGAATAGAAGAATTAAAATAATTTTCAATGGCAGTTACTCCATTTAAATTTGCCACAAACGTATAATTCTTACCGCCTGTTATTCCGGTGATTGAAGACATTGCAAAGTTGAATGTTGAAGCACCAAGTACCATTGATAAAAATGGAAGATCGGTGACAGCACTAGGAGTATTTAATATATAACAAGTAAAATACACTTGAGTAAGATTGGCACACGTTAATGTAGATGTTGTCCCAGTTGCATTTGTAATTGTATTACCCCAATTTACATAATCAGTTGTATTAGAAACAGGTTTATAATATCTCCAACCATCGAGTGCATTTGATGATCCATTAGGATAGGTTGGCGTATAAATTGGTTCTTTGCTGCCAGATACAATCGTAGTTGTGTTAATTGGAACAATTTGAGTGCGAATAGTCATTCGTTGAACCATGCTTAAATTGACATTTATGGTTGATGCACTGCTTGATAATGCAACTATAGATGCTCCTTGATTTGTATTTACACTAACTGCTGCTGCAAGACCATTAGACAAAGCCACAATAGATGCTCCTTGATTTGTATTTACACTAACTGCAGCAACAAGACCACTAGACAATGCAGTTTCTGCATTGGTTGCTCTAGTAGTTTCTAATGCTAACCCACTTGATAATAATCCAAAACTCGCATTTGTTATTACTAGACTTGCATTTACTGAAGAAACTGCACTAACCCGACTGCTGATTTCAGATGCAAGACCAACAGATAAGGAAGTCTCGGCATTCGTTGCTCTTGTGATTTCTGTTGCTAGACCAGTAGATAATACAACACGAGTGCTGATTTCAGATGCAAGTCCGATAGACAAGGAAGTCTCGGCATTTGAGGCTCTCGTGGTTTCTGAAGTTACTGCACTAACCCGACTGCTTATTTCAGAGGCAAGACCAGTAGATAATACAACACGAGTGCTGATTTCAGAGGCAAGACCAGTAGATAATACAACACGAGTGCTGATTTCAGATGCAAGTCCGACAGACAAGGAAGTCTCGGCATTCGTTGCTCTTGTGATTTCTGTTGCTAGACCAGTAGATAATACAACACGAGTGCTGATTTCAGAGGCAAGACCAGTAGATAATACAACACGAGTGCTGATTTCAGATGCAAGTCCGACAGACAAGGAAGTCTCGGCATTCGTTGCTCTTGTGATTTCTGTTGCTAGACCAGTAGATAATACAACACGAGTGCTTATTTCAGAGGCAAGTCCGACAGACAATGATGTTTCTGCATTGGTTGCTCTTGTAGTTTCTGAAGTTACTGCACTAATCCGACTGCTGATTTCAGATGCAAGTCCAACAAACAAAAAAGTCTCGGCATTCGTTGCTCTTGTGATTTCTGTTGCTAGACCAGTAGATAATACAACACGAGTGCTGATTTCAGATGCAAGACCAACAGATAAGGAAGTCTCTGCATTGGTTGCTCTTGTGATTTCTGTTGCTAGACCAGTAGATAATACAACACGAGTGCTGATTTCAGATGCAAGACCAACAGACAAGGAAGTCTCGGCATTTGAGGCTCTCGTGGTTTCTGAAGTTACTGCACTAACCCGACTGCTTATTTCAGAGGCAAGACCAGTAGATAATACAACACGAGTGCTGATTTCAGATGCAAGTCCGACAGACAATGAAGTCTCTACATTTGAGGCTCTCGTGGTTTCTGTTGCTAGAGCAGTAGACAAAGCCACAATAGAAGCTGTTTGAGTAGTATTTACACTAACTGCAGCAGCAAGACCACTAGACAATGATGTTTCTGCATTCGTTGCTCTTGTGATTTCTGTTGCTAGACCAGTAGATAATACAACACGAGTGCTGATTTCAGATGCAAGTCCGACAGACAAGGAAGTCTCTGCATTGGTTGCTCTTGTGATTTCTGTTGCTAGAGCAGTAGACAAAGCCACAATAGAAGCTGTTTGAGTTGTATTAACAGAAACTGCAGCAGCAAGACCGCTAGATAATGAAGTCTCTGCATTTGTTGCTCTTGTGATTTCTGTTGCTAGACCAGTAGATAACACAACACGAGTGCTGATTTCAGATGCAAGACCAACAGATAAGGAAGTCTCGGCATTCGTTGCTCTTGTGATTTCTGTTGCTAGACCAGTGGATAATACAACACGAGTGCTGATTTCAGATGCAAGACCAACAGATAAGGAAGTCTCTGCATTGGTTGCTCTTGTGATTTCTGTTGCTAGAGCAGTAGACAAAGCCACAATAGAAGCTGTTTGAGTTGTATTAACAGAAACTGCAGCAGCAAGACCGCTAGATAATGAAGTCTCTGCATTTGTTGCTCTTGCGGTTTCTGAGGCTATAGCACTGCTTAAATTTACAACAGAAGCATTAGTTGATGATAAAGCACTTGATAATACAACACGAGTGCTTATTTCAGATGCAAGACCGACAGATAAAGATGTCTCGGCATTGGTTGCTCTGGTTGTTTCAGTCACAATAGATGCATTCGCAGCTGCAAGACCATTAGACAAAGCCACAATAGAAGCTGTTTGAGTAGTATTTACACTAACTGCAGCTGCAAGACCACTAGACAATGATGTCTCTGCATTCGTTGCTCGTGTTGTTTCGGCCACAATAGATGCATTTGCAGAAGACATACCACTGCTTAAAGCAGATGATAATACAACTCGTGTGCTAATTTCAGATGCAAGACCGACAGACAATGATGTCTCTGCATTCGTTGCTCTGGTTGTTTCTGTTACTAGAGCAGTAGATAATTGAATATAACTTGCTATATCACTGTTCTCATAAGCAAGTAATAAACTATTAAGATTACTTATGGATGATGCGTCCATGCCTGCAAGTGTGTATACAGTTGATTCAAGGGTAGATACAGATGAATCAAGATACCCTTTATTTACTGCATCAGTATAGTTTTGAGGAGTTTTTCCAATTGTAACTATTGTTTCTGGTGAAAACACTGCAACGGTGGATCCATCAGAATATCCTTGTATTGATATGGAAGAACCAAGATAAAGAGTATTTCCAACAGGCGTTGCCATTATATACTATTTCTTTAATATTTTTTTTACCAAAATAATATATGTCAATAAATAAATCATTTCAAGGGCATGGGTATAATAAAAAAGATTTTGTCAACATGTTTCTTCCGGGAACACCCACTGTGCCAACGCCTGCATTAAATTCAAATAATTTAGAAATCGTAAACACTCTTTATGTAAACAATTCACTTGCATTATTAAAAAATAATATATTAAATTCAATTGTAAATAATGCAAATGATTTTGTTCATGTAGATGAACCAGTATATTATATTTCAGAAAATAAAAATATAATTATAGATGGAGGGTCGATGATATATTTACCAATTTTAACAAGTGATGGAATTTCAATAAATATTGTAAATAATAGTGGAACTTCAATAACAATAAACAGTCAAGATAATCAATTAATTCATTCTGGATTTTATATAAAACCAGGAGGTTCTAGTAGTTTTGTTTTAGATGCATATAAAATAGCAAAATTAATTAACATTCATAAAAATAATATATTTTCTTGGGTATTATTATTGAGTTAATGAAAATACAAAAAATCATTTTCCAAACGTCTCTTTTAAAACCTCCGGATTATATGGTAGAAATGATTACCTCAAAATGCAATGGTTGGACCTATTTACATTTTAATGATGAAGAAATCATAGAATACTTTTCCCAAAACCCTATTCCCGAATTTCCAAATGCGATAGAGGTATTTAATTCCTTTGAAAAGGGACAACATAAAAGCGATTTTTTCAGATATTATTTCTTATATTTAAATGGAGGTGTATATGTAGACAGTGATGCAATGCTAGAAAAGGATATTGAAAGTATCGTTGAAAATTATTATTTTTTTACTGTAAAATCAGGATTAAACAATAAATCAATGTTTAATGGTTTTTTAGGTTGTGAAAAAAATAATACTATTATTTATACAGCACTCAAAAATATATATCATATGGACAAATCCATATTACAAAAAGACTACTTTTACATTTGCAAGGATTTATACAATATTATTGAGAATTACAATAGAGCATTAGAAGATGTCTTGGTAAATTCAAAAGAAATCATATCATTAAAAAACATAATATTTAATGAAGAATTACATGAAGAAGGTATATGCAAAACAATAAATAGCAATAATGAAACATTGCTATTACATTATTTTAAAAAATCTATTATTCCTTCGCGTGAACTTATCCCAGAGAAAGGCATTCAATCTATTAAAAATATGAAAATTGGCATAACATTGCATTTGCCCGATGATGTTAAATCTTTATTTTCAAATGGCATCAGACAAAATGTGTTATTTTTAGGAGAACTTTTATGTAACATAGGATATGATTGTTATTTCATTTTAGGTGACAAAAACTGCAATCCAGAGATTGTTGACAAATTATTATATTTTCATAAATTCAAATATATAAAAAATACAAAAATATTAACATTGAATTTTGATGTCATCATTTCAATTGGATATGAACTAGATTTGCATATCATAAAACAATTGCAATACATGAAAACAAAAATAGTTGCATATTTGTGTGGAAATTCATATTTTATAGACAGTGAAAAAATATTATATAATCAACATACTACGAGAGATTCTGGTAAATATACACACAAATGCGAGGAAGTCTTATATAATCAAATTTGGTCTATACCTCAAATGGTAAATACAAACAAATATTATTGGCAGACCTTATATAGAGTAAAATGCATTGAAGTGCCATTTATTTGGTCAGAAAATGCGATAAAGTTGGCTATTATAACAGAAAATAAAACATATGACGATTTATTATATAAACATAATGAGGAAAAAAACAATAAAATTGCTATTTTTGAGCCAAACATAAGTCTCATGAAATGGTGTTTTCCCGCAATACTTGTTTGTGAAAATGCATATCGCGCCGACAATAATAGTGTTAAACAGGTTTTTGTAAATAACATTTCTGACAAAAAAACTGGAATCAATGATTTTAATTTAGACGCATTTACAAAAATTGTGAATAATTTGGATTTATGTTCAGATAAAAAAATATCAATTGAAAGTAGATTTAATACATTAGCATTCATGTCTGACCATGCAAATATGGTGGTTTCTCATCAATGGGAAAATAATTTAAATTATATTTACTTTGATTTAGCTTGGATGGGATGGCCATTAGTTCACAATGCTTCATTGTGCAAAGACATTGGTTATTATTATGAAGAGTTTAATTATAAACAAGGTGGAGAGAAAGTTGTGGAAGCATTTAATAATCACAGAGCGAATTTAGACAATTATATAATTAAAAATAGAAAGGCCATTGACCGGTATTTAACAACAAATAAAGAATTGCAAAACCACTATATAAAATTGATTTCAGAATTATTTGTTCAATCGCCATCTCTAGAAAAAAATAACATTCATCTTGAAATCGGCGAATTACCTACTCCTATTATAAAAAATTTGTAAATATTTTAGTATTCGTAGTTTGTATATGATTCAAAATTCAAGTGATTGTCAGTATGTTTATGAAGACATGCCAACGATATTTACAAATATATATAAAAATTTGTCTTGGGGAAATAATTATTGTGAACAATATCAGGGGTCATCTGGACCAGGAAGTTTTATAGGATATAACTCTGAATATATTTCTTTTTTACAGCAATTTATTAATGCAAATAAAATAAAGGTGATTATTGAAATTGGCTGTGGAAATTTTCAATCCGGGGCTGCAATATATGAGAATTTGGATGTTTATTATTTTGGATATGATGTATATGAAAATATAATTGATTACGACAAAAAACAATATGTTCCGGAATATAAATATCATTTTGATGTCTTGGATTGTTATAATAATATGACAAGTATTCCCTTGGGAAATTTGTGCATCATTAAAGATGTGTTTCAACATTGGTCCGACAATAGCATCATCGTTTTATTAAACTATTTGACCCAGCAAAAACGATTTAAATACATAATAATCTGCAATTCTTGCCATCAACAATCAGATAGTGTAAATAATGTAACTGGAACATATAGAGAATTGTCTTGTGATTATTATCCTCTTAAACACTATAATCCAGTGAAATTATTAAACTACAATTCAAAAGAGGTATGTTTAATTACAACATAATTTATAAGAATAATATACATGGATATTGATTTAAATGTTTCAAATTACAGTGTTGATGATTTAAAACATTTTTTTAATTTGAATAGTAAGAATGAATTTGACAAGGAGATGCTTCATAATAAAATGTTGGAATTACAAGACAAGATGATTCTTTGTGAAAATGTAAACAATGAGTTTAAACGCAATTTCACCCATTTTTTGAATGATGCAACCAATATATTATTGAAAAGTCTTCACGCGGAAGACGCAATGCAAGAGAGAAAACTAGACAATGTAGAAATACATCCAACACATCCAATTGTGCATATTCCGAAAGAACCTTTTGTATATGCACAATCAAGTCAGGCATTTCAAGGAATAGTAAATCCTTTAGAACGCAGAATTATTACTAAAATATTGTCCATTGATTCGGCTTTTCGGTCATCTCCCGGCACAACAACCTCTAATAATTTTGTTTTTCAATTGCAAACACCATTACACAATGTAATCTCCATGAAACTGGTTGCTCTAGAATTGCCGAGATTATGGTATTCTATTTCTTCGCAATTGTCAAATAATGTATTTAGAATTACATTAAAACAAATGACCTCTTTGCCTGACGTCTCTGTAATTATTACATTGCCTGATGGAAATTATACAAATATTGAATTGCAGACAATGCTTACTAATTATTTTAACAATTCAACAAATGGTTTGGCTTATTTGAGTTTTATGATTAATGCTGTTACTGGAAAAACTATTATTTGCATGAATGCCGCAGGTCTAACTGCAAATGCCTCAACCGACTTTTATTATGAATTGGATTTTGCGGGGCAGTATAGCGGATTTGGCAATTATATAGGATTTAATAAATCGCATTATAAAGTGGTGAAAACAAATACATATGTGGATTCTTTTTTTCAAACACCCGCTTATACTTATCAAGGATATATAACTGGAGAATCTAGTTGTGGCTTGGTGGACAATTATATGTTTGTTATTGTAAATGATTTTAATTATAACCATGAAACAAATACTATTTCATCTCAAACGCCGGATGGATTTATAGGAGACAATGTTCTTGGAAGAATTACATTGGACATTTCACCCGACAATTTACTTGTGAATAATGCGTCAGATAAGATATTCAAAAAGAGAGAATATTTCGGGCCTGTGAGAATTCGACAATTAGAAATCAAACTCATTAATAAATACAACAAAATAATTGATTTGTTAAACAATAATTTTTCATTGGCACTAGAATTTCAAATATTATATTCTTCATAGTGTTTCATCTTATTATTTCTCTCTTGTAATAATAAGATGTCATCCGCATTTTATCCATTAGGCGTGAACTCATACAATAACCGTTCCAATCAAGGCGGATATAAATCATGGAAAGGAACAGGCGCGTTTAGCAATCCAGTTGGTATAACATCAGGAAACATTCGTCCTTTGAGAAATAAAGACCCGACGAATTCTGCACCTCAAAAAATCGGATTGCCAAGACCGATTCAGCATTATCGAAAAGGTATTGTCGTTAACACGATTCACTCCAATACAAATAAGAGTCGTTTGGTGAAATCATCTACTGGCCGAGGTTCTTTAATTGGTCAAATGATTGATATTCCAGGTGGATACACAATTAAAGAAAATACAGCAACAGAAACATCAAATATCGCAACCTTGGATCAGGATTGCAAGTTGTGTCAAGGAATCGGTATTATTGATGATTGGCAACCTACAACAAACTTGACAGAAAAGCCACAAGCAGAGACACAAACCCACATGTTTTGTTGCAATCAAGAGAGAAACGCCATAGTTCGTGTTTTGCCTACGAGTTCTAATATTACAAAAAACGCGAATTTGCCAAACCTATATTATACAAATCTTCAACAATATCGCAACAATCGTTGTCAGACATATCCGCAAAAAGCATTTGATTTTCAATCGGTGGAAAACGCAGAAGAAAATACATATAACTCAATGTGTCAGCCAGTAAATGGCGGATGTAAATTGGCAGTCTATAAAACAAGCAATCCTCAATTTGCTCAACAGGGTGCAGTCAAAAGCAGCACACGGACGTTTAAAAGGGCGACAACTGCGATTCAAACACGCATTGCTTTATATAATGATTATTATTATGGATATGGAAAACCATTGTCTTATAAAGACGATGTGGTTGGACCACATATAGAGATTCCTTTTGTGTTGAAAAATAAAGAATCACTTGCAATACCTAAAGATTGTGATATCATAAAATGTACGTTTAATACATATGCGTGAAAACATTATATTTTATATTTTTCGCACCATTGAATGCATTTTTGTTTGTTGTTGTTTTTCAAGAACTCCAATTTTTCCAACTTATTTTTATTCTTTAAAATATTAATAAATTGGTGAATGGATTCTAATTGATATTGTCCTAAAATAACATTCACGTCATTTATTTTATTTAAAAAATAGCATGGAATGTTAAAATCAATGAGAGAATGAATGGTTTGTATTTTATTGTAATTGTCTATGAATACACTCAAATCTTGAAAATAGGTGTTTGAAGCAGGTGGCGGAATAAATCCTTTGCATATAATGTATTTTTCATAAGAAGAGACATTGCTAATGGATGGTTTCATGATAAACACCTTTTCAAATAAAAAAGTCAGCAAATAAACAATGTCAATGATGGGCTTGTAAAATAAATGATGTATTTTAATGATAGACATGCCGCCTATTTTTTGACATTTAAGTATTTTAATTAAACAAAGAATAAATTCAACAATATAGTCTTTGTAATTTAATTCATAAAAAATGAAATCGTATTTCAGTGTGGGTATAAATGTGTCTATGTATTCTTTTCTGAAAAAAGTGATGCACTTCTCAATGGATGCATTGTCTGAACTTGAAATGAATAAATTCATGGATGTGGAATAAAACGAATCAAATAAATACAATACATTTATTATTTCAAATAATTCGTAAAACAAGAATCCTTTTTCTTTGGATTTACTAACTGTTGAAATATTCTCATAAATATTACCTATTTTTGATATTGTTTCATATGTGATTTCATTGTTTATTGCAACGCAATTGTGTATTAATTGTTTCAATGAAGATTTGTAGTAATTATAGATGCTATGAGAAGTATATAGTTGGATTTTTTCATCTGTCAAAAGTAGATTTATTGGAATAGGATTGTAATTTTTCGGTAAAATATAATAACTCATGATATTCTTATATTTTACATTTTAAGCGGGTTTCTTTTCACAATCTCCTTTTTTGTTTTTGCGAGAACCATTGGGGCATCTTTTTTTCTTCTCTCCTGGTTCTGCTTCTGCCACGACTTCGGTCTTGGCCTTTTTATTCTTTAATGTTTTGTTCGTTTTAACAAGAGCATAATCAATCTCTTCTTCTCCTTCTGCAGGTGGAATATACCGAAATACAGGCTTCTTTTTCTCTTTTGTTTTTTTCTCTTCTTCTTTTTCCTTCTTTTCTTCTTTTGCTTCCTTCTTTTCTTCTTTTTCTTTTTTCTCTGCTTTTGCTTCCTTCTTTTCTTCTTTTTCTTTTTTCTCTTCTTTTTCCTTTTTCTCTTCTTTTTCTTTTTTTGCCCTTGGTTTTGTTGTCTTTTTTGGCTTGGCTTCGGCTTCTTCTTTGGCTTCTTCTTTGGCTGCTTCTTTGGCTGCTTCTTTGGCTGCTTCTTTGGCTGCTTCTGCTTCTTTGGCCTCTTCTTCTTGTGCTTTGGCTTCGGCTGCTTCTTTGACTTCTTCTTCTTTGGCTGCTTCTTTAGCCCGAGTCAACGTGACTTGCTCTCGCATTTCGTCTGCATCATCTTCCAATGCTTCAGTCGCGGGTTGCAATACAATCTTTTTATTTAGTCTTCGTATTTTTTTGCTTGCAGGTGTCGTCGCGGGGGGCGGCACATCAGGAGCAACAGGAGCAACAGGTTCTTCTCCTCTTTTAAAATTGTAATCACTCAAATCAATTTCAACCTTGTCTGGATTCACATTGCGTATTTTTTTATAGATATAATACCGATTTAAAAACGATATATTTTGCTGTGAAACATTCATTTGCAACGCGGTTCCGCAATCCGACTCTTTTATCCGATTTCTTTTAATTTCCCCAACCATATTTCTATACAATTGTTCAAACATGCCAGTTCCTCCAGATGAAAAGCCCATTTTCTCGGCTTCATCTTTGCTGACAAGAGTAAATCCATAATCTTCCATGATACGGTTAAAATACGTGAAATTCACCAAATATTCAGGAATGTATTGATTGATGGTTTCTTGGTAGACATCAATTTTATAACCAATGCAACTGGAATTGTCTTGTAAAGTTGAATCATCATATTTCTTGACAATTTCCCATATTTTTTTACCATCGTCTACAATTTGTGCACTTTCGTCCATCTTTTTATTCTTCAACAAATTAAAGATGGTTTGTCCATCGTAGGTTGTTGCAATGAAATGTCCAGTAATCTTTGTGCATTCAACAATATTTTTCAAAAATCCGCGAAAGGTATGAATATTTTGCAAGAAATAATGCAATGAAAATTGACATGATGCCACATTAAATCCATCCACTCCTTTGCCAAATTGTTTATAGACTCCTTTTCCCAATTTCTCTTCACTATATTGTCCTTTACCAAACACCGCCATGGCAATTTCTTTGGCCTTGTCATTCAACATGGCATCTCCAGACGCAATATTATTCGCACTATTTCCATTGACAAAGAGAGCATCTGGCACTTTTCTATATTTTTTGCGATAATTTAATAAACGTGCACATGCTCCATCCAAATTATTCTCCAAATTGTCTTTTGAAAGGTCTACGCCAAAGACAAACGATAGATGAGAATCAATCCATTTTGATAAATCGCCGGCTTTTCCACACGAAAAGTCAATCAACGTATCTTTTGTTTTGGACACTCCTGTAATAAGTTTCTTCTTCACATATAAATTGTGAAAATCCCTTAGTGCCTTTGTTTTGGAATCGCGACTGCTAGGGTCACGGTTATAATAAACATCATCGCTCACAGTCACGTCTGCAATGTCTTGTCCAGTATTCATCATGTGTTCTGTAATAGGATTATTAATGGATTGCCAATTGCTGTTTGCCACGTGATATGCATTTCCATAATTGGGAATTCCTTGTCGCAGTTCCGTGGTTTTGTCGTATCTTACTCGAAGAGGAATCCATCTCCAGCCTGCTTCTCTCTCCATATCATATTTAAATTCAACAATAGTATTGTCTTCAATCAACTCGTTTTCTTCGGAAAACAATTGAAAGGCGTAATTATCATCGGGTTTCAACAATACATTTGCAATTCCAGCCATAGGGTCAGACGGATTTGTCGGATAAAATTGTCGAGGCACTGCTTTATAATCTTGCGATTCTTCTTCTTTATTATTGTATTCTGGCAAATTGTCATCAATTACATCTTGACACGGATTTATATATCCGTGTTTTTTTGGCACAAAAGTGCACAACAATCGCAATTGTTTATACTCTGGCAATTTGATATTGTTTCCGGATTCAAACATGGTGGTGACAATGTCTTTTCCAGAAGCATTTCTCACAATGCTAACCATAAAATCAATTGTATTGTATTGAGGAGGTTTCCATTTAAAGGCGTGTTCCCATGTTATTTTTTTAAGAGGTCCCGATTTGCCTACCGAGTCTGACCCGACGCCCAAATAAGCAGGCGTAAATATCAGCCCATCTGTTGTGTATTCAAACAAGTTGTCTTTTTCTCTCGTTAAGATTTTATTGCATGCTTCAAATATGGATTGTTTGTCTTGTCGTGATACATAAAACTGTTTGCATTCTATGCGAATTATGCTGGTCGATAAATCCAAAGTAAGAGTTTTAATAACATTTTGCAACAAAGTTAATCTGGCTCGGTCTTCTTTTGATTTTTGAATAAATCCCCAATGACGAACATCTTTTCCATTGTGATAATACAAATCAAATGCCGCATACAACTGAATAAATTTGCCGTTTTTATCATATTGAATCAATTCGCCGTCAATAAGTGTGTTTAATGTGGCTTTATTTGTGCTTGACACACCCGTAAACATTACTTGCATGTTTGAATTGATTAAATATATTTTGCCAGTAGATGCTATAAATAATAAATTACGCATTCCATCCGCCTTTTCAGTGACTGTGTAATTGACACGAATGTTTGGAATCGTCGTATTTTCATTTATTTCCGAAATATTTGCCATGTGCAATGTAACAGGTGATGGACCGATAAAATCGCCATTATTGATTCTCTGTCTTTCGTTGTAATTTTCTTGAAATAAAAGACGCATATATAATTTCATGACATCGCGTTGTTCCTTGTATGAAATAGGATAATTGGTTCCTTGTAAACCAGACAAGACCCATTTTATGACTGTTTTTAGCATTTGCAAAACAGATGCGGAAGTATTAAAAGGCGTGCCAGGTCCAATGTTTGTATTTTGTATTTCCAATTCTATTTCATATATTTCTGGATTCGCAAAAACGCCGGAATCTTGAACCGTCACTGTTTTGATAAAATCGCGACCATTTTTCGTGGAATTCTTAACAATACTAATGTCTACATTTACAGGATAATCTGGATGTGCAAATGTGACGCGATTGATGTAACGAAATGTTTTTTTACTAGACGACCAATCCTTATTTATATAACGACTGTTTTGCAGTTGCACTTCATTTTGTAGAGAAACGCGGAAATTCCAGTCATCCATATTTACACTTCTAATGGTTTGTTCTTTTTCTGTTTTCGCAAAACTCTTTTTGGTATATGTAATAGAATAAATAGATGTCAGTGAATTTGTTTTGCAATATTTGCTAATTCCTTCAATTGAATTAATTTCCGTTCTTATGTTTGACATTTGAAACCTGCCGCTTTCATCCAATACTTCTTTTTGAATGCGTAAACTGTGCATGCCGTCTTCATTCTCACATCTAAATCCGAGAGACTTTAATTTAAGAATGACATTGTCGTAATCTGTTTTAGTGAGTGGTTTGATGCCTCTCGTTCCAAATCTGACTTCTAATTCCTTGTATGGGCTGCCATTCGTAGTAATATATGGTTCCAATTTATAGTATTCATGAATTAATGATGCGAATTCTTCTTGTGGTGTTTGTCTTTTATATTGTGGTTCATCTTCCGCATCATCATTCTCTTCTGGTTCGTCCTTTTCTTCTGGTCCGTCTAATGCAGGCACTATTGCCGCCGTCGCCGCAGTCGGGTCATCCTTGTTCTTTTTATATTTCTTCAAATAATTCATAAACACGGGTCCTCCTTCTTCTTTGGACTTTTTGGACTCTTTATTTTCTTCTGTAATCTCCCCTTCCTCTTTTTCTCCTTCTTTTTCTCCTTCTTTTTCTTTATCCTCCCTTTCTTTTTCTCTCTTTTCTTTTTCCTTTTCCTTCTTTTCCTTCTTTTCCTTCTCTTTGAGTTCTGCCAACTGTGTTTCATACTTGGCTTTATCTTCTTCTAAATTTTGTTTTGCTTGATTAAATTGACTATCCGTCATTTCTTTTTTATCATGCAACTCTTTTACTTGAACCAATCTTTTATTGATTGATGTAACTTCTCTGACGAGTGTTTTTTGATTCATTTATATATTAATAACATATATATTTCTATATATTATTAATCAATTTTTTTTATAATTGCCTCGTAATAATGTTTTTTATTTTTTAACGTATCGATCGAAATGGATAGTTTGTTGCATATTTCAATTAATTCGGAAACTTTGTAAGAAGAAATGGCTTTGATAGGTTTATGTAGATTATCAATCTTGTAAAAGGTATTGTAGATTGTCTTGTCAGTTGTAGTAGAATAACCATACTTTTTGGAGTCGTCTAAAAAATAAACAATGTATATTTGTGTGACTTCTTCATTTACAATCAATTCGTAATATGTTTTATTTTTTACATAAACCACATTTAATTTGTGAATGAGAGAAAGAACGAAAAAAACGGTAATATCAATGACATCTTCATTCGCCAATTGATTTTCAATATGCGTCATGGGTGCGAATTTATATTTTTTGATGAGTTCTTTGTGTTTTCTCATTTCTTCCACATATTGTATTTTTAATGTTTTTTCCACGGCAATATTTATATTTTCCGGCAATTCATCGTGTACGATTTTATAAAAACACCAAAATAATGTGTCTTTTTGATGTGGAATAAAGACGCCATTATTTGTCGCTTTTTCTTTTAATAATGGTGTTGGAATTGGTGGTGGTGTTGACGATGGTTGTGTTGAATTTGGTTGTGTTGACGGTGGTGGATGCGTCTGCTTAACCGCAACAACAGGCACAAATGTTGTCCGATGTTCCACTGGAATATTTAATTGTGGAGGTCTATCATAAAACATGAATTGCTTCAAGTCTTTTAGCACTTCATCCACCATTTATAAGAATAAGTATATGAATCTATCGCCATTGTTTTATACCTTTTGTATATTCACTCTCCATTCTCTCTCTCTCCATTCTCTCTCTCTCATTCTCTCTCTCATTCAAGAATTAAAAAAGGTGCTTTTAAAGGATTCTTTTTGTTTTTCAACATTCAACAAATTCATTTCTTGTTCATTGACATAATTAATATAGTTTTTCAATTCATCATTTAATTCTTCTGGCAAATCTGCCAAATTAATGTGAACACCATATTTATTTTCGTTTAATGTGATATTAAATTTATTAAAAATGCGTAAAATTTCAATCTGGTTAAATTTATTCATGTTCTCAATCTTGTCTTTAATATAATTCATTTCAACTTCATTCATGTTTTTCATTATATTATATTTTTAAATACTTATTGAAATAACAAAAGACAAAAAAGACAAAAAAGACAAAAACAATCAAAAGACAATCAAAACACAAAACATAAAAGACATTAACTTATATAATTTCAGAATCAGATTCAGATTCAGATTCATTCAATTGCAGCATCACTTCGGCGGGCTTTTTTATACCGCGACCTTTTTTAGTTCTCTCCACTTTTAATTCAGCAATAATAGAAACATACTTGTCATTTAATTCAAAACGCTGTCCAATCACTCTTGCAATAAATGAATCGCCTTCTTTAATTTTATTAAATTGTTCACTGTTGTAATGATGGTCTCTCGCAATAAATACTACAACTGGGCTCGGTTTTTCATCCAAACTTTCAGCACGAATGCCGGCTTTTGTAATATTCTTGGCAACACACGAAATAAGAGTCCCTTCTACTGGAAAACACGCCTTGCATTCAAACACCACCACAAATGAAATATTGGTTCCACGCTGTATTAATCCAGAGGAATGCGATATTATTTTTGCAGAATCTTTTTCAATAAATCCTTCCACCAAACATTTTCCTTCATAATTATCATGGATTTTTTTATCAATAATCTCTCTAATATTTACTCCTATTGCTGTAATAGGCAAGATAATCGTTCGCGTAATTAAACATCTAGAGTAAATGCTTGATAATTTGGTAGAGTCTTTGCCTCGTTGTTTCATGTTCTTTATACTTTATAATAGTATAATCTTTTATTTCAATTTTTTAAAAATCATTATATAAAGCAATGTCGCTTGGAATAAACCATCGTTTTCCATTTTTGCGAATAGAATTATAATATCTTAACAATACTTCTTGTAAAATACATATTTCATCTCCAGACAAGTTTTTCGTATTTTGCTTGTTAAATGTTTCTTGGCCGCCAACACCACCGCCACCACCAACAATTTTATTTAAATTGTCCACTTTAATACTCTTGATTGCCTGGTCGCATCGTGCACCCGAATTGCGTTTTGAACTCATGTCTTTTGTTTTAAACACCATGAATTTATTTTTACTTTCGTATCCAATAAATCCAACCATGGCACCGAGTTCTCCTCTGTCAATCTGCCATTTGATTGCCTCGGGACTTTTTAAGATTTCTCTCTTTTCTTCTAATCCAATTTCAATCCAAACATTCGTTTGCAATGTAAAGACCATGTCTTTTTCTTTTGGTTTCATATTATCGTGCAATAAAATAATCGTGATGGGCTTTCTAGATTTGCGTGCGATTGTTAGACTGTGTCTGAAAAAATATTCTTTTGCCAGCATTTCAAAAGTTCCATCTTCTACTTGTTCCAACGAATATACATAATTCAAGACCGCATACTTTTCTTTAAATTGCAATACGTCAAACATGTGTTCTATGAAATATTCCGTCATTGTGTCCGCACTAATTTGTGGCTGTATTTTTAGTAAATCCGCCAACTCGGGCATTCTTATTTTATTCATGATAATTCCATAATACAAATACCAGACATCCGGTCCATCCTTGGGCACTTTTTGATTCGGGTCTCTTTTGTATGTTAAAAAAGAATCATATATATTTTTCAGTAAAGTAAAAGTGGAATTCTCTTCATGTGGTTGCTCGGCCATGATATTTCTTTTGTCAATCACTTGCTTTGTAAGGTCGTGTTTAATGGTGAAATGTATGGACTTGTGTTTGTATTGAATTGGAACACTTCTCTCAAAGAGAGAAGCATGATGATTCATCAATTCTTTTGGTTGAAACAAATAATATTCACCAATGTTGATTACATGACCCGGTCTTCCATATTTATCTATGATGGGCTCTGAATTGTCAATCATAAATGTCAATGCTGCGTATTTTTGAACAAGAGGATATTTTTTAGGAATGTCAATTAAATCAAACAATGTGCGTTTTATGTAAAAGAAGGATTCTTTAAAGAGCATTTTGATTCTTTGGTTGATTCTCTCTGAATTAATCATGATAAATTTTTCATTATAAGTGTCTTCATTTAAATTGTATTCGTCTATTTCTACAGATGGCACGCAGTTATAATGGCAATTTTTCATGTAATCGCATGCCGCGGAATATGGTTGGTCGCCTATTTTAAAATCCCGTATTTCCATTCCATTTGAAAGATATTGTGTAATATTTCCTTCTATTTTATCATTCATAATCTCTTGTGTAAAATTTGTTTGGCTATGATTAATAATGCAATCCACTGCGGTTTCTTTTAAAACGCGACTTACCTTGCCGATTTGAATAGATTTGCGTTCTGCAATGCGATATACATATAAATCTATGGCTTCTTCCTCTTTATTTTCTAACAATGTGCCATGTAAAAATATCTGGACATTTCTCTCTTCAAAGGGTAAATCTTTATGACTGAAATTACGAACTGCGCGTCCAATAATTTGTTCAATGCGATTCATGTTATACCATGGTTCTAATATATGAACTTGACGAATGAATTTTAAATCAATGCCTTCTGTTCCTGCTCTTGAAACTAAAATCACCTTGACTCTTTCGCCGTGTTTATTCTTCTTATCTGTTATTTCTTTTACGAGAGAAACATTGTCTGGCGACAATATGGCGTTTCCAGTAATCATTGCATATTTCGCGGGTTTTTCAGAGGGTGATGGTGATGGGCGTTTATTTTTCAAGAGTGATTTTCCGTCAAATTTGGAAAAGCCTTGTTCTTCTAATGCAAGAGCCATTGGTATTAATCCTGCATCAATATATTGTGAATAAATTAAAATGATGCCTTTTGATTGAATGATGGATTTCATGATTGACTCTATTTTAAAACTATATTTGCCGATTTCATCAAGAGAGAAAATACGGCCATATTTTGCTTCAATGCGTGGGTTGTATTCATAGTTTGAATAATTTTTGAAATCCATGACTCTTTCAAGACCTTGTTTGCCGACTAATTCTTCCATGTTTAATGCTCCACCTTTTTGTGAAGTTATAGAAGAGGTTGAATCTTCTGGTGATGCAGAGGCAGAGGCGGATTCTAATGGTGAAATGGATTCGGATTCTTCTTTTTCTTCTTCTTCTAATGGAGAATTTGTAGATTCAGGTGCTTCTTCTTCCTCTTTTTCTTCGGGTAATTCTTCTTCGGGTGAAAATGATTCAAGTTCTTCCAATGGTGATAAAGAGGCAATTGGTGATGGTGATGGCACAGGTGATGGCACAGGTGATGGCAAGGATGAAACAGATGATACTACAGGTGATGCTGATGACAATGGTGATGGAATGGATGAAACAGATGATACTACAGGTGAAGATACAGATGATGATTCTTTTATTACAGGTTCTTTTACTTCTTCTGATATTACTGGTTCTTCTTCTTTTACTTCTTCTGATATTACTGGTTCTTCTTCTTTTACTTCTTCTGATATTACAGGTTCTTCTTCTTCTTGTGCCACAACTTCGGATGACGCCGATGATGATTCTGGAGGCGATGATACAGGCGACACTTCTGGAGATGAAATAGACGCATCGTCGGTATCAGCAACGGCATCAGCAACGGCAACAGTTTCAGCCGTCAATTCATCATGAGGATATGTCATAATAAGGCATTCCAAGGGTTTTTGTAATAAAGCATAACCAAATGTAATGGCCAATGCATCCTTTTTATTTCCAAGTTTCTTTTTAATGTAATTATATGCAAGCGATTGATAAGAACCGATTTTACCCAAATACACATTGATTCTTTTTAAACGGTCCGAATGTGCAATTTCATCGCCATTCATTTGAATCGTTGGATATTTATTTCTTTTGTTAAAAAAAGTATTCTCCAACGAAAAAGTATTTGGATAAACGCGATATGGAAAAGTATATGGATTTTCACCTCTTACAAAAGAAACATACCCAGTTGCCTTTTGTATTAATTTTTGTTTACCTCCTTCTATAAAATTGCCAGCAGAATCAAATATATCCTTTTCTTCTATGGTAGAACGTCTATCATTGATATTCATTAAATTTAATAGCCAAATAATTTCTTCATATGTGTTAAACATGGGCGTTGCAGACAACAACAACAATCGCAAATTATCCGCCGATTTTACCAATAATTCCAAATTAGTTGCAACTAATTTAATTTTTTCATTTGTATCTGTAACGCGAATATTATGAACTTCGTCTATAATAATTAAACGATTGTCAAATTCGCGTTTCAATCTTTCTTTTTGGGTCTTTGCATTTCCTGAACCGGCTTTTCTCAAAATAAAATTCGCGAATTCTATATAACCTACAAATAAATATGAATTTGTTATAATGGCATTAATTTCAGAGATAATTTTCTCTCTTGTTAAATTTGTAGCATTAATCTCTCGTAACAATTTATTTCCAATACAATTTGTAATGTTCCAGACACCATTTTCTTCCTTTAATTTCCTTTCATCAAATAATTGAAGGCGAAAATTCTCTTGAACATTTGCAGATGCAACAATGATTATTCTTTTTGAATGATTCATTTGTTTTAAATAATCTCGCATTTCTTCACTCACACCGATTGCAGAACATGTTTTACCGCTGCCTAATCCATGATACAATAACAAACTATTATAAGGTGTTTGAAAAGAGAGAAAATTCTTGATGAATGCTTGGTGTGGCGACAATTCAAAGTCGGCCTTGCTTAATTTTTCGGCCTGTTGTTTAACATTTGCATGTATTGTTCCGTCGTATTTTGTGTCGTTAAATTCTGTTTTAGTTGCGATTTTTATGTTAAAATTGGGGTCATTTAAATTCGGATATAAATAGGTGTTTTCACTTTCATCCAGTCCCTCTTTTAATTCTTTTCGCAGTTTTATTTGATTACATTCTTTTGAAAATTCATTCTCGGTGCATGCTTGTATTGCTTCTTCTTGCGATTCTTCTTCTTGCGATTCTTCTTCTTGCGATTCTTCTTCTTGCGATTCTTCTTCTTGCGATTCTTCTTCTTGCGATTCTATTTCGGATTCTTCTTGCGATTCTATTTCGGATTCTTCGTCAGATTCTTCTTGTGATTCTTCGTCAGATTCTTCGTCAGATTCTTCTTGTGATTCTTCGTCAGATTCTTCTTCTTGCGATTCTTCGTCAGATTTTTTTGCGGATTCTGAAGAAGAACTAGATGCAGGCGGAGGTGAAGGCATTATAACAGGACTAGGCACAGGACTAGGCACCGCAGGCGGAGCAACAGCAACGCCTTTTCTTTTAGGCTTGGACCTACAATATGTAGTTTTTCCTCTCACAACAACAGAACAATCTTCTTGCGTTCCACATACATTTTCAGTCAATCCTTTGCATGAGGACATGATTAGTATAAACTATATTCATTTAATAATTTAGATATATTTGTAATTAATTGCTTTTTCTCTAAATTATACGGTCTAATATTTTCTAAACATTTCTGAAAGGATTTCCACTCAATCTTGCTCACCTCGGTTTTCTGATAATTCAACATTTCATCATTCATTTCATTCGTATGTGCCAAAAAATACTTGTGTTTATAGGATTTGTGGTTTGTCCCAATAAAGGTTTCTTCAAAAGGCAATATATTTTGAACCACGCAAATATTGTCGCCAGGAATCCCGGTTTCTTCTTCAAATTCTCTCAAGGCACATTCCAAATCCTTCTCGCGATTGTTTCGTCGTCCTTTCGGAAATTCCCATTCGGTTTCACTCCATGATGTCCTACTTTTATCAACAATCATTTGAAGTGTCACAACTTCTTCATCGACAACAATGCCGCTTTTTATCATATCAAACTTTTTACTAGACATGACTTCTTCATTTAAATATTGATTGTTTGATACATTTCCCCACATTAAATTCCACAAGTCATTAAACGATAAAGTCAATATTCTCTCTTTTTCAGAAAGAGACATTTCATCCACAATGCTTTGAATGTGTTCAATATTGTAAGGCGAGTATTTGCCTCTGATGAAATCTATATATCCAAAACTATCTTTTCGCCGTATCATCAAAAACTCATTGACATCGCTCTTCTTTCTAAACAATATAATTCCATAACTCATAATAGGATACTTGCAATTGTGAAACATGTGTCCACATTTTTTGCAATTATTGCACACATTCATATAATATGTTAAAATCATCATGTTTTTATATTACATTTAGTTATATGGCCTTACCAGAATTAAATCCAGAAATTTGGGGGAAATGGTATTGGGGGTTTTTGCATACCATTGCAATTTCATATCCGTCCTTTCCAAATGCTGTAACGAAGAAAAAATACTACGAATTGATTCAAAATTTCCATGTTTTTTTACCTATTGAACACATTGCAACTAATTTTTCAAAATTAATAGAAACATATCCTGTTGCACCATATTTGGACACACGTGAAACCTTTGTTAAATGGGTGCATTTTATTCACAATAAAATCAATGAGAAATTGGAAAAACCTACTATATCATTACACGATTTTTACATTCAATATTATCAAAATTACAAACAAGATACTTTTAATTATAAACTCCGAGAGAAAGTCATTTACACAATCATTATTTTTTTATTGCTGGTATTAATTTATTATCTATATAATAAATAGATGAAAGGAGAGATGAACGGAGGGAAAACCATTGCGTCTGGTGGATTCGGCTGCGTTTTTAGACCATCTTTGAAATGTCATTTGGCGAAAGAGAGAGAATCCAATAAAATATCAAAATTAATGACAAGTAGACATGCGTTGGGTGAATACAATGAAGTCGTCAGAATAAAACACATTTTGAATAAAATACCTAATTATAAGGATTATTTCATCATTCACGGAGTCACCATTTGTCAGCCAGATAAATTGTCAAAATCCGATTTGCTTGATTTTAAAAAATGCACTGCGTTGCCAAAAGACAATATTCTTGCGAATAATATTAACAAGTCTCTTGATAAATTACTTTTACTCAACATTCCTGATGGAGGGGAAGCATTTGACGATTTTTTATACGCACATTCTAGTTATCATGAAATCTTGCAAATAAACAAGGCACTCATTGACCTTTTTTTAAATGGTATTGTGCCAATGAATAAATTGAATGTGTATCATAGCGACCTTAAAGATTCCAATCTCTTGATTTCTCGTGATTCCATCTCTAGACGGTTGCAAATTAGACTCATTGATTGGGGATTGACTGTTATATACAATCCCAAAAAGAATGATGGATTGCCGAGAAATTGGAAGAATCGGCCATTGCAATTTAATGTGCCATTTTCAAGCATTCTTTTTTCGGATACATTTTCTGAGAAATATTCCACCTTTTTAAACAAATCGTCGGGTGGCGGCGGCGGCGGAGCAAAATTTACTCGGGCGAAATTAATACCATTTGTTACGAATTATATAAGTGAATGGAATGAATCGCGTGGACCCGGGCATTTAAAATACATTACACACATATTTTTCATGTTTTTTGAAAAGGACCATCCAATAGAATCACGCAACAACAACAACAAATTTTTTGAAGAAACATACACCATTCCTTATATTACGAATTATATTGTAAAAATTTTAATGGCTTTTAAACCTCTCAAGAATTCATCCGACATGTATATTTTTACGAGTCATAGGATGCCATTGCAAGAGTATTTAGACCAGGTGTTTGTTAAAAATGTGGATATTTGGGGATTGTTAATGTGCTATTATCCCATTATAGAAATTATTTATGACAATTATAAAACCAGCAGTCCGCACGATTTGAAAATATTTAATCACATTAAATCATTGTATTTGAATGTATTGTATAAAAACGGCGACAAAGTTATTAGTGTTTCCAAGATTCTCAAGGAAATGAATAAAATATCTACTTTGTTTAATCATACGCATGCAAAAACAATGCGAAAACATAATTCAATCATATTGAGCAATAAATCACGAAAATCTATGAAATCCACGAAACATCAAACCTCTCGCAAATTAAAAGATTTGGATTTTTAGTCAAAGAAGAATGGCGTATTTAGAGACTTTACAAGAGAATAATTCTTTCTGATTTAAATATAATAACAATGAAATTGGAATTATTTGTATTGGGTATTACTGCATTTCTTATTTATAATACATATCACGATGGAAAATATGTAAAAATGATGCTCTCTTGGAAAAAATATTATAAAATGGCATTCTTTGGGGTCATTGGGATAAGTGTGTATTTATTAATGAAACGAAACCCTGTTCAAGGGAAAAATATGTTGTTGTATGCAAACAACATGGTGAAATTTATGCCAATTGACAAATCATCCATTGATATGTTCTCTCCAATCTTTGATTTTACAAGTATATCAAGTGAGGGTGAATGGGAAGGTGTAGGCGGTGGCGAGAGAAGAATAATGAATTCAGGCAAAACTGGGACAAAACGCTCTGTAAGTGAAACAAAGAAAAAGTTTGTGGCTGCCCAGCAGCAATGGAAATGCGGCGAATGCAATAAACAATTGAATGCATGGTTTGAAGTAGACCATAAAATACGATTAGACAATGGTGGGACAAATGAGGTCTCTAATTTGGTTGCATTGTGTCGGGAATGTCATGGATGCAAAACTGCAATGGAAAATTTATAAGGCAAAGTAAAACAAAGTAAGGCAAAGTGTTTAGATAAAGAAAAGATAATGTACTACTATATTAGTATAACATGTCTTTGGAGGATAACAAGGCTTTGAAGGAATTTACAAAATATACCAAGGACAATGATGCAATTCAAATGTACAAGGAGGCACTTCAATCAAAAAATGCTGACTTGCTGTTAGCATTGATGAACTCGGTAAGACCTAACAATGAATTTAAGACTGCAACGCAACAATCATTGGAAAAGTCTTCAACGGCACCGCCACGCTCATCGTCACAACCTATTGTATGCAATGACCCGGCAGTCTATTATCAAAATAGGGGTGAAGGCAATTGTTTGTTTGAAGCTGTTTCTCAAATTTTTTTTCCTTATATGGTGCGTGACGCGGAGAATTATAATTCGGTTGACGGGTCTACCGCTATATTACGAGAATTGGTTTTTAAATTTTACCAAGCAATAAACTTTTTCAATGGTTTTGAAAAATATTATGATGCTGCAGAAGTGCGTGAAAAAAATGCTCACTCAAGAAGTATACAAAATAATTATGTGTGGGGAGTAAATGACGATTTGCAAATATTATCATTTTTATTTAAATTTAATTTTAGGATTGTGAATGAAAGAGAACATGTGAGAGTATTGCAAAACTCTTATGCAAATAAATATGTGTATCAATTTTGCAATACTATTTTAGGTGCTGGTCGAAAAGGAAACCATTGGGTATTAAAAAAAGAACTCGCGGATGACCCTGATAAAGGAGTCAGATATGATATTGTTGATTTTTATAATATCATTGAAACATGTGAGAACTATATTGCACAAATACTAACTCCCATGACAGTTGACCAGAAATATAATTTGTATCAATACAGCATTGTCTTGCTTCAAGACGATGAACAGGAACTCCCACAGGCAGTCCCGTCATCTCCGTCGTCTGCACCTCCGTCGTCTGCACCTCCGTCGTCTGCACCTCCGGAACCTATAAAACCAAGATTAACCGAAGCAGAAATCCAAAAACTTAAAACCGAGGTATATCCAGAAATTAACAAGTATAAAACTTTAATATTAACACCAACTGAAATTCGCGATAATAACGTTGGCAATTTAGCTTCTCGTGCTGTGCCATTAGATGAATATAGAAAACAAATTGAAAACATAGGTGAAAACACGCCAGACATTCATAATAAGCGAACACGTGACAATTATTATAATCTTAAAGGAATGTTTGACATATATAATGATAATTCTAATTTGATTGTTATTAATATTCGGGGAAATGGAGGATGTTTTTATAATTGTATCGTTTATTTTTTTTTAAGATATTGTGATTTTCAGTTTCATCCGGAAGAGACCGAAGAATTTGTGCATCAATTTAAAGAAAAAGTAATTAATGACATGATTAAAAATCCCACGAGCAAATTAAGCATACTTTGTGGTGAAAAGGATTGTGCTTTAATGAATCAACTGCTGCCTGATATACGTAATGATGACATACCAGACGTGCATTTTGTATTAAATGCACTTACAAATACATATTACATTAATATAATTATTATTTCATTTGCAAATAGTAATATAGGGTTCAATGATGTTAAATTTAATGGTGATACGTTGGCACAAATGAATGATTCACAAATAGAGGCTTCCGGAGATAAAGAAACCCTTGTATTAATAATACAACGTGTGCATTATAATTTAATTTTACATAAAAGCACAGATATAAAAGAGAATAGAATTTTTGTAAACAGTATATTTCAATACTTTAAAAAAAGACCATTATATGATGATGTGAAGCGTGATAACATGAATTGTCCTAGATATTTTGCATTATTAAATGAAATAAACCCTACGTTTTTAATAAAATCTAAAGAAGAAATAAAAAAAGCAGCCGTCTTTGATGAACAAGAAAAGGAAAAACGTAAACAAGAAGAAGTAGTGCGACAAAAAGAAAAAGAAAAGCGTGACAATGCTGTAATAGTTGCAATAAAACAAACGCAAGAACGAGAAAGAGAGAGAGAAGAACAGATTCAAAAACAAATAGCAGACGACATGAAAACTGCAGAAAAATTGGCAGCAGAATATAAATCACAAGATGAAGCAGAGAGAAAAAAAGCAGCAGATGCACGAAAAGTGGTAGAAGATGCGCGAAAAGCGGCAGACACAGCGCAAGCAAAATTAAAAGCGGCAGACACAGCGCAAGCAAAATTAAAACTACTACAACGTGCAACAGAAATAGCAGCACGAGAGAAAGAACAGGCCAAACAACGAGCGACAGTAGCAGCCGAAGAGGCAGAAAGGAAACTACAAATAGAAGAACAAAAACGTCAAGCAGAAGAACTAGAACAACAAGATGAAGAACGGGTCAAACAACGTGAAAAAGAGGCGGCTGCACATGAAAAAAAAAACCGGCAAATAGAAGAAGAAGAAAAAGCAAAAGCGGCGACAGCGGCACAACAAGCCAAAGAAGAAGAAAAAATACAGACAGCAGAACGAGAACAACGACAAGCAAAAGAACGAGAACAACAAGCACAAGCATTAGCAGAAAAGAAACGTCAACAAGCAGAAGACAAGATAAACCGTGATAAAAGACAAGCAGAAGAAGATGCCAGAAAAGCAGAAGAAGATGCCAGAAAAGCAGAAGAAGATGCCAGAAAAGCAGAAGAAGCCGCCAAACAAGCAGCAATAAAAGCAGCAATAAGAGCAGAAGAAAATGCCAGAAAAGCAGCAATAAAAGCAGAATCTGCAAAACTCAATCTAAAAATGGTCAATATAATTATATTTGTGAAAACGTCCTTGCTTATTTGTCTGAACAATGATAAATCAAACAAATATTTATTTAAAAGTCCGTGTGGTCCCGTTGATGTATTTGATATAAACAAGTCCGACAATGAAGCGTTTAATGAAACAATGCAACAAACAGGTCTTAACATTACACGTGAGAATATTGAACAAAATCCATTGGTCATGACATTTTCTACATTTAATGAAACACTGCCTCTCAACACTTTACAAAGACAAATATATGTTATTTATTTAAATGAATTGCCTGAACAGTTTCAGGTTGACAGAAAATATTTGTCTAAAACCATAGGAATTGACAAGATTCTTGGAACGCCTACATTTGAACTAAAAGGGTCAAACAGATGGGTTCTCCTTAACTCAGAACTGGTTTGTACATATTATCTCACACAAGAGAATTATTTCAAGCAAAAAGGAATACAAAGACCATTTAGAAATTATTATTTGAAACATATTTGTGACAATATTGAATCGTATTTGTTAAAATATAGAAAATTAGAAAACGAAAAATATAAAACAATACATCCTCCACAACCACAATCGCAGTCTCCAATTAACAAAGAAATAGATGAAAAAGAAGAAAAAGATGAAAAAGAAGAAAAAGATGAAAAAGAAGAAAAAGATGAAAAAGATGCATCCATGGAATCGCAGCCGCCATCCCAAGAACCTGAACAACAATCGGCATTAGATAAACGGAATATAGTAGATGATTTAAAACTTCAACTAAAAGAGAGAAAAATGCAATATAATGCCCAAATGCAATTAAAGAATGCATTTAATCTTCAATTAGATGCTTTGCAAAAAATTGTAAAAATCAATCATTTACCAAAATCGCAGACATCCACGCCTACGCCTGCAGATGTGAATGGAAGTCCAAAAACACTTGCGAAAAGGAAATTAATTATACAAAAACAAAAAGAAGATAGAGTCGCACGAGATGTGATACTAACCATGAAAACAACGTCTCAATTATATAATTTATTAAAAGCAGAGAGAGAACAACAAAATACAAAGAATTCAACTGTAAACGAGAAAATAGATTTTATAGAGAAAGATAATATCACTTCTGAAAAAAAACAAGAGTATAAATACATTATTGCCAAATTTCAAGATGAATTTAATCGTGCATCATCTTCTATCACTGCCAATCCATCTAATAATGCCGATGCCGATGCCGCTGCCGATGCCGATGCCGATGCCGCTGAAAAAGAAAAAGAGAGAAAATTCATAGAAGCGATTCAGAAATTAAATGCGGCAAAACAAAAAGAACAAGACAAAGAGGCAGACCAAGAGTTGAAAAAACTGGAAAATTTTGATGGTGTTCAAGTAGAAATCCGAGATGTATTCTCAAAACTCAAACCTGTTCATGACAATATTAAATTATTAGCCATGGAAATTAAAAGATTGCAATTAGAAATAATACACAGAGACGAAGACGCAAGGTCCGCTGAACGAACTGCCGTCAAAGCCGCCGCCGCAAAAGCAACCACTGGAGACAAAATAAATCCGCTATCAATTGCAGCGGGCGTCTTATTTTTAAAAGAAAATATGAAAACCATGTCGTTAAATACAAACACCTATATATTTATCATCTACATATGTATCATCATACTTTTATCGCTTCTTTTGCATTATCAACTCATGGAATATACACCATTTTTAATACTCATGTGCGTATTATTAGGTGGTCCTATCATTGGATATTTATTAATGGATTCATCTCCGTCTTCTGGCACACCTGGCACACCTGGCACAACAACAACAACAACAACCGGCAAACAATCCAGTGCATATAACCCCAAAAAGTATTACATTTTATTTGTGATTTTTATGATAGTCATGACAATCTTTACATATATGTTATTATTCAATCGCGGAAAATTGCCAGAGACGCCCATGCCGCAAGAACCCACAAAAGCAGAAGATGAGATGAATGCAATAATCATCTTTTCAATCATTGCTTTTTTACTCTTACTAATGTGCATAGCATGGTTTTCATTAAGCATGTCAGAATTCAAAGACCTCTTTGAAAATGTCTATCAAATATCAAATATTGTCTATGTCATTGCATACATTTGTTTCCTTGTCGTATTTATATATTTAACACCAAAAACATTTCAAACAGAATATGCCTACATAATCACTCCGTTGTTAATTTTACTAGGAATGGTGGCTTTCATGTATTCTTTTAAACAAACTCCCTTGTTTACAGATTCAATTATAAATGTCACATATGAAAGACTAAAGTACTTTATATTATTAGTATGTTTAATTGTCGTGGTTATCATCTTTTATGCGGTTGATTTTGGCGGATTCATGACCACTTATTTCGGTCAGACATTTCCAATTGCAATTGCAATGATGGTCTTTGGATTTCTATTTTTATTGTTTTCAGTCAATTTATCAGACAGTGTCAATCCAGCAAAGGCTCTTACAAGTATCTATTCTAGAGACAAATTCATGTTTTACAATATAACCGTATGCATCATTTTTACAATCATTGCAATGGCCGGAATCGTCTATTTCCCAGGCGGGTTTCAAAACGACCCAATTCACATATTAATCATTTTAATGCTGCTTGTTGTTTTCATAGGATGGATTCTATTTTTCGGAGTTAACTTGTTTGCAAATGAAAAAGGTGAACTGGTCAAATCCATATCATCCTTTTCAAATGAGACAAAATACGACGCGGCAAAACGAGTTCTTATCATGGTCTTTGGACTCATCTTTTCATCATTGTTCATTATCTGGGTGGTTACAACATTTCAAGAGTATGCCAGTCGTTCTACTCTTGCGTCCGGCATATTAAACACGATAATGATTCTTTTTGCATTAAGTCTGATATATAAAATATTAACTATTGGACAAACGATTGTTAAACCACCCACGCAATTAAAAAAAGGAATTGCACTCATATTAAGTATTGCCTTTTATATTCCATGTTTGATTACATCACCATTTGAAGTGTTTTCACAGACGACTTCTCTCACCGGAGATGACAAATTAAAAAAATATGAATACAGTGCCAACCTAAAAAATGCATGCATTGTATTTGTGCTTTTTATTATTTTGTGGGTCATCTCTCTCATTTTGCCATTTATAGAAAAAAGAGTCAGTTTGCAAGGAGGCACTCAAATCATTGGAAAACCAATAGCAACAAACAGTGAATTGGTTGTTGCTTCGCATGAAAAATTAAATGGAAACAATGATTCTCAATATCAATATGGAATGTCTTTTTGGGTCTTTATCAATGCATTTTCTCCAAGCACCAATTCAAATTACAATAAATTCACTTCTCTCTTAAATTATGGAGATAAACCAAACATTTTATACAATGGAAACACCAACACCATGATGATAACTATGAAGAATACTGGTTTAACACACCTTCACAACAACCCGAATCACGCCAGCACGGAGACAAACAATAACCAGAACCATAAATTGACGGATTTAGACGAAAACAATAATCGCATTTTATACAAAGAAAAAAATGTTCTTCTTCAAAAATGGAATAATATTACATTGAATTATACTGGCGGCACATTGGATATATTTGTGAATGGGAAATTGGTAAAATCCAACATTGAAGTGATTCCATACATGACATTGGACAATTTAACAGTCGGGACAAATCATGGAATAGAAGGGGGGATATGCAATTTAGTATATTTTACAAAACCATTGACAATTACAAATGTCTATTATTTATATGAAACATTGAAAAATACGACACCACCTTTTATTGAAACATTGTAATGGACGAGAAAATATATGATTAATATATAATGGAGTTCAAATCAATTATTTTGATAGTGGTTGTAATAATCATCATTTATAGTTTATTTAGATATATGTTTAAAGACATTAATACTTTACAGCAAAATGTTGTCAATGGACAAACTTCCACCACAATTGAGGCATCTAGTTTAGCAACAAATGGAACAAATGTGGCACCCAATAATTTTGCATATTCAATTTGGTTTTATGTGAATGATTGGAATTATCGTTATGGTGAACCCAAAGTTGTTTATGGAAGAATGGGCAAATCAAAGAATACTAGCAGCAGTGGCACATCATCGGATTCCATCAATGGATTGGACCCTTGTCCTGCTGTAGTATTAGGCGCGATTGAAAACAATTTATCTATTGCATTGGGATGCTATCCTGGTATGGACAGTCCTACAGATACTATTTCGGGAGGCAGCACTCCCACATCTGTGGTTCACACATGCCATGTAGCAAATGTGCCTATTCAAAAATGGGTCAACCTATTGATTAGTGTTTATGGACGGACGTTGGATGTCTACCTTGACGGAAAATTAGTAAAGACATGTTTGTTGCCTGGAATTGCATTGGTAAATACCAACTCTAATGTGTACATTACGCCAAGAGGAGGATTCAATGGATGGACTTCTAAATTCCAATATTGGCCGAATTCTTTAAATCCTCAAGATGCTTGGAATATATATACAGAAGGGTATGGCAGCAGCATTCTCGGAAATATATTTGGAAGTTATCAAGTGGAAGTATCTATTATAGAAAATGGTTCAACAACAAGTAGCATCAAAATATAATATTTTTATTTATTATATAGAATGAGTGAAACTACAGTAGTATATGGAACAAAAGAATTTTTACAGTCAAACAGTGTTATTGCAAAAGTTGCATTTTTATTTTTAATTCTATTCATGTTCATCGTATTATTACGTTTAGGAATGTCGTTTCTTGGTTGGTTATTATCACCTAGCAGTTCGCCGAAATTGATTAATGGGATGATTGACGCAAAACAAATGATAATTTTTCCACAAGACCCTAGTTTAAACAATGCCATGACAATTTATCGTTCTGTAAATGCAACAGACGGCATTGAGTTCACTTGGTCTGTGTGGATTTTCATTGATGATTTGCAGTATTTGGATGGACAATATAGACACATTTTTCACAAAGGAAACAGTCAATTGAATTCCATGGGAATGAATTTTCCCAACAATGCACCTGGTTTATACATTGCACCGCATTCAAATTCATTAGTTGCAATCATGAATTCATATCATGAAATTAATGAAGAGATTGTCATTCCAAACATTCCTTTGAATAAATGGGTCAATGTCATCATGCGTTGTCAAAATAACAAATTGAATATTTACATCAATGGAACTATAACTCGTTCTATCGTGCTAAATGGTGTTCCCAAACAAAACTATGGAGATATTTTCGTTTCGATGAATGGAGGATTTTCGGGGTACACCTCTAATCTATGGTATTACAATTACGCACTCGGAACTGCGGCCATAAATAATTTGGCAAATGGCGGTCCCAATTTAAAAATGGTGGGTTCAAATGGTCTTGACCAAAAAACGGCGAAATACTTGGCTTTGCGTTGGTATTACGGAAATGAAGATGGATACAATGGTTAATAATTTGTGCGTGTTGAGAGAGAAAACATTAACAATAAGTATTTAAAGATTTTACATTAAATACGACTAATGTCGTGCTATTCCGAATTGGTAAATCGTTTGAACAGCAAAATAAAAGGAAAAATTGCATATAAACCAAGAGTACGCGACCTATTGAATTTGCATGAACTTGAACAAGAGAAAATCGAAGAATTATTAAACAGTTCAAAAATAGAAATTAACGAGGCTGACAAAAAGGATATAGTTTTTACGATATATTTAATTCGTGATGAAATAAAAAGGTTGGGAGATTTTACAAAAAGAATGGAAACAAGATTGGATAATTTAGAATGGTTAAATACAATGTTGTTTCTTTTTAAAGAACAACCTCAAACATCACGAAAAAAAGCAAGAAAATTATTAAAAACTGTATATGTATATATATTTGATTTTGATTGTTTGCCTGAAGAATTATGTGGAAAAAGAACAACTTGTGATGAATTAATAGAGAGAGTTGATAAAGATGGTCCGTATCCTTTGAGCGTGGCAAAAAAAACGCGTTATCTTAAGCATTTTTTACATCATATATATTAATATTAAATAATAACAATTGAATAAAATTATTATTATTTGCGGTGTTAAAGGTAATAACCATATTTTATTATATATTCAATCATATTTGTAGTTCCCATTGAATGATTGCAAGAAGAACAAATTGGCCTTAAATTATTTATTTCAAGAGTTCCTCCATTTTTTTCACTAATAATATGTCCTACATCAAATTCTGTAATTGATATTATTGCTTTCTTACAACATAAACATTTATGTCGTTGTATGTTTGAATCTATGTGGGTATTCCAAACATTTATTTTAACATTTTTTGGAATAGATTGTTTTTTCTTTCGTATTGTTTCTTGTTTCAACTGTTCTTGTTTCAACTGTTCTTGTTTTAACTGTTCTTGTTTCAATTGTTCTTGTTTCAACTGTTCTTGTTTCAACTGTTCTTGTTTTAACTGTTCTTGTTTCAACTGTTCTTGTTTCAACTGTTCTTGTTTCAACTGTTCTTGTTTCAACTGTTCTTGTTTCAATTGTTCTTGTTTCAATTGTTCTTGTTTCAACTGTTCTTGTTTCAACTGTTCTTGTGTGTCGCTTTCTATACTATTTACAGAAGTATCACAAGTATCATCTATTTTTTTATGTTTAATAAAAAATAAATCATTGCATTTAGAATTATAACTCATAATGTTAAATATTATACTTTCTTTTGTGTTTCCAGAAGAAAATTTTTCTTTAATATTATTTGTTTTATATATACTTCTCAAGTCTGTTGCATTTAATCTTTTTAAATCACTCCATAATATATTAAATTCATTTAATAATAATTGAATAAGTTCCTGTTTTTTTAATTTTGACAATCCATGAAGACTGTTTGCTTTACATTTTTCTTTTAATTCATCTATAGTAAGTTTTTGAATTTTACTCTCAAATAATGAATTTATTTTACATTCATTATTTAATTCTAGTGGAGGCTCAGTAATATCTGAAATTACACTAGAATCATATTCTGAAACATCAATCATTAATAACATTATATTTTACTATTTATATCATTTATTCATCTTGTCAATCAATACACGAATTTCTTGATAATGCTTCTCTTTCAAATGATTGATGTATTCAGCGTGTTCTGCACGAGTTTTAAATTCTCGTATTTCCAATTGATGTTTTAATTTTATATCAATAATCTCCAATTTTAGGCGAATGATTTCTTTTTGTAATTCTCTTGTTTCTTGTTTAAAATATGGTTTTTCATCTTTATCCTCATTGTAAATAAATTCTTTTTCAATTATTGCATCAGGTGTTTTTTCTTCAATATTATTTTCTAAAAAATCCACATACAATTTTAAATTCTCTTTTTCAAACAATTCACCAGAAATATTATATTTTTGAAACTCTTCATGCATTTGATGTTCACGTTCACGCGCATTCTCTACATTTTTATAATATAATTCAATATCTTTGCCAAAGACCATTATATATCTTGATTTTAAATTGTTAATGGTGTCGGTCCAATAACCAATTTTAATTGCATGAATTAGAGGTGATGAAATAATATATATTAAACCAGATGTATTTGTATTTTTTTCTACAAAATTTAATAAATAATTATCACAACAGTTGTCATTAATTAAGTTATCTAACCATTTTGTTAAAATATTAATATTTTTATTTAAAAATTCGCTGTTTACTCTTGAAGCTGTAATTACTTTTAAAAATCCATTATCATATAAATTATGACAATATCTACACATAAATTCTACACTATTTTTATCATTTTTTTCGTTACTATTTAATATACATCTTGGTTTTAGATGTGCAGTTTCTAATAAACATAATGGTAGTTTTTTTTCACAAATTACACACATATGTGGTTTATTAGCAATTAAATAAATTCTCAATTGTTTTTGTTCTTGTCTAATATTTATGTCTCATAAAACACAAATTCAATGATAACTTTGCAAAGTAAAATAGAATAATAAGTATTTAAAAGATTTTGTAATGCTTATATAATCATGACAGAATTTAAAATTAGAATTGGATGTACGTCAATTGAACAATTATCTTTTAATAATAAAAAAATATCAAAAAATAATTTTATGTGTGTTTTTGATTCCAATATAACAAAGTTAATTATTTTGTATAAAACATTGGATAAGGTTACAACTAAAACATTGGAATTTATATGTGATAAAGAATTAAATAAAGAAGAATTTGAAAACTTTATAAAAACAATGAAAGATTGTGGATTTAAGACAACATCTCCTGAGAATAAAATACAATTTATAAACATGAACACTAAGCCTTTTACACCATTATTTAATTATACGTTTATGGAATCTACAAATGTAGGATTGAATAAATTACCATTATCAAAAAAGAAAAATCGTTCTAGTTATAAAACAGTAACAATATATTCTAAATAAGAAATAAGTATTTGAATTAAATAATAACAATTGAATAAAATTATTATTATTTGTCTATTATTGTTTATCGCCTCATTGCCGACTATGCTTTATTTAATAGCCGCAATTCATAATTGCTTTTTTCCAAGGCATGAATTCGGTCATTTGTTTCAACCAATGATTGAAATCTTTCTTTTTCTTTTCTCTCTTCCATTGTCCGCATTTGTTCTTCTTGAAGTGCGAATTTATGTTCTAATTCTTTCATCTTCATTTCATTCTTTAGATTATGCGTTTCTTGTTTTAAATTTTCAATGTCTTGTTTCAGTTCTTTTATTTGTGTTTCATATGCTTGAGATGAACCTGCGTATTTCTCTGCTGTATTTATATATTTTGTTTTAGTTTCAACCAATTCCATTTTATTTAATCCTACTAATTCATTATGCCCTTCAATAACCAATGGTTTGCCAAATGCTTTAAAGAAATACCTTATGTCATGTTCTGCTTCAGAAGTGTACTTATAATCAACTTTATTAAATAATTCAACGTCAAAATCTATATTTTTCAGTTTACTATATGTTGAACGATGCTCTAATAATCTTCTTCCAAAATCTTTTGAAAACCCATATTTATAAACAATAATATCATCATCTATTTTTGGGGAAATTCCTAAGGTTTCTCTCAAATCACGAACACATCCTAATTTGAACAAATAAATGCATGGGAAATCGGTTGCGTGTTTATTTAACAATGCATGAATGTTTTTCCATTTAATTTTTGTAATGTCTGCAGCTAACAATATTTTATCTTCTTTTGTCCCCATTTGAATAGTGAATAGTTTTTCTTCTGCCCAGTCTTGGAATTTGTCTGCTTGTTTATTGTTTGATGCGAACAAAACACGCAATAATCCTTTGTATGTTAGATACAATCTTTTTTTAATCGTTGTTCGGGGGACTTGGCGCCCTAAAACACGAATATAATATTTTTTATAATGAATGTTTATTTTATAATTACACGTGATGTCTCGTAAAGTGTGGTCCAAATTAGGCATATCAAACCCAGTCGCAATATCATTTACCTTAAACAATATTTTACCTCTCTCTTTCTCTCCCCTAGTTTCAATATCAATAATATTCCCGTCTGTATCATGAAATTTCTCTTCATCGGATAATTCCAAGATGGGTGGAGCATTTTCAATCACTTCTTGGTCTTCTTTTCTCTCTGAATCCTCTTGATTAATATCTTCTTTTTGTTGTTCTTGAACTGGTGCCTGAGCAACAGCAACCACAGGAGCAACCACAGGAGCAACAACTGGTGCAGCGGGCACAACATCATCGTTCCTGAAATAATATTTATCCACCCATGCTTTGGTGATTAATAATTGTGCCTTTTTGCAGAATTCATCGCTCAAATTCCACTCTTTGGTTTTCGCGAAAAAATTGGCATAGACATATTCCGACTCGGGAATATTCTTTTTCTTTGTAATAAGCCTCTTTTTCACGGTGCAACCATAAAAGAATTCGGGATTGTGTTCAAACAAATCCTTCATATTAAAAAACAACTTGCTTGTCATGTCGATAGCGAATGGTTGAGGAGTTCTCATCATTTTCACTTGTTATATATAATAGTAGCATCTCTCTATATTGTTTATTAATATATGTTAATATATGTTTAATAAGTAATAAAAGAATGTAATGCTCGCGAAATAAAATGTAATGCTCGCGAAATAAAATGTATGGAGATTATATAATGTCTTGTTTAGTGCCAGGATATAATCCAAATCCAACAAGAACATGGTCCAGAGTTCAATCCAACTGTTCTCTCACTATACCAATAAATCCAATAACACCTCTACAGGCGGCTGCCTTGCAAATGCGGAGAAAGGGAAATGCATTGCAATATAAAGCAAACAGTTCTAATTTGACAAAACAACAACAATATTCTTTGATTGCTCAAGGCAAATGGACAAACAGAACGAAAACATGGGCAACACAAGGCTCATCGTCAAGTAAAAATGTTATCCCTGCAATGTCCACTTCATCCGATTACACCAATCCGAATACACATAATTTGCAACAAGTAGGCAATACATTGATTTGTTCTTCTCCTGCCATAAAATGTGTTCCAACATCATCCTCGGATGTCCCAGGTCCTATTATTGACCTTTGTTACAATGATTCATTACCTACTTTTTATTCGAGAGAAAACACAGTCATGAATACTAGCACCAACGGATTTCCAAAAGGTGCAAAGAATTTGCAGTCCGCAAATGCCATCCCTTCTCTATAATTAGGGTCTCTTGGGTTCTCTCTTTTTAACTTCTTAAATTCGGATTCATGCAAACATCCTTTGTCGGAAAAATATCGCCGGACATGCATTTGTCATTTACGCCAACATATTCACAACTGCGATACCCGCGGTCTTCTCCAATAAAACACCATCCCATTTTTCCGCGATGACTAGAATCGTCTGCCAGATAATCCTCCCCATGCTGTTGGTCTGATGTTGTATGTAATGATTGATTTAATGAATCAGAATTCGGAGGCGGTGGTGGTGGTGAAGGCGCGTCAGCAGTGGATTCAGGAGTGCTTCCACTTCCGGTTATTTTTTGTATTTCATTTAAACCGGTGGTTGCAGTGCCTGCGGCAGTATTTACAATTTCAGTGGTTCCTTGACTAGAAAGGTTGAGAGTTGTTTCTAAAAATTGTTTCAACTTTTCAACTGGACGATGACCTCTTTTTTCCAAAATAAAAATAACAATTCCCACAATGACTAAAAGAAGAATGAGCCAAGTGACCCAACTGAACATGGAAACATCGGGTAAATAAGACGAATTGTTTTGTAATTCAGGCACAATAGGTTCCAGATTAGTATGAAACATCTCTTCTATGCTTTTAATTGCATTGCTCATATAATACACTAAAATATATTATTTGAAGGTTAATAAATACAAAAACTGATTTAAATCGCCTAAAATTTCATCACGAATGTTTAATAAATCTGTGTTTGACATTTTTAACAAGAATGAATTCTCTGACAAATCCACTAAATAAGACTTGCATCGTTCTATTTCTCTCTTTAATTCTTCGTGAGAAGAGAGGTCAATCAATGATATGTTGCGATGATTCAATAAATTAGTGCGGATTTCTGTTTTGCCCAAAAGAACTTCAATAAAGGTGTCAATATGTTCATTTAATTTCGCATACAATTCGTCGGTTGCTTTATGTGTTGCAAAACTGTGTGTTTTCCAATGATATAGTTTTACCATCATCAACATTTCCATGAATTTCACTGTTATTTCTTGTTGAAAGTGTTGTGCACTAGAAGAGAGAAGATGACGGGTTCTTGATGTATTGCTTTGCCGCACTCTTCTTGGTCTTTGTTTACGCGTCCCTCTTTTCATATATAATCTAGTTATATTATATATGAAATCAAAAAGGAACAAAGGCACGCGTCGTATGCGTCGGCATTCTCATAAAAAAAGAGGAGGCGGTGCAAATTGCAATGATGAAATTGCCAAAGCCAGACTCTTTTTACAGCAATTTCCACTTCAATCAAAAGAGAGAAAACAAATGCAAAAAAAACTACATCAATTAATTAGAAAATGTAGCAAGAGTCAGAATGCACCCGCGAAAACGAAAACAATATCCAAAGAAGAGGCGGACAAGTGCACTTCTTTTTGTGAAAATCGATATTTTAAAAAATACGAGGACCAAAAATATCACCCTCAAGGCATCAACGCAGAACTGAAAAGCGGGATTATTGAATCATGTAAAGCCAGATTTTGCAACCCTCATTGTCCTTATCCAAATAGAGCCAATAAATCCTTGCGATATGCATGTGATACATGTAAAAAGAAGTTTCCAGAATTGCAAAAAATGGGTGCAATTACAAATTGCGATTTTGATACACTGTTTAATAGATGAGCAGCCAGACACTCCACGGTTTAATTTCGAGGGATAAAAGCCTCATTAAAGGAATTCATCTTGTCCAACTTTTCAATCGTCTTTTCAAAATTCGTATTCTTCACATGTTTAAATAAATAGTCCATTCCAGGCGACTCCTCTTGCTGTTTTATTTGTTTGTATATGTTGTCAACCCGTTCAACCACGAGAGAAATCATCTCTTTTTGTCCTGTGCGAAGGATGTCATCTTTTAAATTCACTTGTTCAGTCAACAAAGAAACGACAAAATACAAGATATATTTCCGTTTTTTACAACAATTTCCACTATATTTCAAACAAAACAAATTCAATAAACTCTTGACGATTTTCTGCGTCAATTTGCAATGAGTCTCGCCTTCTTTCAATAATACATCCCAAATAATCCAAATAATATCCATTTGATACTTGGCTTCCACCTTGAAATTACTCCGTCTCTCGCATTTCAATTTCATCTTTTTGTGTTTGCAAATGAGTTCAAACTCAACCATCCATTCAATCCAATAACACGCATTTATATTGTTTTTACAATGCTCCGACAAATTATACAACAATTCATTCGTGGAAATGGTCAACTCTTTTGGGTCATCTTTTAAAATCACATCGTCTGCATAATGCGATGACGGTGCCTTGAATTTATCTGTAATATTTGTCAAATCAAAATCCTCGGCTTTTATTACAATATCATTGAAACTGTGTTGTCTTTTGCAGACACATAAAATACATATAATTTCACAGAATAATTTGCGAATTTTCAGATTGTTTCGCAATTTTAATTCATTGCCTCCAAGATAACCAATGTTTACGATTTCTTTAAAATGCTGTATTCTTAAATCTAGAAAAATCGCCAGTTTAGCATTCCCAACATGTATATTTTTACTATAAAAATGCAGAATAATATCCCATAAATCACTATAATGCCCGGCACAAATTAATTCGGCACTCCAATAACAAGCAGGTTCTATTTTTGATTTACACAAACTATTAAGCAATTCTTTTTTCACATCTGTTTTTTTGAATTTGGAAAAAGAAATCCCTTTAAACATCTTGGGTTCTCTCACATCATTAATTTCAGAAACACCTACAGAGGACATATTATTAAATTATACAAAAAAAAATATAATAATACATATATGAAAATATACTATGCAATGTCAAATTGGGGAAAAATATTATTGTTTTGTCTATTGTTTTTAATGTTGGTTGTTTTGTTCAATCGCAAAAAGCCACTCTCTATAGAAGGATATGAACAACAAGACAAGGCAACCAAAGGAGAGAATTTTATATTGAAAGAAGGTAATGACATATATGACGATTTTTACATTAGCATTTACGATGATTTGTTTTATAGCAGCATGAAGGATGATTATGAAATCGGACAAATTATCAGCAAAACAGATGCGACAAGTGAAAGCCGCATACTAGACATTGGTTCTGGCACTGGTCATCATGTCTCTAAATTAGGAGAACAGGGATTTCATGCGATTGGATTGGATTCTTCTGAATCCATGGTGAAAAAAGCAAAGGAAACATATCCTTCATCGGAATTCGTGACAGGAGATGCCATGGGGGCATTGGATTTTCAATATAATTATTTCACACATATTCTGTGCATGTATTTTACAGTGTATCATATGAAAAATAAAGAGAGATTCTTTACCAATGTTATAAACTGGTTAATGCCTGGAGGCTATTTTATTTTGCATTTGGTGGACAGAGATGCGTTTGACCCTATTCTCCCTGCTGGACAAGGATTTCTCATTGTGAGTCCTCAAAAATATGCGAAAAAGAGAATTACTAAAACAAGTGTGCATTTTAATGATTTTGTTTATAGTGCGGATTTTGATTTAAATAGCAATAAAAATATCGCCATTTTTAATGAGAAATTCAAATTTAAGAATGGTTCGCGTGTTCGTAAAAATCAGCATGTCTTGTACATGGAGACCGCGGACGATATCTTGACAATTGCACAAGAATGCGGATTTATTATTGATGGTAAAATAGATTTATTAAAATGTGGATATGATTCTCAATTTTTATTTATATTAAGAAAACCTTCATAATTTTATCTCTCGTTATAACATAAATGCCGGATTTGATGAACAAATTATATGGACCCTTACCTGTGAAATATTGCATGTATTTTTACATAATGTCGGTCATTCTGTTTCTCTCTTTTTTATTCTTATTAGGCAATCTATTGTTAAAAATGTTTCGACGAAAAATGGATGATACCAACATGCTTCTTCAATTGAATGTTCTTATTAGCATGTTTATTGCCTATTTTACCAATCGTTTGTTGTATTCCATGTGTGCTGGTTCGTTGCATTAATCGTCGGATGTCGTCCTGCCGTCGTGCCGCTACTTAAACCCAACAACCCATTATATTATATCTCGTTATAACATAATGGATATCATGGTTCTATTACCGTATCTATTATTATTTGTCATATTTGTGATGGCAGAAATATGTAGCGTATTCATTCGCGTATTCATTCAAAGAAACTTTACTATAAATCTCTTTTTAGCAGAATTTATTAGCAAACTCCCTGCTTACGGCATTGTTGCTTGGTTATATTACACAAAATGGAATGAGTTTGTGTCTTTTACGAATGGGATGTCTGAATTGTTAGTAGTAGCACTTTTATTTCTTACAATGTGCATCACTATATCCATATTTACCACCATGTTCCGCGGATTTTTTCACATGACACCTCTTTTATCAAGCATGCTTGCTAGAACCACGTTTGTCGGAATTGCGGCAATCTTTATAATTGCGATATTGTTTACAAATAAATCTTAATATAATGCATAATGGATTTTTTGTTTGGAAAGATTGTTGATGTTAACAAATGTTATTTATTTTATATTTTATCGCTTTTTGCATTGTTCTTGGCTATTCAGGCCATTGTGCAAATTGCATATTTCTTGATTTATAAACAAAAAGATGCATGGCAAGGATGGTTTATAGAATTCTATATAAATACATTTATCATCAACTTTGTGGGATATTTTACAAATCGGCTGTTGTATCAAATGTGTAGTGCTAGTCTGGGTCATTGATTTCTCGGGTTGTCGTGTTGTCGTGTTCTCTCAAAATAATATGTAATATATATATGTTGAAAGAAGAAGAAAGGTCAACCACTCTCTGGAGTGATGATATTGAAAATGTATTGGGAAAAATTAGAGAGAATTGCATCATGATGAGCAATTATCATAAAACACGATATTATTATTTTAAAAGTCTCTTGAAATATTTTCGCATTCCAACGATTATTTTATCCGCGGCGAATAGTGTCTTTAGTGTGGGATTGCAGCCGTATATGCAACAAGAAACGATTTCTCTCATTACATGCATGATTGCTCTCTTTGTTGGAATCATCAATTCCATTGAATTATTCTTGGCGATTCAAAGCACCATGGAACAAGAATTGACTACTTCAAAGGATTTTTATATATTAAGCATTGATATTTACAAGATTTTATTGTTAAATCGCAATCATCGCAGCATTGATGGAAAAACATTTTTGGATGATAAATATTCTATTTATTGCAAATTGTTTGAAGGTTCGCAATTGGTAAATAAAGAAATCAATGATAGGCTTGTTCATCTGTTGCCTCAACCTGGTGGTGGTCGTCAGATATCGCCCTCTTCAAGTGCCGCCGCCGCCGCACTTTTACCTATCTCTGACGCGGCCATGTTTGATTCGCCTTTTTTGTGTCCAACCATTTTTTCTTTTTCTGATTGTCGTAATGCAGTTCCGTCCGATGCAACAGAACCGGCGGCCAACGCATCGTATCCTTTTAAGATTGATATTAAAGAAGACCTTTAGAGAAAAGAAAAAAGTTGTTTAATTAATTAAATGTTTGCCGGTTAAATCATCGCCCCTTTAAACCATCGCCCCTTTAAACCATCGTCCCTTTAAATCGCTAATAGTTCTCTATTATGAAATGAATTTTCGTCTTTATTAAATATCACATTTTCAATACTATCTAAAAGAGCGGCTGTTTTGCGGCGGTTTAGAGACATTTCTTTCCAAAATTGGGAAAGTTCTTCTTCCGTCATGGATTGATTGTCATTCATGAATTCCAAGTCGTCAAGGTCCATTTCAACCAATTCTAGTTCTTTAGCAGTAATTTTTTCGTAATCCGAGTCCAAGTCTTCTTCATTTACCTGTGTCTGTGATTGATTTACTGAAACTTGCACATATGAAGCGTCTTCAAAAACGTCGTCAAAACTGAATTCGTCACAATAAGATGCCATTTTTGGTTTGTTGCAGTTGTTAATTGCAGAAGAGAATGTAGGAAAAAAGCATTTCAATTTTTTCTTAAACACGAATGCAACATATATTTTGTTTGTTTATTATATATGAGTTCACATTTCACGAAGGTTAAAAACAAAAACACGAACAAGAATGGCCTAACCCACCGAGAAAAACGAGATGCAGAAAAAGAAAAAGAAAGAAAAAAAGAAGAAAAAAAAGAAAAAGCAAAAAGAGAAAGAGATGAACGATATGATAAACGTATAGCACAACAAACACAACGTGAAATAGAAGCAGTACAACAAACACAACGTGAAATAGAAGCAACAGGACCAACAGAACAAGCAGAAGCAGAAATCGCAGCAGCAAGAGAAAACCCATCAATTAAAGAAGAAACAGATAGAAATGCACGACATGCGGAAGAAGCCCAAGTGAACAGAATGACAGACAAACAATTTACGGATCATATGTATGTTACGTATCTTAATATTTTTAACATAGGCGATTATCGTGAATATTTAGCGTCATTAGAAGAATTGCTAGGCGGCAGCCGGATTCGTGTGTTAAGATTTATAAGAAGAATTCATAAGTACCTAACAAAACATTCCATGTGTTCCTTAATTATACTTGCACATGGAGGAGCAGAATGTAGTGTAAACAGAGAAGATTCTAAAACGAATGTATTAAATGAGTCATTTGATGGCAACTCTGGTCATGACTTGAATCTAATTCCTATGAATGCGATTATATTACATTCTGTTACTGATGGTTTGTATAATATTTCTATTAAATCTCCGGATGAAGCACGTAGCCCTTTTTCACGAATTGGGAAACTAGACGAAATGTTACAGTTGATGAAAAACTCAACATCAGTGGGATATTTTATAAACAAATTTAATAACAAATATAAAATTGGACAAGCACGAATGGTAATGTTATGCAGCAAAAATGAACAATTTTATAGGGCTAACCCTCATCGTGCAACAGTAGAAAATACAGGAACCTTAAAGGTGAGAACATTAACAGACATGTGGATTGAATTACATAAATTAAATCCACATTGGTATGATAGAGAAGGAAATCCTCATTCAGATAAAATAGAATTTAGTGGATTAATTTTATGCGTCATTACACTTTTAATGAGGGATGGGTATTTAACATTTACAACAGGAAATAGTCCATTTTCAATTCAAGGAACTATTCCTCCACTCCCAGAAGGAGTAAAGGACTATTCATATATAGATTTATCACTGTTTCAAGACTTGTTATTCATACGAAATATGAGAAGTGGCGAATATGATTTCTTGTTGATTTTGATTCTTCCATTATTTAATCTTATGTCTGAAAGAAATCGGATAAAATTTTGTGCATGTAGTTATGATATGAATGACCCTACACCTCCTAATGAGGTCACTATGCAATATTTGGTGGATAATTATAGTGAAATTCATAAATATAAAATATATTATATTAACACTGATGCTATTATTGTATTAATAAGCACTCTATTGTTAATTTCAAATGGTAAAGTTGCTGATTTAACTGAGATACGGAGATTAACTGACGTCGCAATGGCTGCTGCATCAGCACAAGATAAAAGCACGACTCTTACTGCCTTATATGTATACATAAATGAGCAAATTGTTTATCATGGTTATTATATGGAATTAATTTCTCATGTATGCAGACAAGAATGTGACACTGGACTAAGACGACACACGTCATTTTATTCTGGCGTTTTTCCACCGCCAGATGATAGAATGATAAGGAGGGAGGAAAGGAATGGTAGCGTTGCACCCGCAGTTGATGGCGCGTCAATGATAAATGGTGACATACCAGACGGTGGAAACTCTAAAAGAAGAAGAAATAGAAGAAACAAAAGAACCAAAAGAACCAAAAGAAGAAACAAAAGAACCAAAAGAAGAAACAGAAGAACCAAAAGAAAAACCAAGAAAAGTCATCGTTAGTTACTTATTTCAACACCACCTCATCCCCACAAATAAACTTGTTCATAAAATAGTCTGAATTCTCAATTGTATAAATGTATAAATACTGTTGCTGCAACATCCGTTCGCTTCTAGATGCCATTGCATTTGTCATTCTCATCGAGTAATGATAATAATCTTCGTGTTGATAATAATTCGCCAAATAATTATCAACTGCTTCGTGTCTTTTTTCATTGTCCGTAGAATCCGCGTCAGTCATGTCAGAGTCGTCGTCTTCAGTCTCGTTGCCTCCGTGTTGGCCTTCACCGTGTTCGCCTTCATCTGCTTCTGCATCTTCGTCTTTAAAGAATTCACAAGGTTCGCAAAAGGTTGCAATTCTATAATCTTGTTGTCCCATATTTGTAATCGCTTCTAATAAAAACACATTGTTCCACCAATTCGTCGTTTTCTCACCATTACCTCCCAATTTGTGAAAGACATCAAATAGATATTCTTCAATAATTTGTTGTTGTCGTTGTGTCATTGATTGTTCGTTTATGTTATTAGTTATTGGTTTTTATCGAGAGAATAAGCATTTCAATTTTTCTTTGAAAAATTAGACTGATGCTTTCGCAAAGACTCAATTTTTCTTTGAAAAATTAGACTGATGCTTTCGCAAAGACTCAATTTTTCTTTGAAAAATTAGACTGATGCTTTCGCAAAGACTCAATTTTTATAAATAAATAAATAAATAAATCAAAGAAAAGACCAGTCAACAATCGCGGAAAACGCACGCCCATTTTTTAGCAAGAGAATGCAATGTATTATTACACATCACTTGCATTCTTCATTGTTCTCGCCCTTGTGTTCGCCTATTTTCGCATCAAATATGGATTTTGGATATATCAGCCAGTGTTTCATTGTTATGACATACATTACATGGCATTTCCACCAGGAATTATTATGCATGAATTGCCGCAAAAAAACAAATACACGAATTTCAAAGATATTACAACACGTCTGGTTTCGCACCTGGATAAAAATGATATCGGCAGATTCATGAATATCATCAAGTCCAATTATTTAAGAAATGGAGACAATGTTTTCTCTCCCAAAGAGATAAATGTCATGTCCTATTTTATTGGCCACAATTATCCGTGTTTTATTTCTTTTTACAATGAACAAGAATTATTGCACGACGAGAAAAATGGACAAATTATTGAACATGACAAACTGGCGGGAGTCATGACAACGCGTCCTCTGTTGGTTTCCATCAAACAAGATGCATCGAAATCAAAAGAAAAAGAAAGGCTGGATTTCCCAGTGTATTATGCGGATTATTTGTGCGTGGACAAATCAAAAAGAAAACAAGGCGTCGCCCCGCAAATTATTCAAACGCACGAATACAATCAACGACACATGAACACCCATATAGTGGTTTCTCTCTTTAAGAAAGAAGATGAATTGACTGGAATAATGCCGCTGTGCATTTATAAAACATATGGGTTTTCAGTGGATTCATGGAGAAAGCCTGTGCCATTGATTGCCACTTATTCTCTAGTAGAAATTGGAACAAAAAATATGTATTTATTGGTGGATTTCATGAAAGAAAATATGCATCAGTTTGACCTTTTTATTGCACCTGAAACTGCCAATTTGGTGGAATTGGTGAAAACAGAGAATGTTTTTATTCAAGTGACTGTTTCGGCAATCAAAGACCGAATCATTGCCGCCTATTTTTTGAAAAAGTCCAATACCTTTATAGAGAGAGACAAGGAAGTTCTCTCTTGTTTTGGTTCTATTCAAAGTGACGATTGCGAATGCGAATGCAACGACGAACTCTTTATCCAAGGATTCAAGATTGCCTTTTGGAATGTCGCAAATCAATATAAATTCGGCTATGCAGCCATTGAATATGTGTCTCACAATCGGAAATTAATAGACAATATTTCTCTCAAAACCAAGGCGGAAATAGTGAGTCCATCTGCCTATTTCTTCTATAATTTTGCATGTCCAACATTCAATTCAGAGAGAACCTTGGTCATTGATTAAAGTTGCGCACCCGAGTTAAATAATACCATCATACCATTTTTTATTATTTTCACGCGTAAAATCAATCCATACAAATATAGATGTAAAAAATAAAAATATATACATTAAAATAAATAATCCAAATAAAATGAATAACGCATTTGTTTTAAAACATTCATTTTTAAATAACTCTTTTATTATTAAAATTATTATTGTGGATACTATTATATTATTACCATAATGATTGATATTTTCCACATTTATTTCTGAAGGATGTTTTGTTCCAAATGTTATATCTAATATATCAGGACCATAATTAGTGTTTATGCATTCATGATGTAATTTATGAACATTATTTACTTTTAAAATAGAATAGTTATAATTATGAATAGATGAATACAACATAACGTAAAAAAATATTATCCAATAATTAACTATATTTAAATTAAAAAAATAATATAATGGAACAACAATTCCCACAATAGATATTTCTAGAATTATTTGTGCGTAATGTGAAATAAAATTATCGTTTTCGTGATGATAATGATGTAATATAGTAAAAATATTTTTAGTTTGATGACTAAAATAATGACAAAAATAAGATAAAAATGCAACAGCAATAAAGGTTATTATTCCACATAAATAATTCTTATATGAAATTAAATAAATTGCAATAAACATAAATAAAAAAGGCATGTAATTTTCTTTAAAAGAATGAATTACATTAATGTTTTTGTATTTATTATTTTTATTTTCATAATCTTTAACTTTACTCATTATTATATAAATTATGATTATTTGTTATTTTGAAGTTAAACATTTTAAGAAAAATTATAATTAAACATTTTGAAGTAATTAACATCCAAACATTAATTAATAATTCTAGTTGTTCTTCATATTCATGGTTGCATTTATAAAGTATTCCTGTATTTTTTATAAATTTTTTTCTTTCTTTATATGAGTTTATGTTTAAATGTTTTCTTTCTAACAGTGTTAGAGGACATTTATGAAATACCACTATTGAAAATGCGTCCAATGACATCATAATTAATAATATTATCAAGTGAAATAAATTAGTATTAAATAAAACTATAAATATAATCAAAAAAATATAAATGCTGTGAATTATGTGATATTTTTTAAAATTAATATTTTCTAATTTAAAATAATTGTAAATAAATATTGATAATCTACGAATGGGATTATTTACAATGTTTGCATATTTCATAAATTATATACATTAAAAATAAAATACTACAAAACGCGTGCATTATCGCACATATTTGCCGACACGTGCAAAACTGTCGCACACGAAAATGATAAAAATGCCTAAAAATGAATACAATATGACTTCTTCAGTGACATTGCTGGTTTTTTCGTCTTGTTGTTCTTCTAATAAATGTATCATGTAATTCAGTTTTTGAAGAAGAACATCATTCGCCACATTTGCATAGTTTGCTGTGGTGCTTCCGCTATTGTAACCTCGTGCATGATTGCCTTGTCCAATACTACTATTTTCTTTATAATTTGGTATCATTTTTTTATAATATTCATCGGCACTTTGTGAATCGCCGTAATTGGTTTGTATATTATTCAAATCTAGATTGTCTTTTTCATAATTCGGTTGTGGTTGGTTTCCCAAAGTAGTCATGTTTTCTTTTTTAGAGGGGGATGTGGTTCCGGAAGAAGAACCGGGTTCCTTGCTCGCAATTTTATAACCAGCCATGGATTCTGGTTTTGGAGGTGGATTGAATTCATGTGCAGAAGGATAATTGCCTAATAAATTATTATCTTCATTGTATAAATTCGCATGTATTTTTTCCAACATGGAATTGACTTTTTCAGAAGGAGGGTTTCTTTTTTGAGTTCTGTTATGTTGTTGTCGTTTTCTCTCTATATTTGAAGATGTTGCATTATCCGTATTACTTGAATTGTTGTCATTGTCAAATGGAGCAGCATACATTGCTAAAGACATTATTAATAAAAATGTAGATAATAATTTATATAACTAATTTATATATGCTATTACAAGATTTAAGCAGAAATAAAAAGGCCAGTGTTGGATTGATTCTTGTTGCATTGAGTCTTATTTATATTGTTTCAAAGAAGTTTTTATTTCGCACTGTTTTAGGAAGATTGTTGTTAGTCGGGGGATTAATAGCAACCACAAAATGCAATAAAATGGTGGGTCTTGTCCTGTTAATAGTGATATGTTTAGCCTATTCCCAATTGTCTCCTGATTTTGAGAATATGGAAAATCCTGTGCCCGGGTCCACCACCGCCGCAGGCGGCAACTCCACGACCAAGACCACGACCAAGACCAATACCAGTCCAAAGATGCTTGCAACACCGCCTACAACTTCTCCTGATACAGCAACAGTTGAAGAAAAGAAAAGAAAGATGGTTATTGGAAAATCGGCGAGTTCACTTCCAACTCCTCCTAAAGATGAAACATCAAGTGCAAAAGATGTTACAGGAGCCACCAGTTTAAAAGAATCGTTTTTGGGATTTTCTCGGTATTATTAAGGTTAAAATATATGAATACTATTTACAATAATGATGGAAAATACAAGAGATGCTTCGTAAAATAAATGACAAACACTTTTCCATAAATAAACCCTTTAAAAATTTTTTGTGGACAATGGAGAGAAATTTATCATGTTTATATAACGAATTGCATGCACATAAAATACCACTTATTACATGCGTGAACTATTTTGATGACGACTTTTATTTGAAATCATTAATAAATCTTAAATTGAATTATTATGTATAACCTTTATATATGATAAAAAAAAAGAATTCGAATTCTTTCAACGTTTTTTCATTTATGCACGAACACATCATGTACTTGAACAGCAGTAAATTTTTTGCTGGTATTATTATGATTTTATTAAATGTGGGCTCTAAATTTATAACCATTCAATTTAGTAAATCAACCGAAGAATACCTAAAATACACTTTAAGCAAACAAATTCTCGTATTTGCAATGTCATGGATGGGCACACGTGATATTTATACTGCACTTGGATTAACTGCCATATTTACTGTATTGTCTGACCATTTGTTTAATGAAGAAAGTTCATACTGTATTGTTCCACATAAATATAGGATTTTACATAAACTGATAGACACCAACAATGATGGAATTGTTTCTGACTCTGAATTAAATTCTGCAATAAGTATCTTGGAAAAATCAAAAAAACAGGCACAAATGAAGGCACAAAAAGATGCATTGCAGAAATTTAATTTGTCTTATACTACGGATATAGATGATAATATGTTTCCGAAATCATCTTAATTGTGTCTAGTTCTTGTTCTTTTTTTTGTTCTTCTTGACCGTCTTTTTTGTCTTTTTTGACTTCTTCTTCTTCTTGTTCTTCTCGTCCTTGTCCTTGTGTTTGTCCCGGATTTGTTATGGCGTCTAGTTTTATTTCCACCTTTTGTCGCATTTCCTTTTGTCGTATTTGTAGTATTTGTAGTATTTGTCGCTTTTTCCTTTTCTCTTTCCTTTTCCCTTTCTTTTTCCCTTTCTTTTTCCTTTTCTCTTTCCTTTTCCTTTTCTCTTTCCTTTTCCTTTTCTCTTTCCTTTTCTTTTTCTCTTTCTTTTTCTCTTTCTTTTTCTCTTTCTTTTTCTCTCTCTTTTTCTCTTTCTTTTTCTCTCTCTTTTTCTCTCTCTCTTTCTTTTTCTCTTTCCTTTTGTATTTCTCGGTCTGTGAGAAGAGGTCTTTCTCTTCTGTTGTCTTTCTCTTTCGTATCATTGTCCTTTTCTTTTTCTTTGCTCTTGTCTTTGCTCTTGTCTTTTTCACTTTCATCATATTGTTTATAAACAGCATCATCAATATAAGGCGTCATTGTTATTTTATTTTCTTGAAACATAACCTTGCTCCTTGATTTGTCCCAAGTATCTAATCCAGTAAAATCAATGAATTTATGATAAACATCATTCTTTTTTCGTAAACAATCATAAGATTTAAAATTGGGAGAAGTTGGAGAAGGCAATGTTTTTCCTGGATATAATTTCAAATTAATTGTGACATTAATTGTTTTATTATTATTGACATTTGTAATTTTAATAATATTAAACGCGATTGTTTTGATACTCATGGGGTCATCAATTAAAGGATTTGCACCGCCTTGATGTGCTGGTTGTATGATATCTGGGTTGAAAGTAACACTTTTGCCTGTCGTATTATTGTCTGTTTTTTTAATAGCAGATTTTATTGCAGTGGGTGGCGTTGTAGTCGGTGTCGCAGGTGGCGTTGTAGTCGGTGTCGCAGGTGGCACTGTATTCGGCACTTTATCGTCTGTCTTTTTTTTCGCGGTAGCATCAATTGCAGTCTTTTTTTTCGCGGCAGTCGTCGCGGCAGCAGCAGTCGCAGCAGCAGCAGTCGTCGTCGCAACATCATCATCATCATCATCTTTATCATTTTCATCCAATACAGCAATCAAAGGCACATAACTTTCAATCACATAAGGTTTCTGATTTTTCCCAAGATAAATAACCGTTCCAGTTTTAAACAATTGCTTTAATATTTCAGTGACATTAAAGAGCAATTGTTCTTTGATTTTAGGTTTGTATTTTTCCTGTTCTCTTTGTTTAATTTTATACGTTTTATTATACAAATTCGTTTCTGGAGTAAATTTTAAATATGGATTCACATAAATATATTTATATTGGTCGTTTTTATTAATCATGGAAGATTCATAATAGACATTTGGCAGATTCACAATTTCAGTATTCATGTTGATGAATAATTTGTATAATTTGGTCTCGTTCTTATTTGAATCTTTAAAGGAATCGCTATATTTATTCATAACTTTTAAAAATTCCTTCATCTTTTTTTTTATTTTTTTTGAATCCTCTTTTATTTCAGCGTCTTTTTTAGTGGTTTCATCTTCGTCTTCTTCGTGGTCTTCTATAATTTCTTTATGAACTGCAAGCAATTCCTTTTCTTCTTTTTTACGCTCCTCCTCTTCTTCCATTTCTTCTTGTCGTGCAATCCTTTGCATCTCTCTATCTCCATCTCCATAAGAAAAGAAACCATGTTCTCTTCTTCTCTTTCTTTCTCTCTCTCTCTCTTCTCTTTTTTCTTGTCTTTTCTTTCTTTTCTGGTCTATTTCGTATTGGGTTTCTTTCAATTCAGGTGAATATGGAACATCTATTTTGTATTTAATTGCAGGGTCCTTCATAATGAGTTGATAAAATAATGCACCCCCTGTTGTTATTTCCTGTTCATGTCTCTCAACCAAATTGTAAAAAATTTTATAATAATGGTCAATCTCTTTAAGCAAATGTGAAATAAAGAATACAACTCCTGAATCAACGTTGTATAAATCTGTTGCAATTATAGAGTCACCTCTATATTTTACTGAATACATGATTGTATTGTATATCTTTTTACACTCATACAATATTGCAAGAATGTCAATGTATGCAATTAGAATGCTCTTGTATGGCAATTCTCCTCCATTATAAGCGTCTTTAAGTCCTGTATAACCTCTATTTTCTTTATTATTATATGCTATAGGAATTCCAGCACTACGAGGATATGCGATTTTCTTTGTGGTATATGTATTATAGGGTCGTATTTTTGCAGTACCATTACCAGAAGTATCTGTGCGAATTTCCACATCATTGTCATTGAAAATAAATAAGGTGTTTTTATAGTCAGACCTATCTATCATTTTATCAAACTCTGTATTGTTCTTGTCATAGACAGTTGTGCGAATGTATATATGTTGAGGTCCTTCTATATTCATATATGTAATCTATAAAATAATTAAGAGCATAATCTTAAGAAGAAACAATACATACGCAGAAAATATAATTTGCATCGTAAACTCATCTATACGATAATTTAAATATTTCGTAAAATGTTTTTTACCCTTGATATTTTTTTTTACAGAAGGAAGTGTAACGCCAAACATTTTCATGAAAGAAACACTAAAACTCGTATTTATGTATTTATGTTCCATTAAAAACATCGGACATGTTTTACATTTTATTATTGAATAGATGTTAATAAATAAAATAAGAGCCATGAAACATAAATGATTTATATTTGTCGTAAAACAAGTAATCAATATAAATAATGCAAAATACAATTGATGGCAAAATAAATAAAATACGCCTAAAAATAAATCTAACGAGACATTGCAATTCAATGCCTCTTTTATGTAAAATAAATATATTTGAAGTAAATCATACTCTTTCAAATCAATCATTATAAATAAAAATAAAATAATTACTTATAATGAACATTTCTCTTTTTTGTGAATCCATTTTTGTTGGAATCTATTGCGTTTTTATCTATTTGTCTCTTGTTTGTCTTTTCTCTCGTATCCCTCTTTTTTCTGGTGTTCCTCTTTCACAACTTTGGTTCTTGTTGGTCATTGTAGGATTCATAAAACATTTATTCGGTTATCTATTAGGAATTCAACAATCTTATTGCGGATGCATTTATTTCAAACAATCTTTTCCAGCATTGTTTATTGAATGCCTGATAGAATCGCTCCTCTTTTTACTGGTAGGTTCAGCGTTGCATATACTAATACAAAATAAAATACTCCTCTTTTTTTCAATTGGAGTGTTATTACACACAATGGTTGAGTTTATTGGAGGTCATTCATTATTTTGCATGACAAAGTGTGGACAGAATTATTCAAGGGTTTAAATATCTAAACTAACCGTGTTCTTGTCCGATTTAGGACGTCGTTTGCTTCGCTTTGGCACATTTCCGTCTCCTTGTAAATCTTTCAAATCACTTATACTAATAGTGCTATTGTTATTGTCTTGTTCAGGAATATTAATTGTTTTTGTTTTTAATCCAGAAAGAATATCACTAATGTCGCTCGGTCCCTTCATTTCAGGTCTTGAAGAAGCCGGCGAATATCTTCTCTCTTGTTCTAATGAGGTATTCATGGGTCTTGGGGTTTCTCTAAAATGAATTCCATCATTAGAGCCACTGTTCCCACCGCCACCACCGCCACCATTCATATAATTGTTATTTCCAGGACGGCCGGATGGAGGAGGAACGGCTCTAGGACCTTGAGTTGCCATTGGAGGCGGTGGCGGCATATCATTCATCATTCCATTCATGAATCCCGACAATCCAGGATTTGTTTGTCCCATGCTATTTACGGCGGCTGTCTGAAACTGTCGCATCAAATCCGGGTTTTGCCGTAAAATATCATCCATTCCAGGCATTGCACTTTTAAACATTGTATTTGTCATGTGAACCATCATACCACTTCCTCCTAATTGGAAAAGTAATTTAATTTCCGGTGCCATGGTGGCACGAGATTTGTATTTTTCAAACAATTCGCCGAAAATATCATCATAATCTTGAATGTTTTCATTCACTTGCTCACTCCAACCATCCAATTTAATGTCAAACGGGTCAAACCTGCCATTTAAGAATTCAACACCATTGATAATCGCCATCAACATGTTTGCCTGAAATTTCATGGAATTCTTTTTATTCTTCTCTTCCATGATTGTTTCATATTCACCTTGCATTTCAGCTAAAGACGACTCCATCGTGTATTTTCTAGAAAATTCCACGCCTTTTTTCTCTAAAGCCTCTAACTTTCTCAATATCTTGAATTTCTCTCGCAACATTTCTTCTTTTGACATTTGAGGATGCAAAGGTGCGACAGGTGTGTCGGGATTTAAAGGGATGTTATTGAATTTACCATAACCGTCCCATGTCTGCGAATTTTCGTCCAATCCTCCAAATTTCACCGAGGGACCTTTCTCTCCCTTGTCATGTGTATTTTCATCAGAGGATGATATGCCTGAAAAAAAGTTGGACTTTGAAGAAGAAGAATATGACGGCTCTGATAAATTATTCAATTCATTTTCCAAATTGTTCAAATCATCTAAATTAATGTCGCTTGACATTTTAGAACCTTCTTTCACCTTATCATTCATAAGTAATTCAATACCAGACCCGAAATTAGTGGATTTTTGACCTTGACTTTGAGTTGGAGCATTCCAATCTAACTCGGAAATTTCAATAATATCGTCCATTAATTATTCATAGTAGATTTATTTTAAGTCAAAAACGCATCCTATTATTCTATTTATTTTTATCCATGTACCAAATACCTTGCAAAAAAGCATCTGCTAAATCGTCCTTCTTTTTATGTGTTTTAAAATAAGATGTCATGGCATTGTCGTCTTTTAATAATTCCAGACAAATGCTTACTCCTTTTTTCTTGCGTCCCGCATAATCTAGTTTCTTTGTATTTGTTGTTTCCTCGTCTTGAACCGGAACCGGGTCTTCTTCTTCTTCTTCTTCTTCTTCAGAAGACACTGCGGCTGCTGATGTCGCGACCGTCTTTAATTTATTTGAAGAAGAGACGAATTCTATCATGATGGACGGATTCTTCATGATAAAATATTGGGCAACCATCCCTTGAATTGTTTTCATGCGATTCGCAATTGGACTTATTTGATTTTCAATTACTACATGTGTAATTTCGTGAGAAATAGAATCAAATGCCGCGTCAAACTTTTTTTGAATGTTTCTTCCCACAGTAATTAAATCCACATTGGAGGCATTTACTTGTGCGGCCTTTTCAAAACAGGTGTCCTCTATATATTTGTGAAAGAGAGAAACCAGGTCTGGCTTTTTCATGTGTTCCTTGTCATACTTTATTTTATATTTCTCTGCAAGAAGAATTAATTGTGCGATTTTTTGTTTGTTAATATGTGCATGGGTTAATTCCGAGGTTGGAATTGTATATTGTTTTTCTCCCTTGGCGTGTTTTAAACAATAGAACATTTCATTCTTTTTGAATTTCGCAGGGGTAATTTTGGTGCAACGAATGCATTTTGACGGCGTTTCTTCTGCGACATTCATAATATCCCATATTTCCACCTTTGGCTGCGACGCCGGTTCCACGGTTGAAGAGAGAACACAATATGCCATATTTTTAATCCCGACATCAATGCTGACGATTTTCATATAATAATAAGTAGAAAATTATTATTATATCGTTTCTTACATGTTATTTCCTTGTGCCTCTTCTTTTGGTGCCTCTTCTATTGGTGCCTCTTCTTTTGGTGCCTCTTCTTTTACTCCGTCTTGTCCGTCTTTTACTCCGTCTTGTCCGTCTTTTACTCCGTCTTGTCCGTCTAGTCCGGTGTCGCCTTTTATTAAAAAAAGAGAATCCAGAAGCAACTCTTGTTCGCAATTCCGGCAATTTTCCACGTATAATCTGAAATATTTTATCATATTCACGTTTTTCCAGTTGAGATTTGGAAAGTCGTTTTGCATCAATGTCTGAAAGATACAATACTCCACAACCATTGTCGAACCCATCCCCATCATCATTCATATAATCATCTGGATAGTCTGTTGGAATGCCATGCTTGGCATACAATTCATCCTTAATCTCCTGGTTCATTTCTTCTACTTGAATCAAAGTAAGGTCCTGTGGCTCAATTAATATCCTTTCTCGCGGGGTATTATTAAATGTTTTATACACACTGCATGATAAATCTGTTAAAAAAAGTTCAGTGTTTCCATTTTCAATTCCCATCTCTTTTGTATAAGACGAAACCGCATCAATAACGTTACTTAATTTGCAGACTCCGGTTTCTATAAATTCATGCAATCTTTGTTTTATGTCTGGATTTCCACCAATTAATAATTCTTCTATATAACGGTGAGATGCCTCTGAAAACTCGGGGGATTTATTTGACAAAATAAATGTTTTCACGGTTACCGTGCTGGTGGTTTCATTCTTTGGCCTAATAATTGCAACATCAATATAAAATCCAAAGGATTGTTCGCCTGCTACTTCCGGTTTACTTATACAAATCTTTTCCACATATTCATTCTTTCGTGAATAATACTTGCAATAATTGGGGTCGTGTATATATTCATGAAATTCAGAATCTGCTGCTATACTGCGTAACCCTTTTTGACTGTATCCTGTTCTGGTATCATCTAAAAAAAAATCTCTTGGCAAAAATCTCTCCTTTTCAGTTTCACTAACCATCAATCCAGGCAAACATTGCACATTTGAAAACATTCTCATTCGCGAAACATAAATAATACGCAGACTTGAATTGTAATGAGGACATTCGTCATCCCCTTCGTGGTGTTCTATGTGCTCTCTTCCAGCAGGTGCCATCAATCTGGTGGACAAAGTATTATCATTTGGAACTCTTTTAACAATAACATTCACATCTTTTACTTTTCCATTTTGTTTGCAAATAGAAATTGGTATTTCTCCATGCAGATGCGGAACAATTGACACTAAACATATAGGATCACGTGTTGATGCTTGTATATCATACGTGGTATCTAATATCGTGTGTCGTCTATGCAATTTCTCTCTGTTTGTAGGGAAAAACCCAGGGGTTGAAGGTAACGCTATTCCTGTGTCTTGTGATTGTCCTGGTATTTGTAAACTGGGCAAGTTCTCCATATATTTACGAAATATTATCTAAAGACATGGATGGTGCAATCATTCGCGCATTTAATTGCTCTCGTGATAAATACGGCGATTTTAAATCACTCGTGCAATATCCATAACTAGGAATGTTCGTGTCAAATTGTGATTTGTATAAATAGGGCACATTGCTAGAAGGCGTCGTATTTGTCAATTCATGTGGATTTATTCCTAAATCATAACATGCTTCATGCGAATTGTATTTCATTATTTTTAGTCCATTTTGTTGCATGTATTTTCTATAATCCCAACTGGATTTTATGTTTTCTTGTTGTTGGATTCGCTGATTGATTACGGCTTCTGGTTGCCATGAAGCATAGTTTCTACCATCATTCATAATTGGCGGGAAATTAAAATGAATATTGTTTGAACCTGAATAACATTGTCCCCAAGACATTATACTATTGTTGGAGAGAAAATTATTCGGCTTCTAACAATTTCAACAAATCCGGCTTTTTCAATTTGTTGGCTTCCGAGGATGGCGTCAATCCTTTTTCTGTCACTATTTGCCGCAATTTTGTAATTGTCATTTTCTTGTAATCTAATTCGGACGACAATACGATTTTAAATGTGTCATCTTGTTCCAATGGCTCTGACAATCCTTGTTCCAATTGAGCAGGCGTTTCTTGAGGCGCTGGTTCGGACTCGGGTCCGGGGTCTGGTCCAACTCCAAGTCCAGACACTTCCTCTGGTTCTAGCAATGACCCACTAGACGATTCTTCTGGAGAGAGAAATACGTGTTTAATCTCTAGGTCTTCCTCCTGGTTTGCCTTAATACTAATCTTTTTCTTAGTTGCTTCTAATTCACCATTGTCTTCGCAGTCTGAACTGCTGGAATCATCATCATCGTCTGAATTACTTGAATCATCGTCTTCTGAACTGCTGGAATCGTCATCATCATCATCATCGGAAACCTGTATTAGTTCCATGTTTTCTCTAGGTTTATTATGTATTTCCTTGCTATTCTCCTTGACAACCTCTGCGTGTTTTACTTGACCACCATTGATAGATTGAGCGATGGTTGTTGCTAAATCTGCAATTGCCTTTATTTTGTGGTTTTGTTCTCTCATCTTCATATCCACATAAAACAACAACAATCCAGAAACCACTAACAATAGCCCTAAAAATAGCAACAATGTTGGATTAAATAAGCTCATTATAAAAAGGGATATATTTTAATTCATAAATTAACGAGTTTTATTTCTTTTTCTCCGTTGGGTTCTTTTTCTCCGTTTGCATGTTTTTCGTCGTTTACATGTTTTTCTTCCTCTTCTTCTTTGGGATTTGAATGAACCACCATTCTTCTTCTTCTTCTTATTAAAATAATCAGTTATTTCATTCTTCTTTTGTTGGTTTTTACCACTCTTACGATTCATTTTATTATATTTGTTTTGGGTCTTTATTATTACTTGAATCTGAACAGAATTCCTTTGGTTTTCACGTTTTAGGTTTTCATATAACCGGTTATACTCAACTAGGCCTATGATTTGTTTTTCTTTTTCTAACAAAAATAGAAAATCTTCATCTATTTGTTTTTGCTCATTCGGTGGTCGCCGGTAATTAAATCCAGATAAAAGTGTTATAAATTGTCCCTTTAATTGTCTCTTTATAGCATCATTTATTATGTTATCTTGTATGTCTACATCTACATGTGTATTTTTATTTACAACAAATGGTATATTTAGATAATGTTGGGTCGGATCATCGCCAATTCCACATTGATTCTCACCATATACTGCAAGTCTTAGTATTTTTTTATACACACTTAAACCCCCGAATCCTTGCTTAAAAAATACTCGATAAATCATTTTTGATGCATCCATCCATATATTTGAGTCTGGTATTACCTCACTCATGACTGGTGTTTTTTCTATTGATGCAACCTGTTCCATCACTTTATCTACTAGATATTCTTCTGCTTGTTGTATTGGAATTTGAATTTGTGTTGTTTCTAGAGTTTGAATCTTTGAAATAGCTGTTTGTTCTGTTTGTACTGATGTTTGTATAAATCCCTGAAATAAACCAGATAAACGAGATATTCTTTCGCTTTCTGGTGTCATTTGTTGTTGTGCTAATTGTTGTGCTAATTGTATTGATTTTTGCATAAGTTCCATTTTCGTTCCAATTGCTTGTTTTTTTATACATTCTTCTGCGTTTATTATTTTTATACATTCTTCTGCGTTTATTATTTTTATTGCCGTTTGTTCTCCGGTCTCATCTTGTTCTCCGGTCTCATCTTGTTCTCCGGTCTCATCTTGTGGCTGCTGTGATGCAGGGACTGAGACTGCGGCACAAGATAATCCGTCAACTTTAGGTCCAGGTCTACATATATCATTAATAACCAAGAGCACCAATTTTTCTTTTGTTATTTCCTCATGTATATAATTCTTAATCATTCTGTTATATTTTCTTATTATCATGTCTGATACCTGTTCTTTTTTACCATTAAGACCTATTAAATGCGATGTTGTATCGCGACCAGTTGCCGTAAGAAGTGCAGTATTTAGTTCAGTTATAAATGCTGCGTGATTAGCATGTTTAATATTCATTATCTCAAGTGTAGTTTTAAGAACAGTATCAACGCCTTCTTCCGGCATAAAATGTCGTTGACCTGAGGGGGGCATTGTTCCAGGATATGGTTCAATCTTAGTAAATTGATTTGGATAACCCTCATTCCCCAACATAATTCTAGCATAACAACATGCACGTTGCATAAATTCTGTTATATTATGTATATGCTGAATTTTACCAGTTGAAATAAACCATAAAATGTGAGTTAAAGCATACGCATCTTCTGAATTTATTTCGCCTATTTTTACATAAGGATTATCTATTTCTAAATCATTCACCTTGTAACTGCCAATCTCATCTTTAATATCGGAAGAGAGAACAGAATAACACGCATCAAATCCAATGTTTTGTGAAGATTTCTGATAACCACCACCTGACAGAGGGGTAGTTTTAAGGACTGCATTAACACTTGTAAAATATGCCCCAAACATTATTAATAATTTTATCAACCAATGTAAAATTGGAATTTCTACAAAAGACCCCCCTCTCGCTGCATCCCCTGCGTTATATTTGAGATAGTCCTTGATATACGTGTGGTCATCACCGGGATTCACAATATGTGAACCATCGCCATCATGCACAACATTAATCTTCACTTTCATTGAATCCATATTATGAACAAGTTTTAAAAAATAAATTGAAGATATGTCAATAAGAGCACACTGATAAAGGGACGAAGTCATGGAATTTCTACACAATCCTGGTTGATGAATTTTGTAGGGGGGATGAAATATAATAGGATTATTTCGACTTGAAGCATAATATCTTGAGCCTGTTGCTGCATCTTCAAGACAACATGTAAATATTGTCAATCCTGAAAAAAAATCATGAACATCCGAATCATTCCAATATGTGGCTTTTGAAAAATCACATGCAAAATTTCCAGACCTAGCATAATAATTTTTTCCAAGGTCAGCAAAAATTCTGAATGATTCTTCAATCTCTTTTTGTGTTAAGTGTGGATTATGACGCATAAACGAATCATGTTTTTTCTGTTGTCGTGATGTATCAGATGTTAAACAGTGCAACATTTGAGCCGGAGTAAGGTCGAAGCAACCATTTGCAATAAGTTTAAGATAACATCTGTAATTATACTCTAATATATTCATACGATGAAATGGGTCATCTGGCAGGGTACCAGTCCATGAACTAAAACCTAGCGGCACCGTAGCAATGGTTCGTGCTCCCAATGGATTTGGGTTATTATTTAATGTGGCTTGAATCCCGTCAAACTTAAATGCAAATCCTTGAATGTTATGATTTATTATGTGTCCTCCATGACCTGTTATATTTAGAACTGCATACGCAGGAAACTCACTTGAAAAATAAGTAGTATATATTTGTTCAAATTGTGCATGAGCAAGAGTCTCTGGACACGGAAGCAATTTAAAACATATCACTGGATCATTATTTTGTAATTGGTTTTGATAAATATCAGGGTGTCTTAGCAACCCCGCAAAAGCATCATTTTTTTGTCGTATTAGTTCAAGCTTTCTTCGTTGTGACAATGGAATATAATCTTTAGAAAAAACACTTGGTGGTGTTGCCATACTATATTATCAAGAGAGAATTAAATATTTATGCATTCATACTATCAATGATTTCCTTTGGATAATTCAAATCTCGCAATACTTGCACACCTCCTTTCACTAAAGAGATGCCTTGTTTCAATTTATACGTGTTTACATGCGTGTTGTTTGCTCCATCTTCCGTGTCCATGCAATAATTCACCACCCGCGAATTTTTCTCTAAATTATTGCAGACTTGAATAAAATGCGTAGTCAACAAACAATCCACGTTTTTATATTTCATCAAATAATCCATAAATGCTGTTGCACTTCCAACCGCCTCGTCTGGATTTGTCCCTGAAAACAATTCATCAAAAATACAAACATGTCTTTCTTTTTCAGGTTTTTCCTTAACTTCATCCAATATTTCTTTACATCTTCTAGATTCGGCTTGAAACAAACTGTCCCTTCCCGAAGTGTCAGGTATATTTAAATAACAATGAATATGAGAATACGGTACAATCGTTGCATCTTTATAAAACCCACACCCGAATTGTTGTGTCAAAATAATATTAATCAACACTGACTTTAATACAGTTGTCTTTCCAGATGCATTTGGACCCGTAATAATGATATTTTTATGCAATGAAACATTGTTTGTAATCGGCGGAGGAGTCGCACGAGCCAATGCCGCGTAATAATTGCCGCGAATATGTGTTTTCTCTTTGCCGGTCTTGTCATTCTTGTCATTCTTGTCATTCTTGTCACTCTTATCCGCCTTTGGTTTTCGCGAAAAATCGGCAAATCCTAGAATTCCATCAGAGATTCCTTTTTGAATGCCTTCAAGCACAGAAATATATCCATTAAATCCAAAAGAATATAAAATCGCATCATTGTATAATTCTTCATTGTGCAATTCGTAAAAGGTTTTCAATACGTGTCCTACTTGACTGAATTTGCTGAATGAAACAGTCAATGCATCAATTTTATTGATTTCATGCAAGATTTCAACCAACACTTGTCTTTTCTCTCTAACTACATAATTAAATGGTTGATATGTAGACAAGTCGTTTGAATATGTCAAAAAGGCGTCCATGTTGGCGACAACTACATTCAAATGTTTTTGCAGGGTAAATAAGTAGGTGTGTATTTTTATCATGTTATTTTTAAAACTCAAGCAACACAATATATTTTGATAAATAGAAAAAAAGTAAAATGCAACAGACAAGAGAATGTATACTTTTTGCTCTATTTTTACTTCGTGAAAATTCGTCAATAATTTCCCGATGGAATGATTTGACAAGATGATTTTAATAATGTCGTAATATTCAGAGAAAGAGAGACGTAGGCCTCTGAATTGTATAATGAAAAATGGCACAATCAACACAATAATTGGCATGACGAGAGATATAATAGGCGAGGCCATGTTGTACATGCTCATAAATTGTAAAAAATGTTCAGAGTGATTCAAGAATTCCCACATTTCCCAATTGACAAACATGTATTTGTCATTGAATCCACTATCCATTTTTATTTCATTCCACAAATCAATAATGCGATTTATTTCATTGTTTGTTTGTTTGAATGGGTCTTTGTCTTTGCCTTTGTCTTTGTCTTTACCGGATGATTTGTCTGATGATTTGTCTGATGAAAGAACCATTGTCTTTAGTAATTTCTGTGTTTGTTTTAAAAAAGTGGTATTTGTAGTATAATATTGTCCTAATTGTGGAATGAGGTCGCGAGAGAAAGCCGTGTCTTTTTCTTTTCCAATGACAAAATCATACATACAAGGTCCTGTGTCAATAGGCTCAATTAATTCTAAATCACAGACAACGTGGTCATTTAATTTGCGTTTTTCTTTGTTGTAGAAAATCGGGAGATTAAATTGCGGCGGCATTGTTGTTGTTGTTGTTGTTGTTGTTGTTGGTGGTGGTGGCGACTGTGGCGACGGTATCATACTATGAAATACATATTATAATACAAAATTAAATACGAATCTACCAACATTAAATACGAATCTACCAACATTAAATGGCGAAATTCGCAGGCATCTCTTGAATTTGACAAGAATAAAACGCCTCAATTTCTTTTATTTTCTCTACATCTGTTCGTGTAATAAAATTGATTCCCACGCCTTTTCGTCCCCAACGACCGCTTCGTCCAATGCGATGCAAATATTTGTGAACGCATTTAGGTATATCAAAATTAATAACTACTCCGACTTGTTGAATATCTATTCCGCGGCAAGTAATGTCTGATGAAATCAATACTCTGTATTTGCCATTTTTGAATTCGTTAAAGGCTTCTTCTCTCTCTCCTTTGTCCATATTACTATGTATAGAACACACTGGAAAATCGTCTTGTTTCATGGACTCGGTCAAATCAGACACGCGTTTAATGCTATTGCAATAAATAATGCATTGTGAAAGTGAAATATAAGAGTAAATGTCTTTCAACACATCGTATTTGTCTCTGTCATTTCTTAAAGCAATAAAATATTGTGCTATTCCTTCTAATGTAAGAGATTCTGCTTTTACAGAAATGGTCACAGGTTCTCGCATAAATTTTTCCGTAATGGAATAGACGTGTGTCGGCAAGGTTGCACTAAATATGGCGACTTGAATGTCTTCATTTAAATACTGAAATATATTGTATACTTGTTCTTTAAATCCGAGAGAAAGCATCTCGTCTGCTTCATCTAAAATAAGTAATTTAATATCTTGTCCATTGATTTTATTTCGCTGAAGCATGTCAAAGACTTTGCCTGCACATCCGCAAATCACGTGTGGTTGAGGTGGTGAAGAACGTGCATGATGTCCAAACCACGATGACGTAGACGTAGACGCATGCGACCCGCCACCACCACCACCGCCAAACATGGTCGCGACATTGAGACCAGACATCATATTTCCAATTCCCGACACCACACTGGCGGTTTGCACACAGAGTTCTCTCGTGGGTGATAATATTAATACTTGTGTTTTATTAAGAGATGTATCTACTTTTGACAATGCTCCAATAGTGAATGCAGCGGTTTTGCCTGTGCCCGATTGTGCTTGGGCAATAATATCTTTTCCTGCAATGATGGGTTGAATTGCCTGTGCTTGAATTGGGCTGGGCTTTTCAAAGCCATATGCGTAAATCCCCCGTAAAATACTAGAATCAATCTCTAATTCGTCCCAATTTTCCATATATAATAGTAATCTAATAATTTTTAAATGATATAAAATGTATAATTAATATATTATAAGATGCTTACAATATATTCTCATCAAGATTTTCAAAATATAATATTTGATGGGTTTCAGTTCTCTCTTCCGGATGATACCATTGCCTTGATAAATGACTTGTCATCAAAGGTTGGTGCACCCACATATATAAAAACGCCAGTATTTAAAAAAAAGGAGGAATCGGTAGCGGCGGCGGCGGCGACACATGGTCCACATTCAAACGCCAACTGGGAAAAGAGTCGCGGTTTTAAAACAACGAAAATAGAACAAAAAGAAGGCATTGATTCAAAAATAGACAAGATTCGTTTTCATTTGAATAAAATAACAGACAAGAATTATATTGATTGCCACAATAAAATCGTGGATTTATTAAACGACTTGATTGAACATAATATTAAAGACGAGGATTTAATGCGAATTTGTGTGCAAATATTTGATATTGCATCTAACAATCGGTTTTATTCAAAATTATATGCGGATTTGTATTCTGATTTGATAAGCAGATATGAAATTATGAAAACCATCTTTAACAATAGTTTCAATTCATTCATGGAGTTATTCAATCATGTAGAGTATGTGGACCCAGCGGTCAATTACGACGCCTTTTGTAAAAATAACAAGGACAATGAATGCCGCAAATCATTGAGCATGTTTATATTGAATTTGATGAAGAACAATATTATTTCAAGAGAGAAAGTGACGAATCTCTTGGCGTGTCTCTTGTCTCAAGTCCAAGAGTTTGTTCCTTTGGAAAACAAAAAGAATCAAGTGGATGAATTGACTGAAAACATTGCCATTTTATTTAAAAAAGACATGTCTGAAGAAATCGCTCTGGATGGTTCTTCATTTCTCTCTATTCTTCAATGTTTGGCGAAAAGTAAAACAAAGTCGTATCCTAGTTTGTCCAACAAATCAATATTTAAATATATGGATTTGTGCGAATTATAACATGCGAATTATAATAATATAAAAATGTTTTTAATTATATTATTATGTGTGAATACGAAATATATTATACCCTTGATGGAGAAGAATATTCATCCATTAATGATGACCTCGTGTTAAATGCAGAACACGTCATTTTAAGCACTGCTCATGCAAAGAATAAAATCATAGAGCAACGCATGGAAATAGAATTAATCAATTATTCATATTTAACATTAAAACAATTAAATATGATTTGCGACTATTATGGAATTGCATCCTACATTAGAATTGCAAAATGCAAAAAAGAAGACATTGTAAACATGTTGGTTCAATACGAAAATACTGAGCAAAACTATGAAATTGTGGTAAAAAGAAAACGAATGTGGAAATATCTTGAAGAATTAAAAAATGATGCATACATGAAAAAATTCATAATAAAATGAAACTGAATAAAGATTTCTCTCTTATTAATACATGGTATTATCAAAACTAAATGCTGCTGTCAAATATCCCGAATCCAGAAAAATATACAGGGATGACATTAAAAAAGAAGTGGATTTGTATGAAGTGGAAATTGCACATGTAGACATAATCATTGCTTTGGGAAATATGCGAAATCAATATGAAGAAGAAAACCTTTTGTATTATCCAATTTATTTAGTAAAGCACAACAATAAAGTCATTCAAATTGGATTGTATGAAATAGAAGCGTCCAATTATCAATATTATTTGGACACATATGACAATGTAGACATTGATAAATTGCGAGACCCAATTGTCTATTCTTTTGTGACAAAAGAAATGTTGGAAAGACTGCGAATGAAACCCGAAGAAAAGAGAGAATCCAATAAATATGACAGGTCTCGCCAGGATGATGAAGAAAAGGAATCCGACGATGATGCTGAGGAGGAGAAAAAGGATTCGAACCTTCATGGCTCGCATGAATACAAGATTCCTTCAGGAAGAAGTGATATTTTCATTTTGACATCTGGATTTCACATGCCAGAATTGTTGCAAGAAGAAACCAAGGCCGAATCCAAAAACATTGTAGCCAAATACAAGCAATCCAATGATGATGACTGGATTCAGAAATTCATGAAAAACAAATATTATTCCTTGACAGACAATGAAGGCGGCGGCGATTGTTTCTTCTCAACAATAAGAGACGCTTTTTCTAACATTGGACAACAAACAACCGTGGCTAAATTGCGAGAGAAATTGTCAGCAGATGCAACTGAAGAGATTTTCACGAGATATAAAGAATATTATGATTTATTTTACATGTCCATTGTAACCGATTCTGCGAAAATAAAAGAATATTTCAAGGAATACCAAGAGATAAAAGCGATGCTTCCAAATGTTTTTGATAGAGAAAAGAAAAATCAATTACTTATCAAGGCCAAAGACATCAAGGCCAAACACGACACGCTCGTTGAAGAGAAGAAGATTACCACACAAAACATGAATGATTATACATTTATGAAGGGAATTGATACATTGGAAAAATTCAAAAAGAAAATAAAAACGTGCGATTTTTGGGCGGAAACATGGGCGATTTCTACCATGGAAAGAGTGTTGAATGTAAAATTTATTGTCATGTCCAGTCAATTATACAAAGCCAAAGATTTAGACAATGTATTGCAATGCAGCGAAATGAATGATGCGATTCTTCAAGAAAGTCAAACATTTAATCCTGAATTTTATATTATTGTGGATTATACTGGAAATCACTATAAATTAATTGGTTATAAAAACAAGCAAATATTTAAATTTAGCGAAATTCCATATGCCATGAAAAAACTGGTGGTCAAGAGATGTTTAGAGAAAAATGCTGGCACGTTTTCATTGATTTCCGATTTTACAAAGTTTAAAGACATGACAACCAAGAAGCAGGTTGCCCGCGGTCAAGACGAGGACGCTGTGGAAGAGTTGGAAGAATTTACAGAATCCAAATTGCGTGGATTGTATGATGAGGACGTTGTCTTTGTGTATTACAATCAATCCGCCAGTTTACCATTGCCTGGAAAAGGCTCAAAAGAAAAACTGCCAAAGGAATATGTGAAAGAGTTTGCCGGTTTGGCGATGATTCATGATTGGCGACGAAAATTGTCCTTTTTCTGGATTGCACCGTTTACCTTGGACAATCATACATGGGCTACTGTAGAACATTATTACAATGCATGCAAATTTAAAAAGGAGAGCCCTGAATTCTATTTGAATTTTGCGATTGACTCAAAGACAGAAATGTCGGGCAATCCTGAAATGGCGAGGGGGGCAGGAGGCAAAACCGGCGAATTTGATGGGACAATGATTCGCCCATCAACGGTTCATATTGATAGTGATTATAGTAAAGAACGTGAGAATAAAAATATATTTGATGCCCAGATGGCGAAATTTACGCAAAATCCAGAGATGATGAAATTGCTAATTGAGACCAAAAATGCGAAATTAATGAAATCTAAATCTGGAAAAGAACCTCACTTGGACAATGTATTAATGTTGGTTCGTGATAAAATCATGAAAAAATATGTCTCGTGATTTTGATTAGTGCGTCGCTTTGTCTTTCTTTCTTTCATTGTTTTCTCTTTTTTCTTTGTCTCAATTCTTCTATCCGTATATAAAGAACAATATTGCAAAAAAAGGAAAATTAATTATTACGAAGCACCCTATTAATAGCAAAACACCAAGAATACACAATGCAACAGCCCCTACTGCTGCCGCTGCTGCTGTTGCAACTATTAACACGCCATGTCCAAAATCTTGCATTCCTCGAATTGGGTCTTCGCGAAGTCTTCTTATAGCATTGTTGGCCGCATCTGCGAATGCTTGCCTTGCTTCATCCCTTTCTCGTTCCATTCTTGCCGCGTCTCTTGCTGGAGCCAAGACTCTTTCGGTCTCTCTAAACAATTCTGTAAATGTCGCTAGAACATCCCTATTCATGGCATTATGAAGTAGATGATAGAATTCTCTGTTTTCAACATCTAGTTCGGCTAAATCGCCATTTGCATTAACCATGAATTCTGCCAATCTCTGAAGGTTAGTACGAACCATCTCAGGATTAGCCCTTAAAAAATCCAATTGATTAAACAATTCTGTTTGATATCCTCTTACCGCGATTTGTTGAGTCATCATTGTATTTGCATCTAAAGTAACCCATGGAGTTGTAGGACGTCCATTGCACAAAGGACACACCTGATGTCTTTCACGAGACGACTCCTGAAACGTAGCCAAACAATTCGAATGAAATGAATGATGACGATTGTTTCCAATACCGTATGAATGCTGCGCACATTGTCTACTATTTAATGGTGTCCAACATATTCCACAATCTGGTTCCTCTACCGGCTGTTCATCTCCTGGACCACGTCCAAGTCTATTGCGACCAAGAGTGCGCGCACGCCTGCGACTATGACTGCGTCCACGACCACGACTTTTACGGCGTCCACTGCGTCCACGACCACCAAGACTTTGACTACTTTTACGAGGACTCGCGCTTTTATAACTGTTGCGATTGCTTTTACTCGCGCTTTTATAACTGATGCGATTGCTTTTACTCATGCTTTTACTGACACTACTATTGAGACTTCTATTGCGACTTTTTATGTGTCTTATTCTATACAAAATTTCTAAAAATCCTTGAAATACTTTTGGATTTGCGTGTAAAAAATTGTATATTCTATTTTTAAATTCTTGAAAATAGGTTGAAGCATCCACCTTTTGGTTTATTAATTTGTCTAAACGATTTATTTCCGTTTTTACAAAATGTAATGTTTTTTGTTGAGTTTGTTTGTCCATATATAATACAAAGAATAAAAATAATATATGTCAATATATTATGTTTATCAATTATCTCTCTTTGTTAAATGCAGTATTATTAACAGATATATGCGTCATTCTTCTCTCTATTTTTGGAATTATTAAATCAAGAGTATTGAGAGACTGGTATGCCAACTACAATATATCCGCAGTAATCGCAGATGTCTTAATTATTGTTCTCGTGATTATATTATCTAAAATAATATATCCATTTCTCTTTGGCAATCGCGAGAATCTCGTCCTTTTTATTTGTTTGGCAGTAATTATTCAAATAATCCATGATTTCGCATTTTATTATTTGTTTTCATTAATAATAAAATGTTGGACACATTCAAATCATATGCGAGAGAAAATGGTTACAAAGCGGTTCTCGCTGATAGTATAATGATTGTTTCGTCGTGTTTATTGTATTCTTATTTTTCAACATTTACTCTAGACCAAACGTGATATTATTAATTGTATTGATTTACATGGTTCCATATTTAGTGTATAATTAAACCCTTTATCGTAGTTAGTTAAAAAATGTTTGAATTTATAGTAGATTTACTTTGTCACGCACACATACAAATTGAATATTTCTAAAGAATAAAGAAACAAATCATTTATTTTAATGTGGGTCCATGTTCAATGTCTTCAAAGGTCTGTAAAATTAAGTCTTTTACTCTCTGGAATTTAATATATATGCATAGCACATGTTCTATAATATAAAAAGGGTCATCAAATCTTTCCCAATCTATAATAGAATCCACATAATAAACATCGCGTGCTATTTTATTGTAATAAATAATGTATTGAATAATCGGAATAATATGAGAATCTGTTATTTTATTCTGGCTCAAGATATATCTGACAAAGTCTTTTAATTTCATTGAAAACAAAAACCTTCTCTCTTTTTCGTTTTCGTTATAATGTAATTGTATCCATTCGACAATAAAAGTGTCAAACATTTCTGTTACCTCTGTTGACAATTCGTATCTTGACATGTTTGCTTTGTTTTGATTTGTTTAGTGCAAAACGAAATGCCGGGAAAATCATTTCATTTTTCTTTTGTCTTCTTTTGTCTTCTTTTTCTTTTGTCTCTTGTCTTTTTCTCTCTTTATTGTATGAATATAGACACAGGAGTTGTTACTGAAATTGTTTTTGTCATCTTTCTGATTGCTGTATTTATAGAAGGCATATTTATCCTTTATCCCAAATTTAATGAACCAAAATATGACACTGCAAAAAATGCGAATTTGGTATTTATATCAGGACCTGTTTTGTGGGACATGGCAATGAATTTCTTTCTTCTTGCATAAAAAATGAAATGCTTTGTTCCATAGAAAAAAGACACCATCAATAACCAACCAACAAGAATGAACGCAAGCATCATCAAATCTCAACAAAAAATGCAAAAGTACGAAGCCAGTCTTTCCAAGATGAGAAATCAATGCGATGATATTCATTTAAAAATAGAGAATGAAGAGAGAAAATTAAATGAAGAAAGGGTAAAGTATGCGGCCATGCGAAGACATCTTATTGAAAAGAATGGCGAGAAAACAGCAAAGCAAGAACAGGAACAACAAAAAGCGAGAGAATTGAAGGCGAAACGCGATATTAAAAATTACTGGGCAACCGAAGACCAAGTGCGAACATTATCTCTCTTTGACGATGAATCCCTCATTAGAATGGCAAACAGTTCTGACCCGGAAATTGCGATTTCATTAGAGAATTTATTCAGAATACATGCGCATCGTCTTCAAGAATTGTATCCGAATGGATGGACTGTTCCCACGTTTAAATCAACCTTTAGAAGGCAGTTTGCGGTATTGGATTGGCTTCAAAAAATGAATCGTCCAGACAACTCCATCAGTTCTCTCTTTTATCGCATGTCTCCGGAATCGGAAACGTCTATAAGCAAAACGGGCAAATTAATGGCAATTCCGTCGTTTAAAAAAGTAGAAAAGAACAAGACTACATATATATTTGATGCTAATTTATACTTAAGATATTGCTAATTTAACCAGGCGAAGATTTAATCGCATAGTAATGTATTAATGATATTAACAAAACACAGTAAAGAATTAACCAATTTTTTTATTCAACATAATTGTGTGCATCACGAAAGAATTAGGCCTGAAACAAGACAAACATTGATTGTTTTATACAATATGATTAAGAATGCCAATATTGAAATAAAAAACACACAACTTACAAAGAAGGTGCACAATGTTTCTTTTATGGAGCCGGCCATCAAACCAAAGTCTTTTACTGCGAATAATTTCCCGGCAACTGTTATAAAACACATTGATTCCACGGCTGCTGTTGAAGTAACCTATCAGTTCTCTCTTAAAGAGAGAAACATGACAGTCCATTTTATATTGGAAAATGCATCACCTGCAAATGTGTCTGCTTGTGACAATCATATTAAATTGATTATTCATGCAATGCATGTCTTGACACTTTACTCAAATAAAGAATGTTCACGTAATTTGAATATTTTTATTTACATGACTTCTTTGAAAAAAGTGTTGCCAAAAACAAATGCACATGTATTGGACCAACTAAATGCAAACACTGCCTTTACGAGAACATGTATGCCTACTTCAGAAATTGTTATTTTTAGAAAAGAAGAATGGTTTAAAGTATTGATTCACGAATCCTTTCACAATTTCGGATTTGATTTCGCGGATATGAATAATCATGATTGTCATTCTAAAATATTGGAAATGTTCAAGGTTTCTTCTGAAGTGAATTTATATGAAGCATACACTGAATGTTGGGCGGAAATCATAAACGCCTGCTTTTGCAGTTTTTTCATTTTACGAAATACAAATGATGTCAATGAATACTTGACAAACGCGGATTTTTTTATTAATTTTGAGAGAACATACAGTTTTTTTCAATTAGTGAAAACCTTGGATTTTATGGGATTGACCTATCAAGAATTGTATGCATCCAGGAATTCCAAATACAAAGAAAAGACCAACATTTTGGCATATTATGTCATAAAAACAATCATGCTTCATAATTTTCAGGATTTCTTGAGTTGGTGTAAAAAACACAATACTTCTCTCTTTCAATTCAAAAAGGATGCACGTACTAAAATGGAACTGTGTTATTTTATAGAGTCCAAGTATAAATCTCCGTCATTGTTAAAGAATATTTATGTCACTGATGCAATGTTTAAAAAAGTAAAGGGGAAGAGTCAATTGGCACAAAACATGAGAATGACTATGTTTGAATTGGGATAATGTATTTTACATATATATATGGCGAGCCCGACACTTTTGAAAAAATGCATTGTTGAATTTATTGGGACTCTTATATTTTTATATGTGATTATTGCAACTGGAAATCCATATGCGATTGGTTTGATATTGACCATTGTTATTTTACTAGGAGGAAAAATATCTGGAGGCAATTTCAATCCTGCGGTTTCAATCATGATGACTTTAGCAAATAAATTGAGTGCGAGTGACATGATTGCTTATATTTTCTCTCAATTGATGGGTGCGGTGTGTGCCTTGCAATTATATAAAATTACAAAACAATGACCACGGAGTTGAACACGGACACGGAGTTGAGTGAATTGTTGACAATCAATTTGTGGGAAGTGTTAAAAACCCGAAAAATAGATGCGGACTTTGCAGTGAAATACATATTATTTTCTAGACATGAAAAAACCGAAAGTGAAAAATGCATCGATTGTGATGATATTTTATTTTTACAGCCACACATATCTAGAAAAGCATTGGAACATGCCATTCGTACATTCAAGGACTCGCGTGACCGACTATCCATGAATCTAGGAAAAAGTATTTGAAGTTGTTGTCTAGGAAAAAGTATTTGAATAATAAATATATGATAAAAAATAATATATTTATTTGAAATGTAGATGAAGGATTGTGATTTGTTGTCGCTTTATATCTTCTCCACTTTAAAGAGCGGCAGAAACAGAGACAGGCAGGTCCTTTGACGCCTTGGCAAAGTGAGGACTCATGAAACGCTGAAGATTGAAATACGTCAACTCTTCGCCTCCAGTAATCTTCAACAATGCAGCCAACTTGGTGTCAGGATTAATCTTGCGACCATTGGCCTTGTCCTGCAAATTATGCGTGCGAATGTACTTGTTAATATCACGAGTAACTTCTGTGCGAGCCATTTCCGAACCCGAAGGCTTTTCAAGGAAATGTGCCAGTTCATCACTAATACGAGTGGGCTTCACAAACCCAGAAGGGGCACGGTTGACAGTCTTGCGTCGGCGTTTAAGAGACAACTTGTTTGCCGTCTTCAACTCGCGAGACCACTTTTTTTCAAGTCCACGATACTCGCTCTTGAGAGAAGAAATAAGAACACCCAGTTGTTGCAACTTTGCCAAGAATTCAACAGACTGTTCCGTAAGTCCAAGGTCCACATCTCCCTCAACCACTTCCTCAACGGCAACCTCTACATGGTCGGCGGCAGCGGTGGTGACGGATTCAACGGGGGCAGACTCGGAACTCTTGGATTCAACAGCAGGGGCAACTTCGACCTTTGACTTGGTAGAGCGTCTTGCCTTTTTAGGCTCGGCATCGGCGGTGGCCGCGGACACGACAGGCTCTGAAACAACAGAAACAACTGGGGTCGTTGAAACAGGGGCAACAGCAACGACTTCGGATTTAGATTTGGTTTGGCGGGGCATCTTATTATAGTATACATAAATAGTTTCTTTTTAAGTGATTTAACGCAAATATATATTTACTGAACCCTGAACTCGGAGTAACATAAGAGAGATTCCTACATATTCTTAATAATATGAAAATGATTGAAACAACCATGGAAGTGCCTCGGCTGCATTTTCATTTACAAGAGTCAATGCTCCCAGAACATAATATGAACCTAAAGCCTTGCTGTCTGTATCTATTCCAGAATTCACGAATCTTTCTAATATGGTCAATATCGAGATTTTGATATAATCCAGGTCTTCAGTTAGATGCAAATAACTCCAATTAAAATTCCTAAAGATTTCTCCATGTGGAGGATAAATGTTGTGTCTCACTTGAATAGAAATGCCGGCGCGATAATTCCAAATCTCGGCCAATTCTCTCATAAATTTTATTAAATTGAGGTGTGACAAAGACAAGAACCATTCAGCATTGCTATAATTGCCTAAATAATTGATTGTTTGAAACAATTCAAGGGCTCTTAATTCTATCAGTTTTTTAGGCGAAACCTGCGTTGGATTTTGAGGAATTTGTAGGTTCAACTTTATTTTCAATGCCTTGCTAACAAGCAACATTCTTTTAAATTTCTGCAATTCCTCGTCTGGAATATTATTTCGGTTGTATGGATTTTTTACCGGCTTTTCAGATTTTAATATTAAATTATGCAGCGAGACCACGTCAAAACCATAAATAAAATCATCGTAATCTTTGTAACTAAAGAATTCCGAATAAGACAAGTCCGATAATTTATCAATCGTAAAAAAATCAGTGTTATTCGTGCATAAAGATTTGTTTGTGTATCCTGGACCATGAAGCCGATTATAAAATCGCTGCAATTCACCTCTAAATCTTTTTTGTATTTTAATTGCGAAATTGGACAGTCGCAAAAACCCAAACAGGCGAAGAACCAACTCTTGTTTTGTTCCACTTATTTTTACCTTGTAGAATTTTGCAATGACTTGTAGATTTGATAAACTATAATTATATGTGGTCAACACGTGATAATTAGTCAAGGTTGGAAGTATCATTTTGGACTTGTCCATTTTTAACAAGGGTGACGTAAAAGTCATCTTTTTATTACAGTTTGAATAAATTATGGCCATATACTCGTTCATTATATATATATAATAAAATCTTTTTATACCACAACCCACAAAATAAAATCGGAGAGAAATCGTGCAACTAAATTCTTTCAGACCCAGTCCAATAATTTTATTAATATGTGCGACGGAGACGAGACATGCTGCCAGGGAGAGTTCAATTTCTTATTGAATTAAAAAAAAATTGATTTAAAGATTGCCCAATAGTTAAACTCATAATAACAAGCAACAATGGCAGAAACCATCATTGACGGCACTCAATTCAACTCGAACAATATTATGTACACTTCCCCAAAGCCAAATTCTCAGGGTGGAAAAAGTGTAAACATATTGAATAAACTGACGAAGACCAGTTTGAGACTATCAACGCCACTCATGCTTACATGGGGAGCGTCTGATTATGTTGACGAAAAAACTGGACAAGGTAATGGTAAGTTTGAAATGTCGCTGCAATTTCCCAGCGACGAATATAAAACCGAAGATACTACTGCATTCTTTAATAATATGCTGGCATTCCAAAATAAAGTAAAGGCAGACGCCCTTGAAAAATCAAAGGAATGGTTTGGCAAAGTACATAAAAGCGCTGATATTATTGATGAGTTGTTTTCGCCAATGCTAAAATATCCTAATCAAAAGGGCACCAGAGAACCAGATTACAGCAAACAACCGGCGCTCAAGATTAAAATCCGACGATGGGATGGAGTGTGGAAATGCGAAATATATGACGAAGACAATGGACCATTGTTTCCATCACTAACAAATTCTAATGTTTCCCCTCTTGATTATTTGAAGAAAGGGACAACCGTTGCTCTTATTATTCAATTCGCCGGCATTTGGTTTGTCAATGGCAAGTTTAGTATTAGTTGGAATCTTGTTCAAGCAGTTGTTCAGAAACCGCGAGCAACATTGACTGGCAAGTGCTTTATTCAATTGAAGAAGACGGACAAGGACAAGCTCAAGAGCGCTGCACCACCTGTTGAAGAAGACGAACTCGAAGAAAATATACAGGCGACGATTGTGGATGACAGCGACGAAGAAGATACGGATGCGCCAGTGATTGCGGCGAAAAAGGATGCTGGAGTTGAAGTGGTTGTGGAAGAGGCACCACCTGCGGCTTTTCAAGAAGACTCTGTATCAGCAGGACTTACAGGGACTTCCAGTTCGGCTGCCGGAGCGACGACAGAAGCACCAAAGAAGAAAGTTGTGAAGCGTAAACCATAAGTTAGTTGTAGATTGTAGTAGTGTAGATTGTAGGTTTGTGTGTGATTCGGTGTAATTTTAATTTATTTTTTCTATTAAATAAATTAAAATACTTATTTCCTCCGTCTGGTCATGCGGCGTTTTCGCAATGCACGTTTTTTTGATTTCTTGGAAGTTTTTTTTCTTTTACCCATTGCAACCTTTTTATTCGCAATGACCATTTCACGCAGCAACCGTTGTCGCCGTGGTCGTTCCTGTTGTCGGGCTGTATCATCTTCCATTTGGTCATATAAAAGAGATTGACGATTTATAAAGTCACGGCTTTTAACCATACGCATTCCATGTTCACCATTTAACGCCTCTATTTTTTTCCTGGCATTATTTTTTAAGACCGCATTTAGTCTTTCTTGAAAATGCTTATTTAACTCAAGTCTATTCAAACGAGTTAAGTCTACTTTATCGGGTGCATCATCAATCACCTGAATTGAATCCATTAATTTTCTTCGTATTCTTATAAAATGTTCGTCTCTTTCCCATAAACCACCACCAAAAAAAGCACTAATACACACATCTGCATAACAAACAAAATAAGAGTCTAACACGGTTCTAAATTGGGCATTTTTAATGTAATTTAATTGAATAATGCTTTTACTATAATTCATAAGTGATTTACAATAAGAACCTTTTACAATCCAATCTAATGTCTCACCCTCACGACCTGTTTGTATGTCTATTCCATAAAACGGAAACCACATATTTGCAAATGGTCCCAAGTCGTCCCTTTCACCCTTTGATTCACCCTTTGATTCACCCTTTGATTCACCCTTTGATTCTCTTTCCATTCCCATTGTTTTTGCAGGCATTTTTTCAGAATAGGTTGGCGTTGGCGTTGGTGGTGGTCCCATGATGGTATATTCTTCCAACGTTCTATTTGATGTTCCGCTACTTTTAAAAAACAATCGTGATTCACCACGTCCAACTAAACATTTAGGGTCTTCTTCTTTTTCTTCATTTATACACATTACTGCAGCATATTCTCTTGTCACCCTTTCCACAGTAAAGTATCCTCTTTCTTTAACCAAATACATTCTCTTATTATATAGATGGAAATTAAATTACACAAATCTAATCACTGCAACAATGTCTGACTTTTCTTCAACATTGTCAATTTCATCCTTGATTTTTGAAATGCCTTGATATTTAAAGACAAATGTCTGGGTTTGTTGTAAAAGCAACTCTTTTATCGGAACACAGAATTCTTTTTTGCCTAAACGAAAATCTATGCTTTTTTTATGCAATAAACCAATTTCAAATAAAACCTCTATATAAACAATCATATTATTCTCTTCGTCAATCACCATGTTATTCTGCAATATAGGATTGCAACTCACCATAAATTCATCCATGGGTTTCTGCGATTCTACATCCTGCGGTTTTTCGTCAAAATATACTTCGTGATGCCATAAAGGCACCAAATACAAGACATTCTTATAAGTCAATTTGTAAATGTTATTCTCAAACAAATCATCAATCGTGGGATTAATAATAATGTTTTGTATTTCTTTTGTATGAATGATTTCAAGGACGTGGGTTAAAACCTCTTGTGTTATGTGAAATATATATTTGTTTTTAGAGAGAAAATGGTAAATCTCCATGGAATACGATTTACTCAACGACTCAAATATTTTATAAGAACAATTCACAATAATATCCTTCAACACATCCATGTATTTTTTATTTGCAAATTCACTAATAAAGGCATTCAATAAATCCACGTATTCATCGCGGACAGATTCATCGCGGACAGATTCATCGCGGACAGATTCATCACGCGTTTCTTCCACTGTAAAAACAGAAGACAACAACATATATGCATCATTTATCTGTCTGAATTTTATAGTAGATTCAAGCGTATTTCCGTTCTTGTCTGGATGATGCTGCAATGCTTTTATATGATATTGTTTCTTTAACAATGCCGGGGAAATACAGTCAATCTTATATTCTAATTCCAATATTTCAAATGCTTTTATAATATCCATATGATTGAAACAATCATATTGATTTTAAGTTAATTTATGTCAATAAGGATAGTGCGCTCACGCAAAACACAAAACACAAGATGCAATCATTTCAAATGTCTAAAACCGATGAATCACGCAAACCACATACAATAGGAAATTTTCCAAATGATAAATTGGACGATAATTATTGTTGTAATATTGGAAAAAGGTAAAGGTTTTTATCATAATCAATTTTAAATCGTCGGGAGTCAACAGTTTTCTCTCCACCAATTGAGACAAAATATACCAAAAACAATCCGTAATATCCAAATTATAAATGAAAATATCATACAATAAATCGCGGAATTTTAAGAATTTCAACTCTTCTACATGAATCATTGCATGCACTATTTTATTGCAAATCATTTTATATGGCTCATTCAACTCTTCCGTATAATTATGCAGATTTTTAATGTTTGTAATTGTTTCCACCGATTTTAATTTGTTCTGAAAACATTTATTGTACAATGTTTTTGTAGGCCTCGGTATATTGATGATTTGACAACAATTCAATATATTGTCCGGAATAAAACTAAGTTCCTCTGTCACAAGAAAGTATTTTAAATTAATTGAACAATTGTTATTCACTTGCATATAACTATAAAAATTATCCAACAATTCACTATTAATTTCGTGGAAATATTTGCACACAATAATGCCAGATTTGTCCGTTTTTGATGAAATAATGTCTATCAATTGCATGTAAATTTCGTGCCATAATAATTTGGAATTGCAACCCAAGAGAGACATGTCCACCTCGTAATGAATGTCGCTTATTTTAAAAAAATACGATTGTTTGTTAAATGAAATGCTAATCTTTTTCTCATATTTTAATTCTGATGGACTGTATTTTTTAATGGATTTTAACATTTGAGTGTATTTGCCAATGCCGTTGGGACCATAAAAAATCACGTGCTTCAAATCCTGTATTTGTTTTGGAAAACTGGCAAAAACCTTGGTCAATTTCGGATGCAAGTTTTCTCTCTGATTTGATTGAATATAATCTTCAAAATGAGTTTCGTGGAATTTCATAATAATAAATATAGTATTGTATTATTTATATTCTAAAGTTTAAAAATATACATCCTATTAATTCACATGAATCTTAATCTTATTCAATATATTTATCAATACAATTCAAGCAATGTCTATTTCTGCGAACCCATTAGAAACACCATCTTGAACAAAGGCTCGTTTGTTCGCATTTTATATTCCACCCCTTGTTTTTCTTTAAATGGAATCTATTTACACATTTTATTGCATAAAGTCACGGTTGAAAAATATTACAACAAATGCAAGGGCTATTTTAATGTCTCCAATCATCAAGTCATTATTGAAAAAATACGAACCATTGAAGAACAAATTTTACATAAATACACAGTTCATTCAAAAATACCGCAATATAAAATATATGAACAATTGTGCAACGGATTTCTTTTTTGCGACCATTTAGAACAATCTAATGAAAATATTATATTGAAAATATCGGGGATATGGGAAAATGATAAATATTATGGACTCACCTATAAATTCTATAAACCTCATCCACCACGTCTCGGTCGATTGGATGCACTCATTCATCCGTCCTAACTTATCCATCCGTCCTAAAATAGGTCAAAATAATATAGACTGTTATTACGCAAATCATATTTAATATCCCGATTAATCCTATAAAAGCAGAAGATGCGACAGGCAAACGGGTTGACTCGGTCGGTTGATTGTCTCTTTTTGTCGTTAAAAAAATATACAATTGAATCAGCACCAATATTTTGGATATATTCATAAACGTAAAATAACCCGGCGAAACATGGCCGTCTGAAATCACGTCTTGATATGACGACAACAATGAAACAGTATATATTATGTTTCCAAGCATTATGGCAAGCGGGAATGCATATTTTGCCAATCGCATGTCAGCCCCTACATTGCTTCCATACAAACAGATTTCAAAAATAAGACCTGTTCCTAATAACACGCTGGCGGTTTCTAATGTTATTAAAGATGAGTTCGTGTCTATAAAAAAAGAAACTATATACAACACCACACTAAAATAAAAAAGAGTAGTATACACGCCTTTCAAATAAATACCTCCATACCAAACATCGGCCATTTGTATTATATATTATTGTATTTTAATATTTTACAATAATATAGCAATGAGTAAATTCAATACTTTCACAAATCACCCATTGATACCAAATTCTCAAGAATACATGGTTATACGAAAATATGTCTCTATTCATTCTGAAGACAGAGATGTTTTAAAATATCCGAATTCCGCTGAATTTGAAATGGAATTGCCACAGGATTATGTAAATGTTCTCTCTGTTAGACTAGAATCATGGGAATTTCCATCAAAATACAGCACCTTTTCAAAATTTAATAAAAATACTACCATGAGTTTTCAAATTATCAGTCCTTCACAACCATATAACCCTGATGATTTGCAGTATTATATTTACCTTGCACTTTATTTAAACATTCAAAATATGTATTCTATAACTATTGAATCCGGACATTATACCCCACAACAAATGGTGAATGAATTGACCAATAAATTCAATGAAGTTGTTACCAATTATATTTATAATTACATTCTTGCAAATGTTGGAACTACCATGTCGAATGACTTTATTGCGGCAGGCGGATACACTGATTTTGTCATTGTCTATAATGAAGTTTCACAAAAAATATGGTTTGGAAATAGAAGTGCGATTTTTGTATTGTCAAATATAGATAATAATTCGTCATATGTATTAAATTCCAATGATAAAATTATTCCAAATCCGTCATTTACTTCTGCACCATGCCCTCCTTCCAAAACACCCTTGCCTGATTACACAAATTGGGGATTGCCGTCTTATTTAGGATTGCCACGAAATCCATTAACATCCGTGTCTGTGACATCGTCGTCGCAACTACCCAGATTGTATTATCTTCCAAACAGTGACAGTTATTGGCTGACACCCAATCCGGACATTTCAGGATGCAGTGTCTCTTTTATAGAAGCAGAAAACACCATTAATGTGAATGGACCTGCCTATTTTTACATGGATTTATCGCATTTAAATAATATTGATGAAACAAATCCATACAATCTCTCTAGTTATGCATTGCATACAAATGAAACAAATTCACGAGTAAATGCATCTTTTGCGAAAATATTGATTTCGGATTCATGTTGTGTTGTTGAGAATAATAAAGCATACAAGATTTATAATCCACCAGCAGAGAGAATCCGTAAAATTAAATTACGTATGAGATATCACAATGGACTACTCGTTGATTTCGGGTCTTGTGAATATTCTTTTACTTTGGAATTTACATTGTACAATGCTCAACAATCCAAGAAATACAACAATTACATTCCTGAAAATAATATGTTTACTTAAACAGAGACCTTGGGAGTTTTCCGTAATTTGGGTGTCGCATTTTTCGCCTTTTTCGCCAATTTGTAGGCCTTTCCACTTTTTTTACAACCGGATTCAATAATGGAATAATCCACTACTGCCGCTTTTTGTCCTGTAATGGCTGAACCGAGTCTTGCATATCCCCATGATTGGGCTGTTTGATTCGGTCTTGACCCAGATGAAAAATAGGCACCTTCACCTTTATTCACAATCTTTTTCAAGGCATTGAGAGAACAACCTGTCTTTTGTGACAATTCTTTGTTTGGAATGACATGGTTTACTTTGTATAATTGTTTTGCACGAGTAATATGATTTGATGTTTTCGTTTTATAAGAAGGAAATCGCTTTCTTGTAAAATAATGATGAGTTTTATATAATTTTCTAGACTTGGATAACATACGCGCTTGTTTCTTTCTATCTTTTGATGACAATGTTCTTGGCAAATAACGGATTGGAATCTTCATATATTAAAGAGAGAATAATGTTGTTTCATGGTTCTTTTTCTTGGAATTGGTGTTGCACCCCTTTCAATAAATGCCATATTTCTCTCTTAACCATGATTTAATTGCAGAGACATTATCTGTTTTATAATCCCCATCATATCCTTCTATAGACAAAAAGGATGGCTTTTTCATCTTTTCTGTTTTGAAAAAAAGATAATCGGATTTGCCTTGCTTTCCTTGACGAATTGAAATAGAATCACTTACTTTGCGAATGATGGATGCGTCACTTTTCTCTCTGGAAATCAAAGAAATAATATCATCCATTGTTATGTTTTCCATTCCACGATTTGTTTTTAAAGAGATGTTTGAATCTTTCCATGCAAAATAAAGGCCGAATTTTCCCTTTTTTAAAAGAATGTCTTGTTCTAAATATCTTCCTAGATGCCTTTCATTCTTTTTATTTTTTCTCTCTGAAATATCTTTTTCATTCGAGTCTTCTTCAACTACATCGACAAATACATTCTTTTCTTTTTCTTCTTTTTCTTCTATTTGGACAAGTTGGATGACCGGGGCGCCATTATTATATTGTCTTATTAATTCATCTATTTGAGAATTACACTCTTTACACAATTCATTCCATGCCTTTGTTCCTTGACACACTTGGTCCAACTCATCCTCCAATTTTTTCGTATAATTGTAATCAAATAAATCAATAAAATTCTTCTCTAAAAAATCAACCACATGCAATCCTATCGGCTCCAATACAAGTTTTCCTGTTTCACCACCAAAAACCTTTTCAAGTGCAGTTTCAGTAATGGTTCCATCCTGTTCCAATTCATAATCAACACATAAGACATTTGCACCCTTAATGTTCATTTTAGATACATAACCACGGTCTTGAATTTTGTCCACGAGAGAAGCAAATGTGGAAGGCCTTCCAATCCCGCGATGTTCCAACTGTTGAACTAATCGGGCTTCACAATAATGTCCTATTTTATTACTCATGGTTGAAACAACACAAATCTTTTTATAAGGAATTGGGTCCACCTTTTTCAAACTCAATAAATAATGATAATGTTTCTCTTCTTTGGTTGGCTTGTAATCTACTGTTTTCCAACCCAAGAATTCAGGCACTTCACATGTATAACTATATTCGCCACCAGGTGATGTAATTATTGTTTTTAAAGAAGAATATATTGCAGGAGGCATGCAACTCATTACGGCATTCTTCCAAATAAATCTATACATTTTTCTCTCTTTACTTCCCTCTTCTTTATTCAATTCAAAGAGAGAAATGTTTGTTGGACGAATCGCTTCGTGTGGTTGAAGAGGCGGCTGCGCCGCCGACGTGGTCTCGGTCTCGGTCTCGGTCGCAACATCCAATTTATACGTGTCAAGAATGTATTTTCGCACTTTACAAATAAATTCATTGCTATATTTAGTAGAATCTGTTCTCATATAAGTTATATATCCACTTTCATACAATGTTTGACATATTTTCATGGTTTCAGAAGGAGAGAAATTCGCCCGTTGTTGCAAGAGAGAAGTCGTAAAAGGTTGAGGCGGACATTTTATTGTTTTACTCGGCGATTGACAAGTCATCCTATGCGAAAAATGTGCAGACTTTTTTAACAAATCTATAATATCTTCTTTCTTTCTCTCACACTCTTCAAGATGAAAAGGAATACATAAACTCGTAAAATAGCCTACTACATTATACACTTGTTTCATTTGTGATTGCTCAATGTTTTTGTAATTATCATAAATCAATCGCAACGCCGGAGATTGACATCGTCCAGCAGACAATGCCTTTTTATGTTTTGTAGTAGGATTTGTCCACAATGTGGGAGTGATTTTATATCCAACCAATAAATCCATGATTTGTCTGGCATGTTGGGCATGAATGATATTCATATTAATTCTGGATGGATTTGCAATGGCATGTTGAATGGCATCTCGTGTAATTTCATGAAAGACAATTCGCTTTGTTCTCTCTATATTCAATCCAAACAATTGACAAATATGCCAACCAATGGCTTCGCCTTCACGGTCGTCGTCTGTTGCAATAATAACCTCGCCTGCTTCGCGAATCTCTCTTCTCAACATATTAATTTGTTTTTGTTTTGTTGGAATGTTTGTAAATGTAGGCTGAAATCCGTCTTCAATTGCAATATTATCTAGAGAGACGAGTTCTCTCACATGTCCACACGATGCAACACATCTAAAGCCAGAACCTGCATATTCCTCTATTTTTCGGCATTTAGATGGGCTTTCAACAATGAGCAAGGACAATTTTGGCGATAGTTTGGAGGACATAATAATATTTTAATATGTTAATTCTAAATGTTTATAATACCAAATGAAATACTGAATCTTAAATAAGGTTGGAATCCTTTTCATAAATCCAATCATTGGATGGAAAACATATTTACGCCATTTTTATGCGGGCGGGGATGGCGAGGCCATGGTCTTTTACAAGTATTATTTTTCAAGATATAAAACAGTCTATTCAAAAAAGAGACTTATTCGCACGCTTCCACTTCCATTGAGAAAATGAAATCTGTTTTCCTTCCATTTGCTTCGGCTTTGTATCGGCGTGTTCCTTGTCCAATTTCTCTCCTCGTTTTAAAGCACTGTCTACATATAATTCTTTTAAAAGAGTTCCAACAATAAAAGAACCTTCGTGTTGGTCCAATTCACCCTTTTCTATTCTCTCTAATACATTCAAAAATTGTTCCATTAAAGAATAATTGATTTCATCTTGTAATATTTTGTTGTAAATATCCGTGTAATAAGTAAATAAAAAGAATGCCGTTGACATGCATTCTTTATGAATCTCTGTTTTGTCAGTAAATCGCGACTTTGCCATTTTCATGTGAGCAATGTTTTCTCTTAAAAGAGAACTGTGTTTTAATTGTCTAATAATATTGGTTTGGTCTTCCACATTATTCGCCTTTATCATTTCTTGCAATTGAAGTCGCTGGGTTTCATTCATTTCAGACATTATATAGTAAGATTATTATTTTTCATATTTTTATCCGCGTTATTTATATGTCGGAAGCAGGAGTACCACCAGGAGTGCCTTTACCCACAATGCGACCAATGAATGGTTCTACTCAACGCATGGCTGCAATAAACAATCAGCAGGATGCAACGAGAAGTCAATCTAATTTGATAAATGCCATGTCTGGAGGAAAGTATGGAGGAAAGCATGGAGGAAAGTATGGAGGAAAGTATGGAAGAAAATATAAAGGAGGTTTTGTTTATCCTCAAAACACAACACTTTATAAAGAAACTGGAGGAAACTCACAAACTACTGTTGCTGTTACAAATAAGTTGGCTGTAGTGCAATCTCAAAATCACGCAAATGGAGTGTTTGATTCGGCTGCTCAATCAGGAGGCAGACGGCGCCGAACACGAACCCGAACCCGAACCCATCGCCGGTCACATCGTAGAGCCAGAACTCATCGAAGGTCGCAACGCAGCCGCAGCCGTCGTCGACACCGAGCATGAAAAGAGAGAAACAAAGATACACAATTACACACTCGTGGAAAAGAGAGAAACACAGAGAGAAAATAGTATAATAATAATATAAGCACATGCCACCAACAGGAAAAAATTGGTTGAATTTTATTTATATAAATATTGTATTTGTAGGGTTCATCTTTTCATTGTATTATTTCACATCAATACAAGATATTAAAGACAATTGGGTCAACTACAGATGCAATCCAATGTATATGCCTCTCTCTGATAATATTGAACAAGATTTCACTTATTGTGTCCAAACGATGCAAACGAATTATATGGGATTTTTATTGCAACCATTAACCTTTGTCACATCATCTTTAACGGAAATGGCTGGGAGTTTTAGTCAACAAATAAATGATGTTAGAAATATGTTTAGTCAAACAAGAGGATTCATCACAGACATTGTTGTCTCTATTTATGGCATCTTTTTAAACATCATCATTGAATTTCAAAAAATAATCATCGGAATCAAAGATTTAGTAGGCAAAATCATTGGCATATTGGCAGTATTATTATATGTATTGGATGGAAGCAGCAAAACAGTAAACAGCGTGTGGAATGCATGGCCAGGACAAACAATTCGCAGTTTAGGTAATTGTTTTCATCCAAACACAAAATTACAACTGCAAAATGGCAAAATAGTAAAAATGAGAAATATTCATTTAGGAGACATTCTAGAAAATGGAAGCAGGGTTGTCGCTTTAATGAAAATCGCCAATTCACAACAAGAATTTTTATATAAATTGCCTAATAGAGGAATTCATTCAAAAGACATTCTTGTTTCGGGCTCACATTTAATATTTGACACCACCTCTGAAAAATACATTGAAGTCAAAAATCATCCTCTCGCCATAGAAACAAACATACAACTTGAATGGTTTTCTTGTTTAATTACAGACACTCATAAAATTAAAATAGGAGCAGAAGAATTTTGGGACTGGGAAGATTATATTTTGAAATTATTTCCGAGTTAGTATATATGAATTTAAAGAATGAAAAGAACATTGAAAAATTAAATAAAATGTATGATAATCTGACCTATTTTGACACATATGGAACATCTGTTATTTTATGTGTCATTTTAACAATTATTGTTTTTGTTATACATTCGTATTTTATGATTTTAACACAAATACAACCCATCAAAGATGATTGGGTAAACCAACGATGCAAACCACAAAATATGCCTTTTGCAGGAATGATTAATAAACCCGTTGATAAAACCTTTTCAGAATATACTCAAGAAAATTTCAATTATTGCATTCAAGATGTCTTGACTGGAATCACCGGTTCCGCAGTTCAACCATTGACATATGTCACAAGTGGATTGACAGATGTGTATGGAAATATATCAAATGACATTCAAAGCGGACGCACAATGTTTTCTGAAATTCGCAACAAATTAAAACATATTACAGAAGAAATTAGCGGACGCATTTTAAATATTACTGTTCCCATTCAACAAATAGTCATTGCTTTCAGAGATGTCATGTCAAAAAGCCAGGGTGCATTAACCTCCGCCTTGTATACTTCTCTCGGAACATATTATACATTAAAATCATTGTTGGGTGCAATTGTGGAAATCGTTATTAAAATATTAATTCTAATCGCCGCAACTATTATTCTTCTTTGGATATTTCCATTTACTTGGGGATTTGCAGGAACATTAACCGCGTTTTTTATCGCCATTTCTATTCCATTGGCCATTGTTGTTATTTTTATGACTGTCGTATTAGACATACATTCAAGCGGAATTCCTTCAGTTCCATCTATGAAACACTGCTTTGATGAAGAAACCATGTTTATCATGGAAAATGGTGAAAACAAACCAATTAAAGACATCTCTGTTGGAGAGAAACTGGCCAAGGGAAATGAAATCAACTGCAAAATAATTGTGGACGCTTCTTATTCCATCATGTACGAATTAGAAGATATTATTGTTTCTGACAGTCATGTCTTGTGTTATACCGGCAAATGGATTCCTGTAAAACATCACCCCGATGCCCGACGCATTGTGAAAACGACATATAATAAACCATATTTATATTGTTTCAATACATCTTCTAAAATAATAAGATTGAATGGAATTACATTTACAGATTGGGACGAATTGTATGGCTCGCGATTGAATGATTGCATCTATAAAAAAGAAGACATACATAAACAATTGCATTGCGGATTGTCAAAAGACACGAGTATTACAATGTCTGATGGAAGAGAGAAATCATTGATTGAAGTAAATATAGGAGACCTTTTATGGAATAATGTGAAAGTCGTCGGCCTTGTTGAAATCAATGGAATGACGGTAAATACATTGTATGAATATGATATAACATTGAAGGATTTGAAGGATTTGAAGGATTTGAAGGATTTGAAGGATTTGAAGGATTTGAAGGATAAACTGGAACTTGAAGTGGACCCCAATTTAGGAAAAATGCGTATAATTTGTAGCGACAATTTATATTATTTTAATGATTTTGGAAAGATGCTACCCTTTGACACAGTTTGCAAAAAAGAGATTGCAAAACAAGAGAAATTATATCATTTGTTGACAAATTATTCATATTTTTACATTCATAAATTGAAAGTGTCTGATTATAATAGTTGCATTGACATGAAAATATAATCTTTTAATTATGTATAAAATGGAAATACGCATGGAATTACTCATATTGTTAGGATTTATTTTTATTATTACTGTAACTCATACCTTGTGTGGATGTTCTAGAGTTGGATTGCTAGAAGGTTTAGAGACTTTAAAAGAGGGCATAAAAGAGTCAGTTCCTCTCAAGAAGAAAAAGACCGACCTGAATAAAGAAAGCGTGGGGTCTTCACAAATGATGCCGGGCAAAAAAGAGGGATTTGTTGGCGGTTCAAATCTGTATTCAGATGCCCCTGCACAGTATAGAGTCGGAGATTATTCTGAAGTAAATACTGCAGCATGGGTTCAGCCGTCTTTGGTCGTTAAACCCGGACAGCCTCTTGGCCCTGGAGTAAAACAATTCATGTCTCGCCAAGAACAACCAGTCCCACTTCCTGAAGGCGAAATGTTAATGTTTGCAAATACGCCTTTTAAACCAGAATGCTGTCCTTCAACTTATAGCAACAGCATGGGATGTGCCTGCATAACTGGGAAACAATATAATTATTTAATTCAACGCGGGTCCAATAATGTGCCTTACAGCGATTTTTAAACCCTCTGATGTTGACATAAAATAAAAATTGAAATGATTATGTTTATTTAATTCAATCAACAATCAAACAAATCAATTAATTCAAGAATCATGTCAATCTTTACAACTGTTGTCTCTCATGCCGAAGCCGTTGCTATTGTGAGAAAATTGCCACGAGAGATTTCTCTTTATATTTATAGAGAATTTCTTGAAACAGAGTGTAAGTATGAGATTATCATGAGAGAATTTCGGTCAGAACGCGTTCAACGTCTATATACTATTGATTTATGCGACTTGATGAATCAATATTATTCTGACGCAAAAGTAATTTCCTATTTGAGAAAAAGAGAAGAATCATTTAACCATTATTATGTGAGAACAATTACTCTGGGCATTAAAGACTTTAGATTAATGACACCACATAATTCAATCACGAATTGCTGGGTATATATTAACTATAAATAAAGAGAGAGAAAGAGAGAAAAGAGAGAAAAGAGAGAGAGAGAGGAGAAGAGAATAATAAAACAATTTATAACTATTGCATGTAATTTAATAAATGAAAGTTTTTCTTTTTTCACGCGAAAAAATATTGGAAAAACATATTCGCAAAATAATGATTTCAGTAAATAATAAAAAATTGTGTCGCGGCGTTCAAAAAGAATATGTTGAGAGTTCATTGCAACAAGATGATATGCTTCTTTTATTAATGTGTCCGAAAAATAGAAATGTCTATGGATTCGCAACACTTGAATTAAAAATGCCGGTTTTACATATTGAATTGATGGGAACAAACAAAAGTAAGAAATTAGGTCTTTCTGGCATCGGTCGTGAATTAATACGCATTATTATTGAATATGCGAAAATCAATATGTTTGAAAAAATATCTCTGAAATCGGTCAATCAATCCTTTGATTTTTATGAGAAAATGGGATTTGAATATGATGAAATTGTAGTGGCAGAAGAAGGGTCTTCAAATCTGCAACTAATGGAACCTCCCATTGTTATGTATATGAAATTGGGATGATACTGGGTTGCTTGGTTGCTTGGTTGCTTGGTTGCTTGGTTGCTTGGTTGCTGGGTTGCTTGGTTGCTTGGTTGCTTGGTTGCTGGGTTGCTGGGTTGCTTGGTTGCTTGGTTGCTGGGTTGCTGCGTTTTATTATTTATAAAAAAATAAATAATAAATATAATGTTGAAAGCAATTGCCGTATTTAATGGCAAAAAAATAAAAGGAACTGTTGTCTTTACTGAAGACTTGGAATCTAATTGTGTTATTATTGATATTAATCTTCAAGGATTATACAAAAATGCATTACATGGTTTCCACGTTCATGAAGCCGGCGATTTAACTGACCACTGTGAAAGCATGTGTGCACATTTCAATCCATATGGGAAAAAACACGGCTGCCCTGGAATGAAAGAGAGACATGTGGGAGACCTGGGCAATCTCGTTACAAATTCTTCTGGTTGTGCAAAATACAGAATCATTGACAAGGTCGTTAAATTAAGGGGAAAATGTAATATTATTGGTCGAGGACTTATTATCCATCAAGATGAAGATGATTGCGGCAAAGGAGGAGACGATGCCAGTTTAACCACAGGAAATGCCGGAAAACGAATAGCATGTTCTATAATTGGATACGCAAGGTCTAATTTTTCTTGTTAAAGATGATTTTCATATATTTCTTTATTGACTTCTCTCCAACGTTGAATCCAAACACGATAGTCATTCGGCAATTCTTTTTTGTGCATTTTCTGAAATTTATGGATTTTCAAATATAATTTGTAATATATATATTTTACAGTTCCTTCTATAAGTTCGTCCTCTATTTTTTCTTCTTCTTCTTCAAATAATTCCATCATGAGTTCTCTCATAATCTCTTCCATGTTTGAAATTGTATTTGATTGAATCTGTCTCGGTGTCGGTGTAGGTGGCTGCGGCGGCAATTCTGTGATAACCAATTCAATGGACGAGTCATGTGCAGGTGTATTCATTTTTCTCTCTTTACGTTTCAAATAAAGTTGCCGATTGTATTCTTTCATTTCCTCTTTTGATTTTGCAGGCATAAATAAAGTAATTTTAATAATCTCCTTAAATGTTATTAATTAAATATATAATACCAGGATCTTTCAAAAAAATGTCCTTCTGCTGGATCTATGTGATGATTCAATTCTAACTGCAATTTTTTATAATATTCCAATGAATGCTTCAAAATAAGTTCCTTTTTTACTGCAAATATTCCATTCGCGTATATTTTAATTGGATTAGGATATGTTGAATTAATGTGTTTTTTAAACCAATCTATAAAGACAATACGATTATTATTTTTATAATTGTCATGCAAATAATATGATGCGCCTCTTACATTCCAGTTTTTGTCCCAATCTATGTTATTTCCGCAATCATAATGATTCAAAACAACGTTTGATTTAGTGTTTTGTAATGCATCATTTTTTATACGTATTAAATAATTTACATTATCACAACCTCTATGATCGGATATTCTGGCTTGAGTAAATACGAGAACATCTGGCAAGTTGTTATAATTACTAATAATATATTCTAAATATGTATCACTTTCACGACCAACATTTAGTAACATTATTTCATTAGAAATTCCGAGAGAAATCCCTTTATTATAAATAATACAATTATACATTTCGGGTGATAACCAATCAATATTTTCATTATATCTTGATACAATGATTTTATAAGACATATATATACATATACAAACATACAATTCCAACTTTAACGCTTCAACATTACATTTAACAATCAACTTGATGAAAAGTGCAATGACATTTTGAACAATAATAAATCTGTTTTGTTTTGTCGGGATGAATATCAATGTAATCAATTGTGTAAATGTGTTCACAATATTCTCGTAATTCGCAATCCACCTTTTTATTCAATTCTTTTAATTTATACATCAATTTAGTATGAATCACTATATTGTGCAAGTCTTGATATGTTTCAATTGTATCACTAATTGCCAAAGGTATTCCCTTTTTGTATAAATGACAATTTAATGTCATACTACTCTCAACCAATTCATTCAAGAGAGAAAGATATAAATCATTTTTATCCTTCATCTTCAAAAGTATTTCAATAATATCTGACATAAATATTATTGAAACTATTATTTATATTATTATTACCACAAAACCTGAATCTCGACACCTTAGAATCTCGCACCCTTAGACATACAAATGTCTCAAGAAAATATTCTCGTCTTTTTGTTTAATCAATTTATCCACACACTGCTTGGTAATTTGAAAAGGAAATGTCACTTTTAAAGTCATGTCTTGCTCAAATAAATTCGTCTCTGGTTTCATCAAACGATATAAATTCAATTTCGTATGAATGATTTCAAGACAACGTTTTAAATTTCTGACACCATCCTCATTATTGCAATTGTGCTCAATAATATAATTCAGGGCTTCGTCTGTAATTGTAACCTCTTCAAGAGTAAATTTAATCTGGTCTCGTATTTTCGGCAACAAATAATTCGTGGATATAATCAATTTTTGCTTTTTATCATACCCCTTTGTCTGAATTTTATACATTCTATCTTTCAATACAGGATTCACTTTTGTCTCGTCATTGTAACTGAAAATAAAGAGACATTTACTCAAGTCAAATTCCACCTCTGAAAAATATTTGTCGTGAAACTGCGAGTTTTGTGTTGAATCCGTCAAATGAGTTAAAATGCCGACAATTTCTTCGCCCTTTGGCGTTTCACTGATTTTATCCAATTCATCGAAAAAAATCACGGGATTCATACAACGACTATCAATCAAAATCTGGACGATTTTGCCCCAGAGACTTCCTTCATATGTAAAAGAATGCCCTTCTAAAAAACTACTGTCTGTTGCACCTCCCAATGCAATAAAAGCAAATGGACGATTTAATATTTTACTAATACCCTCTTTGCACAAGGACGTTTTGCCCGTCCCTGGTGGTCCATGAATGGCAATCGCCGATCCAATGGATGACGGGTTGGTAATCAATTGTCCCAAGACTTGCATAATCTGCATTTTAGCATCGTTTAATCCATAGACTGAATCATTCAAGGTCTTTTGAGCGTTTTCCATGAATTCATGGCATTTGTCAACACCATCTTCAATAGATATTGGGAGAGAAGTATATGTGCCAAAAGGAATTCTCATAAAATTGTCGACCCAATGCTTCACCTTGTGATATTCACTATTGTGCGGTTCCATGTGATGCAATGTATTTATTTTTTTAATTGCTGCACCTTTGAACATTACGGGCATATTTGTCTCCAACAATGAAATGCGATATGGCTTTTCAACACGGGTGATTTTATTGATTTCCTTTAATTCTTTGATGATTTTTTTTTGGTCGTCAATCTCCATTTTCTTGAAAAAGACGGAATCATTCAAGGTATTTTTGTCCTTTATGATTTTCTTGAAAATACGGCAATTGCGTTCTCTATATTTTTTATCCATTTTTTCTTGTCTTTTTTGTTTTTCTTCTAGTTGTTCTGAATAATCTTCCACATAATCTTTTAACAAATCACTCGTTGGATTTTTCTTGCAGAGTTCTCTCAATTGAGTCAAGACTTCGTCGTTCAATATTTCCTTTGATTTTGTTTGTGGAGTGGTGTATGGCTTTTGTATTGTCTTTTCTTTTTCTTTTTCTTTTTCTTTTTGAGTTGTCTCTGGTTTCTTTTGTACTGTAGGCGGTGGCACAACATCTTGAGATGGTTTCTTTGTCTCGGATGCTTTTGTGGACCTAGTATTATATCGGTGACCCGTCTCCTTTTTATCTTTTTCTACCTTTTCTACTGGTTCTTCTTGTTCTTCTTCTACATCCTCGTCTTCATATTCTTCATCATCATCATCTGCACTACTTGTAGATGACATGGAACCATCTTCATCCTCGGTTTCTTCGTCTTCCCAATCAGAATCGTCTTCATCATCGTCGTCGTATTCGTTCTCATCACCGATTGTAAGAATAATATTTATTTTTTCCTCAACGACCTTTTCTTTCTCTTTTTCTTTTTCATCCTTTTCCTTTTTCTCTTTCAACTTTTTCCCAGCCTTTATTTTATTGGTTAAATGTTTTGATGGAAATATTTTCGAGAGAAATTTTCTATATTCATGAATGTCCATTTCTTCTTCATTGTCATTGTCACTTTCGCTCTCACTAGAACTATCAGTGTCATTGTTTTTCTTCGTGTTCATATTATTTTTAGGCATCTATTATTATATTATGTGTTTGCATTTAAATCATTTTACAAGAATCATGACATGCTTCCACACTCAGGGTACATTGAACCAAAAGTTCTCGACATTTTATATATTATAGACAACTAAATAAATCTCACCCTTTAACATATTTCACAAAAGAATAACTACATAAATAAAAAATTGAATTGAAAAACAATATAAATATTATTGTTATATAATAAAAGATGTCAAATTCTTCAAAGATTATTGGAATCCAGTTTAGTATTCTGTCTCCCGATGAAATACGTAAAGGATCAGTCGCAGAAATAACAAGCAGAGATACATATATTAACAATAAGCCTGTTATAGGAGGATTGTTTGACCCGCGCATGGGTGTATTAGAACCTGGTTTAATCTGTCCCACAGATGGCTTAAATTACATGAAAACGCCAGGATATTTTGGACACATTGAATTAGCAAGACCAGTATTTTACATTCAATATCTCAAGACAACTCTGAAAATATTAAGATGTGTCTGTTTCAAATGCAGCAAATTATTAATCAGCAAGGAACAAAATAAACATTTGCTAAAACTCTCTAATGATAAAAGATGGGATTATGTCTTTGCTCTGGCAAGCAAAATAAAAAGATGCGGCGAAGATACAGAAGACGGATGCGGCTGCTTGCAACCGAGCAAAATAAAAAAAGAGGGTCTGGCAACAATTATCGCAGAATGGAAAGGCAATGAAACCGGCGACCTGATTCTAATCCCTGAAATCGTGCTGAAAATATTCAAAAGAATATCCGACGAAGACGTGTCTTTTATGGGATTCAGTCCGATTTGGTCTCGCCCAGATTGGATGATTTGCCAAACCATGATGGTTCCACCGCCTGCAGTGAGACCATCCGTAAAGCACGATGCACAACAACGAAGCGAAGACGACCTCAGCCATATTTTGGTCAATGTGATAAAAACAAACAAATCTTTACAGGACAAGATACAAAACAACGCACCGGCGAATGTGATTAACGAATGGACTACGCTTTTACAATATTTCGTGGCGACACAAGTTGACAACAAGATTCCCGGTGCAGCACCTGTCGCACAACGCTCTGGTCGGCCTTTAAAATCAATCAAAGACCGTCTTGGAGGCAAAACCGGACGCATTCGCGGGAATCTCATGGGCAAACGCGTTGATTTTAGTGCTCGTTCAGTCATTGGTGCTGACCCGAATATTTCAATTCGTGAACTCGGGATTCCATTGAAAATCGCGAAAAATGTCACCAAACCTGTTGTCGTGAATAAAATGAACAAGGCGTTTTTAAGGAAATTAGTGCTCAATGGACCTGATGTATATCCAGGTGCGAAAATGCTGGAACAACAAAACGGTCAAACAATTACATTGCGATATATGGATCGCAATTCAATTGTGCTCGAAGAAGGCGACATTATTCACCGTCACATGATGGATGGAGATGCCGTCTTGTTTAACCGACAACCGACTCTACACAGAATGTCTATGATGTGTCACATTGCTCGCATTATGCCGCAGGGTGATACGTTTAGATTAAATGTAGGGGCAACAAAACCGTACAACGCGGATTTTGATGGGGATATGTAAATTATCTTGTCCCAAACAGGCGACCGCTTATAAAGTTGCAGTTAATACTTTATGAGGAAAACGGTGTAATGACTGCTTTAATATAATCGTCTAGTTGTTTAACACGCGTGTTAAATGGCAACACGACCAAATTGCGGGAACCCCCTTAGAGCCTTCATTACCACTTGCTGATGGAAACGTCAGCAAGGAACTCGGTTAATTGCCGAAACCAATGGTAAAAAATGAAGGATTGGGCAATCCGCAGCCAAGCCCCTAACCTCGCTATGGTAAGAGTATGGGGAAGGTTCAGAGAGTAGATGGTGGTGGGTCTTATGTGATGGTTTAACCGACCTGATGAGGCTTAAGGTGTATTCCGACCCTTTGGGAAACCTTTGGGATATTCATGGAGATGAATTTGCACATGCCTCAGGACCCAGAGTCCGAGGCAGAATTAAAGCATTTAGCAGCAGTAGAATATCAGATGATTAGTCCAGGAAATAACGCATCTATTATAGGTATTTTCCAAGATTCCATGTTGGGATCATATCAATTTACGAGAGAAAACATTAAATTTACACCACGCGAAGCCATGAATTTATTAATGATGTCAAAGAAAGTGAATGAAGAATTGTTTGTCAAGGGAAACGGAGTTATTACCAATTTTGAGATATTGTCTCAAATATTGCCTCCGTTGTCATTGAAATTCAAGACCAAGTCATTTAACGACGAGACAGATGACAAGAAGACCTCAAATGGAATTCTTGAAATCAAAAATGGGAAATACATTCGCGGACAAATGGACAAGGGTGTTTTAGGAGGCAATTCAAAAGGCATTATCCAACGTATTTGCAATGATTTCGGTAATTTAGCATCTTCCAATTTCATCGATGATTTGCAAAACATTATTACAGAATATTTAAAATCCACTGCATTTAGTGTCGGAATAAGCGATTTGATTTCAAATGAAAAAACAAACGAATCTATTTCTCAAATTATTACAACGAAAAAAACAGATGTGCAAAATATCATAGACCAAGCACAACTTGGAATCTTTGAAAATAATACAGGCAAAACAAATCAAGCCGAGTTTGAAATACGTATCAACAATATTCTAAATCAAGCGACATCAGAAACAGGTAAAGTCGGATTGAAAAGTTTGAATAAAGACAACAGGTTTGTTACCATGGTAAATGCCGGTTCAAAAGGCAGCGATTTAAATATCTCATTCATGATTTCTTGTCTTGGACAGCAAAACGTAGATGGTAAAAGAATTCCATATGGGTTTGAACACAGAACCTTGCCGCATTTCAATAAATTCGATGATTCACCCGGTGCACGCGGATTCGTGGAAAATTCATACATTAATGGCTTGTCACCACAAGAATTGTTCTTTCATGCAATGGGTGGACGCATTGGTCTCATTGATACTGCAATTAAAACCGCATCTACTGGATATATTTCACGAAGATTGGTGAAAGGGTTGGAAGATTTAATGGTGAATTATGATATGACCATTCGCACAAATAAAAATAAAATCGTGCAATTCTCTTATGGAGATGATGGGATTGATTCTACAAAAGTGGAAAATCAATTGTTGCCGATTGTTGAAATGAGTATCCAAGACATTTATGCTCACTATAACATTCCAGATGAAACCAAGCATACCAAACTCTTGAAACAAATCTTTATGAAAAATGTCATGAAACGACACATGGGACAACTTCAAGAGTTTAATGCATCTTCACAATTATACACCGATTTCATGTGTCATCAACGCGACGAGATTATTAAAAATGTATTTAAAAATAAGGGGGATACGATTGTTAATTGTCCTGTGGCATTTTCACACATTATCAATAACATTCAAGGACAACACAGCATATCCGCGTCCTCCTTGGTTGATATTACGCCCTTTGAAGCATACCAAATGATTGAGCACAGTTATGCCATGCTTGAAAAAATCCACTATGCACAACCCACAATGTTATTTAAAATCCTATATTATTATTATTTGTCGCCAAAAGAATTGCTCATTATAAAAAGATTCAATAAAGCCGCATTAACAGTGTTGTTGGAGACGATTCTAATGACATACAAAAGAGCCGTTGTTGCACCCGGCGAAATGGTTGGAATTATTGCCGGTCAAAGTATTGGCGAGATTAGTACACAGCTGACGCTGAACTCTGTGACATTTGAGACTGAAATTATTGTCAGAACTGCAGATGGATACATTAAAAAAGTTCAAATTGGAGACTTTATTGAGAAGAAAATCGCAATCGCAAAGAAAATTCAATACTATAAAGACAAGGATACGACATATGCCGAGGTGGAGGATTATTATGAAATTCCTTCATGTGATGAAGACGGCAATGTCATGTGGAAAAGGATAGAAGCAGTCACACGGCATCCAGTGATTAATAAGGATGGCACAAATACCATGTTGAAGATTACAACATGTGAACAACGCGAAGTCATTGCAACAAAGGCGAAATCCTTTTTGAAATTGGTCAATGGAAAAATTGATGGTGTAAATGGTGATGAATTAAAAGTCGGCGATTATTTGCCTGTTTCTAAAACACAGATTGACTTTAATGAACAACGACAACTCAACTTGCGTGAAATTCTTCCGCCAACAGAATATATTTATTCGAGTGATGTAGAAAAAGCAAAAGCAGTCATGCATGAATATCACTGGTGGTCGAAACATCAGGGAAAAACATTTACACTTCCATACAAACGAAGTGATTCATTCGTGTCAAAGGTAAGTGATAAATTACGAGGAACTTGCAAGACAAAAACAGGATTCACACCAAATTGTGTGTATTTATTGCAAACAAACATGAATAAGTATACCATTCCTGAAGTGATTGAAATGGATTATAATTTTGGTTATTTAATAGGTGCGTATGCTTCTGAAGGCTCTATGACAAAGTTTCAACTATCCATCGCAAACAATGATGCGGAATATTTCAAACCAATTCTTGCATTGTGTGAAAAATGGAATATTACTACAAAAATATATAGACATGAAAATAAAATTCAAGAAGGATGGACAAGCCAAGATTTGAGAATATACAATACGTTGTTGTGTCGCATTCTAGAAAAGTTTTGTGGTAAATTAAGTCATAATAAATTCGTCTCTGATAAAATTGTGTTTTCAAATCGCGAGTGTTTGTTGGGATTTATGGACGCGTATATTGGAGGTGATGGGTCAGTTAATGTTAAGTCAAGCACGATATCAATGGCATCTGTATCAAAACAATTATTGATTGATGTTCAACAAATAGTAAATATTTTGGGAATTTATAGTTATGTTCAAAAACCTAAAAAACGAGAAACAAATAATAGAGGAACCTTGCCTGAAAACATTCATCAAATGTATACTTTAAATATTAAAGGGTCTCAAATAAATAAATTGACAGAAATGTTAAAAATTAAATTAGAATACAAACAAAAACATTTAATGGATACATTAGAACACACTTATAAATATGAAATACATAAAAATGACACTATTATTCCAAATGAAATAGATGGTGAGATTGTCTTTGAAGAGAGAAACAATAATTATCCTGGTGTTCTGTTTGACAAAATCAAGAGCATTGAAGAAGTTCCAAATACGACAAATTATGCATATGACTTAACTATTTCAGACACCAAAATATTTAACACGTATAATGGTCTAATTTTATTTGATACTTTCCATTTTAGTGGCGTGTCGTCTAAATCCAACGTGACAACAGGTGTGCCAAGAATTGAAGAGATTTTAACATTGACAAGTGAGCCAAAGAATCCGTCATTAAATATCTACTTGAAGCCGGAAGACGAGACGGACAAGGACAAGGCGCATTCTATCACATACATGTTGGAACATACGAAATTAAAAGAATTGGTGAATACGATTGAGATATGTTTTGACCCGAATGATTACGACACGTTGATTGAAGAAGACCGCGAGACGATTGCACAATTCAAAGCCTTTGAGCAAATGGTTGAAGAATGCGGTGCTACAAAACCAGACGAAGGCGAGAAATCTAAATGGATTATTCGCATGATTATGGATGCGGAAACCATGCTTGAGAAAAACATTACAATGGACGACTTGAATTTCACCTTGAACAATTGTTATGAAAATCAAATCAATTGCATTTATTCTGACTACAATTCGGACAAATTGGTCTTTAGAATTCGAATGAATGAGGTCATCAAATCGTCCGCGTCAAAAACACGCACGGGTGAAAAGGTAAAGACAAAGGTAAAGCCTCTTGACCAATCCGACCATATTTACATGTTGAAAAATTTCCAAGACCAGTTGCTTGAAAATGTAGTGATTCGCGGAATTACTGGAATTCGCAAAGTCAATCTTAGAAAAATAAAAGACAATGTCGTGGAACAGAATGGGTCTTATAAAAAGCAGGACATTTGGGTGCTGGATACAATCGGCACAAATTTGATGGAGATTTTGTCTTTGGACTTTATTGACAAAAATCGCACGGTGAGTAACAACATTGTGGAAGTCTATGATGTATTGGGAATAGAAGCCGCACGACAAACCATTTACAATGAATTTGTTGAAGTCATTGAACACGACGGCACATATATTAATTATCACAATTTCAGCATATTGTGTGACCGCATGACATTTACGAGCAAATTAATCTCTATTTGTCGGCATGGAATTAACAATGATGACATTGGTCCGATTGCAAAAGCGTCCTTTGAAGAAACACCCGAGATGTTTTTGAAGGCGGCTCGGCATTCAGAGTTGGACACGATGCGAGGCGTGTCTGCTAATATCATGTGCGGACAAGAAGGGTTTTTCGGGACAAGTTGTTTTCAAGTGATTCTGGACTTGAAAGAAATGGAGAAATTGACCTTGACAATGCCGCCGCCGAGCGACATTGAAAATGAAGAAGAATTTATAGACAAATTCTTTGAAGAATCCGATGACCCTTGCGATATTAGTAAATTGGAAATACGCAATAATGTCGTCAATATTAAATCTAAAAATATGGGATTCGGTAATGAAGACGCGGACTATGACCCTGGGTTTTAATTCTTTGTTCGCCTGCATCGTGTGTTGGTATTGGGTTGATGTGTTGATGTCTTGTAGATAGATTAGTTAGAGCGTTAGTTAGAATCGAATGATTTATTATATTGTTGTCGCAATATAATAAAATACTTTTTTACTGCATATGAGGTGGAACCGAAGTTTATCGCCTGCGAGTTCCTCGGCGTCTGCGACGCCCTCTTGTCAAAGAACGCACCCCTTGAACACCTGAATTGACTCCCTTTGAAAAGAGTCCAAACAAATTATTAAATCCATGTTTCACAGATGGTCCTGTTTTTCTGGCGACAGAACGGACAGATGACCCGACATTTTGCAATCCATTGACAAGAATATTTTTCCTAGAACCGCGGCGACGATGACGACGATTGTGAACCATTTATAAAATAGAAGTATATTATTTTCTTTCTTAACTTTATTATGGATTTAAGAGAGAACCTGAGAACAATCTTGACGGTTTCTGCTGTTTTTTTGGCGGTGCTTGCTATATTTCATTTGAACGGATGGACTCTTGAAGAGAAGAATCAACCGCCTAAAGAAGTCGTTCAAGTCCTGGAACTAGAGGCTTTCACTAACGGAGGAGGACTTAACAACGGAGGACTTAACAACGCAGGACATGCAGACGTCTCTATACAAAAAGAGGTTGCTGCAATGGGACTAGAACCAGAGACCAGTTTTTGTTCTATTTATAATGGCGACGAATTAGAGATAAAATGTAACGCGTTGACGAGGCAAGGATGTGCGAAAGTCTCGTGTTGTGGATATTTGAATGGAATCAAATGTGTTTCTGGTTCGGCATCAGGTCCTACTTTTTTGACAGATGTTGGGGGAGAAAAAATTGTTGTTAATAATTATTTTTATAAATAAGTAATTTAAATATTATTATTCTTATTATTAATGGAAACTAATATACAAACTTGGACTATTACTGGAATAGATGTAAATGAATTAAAATCATATATTCCAAACTATAGTAACAATGCATGTCCGCTAATAATGAAAGAATCTTTATCTTCATTAGAAGAATTTGTTTATCAATTAGCGTTGTTTAATTCTGATTTTATAAAAAATAAAGAAGATATATCTATAGAATTTTATTATTCAAATAATAATGAAATGACATTTGAAAAAAAGAATCCATTAATAACTTCTATAACATATTTAGATGATTCACAGTATCCCACTATATTTACAAACACGGATTTCGAAAAATATAAATACAAAGATTTTACAAATAAAAATTGTTTTTTGGTATTTCCTAGAATATTAAAACACATTTGTTTTAATGGTTCAAATTTATATGGACCTTTACATACAAAAACACTCAAATCAACCGTATTAGTTGTAAATATTTATAAAAAAGAGGCTTCATTAAAAATAAACATTAAACAATCTCTTATATTTATGAAAAACAATTTTAAAAAAGTCATGACGGATGATTCGATACTTAATTATGATTTTTTTGAAGAAATTTATTATATCAAAGAAAATGATAAATTGTTGGAAAATGTTTTTAATAGTCAGGATTTATTTTTAAAACAACTAGATAATAATGATGATGTTTTATGTTGTGTGTATGAATTTCCATTACATAGGAATAAATTTAATGAAATAATAAATAATATAGTAAATATATAATGTCTTATTTTGTTCAACAAGGAAACCAGACAATCGATTTAAAAGATGTAATTTATAGTGGTACGGATGTTTCTGATAATGCACAAGGGTTTAGTTCGTTTCCTGGAACCATGTATAATGTATTAACAAATTATGAAACAGACACATCATTTAATTTTTTATATAAACCTGGTAACAGTCCTGCTATAGATTTAGCTAGAAATAGAATAGCAAGTTATACTGATGTAAATAGTTCAACGCAAAATATTCCAATTGATAGCAAATATAAATATTTTTCTATTTATATTCAAGCAGCGGGTGGTGGTGGTGGTGGTGGTGGTGGTGGACAATATAATAATAATAATACTCATAGTTCTGGTGCTAGTGGCGGTGGTGGAGGTGGTGGAGGTGGTGCAATGTTTATAAGTAGAGTGCCAACAAATATATATTATAGTAATAATATCACAATAAATCTTGGAAATGGAGGAACTGGAGGAACTGGAGGAAATAATAACAGTAATGCTGGTCTTGGAAATAAAGGAAATAATGGGAATCAAGGAAACGTTACAAATGTCGTATTTAGTCCTGTATTTAATTTAACTTTTAATGGTGGTGGTGGTGGTTTGGCAGGAAACCCTGCGAGTGATGATAATCCTCAATATGGCAATACAATAATTAGTGGTGGAGCCGGTGGATCTTCACCAAATTACAGCTATAATGGTTCTATACCCGCCACAATCTATCAGTTATCAGGAACTCTTGCACAACAAGGACCTGGAGGAAGAGGGTTAACTGTTAACAGATCTAATTTAGGCTATTCTGTTTATGAGCCGCAGTCAACAACCCAGAACGGTACTAATTATAACACAAATGATAGCAGTGGTAATGGATTTACATTAACGAATTTTAATTTATCGACTTATATCAATATCAATAACACTCCATTAAATTTATATATAGGTGGAAACGGAGGATATGGAGTAAGTGAAAACAACATATCAAACAACTTCCAAGGGTTTACAGGAAACAACGGAAATAATGCACGTGCACGAGTTTATTTTTTTATAAATTAATCATTATTACATATATGGAAAATTACATATATGTAAATAAAGTTTCAATATCTCCAGAATTATGTAAAGATATTATTGAACATTATAATAATTCCAAAGATTTACATTATAAAGGAGTAACTGGTTCAGGATTAAATGTTGATATAAAAGATACATTTGATTTATCAATTACAGAAGCCTCTTTAAAAGATGAAACCTGGAATAAAATTAAAAACTTTTTATTTAAAGAATTAAATACCAATTTACAGAAATATTCTAAAAAATTGCATGTTAATAATAATTTTTATCTTTTACAATCAACCACATTGTCTGCAGAAACATTACAAATGCAAAAGTATGAAAAGGGAAAGGGGAAATATGTATATCACACCGATTTTAGTGTGAATTATAATGATAAACTGCACCGAAAAATTACTTATTTATGGTATTTAAATGATGTTGATATAGGGGGAGAAACAGAAATAAATGGAACAATAAAAATTAAACCAGAAAGTGGTAAATTGCTTTTATTTCCTGCGTGTTGGACATTTCCTCATTGTGGATTAATGCCAATTTCTCATGATAAATATATTATTACTGGGTGGTGTTATTCAAATGTATAAATAAAAAATTGATTTTAATTTTCCAAATAAAACAAATAATATAAGAACAAATAAATTAACTAAATATATAAGAAATGATTATTCCGGTGAAATGCGTCACATGTGGAATGGTTCTCGCCGACAAATACCGTTATTATTTAGAAGAAGTTCGTAAAAGAAAACTCGCTAAATCCCAAGACATTCATAGCGTTCTTTATTTAACAAGAGAATTTACAGAGAAAACTCCTGAAGGAGAAGTGATGGACGAATTGGGGCTCACGAAAATGTGTTGTCGTCGTCATCTATTAACTCATGTGGATATTGAATAATATTCTCTTAATATATACTATAATGGGAGGAACCAGAACCAGAAGAAGACGAAGCAAATCCAGTTCAAGGTCAAGGAGAAGTAAAAGAAGTCATAGTTATTTTATGAGAGGTTGTTCGCGTCGTCGGTCTAATTCTAATAAACACGATTTTTTTGCTAAAGGAGGACCCGGTAATATGAAAATGCATGGTAAATTAAGGACAAAAAAATGTAAATGTGCGTGCCATTTGGACAAGCATCGCGTGCCAGAATGCAAATGTAATTGTCATCAAATGAGCCGGATGTTTGGCGGAGAAGGTGAAGCCGACGACGAAGCCGATGGTGAAGACGGAGTCGAAGGCGAAGGCGAAGACATGGATGGAGGCAGAAGAAGAAGAAGAAGAAGATTGCGAGGAGGTGATGCCCTAAATTTATCTTTAGCATATACTGGAAAACAGACTCCATTGAGTCCAAGTCCATATGGAGCCTATGTAGGAAAAGGCGGAAGTCATACACTAGGACATGCAAATGTGGCAAAGACATATCCTATAGTGAGTGATACAGGAGGAAAGATTAGTTGGCCGAATGCCGGACAAACAACACGAGGAGGAGGAATCACTGGTGCAGGCACTAGTTATGCCAATGGATTGGTCGGTTCATCATGGTCTGGAAATTCAAATACTTGGCCTGGAGTAAGCGGAGGCGGCGGCGATTCAAACCATCTGTCACTAAATACATATACGAATGATATTTCACGTGATATGCAAAGTATAGGAGCAAATTATCCACACAATGGAATGTTACATGGCGGACGTCATCGTGGTCGCGCTCATAAGCGCGGTAAAAGTGGACGTGTTCATCGCGGAGGCGGATTGATTCCTCAAAATTTAGTAAATGTAGGAAGAAATTTTATGTATAACATGGGAGTGGGAAATAATGCGGTGAATGGATATGCCTCGCCTGTAAATCCAATGCCATATGAAGGACAGTTGACTTCAAACAATTCAAAATTTTTTAATCTATAATTTATATATATGGGATTTCCAAAAAGTATAAAAGAGTTGTGCAATCCAGCGTTGTTTTATTTTGTCATGTCAATTATTGGATTACTAATGGTTGTTTTTCAAAATATGGGAAATAACAGTGAATTGCTGATTGGTTCGTCTGTTTTAAATGTAGAAAATAGTCCAATCATTTTTGTGGTAAAAATCATATATATATTATTTTGGACATGGATATTGAATTTAATATGTAAAGATGGTCATCCAGGCATTTCTTGGTTGCTCGTGCTTATGCCGTTTATTTTAATTTTCTTGTTGATTTTGGCACTCATGCTTGAGTAGATAAGAGAAAGAGAGAGAGAGACATAGAAACCCATCTCAATTATTTAACTTCACTATATATAATGAAGTTAAATGGAATGTCATACGATTTGAATGGTTGGAAATATATTTCTATTTATGGTTCTCCTAAAGAACGTGGTTATGCTTATGGCTATTTATGTGGGGAATTATTCACACAAGTAAAAAAGATGTTGAATTTTTTAATTTACGACACAACTGGACAAACGTGGGAATACATGATTGAAGAAATTAACAAGAGTATTAAATTAAAAACACAAACGGAATTTCCGGAATTCTATGAAGAAATGGAAGGAATCGCACAAGGATATAATTCAGTGATGCAAGACTCTGGCAACGACTCAAGAACAACTCTAAACGAAATTATTGCATGGAATTTTTACATGTCTATGAGTTATTGGGTCTCTTCCATCAATCCAACGGAACAACATCGTGGTTCGCCCAAAGAAGGAGGCGCTGCAAGCACATGCACAGGTGCCAGCGATAAATGCAGTGCCTTTATTGCAGTGGGAAAAGATTTCACAGAATCCGGCAAAATCGTAGTGGCGCACAATTCATTTACTGATTTCATAGACGGACAATATTCAAACATTATTTTGGATTTAAATCCAGAAAAAGGCAATCGGTTTATTATGCAAACCTCGCCGTGTTGGATATGGAGTGGCACGGATTTTTTCGTGAATTCAAAAGGAATTATTGGAACCGAGACAACCATTGGCGGGTTTATTGCTTATGAAAACAATATTCCAGTGGGATATAGAATTCGTCAAGCAATGCAATATGGAAATACCATGGATGAATGCGTTGAGTTTTTATTGCAAGGAAATTCCGGGGATTATGCAAACACGTGGTATTTTGGAGACACAAAGACAAATGAAATTATGCGATTTGAATTAGGATTAAAATATCACAACATAGAGAGAACCAAGAATGGATATTACATTGGATTTAATGCTGCATATGATCCGCGAATCAGAAATATAGAATGTGTGAATAGTGGATTTGATGACATTCGTCGGCATCAAGGTGCCCGTCGTGTGAGATTGGATGATTTAATTCAGGAATATAAAGGAAGAATAAATATTGAGATTGCCAAAATCATCATATCAGACCATTATGATGTCTATTTAAAAAAAGAGAATCCTTCTTCTCGAACAGTATGTTCTCATTATGAATTAGATGCACGTGAATACATGTCTGACCCGAGTAGACCAAAACCGTATGCTCCACGAGGTGCAGTTGATGGAATTGTATGCGACAGCGAAACCGCGGACAAGATGGGATTTGTTGGTTGTTTTGGCAGTTCATGTGGAATGCCATTTGATGCCTCTGAATTTTGCAATAAAAATCGTCAATGGAAATATTTAGAGCCGTATTTAAAAGATAGACCTACACAGCCTTGGACTGAATTTCTTGCAAACACAAATACAAATACAAATACAAATAAAATGGTGGCGGGTGATAAGAATGGCACCAGGACAAGGACAAGGACAAGGACAAGGACAATACACCGGAGAAAAAAGAACAAGACACGTTCAACTAAAAGAGGAAAGAAGAGACCGAGACTATAGAAAAAGACCAGGTAGATTCATGGGTAAATTCGGTGTCTTTATATTTTCAGGCGTGCATGTTTTCTTATAAAATCTGGTTGGGTTTTTAATTATTTGCACGATGCAATTCATATCTTCTTCAATAATTCCAGACAATGAAATGAAAGAATCTTTAAAATATGTATTTATATTTCTACACCCGTGATAAATTGGCATACAATTATAGAGGATGGGAGACGATATTTTTTCAGAGAAATAATGATTGCTTTCAAAATTCTCAATACAAATGGTAAATAAATAATCTTCATACGGCTCTTTTCCTTCAAAAGAGTCTTTAATTTGAGGACATTTCTCTCTATATGCATTGTATAAAGAACATCCGCGTCCGTAAATATCAATCGGCAAATTGTTTTGTAAAATATTGGAGACGAGTAAATGTCTATATTTATGACCAGGTGCAAACATTTTTTTACTTATGATAATGCTCATCAATTTGGGTTTTATGCAAATTTCGTTTGGAGGTGGCGAAATATGCCATAAATATCCTTGATGTTCTACAAAGGGGTTTCCTAAATAATGCTTGTCTCCTATAAAATATTTGCCAATGTATTTTTCAGCATATTCTACAAATTCTTGAGTTAATCTTAAAAACGGAAAGGGTTCGCACGCCAATCCAATGACATTTTCTTTGGGTATATGAGGCAAGAGAGAAGGCATTCCGCAATTTAAAATAATGACGTGAGTGTAATCATTCACCTCATTGTTTACAAAGACGACATTATTTGCCAATTTTTGAGATTTGGGCAAGAGAGAAAGAAAATTATTTTTGCAAGTGGTGCTATCACAAAAATCCGAAAAAATTTTGATAATATACATATTATTATTGTGTTGAGAAAGTATTATAAAAAATATAACTAATATATAAAATGGAAGAAATATCAGAAAAAGAAATGGCAGAAGAAGGAGTGGGAGAAATGGAAGAGATTTCTTGGAAAGTAATAGACACGTATTTTAATGAAAACCCGGACAATTTAGTAAGTCATCATTTAAATTCATACAATGATTTTTTCAGCACAGGCATAAATCGCATATTCAAAGAGAACAATCCAGTCCGTTTTATTGAAAGACCGAAAAAGGGGGAGCCAAATGCAAAACAGAATCAATGTCTTTTATATTTAGGTGGCAAAGATGGGAAGAAGATTTATTTCGGGAAACCGATGATTTATGACAACAATTACACCCATTACATGTATCCAAATGATGCGAGATTAAGAAACATGTGGTATGGTGTTACGATTCATTATGATGTGGAAGTGGACATTATATATTATGTCAATGAAAAAGAAATAATAGAAACGCATGAAATTAAAAGGGTCTATTTAGGTCGTTTTCCAATCATGGTTCAATCCAATTTGTGTATATTAAAATCTCTCTCTCCAGAAGTGCGATTTAACATGGGAGAATGTCGCAATGATTATGGCGGTTATTTTATCATTGCAGGAAAAGAAAAGTGTATTGTTTCACAGGAAAAATTCGGAAATAATATGCTTTATATAAGAAAAAATTCGGCCGATGACATTTATAGTTATTCGGCAGAGGTGCGTTCGGTTTCTGAAGACGCGTCCAAACCGATGCGAACGACTTCTGTGAAAATAATCGCCCCATCAACCGTCTTGGAAAACGGGCAATTCGTAGTAGCCGTGCCAAATGTCCGCAAACCGGTGCCATTATTTATATTGATGCGTGCGTTGGGCGTAATTTCGGACAAGGATATTATACGAACCTGTTTATTGGACTTGAATGAAAACAAGGGATACATTAATCAATTTATAAATTCAATCCACGATTGCCATGAAATATACAATCAATCCAACGCATTGAATTACATTGCATCTTTTACAAAAAGGAAAACGTTGGTGGGCGTGATTGAAATCTTGAGCGATTATTTTTTGCCACATGTAGGTGTGATGAATTTTTTAGAAAAGGCGTATTATGTGGGTTACATGATATATAAAATGTTAAAAGTGTCTAATGGATTAGAGTTGCCGACTGACCGAGATAATTTCCGTTTTAAAAGAATAGAATTGTCTGGTTCTCTCATATACGATTTATTTCGCGAGTATTATTTGATACAAAAACAAAAAATTACATTGACGATTGATGCCGAGTATTATTACGCCGCCGTAAGATATCAAGAGATGGATTTTCCGAATCTCATTAAATTGAATCATGTTCTCATCTTTAAAAACAGGCTTGTGGAATCCGGCTTTTTAAAGGCATTCAAAGGCAATTGGGGAGAGACGGAGCATACAAAACGCGTAGGTGTTGTCCAAGATTTAAATCGGTTAAGTTGGAACACTTTTATTTCACATTTACGAAAAATCAATTTGCCGTTGGATCCGACATCCAAAGTGGTTGGGCCGCGGTTGTTAAACAGTTCTCAATGGGGATTGATTGACCCATTAGACACACCTGACGGCGGCAACATTGGATTGCATAAACATTTGACTATTACTGCCATGGTGACAACCAATGTTTCTTCTGCATCGGTAATCAAATGGTTAAGAGAGAATATTCCTTTGAAATTATTAATGGAATGTTCGCCGGAATACATGTATTCGTGTAGTAAATTCTTTGTAAATGGAATCTGGATTGGAGTTGTAGAAAATTCTATTGAAATTGTGGACAAGTTGAAATTATTTCGGCGAAATGGTGTGATTCCGGTTTTCATAAGCATCGCATTTAACATTGAACAGAATGAAGTGCATCTCTTTAGTGATGGTGGGAGATTGATGCGTCCTATTTATTATATAGACAAACATGGTGCTAGTTTTCAAAGAAAAGAAATGATTGCATTGTTGCATGAGAGTAAATTATCATGGACTGCAATGATTTCTGGGCATGGAAAAAAGAGTGATTCTCCTTTTTCAATCGAGGACAATAAATTATATAATGCCGCCGAATTGTTTGACGGGTTTTCCGATAAATCCGAGAAAATATTGCATAAATATAAATCTCTCGTGGACTATGTAGATACTTCAGAAGAAGAGACGAGCCTTATTGCAAGCACTCAAGAAGAGATGACTAAAAGTCGTGTGCTTGGCGGGTTAAAATACACGCACGTTGAGATTCACCCTTCTTTAATATTGGGTGTCTTGGGAAATCAAATTGTTTATCCACAACACAATCCAATTGCACGAAATGCGTTTTCTTGTGGACAAAGTAAGCAGGCGGTTTCTTTATATCATTCTAATTATCAAATGCGAATTGATAAGATGGGGGTTGTCTTGAATTATGGTCAAATTCCATTGATTAAATCCAGATATATGCATTATATAAATAAAGAACAGCAGCCTTATGGAATAAACACGATTGTGGCCATCATGTCCTATACTGGATACAATGTGGAAGACGCTATTTTAATCAATGAAGGCTCTGTAAAACGCGGTCTTTTTAGAACGACTTATTTGTCAATGTATGAAACGCATGAAGAAAGTGCTGGAAAAGGCAATTCGCAGATTAATTCTTTTTTCGCAAACATTCAAAAACATACCGTCACTGGAATTAAACCTGGCGTGGATTATAGTTTGTTAGATGACAATGGAATGATTAAAGAAAATACGCCGTTGAATGACAAGGTTGCATTGATTGGAAAATTAATTATGGACCCAGAGAATAAAAATGTCTATATAGATGATTCTGTTACACCGAAAAAAGGGCAATTGGGATATGTGGACAAGTCTTTTATTACAGAAGGCGAAACCGGCACAAAAATCGCGAAAATTCGGGTTCGTGAAGAGAGAATACCTGCTTTAGGAGATAAAATGGCGAGTCGTGTGGGGCAAAAAGGGACTATTGGTTTAATTATTCCAGAAGAAAATATGCCTTTTACTGCCGACGGCATTCGTCCTGATTTAATTATAAATCCTCATGCATTGCCTTCACGAATGACAATTGGTCAATTAATAGAGAGTTTATTTGGAAAAGCGTGTTGCATGTATGGCACATTTGGCGATTGCACAGCGTTTTCCACAAAAGGTGCAAATACGGATTTATATGGAAAAATGTTGACACATGCAGGATTTCATTCAAGTGGCAATCAACTATTGTATAACGGCATGACTGGAGAACAATTGACGAGTGATATTTTCATCGGTCCTACGTATTATATGAGATTGAAACATATGGTAAAAGACAAAATCAATTATCGTGCCTTGGGACCAAGAACGTCATTGACGAGACAGCCTGTGCAAGGACGTGCAAACGATGGAGGTCTTCGTATTGGAGAAATGGAACGCGACGGTGTCTTGGGTCACGGTGCCTCTTATTTTTTGAATGAATCGTTTTTGATTCGTGGAGATGAATATTTTATGGCGGTGTGTAATAAAACTGGAAATGTTGCTATTTACAATCCTTCCAAGAATTTGTTTTTTAGTCCAGCAATTGATGGTCCTCTTAAATTCAACACGAATATAGACGGCAGTCAACACGTGAATAATTTGAGTCGTTTTGGGCGTTCTTTTAGTATTGTTCGTGTGCCTTATGCCATGAAATTATTAATGCAAGAATTGATGGTTTTAAATATACACATGAAAATTATTACGGATGAAAACGTGGACCAACTCATGAGCATGTCTTATTCTTCTAATTACAAGTTGTTATTGAATCCTTCTTCAGAAAATCCAAACAAAATTGATAGTTTTTCGGCAATTACTAAATATGAGAATGCTATTTCTAAACATGCTCCTGCTTCCAAAACAATGAAAATAAGCAAGCCCCGTTCTACGCCGTCTTCGGATGAATCCTTTAAAACGCCTGTTACTGGAAGTCCATATTCAGAAGGCGATTTTGCCGAATTTCCAATGGATTCTCAAGCCATTGAACAACGTCAAAAAGAAGAAAGAGAGGAAAAAGAAGAAAGAGAGGAAAAAGAAAAGAACGATTTATTGTCTGGTTTTATCGAAGAATTGCCTGAAAGCCCGGATTATCCGCCAGACGTGAGTCCTGCATTTAATCCCGACAATACACCAGAAAGTAATGAAGAAAATATATTGGAATTTAAAGAAGAGCCAGTTGTTTCTGCAAATGAAGACTTGGACTTGGAAGGAGATGCCGAGAAACAGAGTGGTACTGTTAAAAAGATAAGCATTGATTCTTCTTCCGTGTCCACGCCCGAAGTGTCATCAGTGTCGTCGCCAGTCGTGTCATCCGTATCAACGCCGTCGGTATCATCTGTATCATCCCCGGCCGAATCTTCTTCCGTGTCAACGCCATCAGAATCGTAATAAATCAATATAATTAAAATTGAATTGAATTAAATATTTAATAATGTTAATATAATAACAATCATGGCAAAACAGAATTCCAATGTTCTAATTTCAAGCATTTACAACTCGCGAAAAATCATATTGAATTTAATGAAGAAGCAAAATTACAACATTGACGAGTATTCTAATTTTAGTATTAATGAAGTAAATTCCATGTTGCAAAACAATCAACTGGATATTAAATTAGAAAAAAACACCAAGGAAAACAAAGCATATATACATTATTATTTAGGAAAAACCGCAAAAACCATCACTGCAAAAAATCTGCAAGACATGATTGACGATTTATTTATGGTGGAAGAAATATTAACAAAAAACGACACATTGTTTATTATTTTGAAAACCGACATTAATGAGACAATCACCAATGTGCTTAAAAATATATGGGAAAAAGATGGCATCTTTATTGTAATTATTAACATTCAACGATTGCAGTTTAATATTTTAGAACATAGTCTCGTTCCTCCGCATCGCATTTTGTCAAACGAAGAATTAGAAGAGGTGAAAATAAAATACAATATTCATAAGTTGTCGCAACTTCCGGAAATATCGCGATTTGACCCTGTTGCTCAAGTGATTGGAATCAGACCAGGGCAAGTATGTGAAATAATTCGTTCTAGCAAAACCGCAGTAACTTGTAAATATTATCGTGTGTGTATTCAGTAATTATATAAATCTTATATATATGGAATTAATAGAATCTTCAGACGCAACTAAATACAAGAATAAATTGGCCGAGTATGCGGAATCATTTCCTCACATGTTGGATGAATTTAAAAAGCATTATATTTTTTTTAACAAAAATCCTCAAGTGGATGAATACGAGAAATTATATTCATCTATGAAATCTAATATACAGCGTGCAACATCGCAAGTATTTGTTACTGCAAATGAGATTCAACAAAAGATTGATGAATTAAATTCGCATATTAAAGTGATGAATGGTGAAATACACAAGGAAAAGGAAAAGAATGGCGAATTGAAAAAGCGGTTGGGACTATTGAATGTGGAGCATGATACTACTGGTTTGATGATTGACGATTATAGAGAATTATATAATCTCCAGTATTTTATAAATTTTATGATTCTTTTTGGAATCTTATTTATTTCTTATTTCATCTATAAAATGATTGGAAAAGTGTCTCTGCCTTCCATTTCTGTAAAAGAGGCTGTTGAACAAAAGTGATTTGTTTTATATTGCATACTATATAAAACAAATGATTTCATGATTTCTTTGTCCTGGTGCCTTGTCCTGGTGCCTTGTCTCATATTTTAGTCTTGCTCTAATAGAAAATCTTGATTTATAAACTCTGTTCTCTCATACACGTTAAATAAAGATACAAACCGATTGATTTGTGTTTGAACTGGTTCTAATTCTGTGCAACGAATGTATAATTCCGCGTCTTTTATAAATGGATTGCGATAAATAATATTTCTGAAATAATTGCAATAACCAAACATTGTTGGTTGACTTTTATTCATGTATATAAATATATCATTAATGAGCCAGTCCGAATGAAATTCGCTTGCATGATGACACCATTTTTTTAAATACATGTCATTCATCATTTCTCTGCTTTTATGAAAATCGCGAATGTCTTCCAACAAAAAGGAAGGTTGAGGTTGATATGTATATGCCATAATTTTATAAATAACTTCAATGGGCAATTTATTCATTTGTTTCTTACAATTATTCTATAAAAATATTCTAAATGCTAATTACTCGTTCTTTTATATTTCCAAAAAGAGAGAAATATAGATTTGATGTAATTGTGCCTCCTGACACAACCATTTCTTATAATTATGTGCACATTGCATTAAAAATCTCTTTTCTAGCGATGATGATGTTTAGACAAGATAAACCGTCTATTTTAGTATTCATATATTTTCTCTCTCGTAATATATAATGGAACTGTCATTGTCTTTGATGGGACAAGAATATGATGCTTTATTACTGCAATATGAACAAGCCTATAAAAATTATATTGACCAGATATCTTCTGGTTCTGGCGACAGCACAAACACAAGCAGTTTTGCCAACATGAAAGGCCAGACTTTTTGGGGAACAAGTAGTGTGAGTCAAGGTGCTTCAAATACTGTGGAAGAATGTCAAGCACAATGTTCTTCTATTTCAAATTGCACAGGAGCCACATTTAATCCAGACAAAAAATATTGTTGGATTAGAACAGGTGAAGGAGATGTTATTCCAGGTTTAGACAATGATGTTGCAATTGTTCCAAAAACAAAACAATACAGTGATGTCTTGTATAGATTAAACCTGCAATTGATTGATTTAAATAAAAAGATGATTGATACTAATCCTGCCAGTTCTAATTCACAAAATGAGAGAGAAATACGTCATCAGAAGTTGACTGCAAATTATGACAATTTAATGGCTGAAAAACGGCGGATTGATTTAATGTTTCGTGAATATGAAGAAGTTGAAGAGGTAAATAAAAACAGTTATATTTCAGTGAATCAAAAGTATTCATCTTATATAGCCAGTTCTTTATTTGCAATCATTGTTGTTATTTTATTTATCGTCTTTTTTTTACTATAAGAGGCGATGCGAATATTTTAAATATTATATTATATTAATGATAACTCAAGGTAAAGCCTTTATGAAAAACAGAGAGAGAAATAAAAATAAATACGAAGGATTTCAGCAACAAAAAGTAGACACGCCAGTGTATGATGCTTCTCAAAAAGTATATGGAAATACACAAATTACAAATGATGGACCTAATTCTGAATTATTGCAATCGCAAAATGATTCTTTATCAAACTATAGTAATAATTTTAAGACAGTGACTGACAAAACACAAGATTATTTGAATCGTATTTCTTCTTCCAACAAACTATTAAATAATTTTATTCGTTTTAAAAACGGTACACTTGCATATGTGACAAATGTAGGCGTTGCAAAACCTATTGGAGATTGGGATACATATCAATCACTTTTGGGGAAAAACGGCTGTCCCAATGATGTAGTAGATGTTGCATTGGAATGGTCTTCGTCCTACATTGAAGGCAGCACAATTCCATTAAGTCCCTCTTTAATAGTTGGTCCTCCCATGAAAGCAGGAGGGAGTTGTGGTAATGAAGGCAAAAATATATTTGTCTCTTCTCTCATTTCAAATAATTCCACAATGGCATATCAAGGATGTTATCAAGACGCAAATCCATCCATCATGACTTTTATAGGAGAGGTGCCGCCTGTGCAAACGGATGCATCTATTATGAATGGTGATTTTAATGAACCTGTTATTGCAAAAAACACATATGAATACATAACGAGTTCGTCTAGAGTTCCAGGATGGGATTTTGCCGCCGTCATCTTAAATCAGTCAGATGCGTGGGGATATACTAAACCTTATCCATATGGTCTGCAATGTTGCTCTATTCAAACAACTCAATATATTACATCCACAAACATGCAAATGTCTGCTGGAGACTATAAATTGTCGTTTTCTTCTGTTGGTCGCAATTGTTGCGATGGGTCTGGTTTAAGCAATCCTATTAACATTGTCATTGACCGTGGAACACCAGGTGAAGGAACTATATATAATTTTCAACCGCCAGTAAATGCATGGAAAAAGTACGATGTGGATGTTACTATTTATGTCGCTGGAAAACATAGTATTTCATTTGTAGGAACATGGACACAAGGTGATAGGTCTACCGCATTGCAAGGCATCAGACTTAGACCTAGTGGAACGCCTGCAGGTGGAACTGGCAAATATACACATGAACAATGCAAAACTGCGGCAATTGACGGCGGGTATCAATATTTTGGATTGCAATATGGTAATCCTTCAACTGGAAAAGGATATTGTGCTGTTACGAATGATTCTGTTAGTGCGACCAAAAACGGGACTTCGTATACAATGTCTGCAGGCATTCCTATTTGGTCATCAAACACGGCATCAGGTTCTGGAAATACCGCAACTGTAACATTGCAAGGAACTCTCTCTGTGATTAATTCTCAAGGTGCTGCAATATTTAGCACCCCGGGTGGTAGCGGAGTGAGTGCTAATGGGAATGCAGGCAGTGGATTTAATGATGGAAAACCAACGCCTTCTAATTATGTTGGTTGTTATGCTGATACAGGAAACCGTGCGATGCCAAATACTTCAAACAATCAGTATTTACCTTTAGAACAATGTAAACAATTAGCGCAGGACAAAAATTATACTTATTATTCCATGCAATACAATCGTGATACATTGAATGGGTGGTGTGCAGGAAGCAATGACATGAATGAAATAAAAAAATATGGCATCGCGACAAATTGCACTAGATTAAGTGATGGAACTATTGGAGGAGGGGGGTGGTCAAACGCGGTGTATAAAATAGAGCCACCAACTAATTATTTCTTGATATTGCAAGATGATGGTAATTTATGTGTTTACAAAGGAACAGGACCATCAGACAATCAAGTCGGCATTTGGTATGCGATGACGAATGGAAAACAACAAAAACCAAACCCTGGGTTTACTGCATCAAAAGGGAAATTTGGTAAAAATTACATGAAAACAGGAGATACTTTAGCAGCGGGAGATTTCATTGGTTCTTCTGACGGGTCTATTTATTTAATAATGCAATCGGATGGAAATTTGGTCTTGTATGCCTCAAATACTAGAGAAAATTGTTCTGCAATATCTGCAGGGGGTAGTAATAAAGACACGTTAAGTATGGGAGGTCAAGGAGCAACGGCACTTTATAAAATGTCAGAAGTAGGAAATCCTGCGAATTTAGGTAAAATTGGATATGTAGATAAAAACTCTGAAATATACATGTATCCAGACAATAAAATCGGGTTATCAAATAAGTATGTCAAATACCCAAACAATGCGGGTCCGGGAAGTGATATTCCTGGTGCTGTTTATTCTGGAGGTTCATTAGATGATTGTAAAACTTCATGCAATAAATTGTCGGATTGTTATGGATTTGAATATCAATCTTCAGGAAATGTATGTTATCCGAAAAATAAAGGCATGTATCCGGCTGGACAGAAACAAACCATTGACCCGGGTGCTGGCATTGATTTGTATGTAAGAGAGAAAATGGTAAAGGAAGGATTTGAAACAGCCGCAATAGATACAAATAAATGGAAAAATTATACAACTAACAATAAAATATTTGATAATTCTATTGTTGATTCTGCGAGTAAACAATTGACTGATTCCGACAAAAAAAGGTTGTCAGATTTGGATACAAAGATTAAGAGTTTCTCTCAAGAGATTCAAAGAAACAATGCAGAATATACACAGAATTTGTCGAGTGTAAATGCCAACACGATTGAAAACACGGAACATTTAAATAAATATCACGATGAATATGATAAAGTGCAAGAAAAAATAAAACATTCAGGAACTAATTTAACGAATATGGATAATATGGTAACCGACACGAGTATATTAGTTACACAGCAAAATGCGAACTTTATTTCTTATGCCTTGGTTGCAATTATATTATTAATACTTGCCATAAAATTATTAGTTTAACCCTTCATGGCGTTTGCATGCGTGTGTTCGCCGGATTAAACCTGCAAATATTTAGAATGTTGTGCTTGCGTATAATTCAGATTAGTAATCATTTTTTATTACTTCTATATATATAGATGAAACGAGTGTATTTGTATTTAGTAATGTTTCTTGTTATCTTTTTTATTTACAACTATTATTCTTCTTATGTTAATCTCCGTGAGCCATTATCAAATACCTATAAGGGTTGTTCTGAGGTTACTGGTTCATCCGACCCCACTTGTGAAAATTGTTTAAGTGCATACATTGTTGATGTGGGTCCCAACGCTTGTTATTGGAAGGAAGCTACAAATAAAAAGGCAGCAATGTGTGGTTCTTTTCCTGACCCAGGATTTTCAAAAACGTGTTCCACCAAGAATCCAGAACCAACTCCTGGTGGTGGCACTGGCCAAGAAACAAACGGAGAAATCTTAAATGACATTCAGAACTTGCAAAAGATTGAACAGGAATTATTTAACAGTTTAGACAATCCGCAAATACAACCAGAAGACAGTAAAAAGATTATTGATAAAATAAATAATGTTTCGCAAATGAGAATGAATTTATATAAGTTATTGAATAATTTAAATAGCAATTATAAAAATAGTTTGACAAATTCAAGAAATGTATTGTCAGAACAAAGTGTTGCAATAGACATTGTTGAGACAGAATTAAATCGCTCAAAAAGGCGTCTAGAGGTTCTTGAAGAGGAGAAAAATAATAAAATACGATTGATTGAAATCAATACATATTATGGACAAAGTTACGACGAACACGCAAATATGATGAAAATGATTATTTATATTTTAATTCCCATTATTGCTCTCTCTGGATTATTTAAATTTGGTTACATTCCTAGTTCCGTATATGGAATACTAACTGTAATTGTGTTGATAGTTGGAATTGTTTTATTATGGAAGACTTATTCAAAAATATACATGCACGACAAATTGAATTATCCAGAATATGCATGGACGTTTGACCCTTCACTCGCACCTGCCCCAGATTCAACATCGGGTGTAGCCGACCCATGGCCGACTCTTGTGAGAACCTGCATCGGAGATGAATGTTGCACGGATGGGAATACATATGATTCAGTGCAAAATAGATGTATTTCAAATACAGGAACAGAATCTTTTCTCAACATGGATGCCCTGAATGAGATTTTTACGAAACACACGAGTGAATTCAAAAAGCCGGATGTTACAATGAATTCCAAAATATACCCAAAAAATTATTAATTGTATAATATATTAATCATGTCTTCTGCAAATCAAACTATTTCAGATGTGAATAAATTATTAAGGCAGGCTTCAAAAGCAATCATGTGTGGACCGGATTGTCAGAAAAACGAAAAGATGTCCCAATTATATCAAACTTATTTAGATTCCAAAACAAATTTGATAAATGCTCCTCAACAAGTGGAACAATCGGCCAAAAATTATTATGTTTTTGCCAAAGGTCCTGAAGGATACAATGATTATTTAAACAAAAGTTTAGATGAAAAGTCAACCGCCATTGTAAATGTAATTGAACAACAATTCCATGATAATTTAAAAGCCAGTCAATCCACCTTGGATATGTATGAAGGGGTTTCTATCAATTATAAATCTGTCATTGATTTATACGAAAAATATCATGTTGAAAACGCAACCTTGGAGAGAAAATATAAAAATGATGCGAATGATATTTTTACAAATGACCGAAAAACATATTATGCAAATCAAGGAATAGAAAATTTAAATTATTATTACCGATTCTTAATGTATGTATATGCATTTGTCGTGTTTATTTATTTTATTTTAATGTTTGCAATAAAAAATGAAACATCTATTGCCCGAAAAATAATTGTATTAATCTGTTTTATAATATATCCATTTGCGGTTGTTCCAGTATATAAATCGTTGCTTATTCGTTATACGAATTTGATTGCAATGTTTCCTAAAAATGTCTATAAAACAATATAATTCGTGGTTCGTCGGTCGGTGGTTCGTGGTTCGTGGCGCCTCGTCTATGCAGTATTTGGGTCATCGTCGGGCATGTCGTCGTATTTTTTCAGTTTTATGCAAGTCCATCTATTATTTTTGCATAAACCATAGTTCTTCTCCATGAGTTCAAGCACTTCTTTTGTCGGGAATTGTTTTCTGGTTCCACCGGTTTCTAATGAATACCAATTGGTCATTTCAATCAATAATTCGCCCTTTTTAATGAAATCGGTTGCAATGCCCGTCTTTGTAATATGTTCTTTTATGTATTTGGACAAGAGGTCTTCTCTCTCTCTGTATTTATTTGATGCCATTTTTACTGTATCGCAATCTTTGACATCGCCTTCATTTACATAGGTTATTTCAGTCAACATGGCAAGAAAGACAGGTGCCAATTTAGGAAGACGTTCTTTTAATGTCTTGTCTTTTTCAAAGACATATTGAGTTGTATCTGTATGTGTTTCGCCTTCATCCACGAATTTAGACATGAAATCGCACAGACGAATGCGTCTCCATGTCCCGTCATCTTGACTGTTTACTTTAAACAGTGAATTTGTGCACACGACCAATTTAAACTGTGGTTCAAATGTTTCACTGTCGCAATACAATGCACGTCCTTGAACCGGGTCACCGCCGGTTAATTCTTTCATAATGCCTTCATTGATGGTCATATCCTTGGACGGTTCTTGCATAACAGCATATCGTATTCCTTTCAATTGAACAATTTCAGACGAAGTTCCGCCAATGCTGCCTCGTTTTTCAGTGACTAATGTAATAGGGACAGTCCCTTTATAATCACCCAATGTTTGTGTCATTAAATCCGTCAAGATGGACTTGCCATTGCTGCCGCTTCCGCGATAAATATTAAAGGTCTGATTTTTATTGATTCCAATTAAACACGAGGCCAAATGATTCCACATGTATTCATTCAATTCTTCCACAGGGAACAATTTCTCCATGAATGATTTGATGTCGTCCATGCTTTCCTGATGAATCGTCGGGTCCAGTTTCACATAATCAATGCCGGTTGATTTTGACAAGTAATCTTGTGGAGAACCATTTCTAAAGACCTTGTTTGCAAAATCAATGACTCCGTTGTTGCAACACAACAGTAATTTATTTGCGTCTAAATTATTCATAAAATTGCCATCGTAAAACAATTCCATGGCTTCTCTAAAAATATTATTTTTATCATTCGTCCTTTTCAATTTTCCACACATTTCCACAATAGATTTATGGACGCGTTTTAATTTCTCGTATTTTTTACTGTTTTCTTCGTCTGTGGTATCTATGGCAGAAATCTCGTCGTACAATTTATTGGCTTTGTCATGATAGATATTATGAATGGTTACAGAAATCGCCAACCGCAAGGTATAACCTTTGTCATTGACCCATTTGTGGTCTTTAAACAAATACCATTGCTTGTTTTTAATGCTGGTACAGACATACGTATCTTTGTAATATTTGTGCAAGACATTTGCCACATCAAATTCGGTTTGCGATTGAATTGAAATGTCCACATAAGTGTTGACGCAATTAGATTTGACTCTATGATAATCTTCTGGCGATGCGTCTTGTTTTGCCCAGTACATGATGGAGCGAGATGTAACACCGTCTCCTTTTTTGTTAAAGGCAGTCTCCCATGTACGATACAATGCGGGTATAGTGCTGTAATCAAAATCCTCTGCTTTGCTTCGCAACATGACCCATGATAAGAAGAGTCTATCATCTGTGCGTTTCAATGCAAATGCCACTTGACGGTTTAACAAATGAGAACCTGGTGCGTAATATTTTTCAGGCAAGATTTGTGTGTATTCATGTATTTCTTTAATATCATAATCAGAACTATGCACATTTTTCAACATGCTGTTGACTTCTGCTTCCAATTCTTCTTTGCAACTAATGACATCGTAAGTAGAGGTTAATTCCGAGCCACCGAGATATCTATATCTGCGAGATGTTGCAGAGCCAGATGCCAATGTACCACCCTGTTTCATGGATTTTGCATTCATGTTCATATACTCAACCATGATTTTAGGATTTAATTCAAATTTAGGATTGTCCGGGTTTTGAGCGGAAATTTGAATGAAATTAGTGGCGAGATTCAATTCATCCACTTCGCGATGGGATGTTATATAGACATCTTCATTATTGTCATATTGGTAATGATAATGATGAGTCAATGCATATGCCTCATTGTCTGGTTTTCTAGAGCCGTATAATTGCCAGTTTGTGGTGCCTTTGCTGATGCCTTCATCCAAGACATTTTCCCACGAATTTTGCAATGGGAGTTCCCAAACGCCGCCTATTTTTCCAATGATTCTTTCACGCAACATTAATTGAAGAGAATGTTCTAAATGCACGCCTATAATCATGTGTATGCCATCCTTTGTGATTTGTTTAGCATCCAGACGATTGACGTTTGGTTTTTCAAAGACGTAGATGTTGATTTCGCTTTGGTCTGTAATGACGACAATGTTTTTCAATTCATCTAAATATAATTGAACTATGTCAAGAATGTGGTCTTCCGTGTGTTGTCTCTCTGTAATACTATAATCATATCTAAAATCAAAATCTACTAAAATCGGACCTGCACCGTCCAATTGTTTTTCTGTTAAATATTCCATGTTATTTTTTACGAAAACGTGTTCATAATACAATCTGTGAAATTTTTCTAAATCTTGCGAATCAATTCTAAATGAACCTCCGAAAATATGATGTTCAGGTGAACCAATTCTAGTATGTGTGAAGACAGTATTTGATTTATTTAATTTCGCATTGTGATTGTATAAAAACTCTTGTAGAGAATCCATTTAAATATATATATCTTATACCCCCATTATTTTATTTCATTTTTTTTTTAATTATTGAATGCCTCCGGTCTCCATATTCAACAATGTCTTAGTAAATACGACTGCATACTTTTTAGAATGCTAATTTTACAGCAAAAAAATAATATAAATAAAATCTGTGTAATAAATTAGATGGAAAAAATTAGCAAAGAAACCATTCATCGTTTAGTAAAAGACATTACTCAAATCGTAAAGCAGCCATTGACCGACAATGGTATTTACTATCATCACGATGAAGAGGACATGTTAAAAGGATACGCCATGATTGTGGGTTCAGAAGACACGCCGTATTTTGGCGGATTTTATTTTTTCGAACTTACCTATCCACATGATTATCCACATAGTCCTCCGTCAGTGGTTTTTCACACACATGGTGATAATATTCGGTTTCATCCGAATTTGTATAAAAACGGCAAGGTTTGTCTCTCTATTTTAAACACATGGAGGGGTGAACAATGGACTTCTTGTCAGACCATTACCACAATGTTATTGACGCTTTGCATGGTATTGTCTAAAGACCCGTTGTTAAATGAGCCTGGTGTGAATCAACACAACAAAGACCTGCATAAATACAATTCAATTATTGAATATTCAAATATAAAGGTTGCCGTGTGTGATATGATTGAAAAACGTGTGCCGACATATAATCCAATGTTTGAAATATTTTATCCTGCGATGAAGGAAAACTTTATAAAAAATTATCCCAAGATACTTGAGTTTATTTTGAAACGAAAATCAGAGAGAAGTCTTCTTGAAACCCAGTATGTAGAAACGTCCATGTATGCGTTGCATGTGTGTGTGAATTATAATAAATTGCACACTAAATTTGCCAGTATTAAACTGGATGGGTCTGGATGTAAATAAAAAATAAAAAATTGAATTAAAAATATAGTATTAGAATATATTATATTCAACCATGCACTTTTGCACGAATTGTCAAAACATGTATTACATTAGAATTAATGCCGAGGATGAAAACACGCTGGTCTATTATTGTCGCAAATGTGGCAATGAAGATACTAGTTTAACGGTTGATACTGTGTGTGTTTTGAAAACTCAAATTAAAAAAAATGAACAGTCGTTTTCGCATATTATTAATAAATACACGAAATTAGACCCGACATTGCCTCGGTTAAATAATATTTTGTGTCCGAATTCGGAATGCGAAACAAATAAAAAAGAGATGGATCGGGAAATATTATACATACGTTATGATGACATTAATATGAAATACATTTATATTTGTTCAACTTGCGACAATGTTTGGAAGACAGGTTCATAATACCTGAAAAATAAAAAATTGATTTATATTATTTAAAACAATCTTTAGATAATATAAATATAATGAGCGATTATGAATCCAACAATGAATCCGAGAGCAGCGAATCTGACAGTGAAGAAGAAACAACCATAAAATCTGTGATAAAATTGAAGAAAAATGGCATTGTGGATGTGGCTGGTAAGTATGAGGAAGGTGATGAAGATGTAGTAGAAGACGATGATTTGGATGATGACGAAGATGTAGAAGACGATGATGATGAAGAGGTAGAAGATGAAGACGACGATGATGCGCGAGACGAGTCCTTGTATCAACAAGAAATTGAAGGAGAAGTCAAGGAAGCAGCCAAAAAAGTGAAGAAGACTGCGACGAGCGGGAGTGAAGAACAAAAGAAGGCACGCGGCAAGACTGACTATGAGTCTAATAGCGATGGAGACGATGATGACGAAGAAACGGACGAGCATTATCTGCAAAAATTTGATATAGACATTAATAAAAATTATTTGCTCGAAGTTCATCCAGAATGTTTGCATCACAATTATGACGAAATTGCTGCATTGACTGTTATTGTGAGAGATGCAGACAATATTATCATTGACCCATTGCACAGGACAATTCCCTTTTTGACAAAATATGAAAGGGCGAGAATCTTGGGGCAACGTGCAAAACAGATTAATATGGGGGCTCAAGCATTCATCACAATACCTGAAAATGTCATTGATGGAATTGTTATTGCGGAATTGGAGTTGAGACAAAAAAAGATTCCCTTTATTATTAAAAGGCCGTTGCCAAATGGTGCGTGCGAATATTGGAATGTGAATGACCTTGAAAATATATTATATTAATTTAGTAATAAGTTGTAAATAAATTCCATATTTTTTTCATATTCTTTTTTCTTATTTTTGAAAATACTTATTTCTTCCATATTTGCCGTGTATTTCTCTCTGTTAATGAAAAAACTGGAAGTAATCATGTTTGAATTGTTTGTTTCAAGTGTATGTATTTTATCCTCAATCTGTATAATAAGTTTTTTATATTCTTCTAATTGAAATTCAATTTCGTCATCTTCTTCTTCTTCTGTTGAGTCGGTATCGGTTTCGGTGTTGGTGTTGGTGTTGGCATCATCGCATGTTTCTCTCTCAATGTATTGTTCTTCCCGAGTGTCTTCTTTCATGTCTTCATCCATGTCTTCTTTTCTCTCAATATATTGTTCATCCATGTCTTCTTCTCTCTCATATTGAGGCAATTCAATGTCTTCTTGTTCTGCAAAGTCGGGCTCTGGGTCCTCTATTTCTTCATTTAATTCACTTTCTTGTTTTTCTTTTTCTTTTTCTTTTTCTTTTTCTTCGTCTTCATATTTAATAATAGAATCTTCTTCTAAATAATCACACAATAAAAAATCGTCTACCATATTGTCTCTAGAAGTTGATTTTTTGTAAATTATAAAATCCATTATATTTTATACGTAATAAGAATTTAAATAATTTAAAATAATTATTTAAATGTTTAAAAATAATATAGCAACGATTGCTGTTATATTTGGGTTTGCCATGCTTATCAAAAAAATAACAATGTTGGAGAATAAAATCAAAGTCATTGAAAGTGAACATACGGAAATTCCTGTAAAAGTTGAAGACCTTGCCATTGAAGACGAAGACCTTGCCGTTAAAGACATTGCACTTGAAGTATTTGAAGAATTGCCTGTAGAATTAGAAGAAATAACAGATGCATCCGAAGAAGAATTAGAAGAAATAACAGATGCATCCGAAGAAGAATTAGAAGAAATAACAGATGCATCCGAATCCGACAATGAAGAAAAAGTATTTGAAGAATCGCCTGTGGAATTAAAAGAAATGATTACGCATGTAGAAGAAGAAGTAGAAGAAGTAGAATTCATTAGTCCGACTCCGATTCCAACACCGAGTCCGAGTCCGACATCACAAGAAAACGACAGTCATTATGAACATGTTACTACTAATGCAATCCCATCACAAGAATTTGAACAACCACGCCCGCTAACAAGAACCAACTCGGCATCTTTTTGGATATGGAATGTGTTCACGTAATTTTCCATTTATTACCACAATCAATGCAATTAATAAAGGTTGTTGCAGGTTCATCGGCGGAACGAATCTGCAATTGATAATAGGTGGTTTTATTTCCTCGACATTTTCTACAAGTAAAGGTATCAGTAGATGCTTCAATATTCGTTTCAAATTTCCCCTTGTCCTTTACAGACTTTAACAACAACATTGTTTTCCATTTTTCAGGACACATTTCATAATGTGTCATAAAAGCAACATCTTGGGCTTTTATGGAATCGTTTTTTAATTGTTCTAAAAGAAGACTCCCTGGTTTGGTTAAATTATAGAGAATGCTACGCAACCGGTCCATGTAAATTTGCACAAAATATGGATTGTCCCATTTTTTAACAACCTTTTTATTTCCGGCCTCTTTCAAAGAATAATTAAATATACCCTTTTCCATATTTGATGACAATTTATCATTGTCAATAATATCATTGAGTTTATTTTTTATCTTGAAACGGAATTCTTCGTGGTCAACTATTTTTATTTGCGACATATTAATTTAATTAGCAGTCTACCATTTAAATTAATATAATTCAATTTTTTATTCTTGATATGATTCTTCGCTTAATTCAGAATTTTCACTTTTGCTGTCGTCTGCATCAGTTTTTAATTCATTACTTAATTCTTCCATCTCTCCATCCGAACTAGATTCAGATTCCGAATCAGCAGAATTAGATGTAGCAGCATGAGCATCCTCTTCTTCATCACTGTCCACGACAAAACCGTCTTTCAAATATCCATGTTTTGTTTTCTTCTCTTTAGGCACAAGTTCAAGTTCGTCTTTTTCTTCTTCATCCTCCAATGCAGTTGATGATAAATCCTCAAATCCGCCAAATAATTTCTCATAGATTTTTTCCCACAAGTCCAATGTCAGATTCTCCATTTTTCCGAGTTTTTTAGCAACAATGCAACAAGTCCCGAAAAAAAGAAGATTGTCAATTGGTGGAGGGAAATCATATTTATTTTCATTGTTTGCACGTCCATTTGTCTTTCCATAGACAGAGACATTATATCCATTGCACGTCCATTCAACATATTTTTGGAAATCTTCTGATTTTTTAAATCCACATTTTTTAAACAACTCGGATTCTTTGAAATCCTTTATGGTTAGTGTTTTTAATGTGGCGTTTTTTTCAACTAAAATGATTGTTAAAGACAATGACATTACTAAAATAACATTAATGAATAGGTTTAAACCATTTTCATAATATATTATCAACAATGAAAATATACACAACATCCAGCATTCAATTCAATCCTATGAAAGCGAAATCACACAAGAGAGAAAAACATGAATCGGATGAGTTCTTCTCTCTAGAAGGGATTTTTATTATGGGAAAAGATGCTGTTTATAAAATAAATGTTGTGGATGCAGAACCCATTATCATGGACGATTTGCTCATTGATTTGTCTACTGAAAAGAGAGAAAAGGTGTATCAAATACCAAACAATCATTTGCTTGTGCATACTGTGAAATTTTCTTTTGTTGTAAATAAAAAACTCGGTCTCTCTTTTGTATTTGAAGAAAAATATGACAAGATTGATAAAATCGCTGAAAATTATTATTTCTTGGCAGAAAAATGCGATGAAGAAATCAAAATGTGTATTTATGAGTTTTTATCTTCTTTACACTAATCATATGCTATTTTGGATATTACAAAGCATGGTCTTGTCCATTATATTTATTTTATTAATTCATCATTTGATTCACTTTTTTAAAACAACCTTGACCATTCCAAAAATGAAAGATTTAGTAAATGCTCCGACACAAAAATATGACAACATGTATACCATTATAGGCAATCCTTCTTCCGATATGGGAACGGCGGCGGCGGCGGCGGCGGCGGCGGCAGGGCAACCAATACATATGTCACCGTCTTCTTATTTGCCTCAATCCATAATGCCATCTTCTTCTTGTGGGTCTTTTGGGAATGCTTCTTTTGCAGATTCTTCTAGTGCAAGTTCTTCTCAAGATACAATGAAAAATGAATTAAAATATTTTTTAAAAAATCAATTAAATCGTTGAGTATCATGTCAAGTATTTAAAAGAATAATCGTTCATAATATATGTTGTCATCTAACGAGAAACATGAACTCTTTTCACGATTTCCAAAAATTAAACTTTCTTATGACCCTATTACTCATAAGAAAGTTCACACATTTAATTATATGATTGCAATGCCTTCTGGGATAAAAGCATTTGCATGGTTTTCTATTTATAAAGATAAAAGAGTGTGTTATATTTTGGAAAAACAAAACATTTATATCGTAAATACAATTGCATCTAGTCAATTAAATTATGGAATCGGCACTATTTTTTATGGAACAATTCTGACAGAGACTTCTTTTTGTATTGAAGAAATCTATTATTACAAGGGAAAAGGACAACAGGTGAACGCCGGCGGAATTATGAATAAATTATCGTTATGCAAGGACCTTTTCACTCATGACCTCGGCCACACCTCTCTTCCCGGTTTTATGCATTTTGGATTGCCTGTGATTGAGAGAAAATCTACAATGATGAATGTTGCCTATAATATTTCTCACATTAAATATATTTGTGAAAACAGTGTCATTCATTCATATGTATTGCAAGAAACACAGTCACCACCTCCTAGGCCACAAGTGCAACCCCATGCACACCCAAGGCCGATGCAACAACAGTCTAGGTCGCAGCAGCAACCACGAGGAGAACTAGACGAGGTCGTTTTTAACGTAAAACCAACCATTCAAAACGATATATATACATTGCACACATTTCACAATTCAAAAGACGATTATTATTATGGTTTAGCATACATTCCGACATATACAACAAGCGTAATGATGAATTCTATCTTTAGAAATATTAAAGAAAACGCCGATTTAGATAAATTAGAAGAAAGCGATTCAGAAGAAGAATTTGAAAACGACAACATGGACAAATTCGTTTATTTGGACAGGTCTTATTACATGGTGTGCGTCTATAATAACAAGTTTAAAAAATGGACTCCAATAAAATTGGCAGAAAAGGGTGCACGAGTCATTTCACAGAGAGAAATGGAAAAAAATAAACACTAACTATATAATGTCTTTTTTGGGATATGGTAATATAGTTCCAAACAGTAATATAAATTCTGCATATGTTAATTCAAATAGTTCAACATATTCAGGCAGTTTTAGTAGCAATGAAACACCAGGATTGCCTGGATTGTCTGGAGCAAAATCAGGCGTGGATGCCGCGGGAGGAAAAGTCCCTGGCGTTTGCATGTCTGGCGGTGGTCGAAAACTTAAACGCAGAATTAAAAATATAACTAATATATATAAAATGAGACGTGGCACTCACCGATTAAAGAGAAGATTGCGAAGCAGGACTTCTGGAAAAGGACGGCGACAAAGACATTCTTCCAGACGACAAAGACATCGCCATCAACGCGGCGGTTATTCTCAATATCAAAATAATATGCCTGTGAGTGCCGGATATTCATTGGGCGGAAATTTATCTGCGAGCAATTCCGCAATGGCAAATCCACCTCTCTATACCGCTTATAATAATGCAATTGATAATTACAACCATTACTCGGGCAAAGGGTTTGATTCTATAGGCCATTAAATCTTTGTCGGCACGTCGGCAGCCTTTTTTATTTTTATTAAACATTTCCCTGGCAATCCATCTTCTTCTGCCTCTTTTTTACAAGGTTTCATGGGCATAACTGAAAACGGGTCATACAAAGTAGACCATATTTTCTCTCTATATTTCTGATTTGTGGTATGAATTATTTTATAGTTTTCTTTCTTGTAAAATGCACGGCGTTTTTTCCATTGATTCTGAAAGATACCATGACTATCTATTATATCCACCACAATCGGCTTTGCGTGTTTCTCTCTTAAAATACGACCAACAGATTGCTCAATGTCTGTTTTTGGAGTGGCCATAATCAATGTAGTCAAGGTCTTTATATCCAACGCCTCCGCCGCCATGGCATAGGTCGCAATCACCACCTTTTTACCTTCAGTCTCTTTTAATTTCGCCTCTTTCATTCCTCCAATATAATAACCGCACGTTTGAATATTTCTATGCTGAATTGCATCATATAAATATTTTAATAAATTTTTATTATGTGCCAAAATCATTACTTGTTGGTTCGGATTTTCTTCAAACAAATCAGAGAGAACCCGCAAAATGAATTCACTGCGATGATTGTAAGCACACAATTTCGTAATCATGGTGCTATATTGCGGATTTCCACGATAATCATTCACGGTTTCATTAAATTCGTCGTCTACAACAGAATAATCAATCGCACGAACTTCCACATGATGCTGTTCTTCTCTCTTTCCCTTGTAAATGACTTCTCCTAAAAACATCTTAAAGACAGGAGTTGTGCCATCTTTGCGATTCATTGTGGCAGAAAGACCTAACATGTTTCTTGTAACGATTTTGAAAAGACAGTTGGAAAAGACCTCGCTTGAAATATGATGGACTTCATCTATAATTGTCAGTCCAAAGGATTCAAAGACAGAAGCCGGATATTCCTTCATTGAAAGTGATTGCAACATTCCAATGACAATGTCTTTGTTGTCAATGTCAATGACCTGGCCTTGTATTTTTCCGATTCTCGTTCCTGGCAAGAATTGATGTATTCTCTCTATCCATTGATTCATTAAAAACTCTTTATGAACAATAATAATTGTCTTTTTTTGTATTTGCGAAATAATATTCAACGCACAAACTGTTTTTCCACCGCCGCAATTTAATTCAATGAGCCCGCCGCCAACACCTCCGGTTTTTTCAATATGATTTATATATGCCGCAACTGTTTCTCTCTGCGTTTCTCGCAAATCTCCATTGAATTTCACATGAATGGAATCACCGAATGGTATTTTCACTTTTGATGGTGGACCGAATTTAGCAATGCCGTAATAATGAGGCATATATATTTTACTATGCGATTCCCGGTATGTAGGAAATGTAGGCTGATTTGAATTCATTGGACTTCCATGAACATGAGGTTTGATTGTCAAATCCGATTTAATTTCTTCTTGTTGTGTTTCAGACAAGGCTGATTTTAACATGGTATATCCTTTTGAGCCTAAATATGACATTTATGGTTGTTATTATTATATATTGTTATTTGGTTTATTTCATTTCAATTTTATTGTATTTCTCTCTTTGCGTGCCCTTGTCCAAATGTTTAGAACTTGAATCATTCGGATTTATTAATTTTTGGTAAGAGAGAAAGAATAAAATCTGGTTATATCATATATATGGAGTTTAATAAAGAGAATATTTTATCAGTGATTTTCGTTTTCTTTTTAATTATGAAGTTTCATATTCCAGAACCACTTGCAGACATGGTTGACACCATCCCCGGAAAATTCGCCGTTGTGGCAATTGCAATCATGTTGTTTAGTTACACAAATCCCATTTTAGGTGTTCTTGGATTGTTTGTTGCATTTGATTTAATTATGCGGTCAAAAGCAACTACTGGAATTGATGCACTAAAACAATATGCACCTTCACAACAACGCATGGATTCGCAATTTAATGCGATGAATCAATTTCCTTATACTTTAGAACAAGAAGTGGTGAAAAAAATGGCTCCTATCCCATCCACAACCTCTTCAATGAATCCAGTGACGTTTACTCCTTTGCTTAATAATTTGCATGATGCTTCTCCAGTTTCATAGATTTGATTCTGATAAAATAAATGCATATAATATGGCCGGCGCTGTACAACAAATAACCATTTTAATTGTAATTATAATCGCAGGATTGTTGATAATAATGGGACTTTATTATGCGTTGCGTAGTTTCTATGGGTTGATATTTAAATCAGGCTCAGGCTCAGGCACTCCTGCTCCTGCGACCGCCGACACCACTGGTAGTAGTTTTTTCTCTTTCTTTGGGTCATCCAATTCCAATTCCAATCAAAGCAATGAAAGAGGAAATGCATTAATGGATGCTTATAAAAGTCAACAATATGTGAATGGTGAACCATCCCCAAATAATTCTCAACTTAACCCGGATTCATTGGGGAAAGTAGCAGGACCAAATACCGGAGGTAGTTCGCGTAAACGCCGAAAAAGAAGGAGGAAATCAAACAAAAGAAAACATACACTTTAGACACTTTAGACAATTATTCTTTCTCTCTTATATAATATGGTTGATACATTAGTGTTTGTCTTGATTATTATTGGAATGACTATTGTTATTCTTAGCACTTTATATGGAACCAAAAAATTTTTCCTTCCTCTATTAGCAAATAATCCAGAGAGAGCCGATATTCATTTTGGACTGCCACTAGCATCTGGTAGAAGGAGAAGGTCATCGCGTCGGCATCATAGAAAAAGGTCATCGCGTCGGCATCACTAAACTATTTTTTCACATTTCCCGAAAAAAAAGTAATTAATCCTTGTATGATGTAAAAAGACAAGATAAAAATCAATGCACCCACAATATATTTAAATATTGGACTAGACAAAACATCCACAGATGTAGACGGCTTATCATACGTGACATCTATGTTTTCTTCTGAATTGCCTGTAGGAAGACATGAAATATAAATGTCATTTTCACCCGACGATTCAGTGTTTGGTCCTTTTTTATTGTAATACAATTCGCTTCCACGTGAATTGTCGGAATACTTGCTAATAATTGATTTTAATGTATTTAATACTTGCTGTGACAAATCTATTGAATGTTCCTTGTCAAATGCAATATATTCCACATGATTTGTTATGTCTGAAAAATTGTAAAATGGTCTTTTAGGAATAAAATGAGTTAACGAATAATTAGACAAAGAAATTGTGGTCTGTTCGCCGTTTTTAGGAGCACCATTAGAAACACCCATGATGATTTCACTTAATAATGCGGTTCCACTGGTTGAAGCAGTAGATTGTATGATTGGTATGGCAACAGACAAAGAGGGTCCTCCTAATATTGGATTGTGTGTAATAATTATTTCTGCATCCATAAAGTCTCCATTGTATTTGTGAATAGATGGAGAATAAATGGCAACTTGTCCTACATCATATTTGTTATTGTTATATACAACAGGATGTGTGCTCGTTTTATCATACGACAATAATATTACATTTCCATTATTCGTGGCATTGCAACTGCTATTTAAATATTTATGATTGTATGCACATTTTAATTCGCATTCGCCGACGACATTATCCGCGGAAATATTTATTTCTTTTGGCATTATTATATAAATAATATATAATAATTGATTAGATAACTGGAATATAACGAATTGTATCATTGTCGTATTTTGTCACTTTGAATGCTTCGCCATATCCTTCCACATAAACATGTTCTCCTCCCATCAATTCATCGCAACCATATTCATTTGTGCAACTTCTTCCTTTATATAAAATAGGCAATTTTATACTATTTGTTTTATCTGTCATTGTATAATATTGCCATTTATTTCGCGAAACATAAAGTGGTCGTCCCATTAAAGGAATAATTCTATTCTTTTCGTGACATGACGACGCCGACGCCGAATGCGGCGTTAAAATTCCGACTTGTCTATAACTCGCATCTACCGCACCTGGATTTGTAGAAACATTAATTGGAACTTGAACCCTCACTGGTTGTGGGCTGTCATCACTTAAAGGCGGTTCATATGGATTTCTCAATACATCTTTTGACTCAAAGAATGTTGGAAATCGTGGCATTTGGATTGGTTGGTCCGTGTTTCTCTCTTGGGTTTTAAATAAATACATGAAAAACAAGAGTGCGATAAACAATACTATTATTTCAATCCATATTTCAACACATATTTGACATTTTTTCATATTATAATAAGAGAGAAAATTATCATTTCTGTGATGGTTGTCCTACATTAAACGATTTTGCCAATGATGTAATTCCCTCCAACGAATGAGCATCTAACCCTCCCATCATTCCTTTGGCTTGCGACAAAAGCGGCGTAATTCCTTCAATTAATGGTCCGATTGCCTTCATTGAATCCGCCAATTGCAACTGTTGTTGCATCAATGTTTGTGTGTCACTTGTCAATGATTTAATTCCGTCTTTTCCAATCAATTCATTTAATTGAGAATATGCATCTGTTATAGTAGAGGCATAATCTATTTTAGGATTTCGTTTGCCTCTGCCTACTTCAAATGATTCACTCTCTGGAGGAACCGAATCTACGCTGGAATTCAATCCTGCGGAAGAATCTATTTTATTCCTCCTCTTTGACGGTTTTTTCTTGGGTTCTTCCTCGGACTCTTCTTCAGTTGTGTCGGCGGCTGTGTCTTCTTTACTCTTGCCATTTTCAAACCCTTCAACTAAAAAACACATGGAAAATAGATTGGATGAAACTAAAGAAACAAGCAATATAATTGTCATGTTTTTGCTAAAGTAAGTCATTATAACTCCAACCAAAATAAAGACAATAATGTGATTTAGGTCTTCAGCAATCATATATCCCATCACATTCATTAAAGAGAGAAATGCCACCAAATATAAAACATATTTATTTGTAAGAATTTTTGAAATTGTTGGGGGTAGTTTCATATATATAATTCTCATAAAAAATTGATTTAGATTTAGTTAAAAGAAATGTCTTTAAAACGTCAAATTAAATGTCATCAACTAGAATTGTATTGTGTGAAATCTACAATGAATATATTCATGGACCCAGCAATAATCCAATGATGAATTCGCATTATTTAATCATTGGGAAATTTAATCCTTATTATGATAGTTATTATTCAGATGACTCTGAATCTGCGTCGGAAACAGAATCTGGTGACGAACATGATGATTATGATACAGACAGCCTGCCAATTGACGAAATGATTGGACTTCATACAGACAAATATAGGTCTGAATTTATTAGATATACTGTGCGATACAAACATCCATTCATTCGCAATTATCGGAGAATTGTATTGCGACCAACCTACATAAAACCTGAAATCGCGAAATGCATTATTTTACAAAGTGGTGAGTCTGTTGCCATATTAAAAACATTTTGGTTGCGAATTGTTCAACGTGCATGGAAACGCGTATTTTCAGAACGCAATGCTCTAATAAAAAAAAGATGTTCTCCTGGCGAATTATATTATAAAGAGAGACGTGGAAAATGGTCGTGCTCAATGCCTGGACTGCGTGGAATGTTGCTTACGGGTGCGGCGGCGGTGCCGTTTACTGAGACGACGACCGCGATGACGCTTATGCCTTGATTTTCCACCAAACCATCCACTAAACCATCCAGGAGCAGGGGCAGGAGTTAAGTCATTCTGCAAGTTGGCAAATTCATTTGCACGAGTGCCTATTTTATTTCTTTTATATTCATCCAACTTTTTAGTAATAGTTTGTAATTTTTCATTATTTATCATTTTGCTTAAACGAGTTATTATAGCATCATCCAGAGGAGTTGTTATGTTTGCATTTTTTGTTTGAATGTCCAAAAGTGTGTCTACTTGTCTCTCTATATCATCTAAATTAATAATAAAGTGTGTTTTGAATGTGTTTTCCAACTCTGTTATTTTAGCAATAATTTCATGATAAATTTCTTCGTGTGTTTTTGACATAAACTATCTAGATATTTGTTTATCGTCTGGATTTGTTTCTTTTTTTCCTACGATTTCTATTTGATTTTTTGTTTCGTCTAGTAGAACTTGTTGGGTAATAATAACCACCTTTCAATCCAGTGAGAGAAGCGTCAGTCAAAATAGTTTTATTATTAATGTTAATGGGTTCGTTATTTATATTGGTAATCAATGCCCCTATTTTTGCATTAATGGCATCAAAATAACCTTTGCAACTTGCAGGAATACCTTTACCTGTAGATGACAATTGTTGTTGAGTAGTTACCACCTCCTTTGCAGCATCTCTTATGCTACTTATCCAGTTATTAATTGTGTCTAAATTTCGGACAATTATATCAGCATTGGTAGAGTCAGACATAAAATATACATAGATTTTAATATATACTACAACACAATCTACAACACAATCTACAACACAATCTACACACAATCTACAACACAATCTACAACACAATCTCATCTAACTCGCCTTTAATTTTCCGCATTTCTCTCAATATTTTATCTTGTTCTATTGCAGCATCTTTAATGTTATTGACAGTCATGTCAGTTGATTTTGCCAAATATGCTAAATATTGATGCAGCGTTTCCATGGCACGCAATTGTTCCTGTTTTTGTGTCACAATATAATGATGATATCTATTATAATCATCACGAACACCACTCAACAACGCATTCTGTTTTGCTAAATCATTCATTATTCTCTGTTTTTCTTGGTTCTTTTTGATTTGTTCTTCTATTTTCCTAATATGAGAATCTCTCTCTTCTAAAGTCATCTTGATTACAAAAACATTCATACTACTACTAATATATAAAATAAAATCAATTTAAAATCTCCGGTATATATTATTTAGGATGTCAAAACACAATTCTGAACCTCTCTTAACACCAAACGACAAACGGTTTGTAATGTTTCCAATTGAACACGATGATATTTGGAAATTGTATAAAAAACAAGTCGACTGTTTTTGGAGAGCGGAAGAAATTGATTTGACGAAAGATATGACAGACTGGAACCGTCTAGAAAAAGATGAACAATATTATATTTCAATGATATTGGCGTTTTTTGCGGCGAGCGACGGAATTGTCTTGGAAAATTTGGCAACGAGATTTATGGGCGACGTCCAAGTCTCGGAAGCCCGTGCATTTTACGGATTTCAAATTGCCATGGAGAATATTCACTGTGTTACTGGAGAAACTAAAATATTAACTGACAAAGGATATTATATGATAGAAGATTTAGAAAATAAAAAAGTAAATGTTTGGAATGGTGACGAATTTTCTGAAGTTGAAATTAAATATACTGGAGACCAAGAGATTTATAAAGTTTCATTATCAAATGGCATGGAATTAGATTGTTCGCCAGGTCATAAATGGTTAATTCAAAAAGGAAATCCTTTGCATCCAGAAAAATACCACCTTTCAGAAATTGAAACTGTTGATTTAAAGATTGGAGATATACTTGAAAAGTATGAAACGCCTGTAATTGAATTTGAAAACAACGATGAATTTTTAAATCCATATATGCATGGGTTTTTTTGCGGAGACGGAACTTACTGTAACAACTATCCTATGATTCATTTATATGATAAAAAACGAGAACTATTGCCACATTTCAAATACAATTCATTTCAGGAGTCTAAAGATAGAATTGGTTTTTATATAACAAAATACATTAATAAAGAAAAATTTACAGTTCCAATAAATTACGACAAAAATGTTAGACTTAGATGGTTGGAGGGGTTAGTAGATGCGGATGGGTGTGTTAATTTAAATTCTTCGAAAGATTCCACATCAATTCAATTATCGTCTATTAATTTTAAATTTTTACAAGATGTTCAACTATTATTAACAACCTTGGGCATTTTAACAAATATAAGATTAAATCACAAAGCTGGAAAAAGATTAATGCCAAAAAATGATGGAAGTGATGAGTATCGTTACTGTATGTGCAAAGATTGTTATATTTTATACATAACTGGAAAATCTGTAAATAAACTAATTGAAATTGGGTTTTCTCCAAAAAGACTTAATGTTATTTATTGTGAAAGATTAAATGGCACAATGGATGTTTCATCAAGAATAAAAATAGTAGACATTCAAAAAATAAGTGAAAATGAATCAACCTACTGCTTTAATGAACCGTTAAAACATAGAGGAATATTTAATGGAATTTTAACGTGTCAAAGCGAAACGTATAGTCTGTTGATTGATACTTATATAAAAGACGAGGAAATTAAAGACCGACACTTTAATGCAATTGACACATTTCCCTGTATTAAAAAGAAGGCGGATTGGGCGAAAAAATGGATTGCCGACAATCGCAGCAGTTTTGCCACTAGATTGGTGGCGTTTGCCTGCATTGAAGGCATCTTTTTCTCCGGTGCATTTTGTTCTATTTTTTGGCTGAAAAAACGCGGGCTCATGCCTGGACTCACCTTTTCCAATGAATTGATTTCACGAGATGAAGCATTGCACACTGAATTCGCGATTTTATTGTATACGAAACTGCAAAAGAAGATTAATAAATCACGCATTTACGAGATTGTTCGCGAAGCAGTGGAAATAGAAACCGAATTTATTTGTGAGGCATTGCCTTGTCGCATTATTGGCATGAATTCGGATTTGATGACGCAATACATTCAATTTGTGGCCGACCGTCTCTGCTTGCAATTGGGATACGATAAAATATATTGCACTGCGAATCCATTTCCTTTTATGGAATTAATTAGTTTGGAAAGCAAAACGAATTTCTTTGAAAAACGCGTGGCGGATTATGCCCTCGCGACAAAGGACAAGGACGCCGACATTTTTGAATTTAATGCCGAGTTTTAATAAAAAACAGATTGTATTGGAATTAGTAATAGGCGAAAATTTAACCATTAATAATCTGTTAAGATACTTTGATTATGATTACAAAAATATCTGTCAAATAATTCTTTGTGTTCTAAGAAAACCAAAAACCAAATATTTATTTCCCACATAATTAACTTTTGATTTTTTATAGTTTCTATACATTTTTTTTTTGTTAAATCTGCCAATTGGAGCAGTTTAACAGAATTTCCACCAAAAATGGAGCCTAAAAATCCCCAATGAACGTGCGTATAAATAGATATTGGATTATTAGAAACTCCAGATGATATGCGAATATTTTCATAAGATTTATTTTGTAATTTACTGATAGATGTGTTGAATGCTTCATCATCTTTTATCATATGATAAATCCCAAAATCAATCCAAATAAATTGTGTGCTATTATATGGATTTTTTTCAATAGATTCTCTAATCCACTCTGTCTTATTACATTGAATATACATATATTCTATTGTATCTTTTGTTGGATTATTTGTATATAATTTATTAAAATTAATTAACTCATCTTTGTATTTACATAAATATAGATTTTCTTTTTTTGTTATATAAAATGTTGTTGTGGGATATAATTCATCTTTAAAATATAAATTAAAGATGTATTCTTCGATAAATATAACTTTATTTATATTTACTTGACACAATTTTTTACCAAATTCAATATATTTTTCAATGCTTCTATTTGTATTTTTAATTGATATTAATCCAGATACAATGGTCGTCATATTTAATAAATAAACATTTATTTATTAAATTTTAAACCTTAATGTTTAGTTTTATTTTGTTGAATAATCTATAACTCATTCTAAAACACAGTAGATACTTTAATGTTACATTTACTAAACCAAAAAATTAATTCTGTAAAGGTGCTTATTCTGTTTCCAATTAAATAATCACATTTTGATAGTATAAGAACTTGAATAATTGCAAATTGTAAATTATTTAAATGTTCATTTTGATTTAAAATAAAAAATTTAATATCAATACTTTTAAATAAATTTATACATTCTTCTTTATAATTATTAATAGCATTTCTTTATAGAATTAATTTCTTTGAAAAAAGGACAATGACGCCGATATTTTCGAGTTCAACTCGGATTTTTAGAGGCATTGACACGATTTATGCGTGGAATATAAAAAGCATGTTTTCGGTTTAATGGAATTTTCAATAAAAAAATGCCCAAAATAATAATACATAGTCCAACATATTGCAAATAATTATGAAACCTTTCTCCTAAAAATATATATGCAGCCGTGCTTTCAATGGCAGCACTCATGCCGTCCCATGCACCATTTACCAATAATATAGTAGACCCTTGGAGAGAAATAACCAGAAAACACATGACTAATACATAACCTCCAAACCCGATTAACAACGGTGCAAGACCCCCATTGTTTGCAAATTCTTTAAAGGCAAAATCTCCTATAATTTCAGATACACTTAACGCAAATATTTCTATTAAACTCATTATATTTTAATCATATAAAATATAATCAAATACTTATATATGATTTCGTGTTCTTTGTCAGGAGGATTAGGCAATCAACTGTTCCAGATTTTTACAACCATTGCATATTCTGTTAAATTGTGTCGCAAATGCACCTTTTTATATGAGGATTTCACAAGAGGTTGTGCCATTCGGCCGACTTATTGGAACACCTTTTTGAAACCGATTAAATACATGGCGACTTTTCCATTGCCGCCGCAACCGACCATGATTCGAGAGAAACATTTCCATTACGAAGAACATGATTTCACGAAAATCAGAGAAAATGAACACGTGAATTTAGTCGGATATTTTCAGAGTTATAAATATTTTGATGACTATAAAGAATCCCTCTTTAAATTAATTCGGTTGGAAGATACCCGGACAAAAGTGGTGAAAATGTATACTTGTTTGAATGTGGGTGGAGAGAAATACGAAGATTTTAATCAATTAATAAGCATGCATTTTAGAATCGGCGATTACATAAAATATCCTGATGTGCATCCTATTTTGTCCTATGATTATTACTACAATTCTCTCCTTTTTATACAGAAACATGGTACTCCCGGACAAAATACAAATGTCTTGTATTTTTGCGAAGATGAAAACATTGAACAAGTGAATTCATGCATTGCCCGTTTGCAAAAAGAATTCCCTGAATTCGGCTTCCAACGAGGACCCGAAATGTTAAACGATTGGCAACAAATGATATTAATGAGTTGTTGTCGATGTAATATTATTGCAAATAGCACATTTAGTTGGTTTAGTGCATATTTCAATGTTTTACCAGACAAAATCGTCTGTTATCCTTCTATCTGGTTCGGCAAACGATTGGCCCATTCAACCAAAGATTTATTTCCTGCTGTGTGGAATAAAATTGTCGCGGACAATACTATTTGCTGTTAATATTTCTACGTTTTGTTTTGTTTTGTTTTTAGTTTTTCTTTTATTTCTAATTTCTAGTCTTTCTTTTTAATTTTCTGGAACCTTTGTTGAGTAAGTGGATCCTGCAAAAATGTAAGAATTATTTGTTCTTTTATTTCTGGGGGATGTCTCATATCGTTCATTATATTACACTTTTTCTCATTTAAAACGCCCATTTTGTGTATTAAATAATAATAATATCATATATGGAAAACATTTTAAATGATGAAACATTTTCGAGATGGTTTAGTTCAAAAACTGATGCAGATTGCCAATTAATACAAACAATTAAGACAAACAATTTTGAAAACAAAAAACCAACTTATTTAGAAATATCAAATACATTATTTAGATGTAATAATATATATTTGAATTATTCAATTCCACCGCAAATTAATACACCAATGCATTATCCAGCACATATTTCAAATAAAACTACAAATGCTATAATTAATAAATTGGGGTATGTGCCTACTTTTGGAGTTGAGGTTGGTAGTTTTATTGGTTCAAGTGCTATTATATTAGGAAATATGGTAAAATCTGCTAATGGTGTTTTAATGTGCATAGATACATGGTGTGGTGATATAAATATGTGGTTGATGGATGTTTTTCATAGAACTATGAATAAAGAAGATGGAAACCCTAAAATATACGATTATTTTATTTTAAATATAATGAACAATAATTTAACTGATACAGTTATTCCATTAAGAGTTAGTTCTATTGTTGGAGCAAGGATGTTAAAGGTTCTTAATTATGAAATTGATTTTGTATATGTAGATTCAGCACACGAAGCAGGAGAAACTTTTATGGAATTAATGTTATATCATGATATTTTAAAAAATAAAGGAATACTATTTGGTGATGATTATCATGGGTTTCCGGCAGTTAAATATGATGTAGATTTATTTTGTAAATATTTTAATTATACATTATTTTTTACAGGTGATGGAGATACGTGGATTATTCAAAAAAATATTTAAAATGGGCGTTTTAAATGAGAAAAAGTGTAAAAATATTTCTAAAATCTGTTTTTGAGATTACTCTTGACCATTTGCATCTACTTCCTTGGCTTCCTCCCAACCAAGTATCATAAATTATACAATATTCTTCTATATAAGATAAAATGATGAGCTGTTCCATATCCTCCACGTGGATAAATTTCTGAAACTATTGAAAATAAATATACTCCATTTTATTCTGGCATTACATTTTGTTGTGGACAACTAGATATTCCACTAATAATAGAATCATTGCCATACACATTTGCTTGATTTCCATTATATCCATTTATTCCCATATGCAAAATTCTATTTCAACTAATATTTTATGATTATTTATATTTTTTGGGGTGTTACTATAATTAGTTGGTGTAAACTTTGTAAAAACTTTTTACACAAGTTAAGAAAGTGTCTTGTGATGGTTCATTGCATATTTTAAATGCTTTGTGAAATTATATATATGACATAACTAGGACACTCCATCATCCGTACGACACATTTGTCCATGATAAGAAACTGGTTTTATTGCATTAGTAGGAACATCGAAAGGATTTGTAAATGTAGAAGCAGTCGAGCAAACGAATTGATGACCCATAGTGTCAATCAATCCAACTCTTAATACATCATCATTAATAATATCAGTTTCAGGAACACGTTCGATATTATATTAAATCTTCGACGGTGCAAAAGGCTTTATAAATCGCGTGTTTTGTAAAAAGGTCTTGTCTAAATCCAACATCAGTCGTGAATAATCTGTTTCTCTCTCTTCTATATTACTGTAATTCTGCAATTGAATCACTGACAATGGCACAATAATAAACCATTTGTGTTGACGTTGAAGAGAGAACCAATATTTGTCAATGGCATAATAAAAATGCTTGTCTGGTTCTTGCATTAATTTGCGAATTCCTTCATGCATATTTTGAATCAATGTATCATAATAATGCTGTTTGACTAAATATCCGGTTGTTGTCTGACAAGCAAATACTTGCACACAATAAGAATTCACGGGTTTATAAGGCGGCACTACATTTCCTCCAAAAAGAAGGACGTTATAGGCTTGTTCATCTTGAAAGAAACCTGACAATTGTCTTTTAAACATTGCCGGGTCTGTAAAAGTAATATCATCTTCGACAATTAATACGTGTTCCCAATTGTTTTTTTTCGCAAGTTGAAGACATTTTAAATGACTCATTGAACACCCGATTCTTCCGTCTTTCATTTTTATGGCATTGAATCGACCCGGTGTGTGGATGCCAATAGATGCCAACTGTTGTTCTACATGGATTCGTCGGTCTTGACGTTCTTCCAAATTAATATAGAGGGTGTGTTGAATTTCCATATAATAAATGTTAAAACACAGTATTTATTATATTTTTCTTTTTTATGAATAACGATATTTCTGGATTGAAATTAAAATTGGATACGGCTAAAAAACACCGAGACATTTCTCTCCAAATCAAGAATATTTCATATCAACAAATCGTCAGAGAATTTGGACAATTGAGAGAAATCTGTCGGCAAGGCAATATAGAATCCACCGGAGAACGATGTCTTGTCGGCAATGGAATTGTTGACCATTTTACTTTTACACAGCGTCTATACACTCGTGGTAAATACAATGTGAACTTTTATGAGTTTGTAGAGAGAATAGAAGAATTCAAAGAAAAGAAATTCATTCAAAACATGTTGAAGTATTATGCCACTGTGAAAAACAAAAATGGACAGAAAAATGATTATGTTGTTTTGAAAGAGGTTTATAACATTTGCATTAGTTCAATCAATATTATCCGTCCTTTGAATTACATGGAAATTTATTTAAAATATAGGCCTAGTTGCGTCTTGGATTTCTGCTGTGGTTGGGGTGGTGCCGTTGTTGCTGCCGCAGTGATGAACGTCCCTCGTTTTATTGGCATTGAAATAAATTCATCGTTGGTTGAATCCTATTCTCTCTTACAAGATTTCTTGGAGTCGAGAGAAAATATGACAACCGACTTTGAAATCATGTTTCGCGATGCATTGACCGTTGATTATTCCGTGTTGAAATACGACCTTGTCTTTACTTCGCCTCCTTATTATTTCATTCAAAAGTATGAGAACAATGCTGTTTATTGCAACAAGAGAGAAATGGATGAATTGTTTTATATTCCTCTTTTTAAAAAGGTATACGATGGACTGTCCCTCGGTGGCAATTTCGTTTTGAATATCAATAAAGAAATATATGAAAATGTCTGTATTGATTTATTTGGTGAAGCACATGAAGTGTACCATTATAAGAAAAGTCGGCGGCAGAATGATTACAAGGAAATGATTTATGCTTGGATTAAACATTAGAGTAATAAATGAATTTTATAATTTTTATTGTTTATCCAATGATGTGTTTGGTATTTTAATTTAATTATTCTCTCTTTTCATTCATCCTCATCCATTCATTTTTTGTTTTTTAAATTGTAATTAAAATTGATTTAGAAATATTGGATATAATTATTTATATCGGTAATATGGAATTGACAAAATCATTTGCGACACATGAAAAATCAAAGTTTTGGAGTAAAAAAAATAATATTTCACCACAACACGTATCAAAAAATGCAAAGGAAAAATATTTATTTGATTGTGTTTGTGGTCATGAAATATCAATAGCACTTAACAATGTATGCTCTGGATATTGGTGTCCGTATTGTTCTATACCTTGTAAAAAAATATGTGAGAATGTTGATTGTGTATTTTGTTTTGAAAAATCATTTGCTTCACATGAAAAATCAAAATTTTGGAGTTCTAAAAATAAAGTTATTTCAAGAAATATACTAAAAGGAACAAATAAAAAATATTTGTTTGATTGTAAATTATGTTTGCATACATTTGAAAAAAGCATTAACCAAATTACAAGTAAAAATACATTTTGTGGTTATTGTTCAATCACACACCCATTATTTTGTGGGATTAAAGAATGTGTATTTTGTTTTGAAAAATCATTTGCTTCACATGAAAAATCTGAATTTTGGGGCAAAACAAATGCAATTAAACCACATCAGGTTTCTTTAAACTGTAATGAAAAATTTTATTTTGATTGTGATAAATGTAATCATACATTTGAAGCAAGTTTAAATAACATAAGTGCAGGTAAGTGGTGTTCATTTTGTAATGGTGATAAACTGTGTGAAAATAACGATTGTAAATTTTGTTTTGATAAAAGTTTTGTGTCAAACCAATTATCAAAATATTGGAGTAAACAAAATTCAATTACTCCTCGCCAAGTAAATTTAAAATCAAACACAAAATATTGGTTTGTATGTAGTGATTGTAATCATCATTTTGAAAGAAAATTATATAAAATGAATGATGCTGTAAATCATCATTGTCCTTATTGTATTATTCCATCTAAATTATTATGCGATGATAATAATTGTCAAAATTGTTTTAATAGGTCATTTGCCTCACATGAAAAATCAAAATTTTGGAGTAATAAAAACAAAATAACTCCAAGAAATGTATTCAAAAATTCAAATACAAAATATTGGTTTAATTGTAATATATGTAATCATGCATTTGAAAATACATTGGGACACATTTCTGGTAGAAATGATTGGTGTCCAAGTTGTAAAAATAAAACAGAACAAAAAATATATATAATATTACAAGTAAATTATAATATTCAAATACAGTTTAAAACCGAATGGTGCAAAAATAAAAAATATCTACCATTTGACTTTTGTATTATTGATTATAAAATAATTATAGAATTAGATGGTAGGCAACATTTCGAACAAGTTAGTAATTGGTCATCACCAGAAGAACAATTAATTAATGATTTATACAAACAATCTTGTGCGAATAAAAATGGATACTCAACAATTCGTTTATTACAAGAAGATGTATTTTATGATAAATATGATTGGTTATTTGAATTACACCAAAATATAGAAAAAATAAAAACTGATAGAATAATACAAAATATTTACATATGCAAAAATAATGAATATATTAATTTTTCAAAATAAAAATATATTTAGGAGTTCTCTCTCTCTTCTTTATTATTATCAATAATTCTAAATCTTCATCTAATAAATATTTTAGTTTTGTTAATTGTTTAATATAATCCATAACCCATGGCTTTTTACTTAGTTATATTAATGCTTTCATATCATGTTCGCATTTACTCATTGTGTTATTAATAATAATATATATTTATTTATTATTAATTCAATTCATTTTGTATTTCATATGTTAAGAGAGAAAATCCCGGAATAATGAAAGTGTATTTTTCTGTGATTTTTGAATGTCTTCGCGACTGCCTAACCCAACATTCAATTCTGTAATGTCTACATTTACCACATTTTTGGTATATAAATAATTCAACATTTGTATTGCACTACTGTATTTAATTCCATCTTTCACAGTTGTTCCAGTAGAAGGGATAAATGCAGGGTCTAAACAATCCACGTCAAAAGAAAGATGGACTGGCGAATTTCCAATAAAGTTATCCACTTTTTGAATCACTTGATTAATGTTGTCATTTAATTCGGGGCTTTCAATATACTTGATATTCTTTTCATAAATAATGTCTTTTTCAAAAGGGTCTACACAACGCGTTCCGAAATAACATAGATTGTCAAACGACAATTTATTTTTAATAAAAGGAAAACGGTCGTCGTGGTCTAATCCAGTCATAAAACTTAACGGCATGCCATGATAATGTTTTGATTTGGATGATGCAAAAGTATTAATGTCACCATGTGCGTCAAAATAAAGGACTTTTGCATTCGGATAAGTGTTTAACGTGTGTGCAATTGTGGCAATAGACATGGAATGGTCTCCTCCTATATTTACAATAGGAGATTTACCGCATTTTTTATTTGCCTTGTAAAGATTTTGAATATTTTTGAACAAGTCGCCAGTTGATTTTACATTAATAACACGATGAGTTGTGCGATTAATAAATGATTTCATTTTAGCCGGGGTTTTGTCTACACCTTGTTTTGTTTGGCCTAGTTTGTGTGAAAATAAAATGACATGTTTGAATTTATTTTTTGCAACATTTCTTAATTTCATTGTTTTTGATTTCTTATAAGGTTTGCCAAATGTATATGATTTCTTTTTATTTTTGCGGACTTTATGACAATCATTAATTCCAAACATTGATTTTTTACTCATATAGTAGTGAGTTATTTTAATAAAAGTTTCAATTTCCCATTGTTAAATAATAACTGTCTTTTATTTTGCTGTTTTATTTGTGTTTGTTGTTGTGTCTGTTGCTGTGTCTGTTGCGATGGTTGTGGTCTCGGACACGGAGTCGGAGGTTGGTCCACTTCTATTTTTTCTTTCTTCATAGGATAATACGGAATATTTGTCCAATCATCAACTACAGCAACATCATTCGGATTTGCAACTGTTCGTTTTATTTTATTCGGTGCAATAATCGCACGAGCCGGTTCTCTCAAATCATATTTATAATATTCATCCGAGTTGTAATCAATGCCAGTAATAAAATGCGTAGTATTAATAAAGAAAATGTTTGGATTTTCAACGAGCAATTGATTGTCTACTTCGTTGGTGGATTTCGTATCAATGGAATACCGAAGTTGCGTAATTGTGCGAATGCCATCACTGCCGTTGTCATGCTTCATTCTCCATGGGTCCTTTTTATTAATAATGCGAGAGACGCCGTCAAACAATTGCAATATATTTGGACTTCCAATTGGATAAAAATGGGTTCTATCAATATTCAATCTAAATAGTTCTGCTCGTTTCTGCAAACAGTTATCTTCCATACCGTATCCCCAGAAATTCGGGTATCCATTGATTCTCTCAAAATCGCCGCCTTTGATGACGACAATTCCTCCCAATGTATACTTAAATCCATAATAATGTTTAATGACACCAGGCATTGTTTCATAATCAAAAATCTTGTAAAAGGGCATCGTGTCTACATCGTTAAAGATAAAGGTAATATTTTTATAGTGATTCGGATATTTTTGTTTCATTGCCATGAAGCCAATGTTTTTCATTGCACCACGATTGAAATGTCGCGAGTCTGATTGATGAGAGAAATAGACGTCATACTCTGCCATGTCTTCAAGTAAAAAAGTCATGTATTTTGAGAAAAAAAAATGTTGTTGTGGGCGATTGCGATATGGAACAATAAATACTTTCTTGGGAATTTGTCTCGGTGGAATGGTTGATGTATTTGTGATTATAGATGTCATACTACTATCCATGTATAATAATTGTGTTTAAGCAACGAAGGCGTATTTTTTAAGAATGACTGCTGGAATTAATTCGTCCTTAATTTGCTCCATTTTTTTAAAGCATTTATTGATTGTGACTTCGCTTATCTCACTAATTGTCTTGACATCTTTTTTAGTAATATTAATATTGCATACTTGTGATATAAAATAGACAATTCCCGCGGCAATGGAATGCGGCGTATTTTCAGGCATTAAATCCAACTTTTCTATTTTTTTGGAAATGAATTTGCACACTTGCGTCAATTCACTATTAATATTTAATTTACTGCAAAACCGTTCAATGAAATCTTCTGGCTTGGTTTTGCAGAGAACCGTTTTTTCTTTGTTGCATACATCTTTTTCAATGTTATTAATAATAGAGAGTGCGTTTTTGCATCCTTTTGTGGCACTCGTGGCATCCAAATTAAATATGTTTGCGATTTCTTTGGCTGTTCGCGGAAAATTATTAATTCTGCAAGAAATGTAAATGGATGCTGCTAATATTCCGTCGCGATTGTCTCCGCGAAATGTCATGTCATATTCCGATATTTTTTTATGATAACGAATTGCATCATCAATAATCATTTTTGGAACACCCGCGTTTTGAGCCATGGTGGTGATTATTTGAAATTCGTCATATTGAGATTTTTCTTTATATGGCATGGATTGCCATTCGGTGTATCTTCTTATTTTTCTCATTTCATAACTCATTGGACCACAAGAAATCACCTTGCACCCAAAAGACGATTCTTTCAATAGTGGATTAATAGGCATGCCACATCTGGTTGGGTCGTTGCTTTGATTGTCATCTGCACCATAAAATCGCCATTCTGCGGATTGATCCAATAAATCCTTGTAAATAATTCCACATTGTTTGTTTGTGCAAGTTAAAAACCCTTCATCTGAAAATGCTAAACTATATTCACACCTTTCGCATTTCTCTCTATCGCCGCATTCTCTATAAATGCATTCTAAAGGTTTTTTTTGTTCATTGTCTATTTCACTATCAAATATATTCCATAATTCTGTTTTATTTACAGAGTGATTCTTTCGTCTTTTACTTTTATCAGTAGTCATCATTTTGGTTCTTTCATATATATGAGAAACTTTTAATTCAATTTTTATTTTAATGTTTGTTTTGTTGGTTTGATTTTTGTTTTTTTATCTATTTATGGTATATGGGAAATTATATTTCGACAAAAAAAGAACCGGTTGATTTTCAAAATATAATTGATACTATAGCAACATATTATATTTTAACAATGGATTTTAAAAATTTGAGTAAATTGTCAGAAAAAGAACACTGTGATAAAATGCTTGTATTGACCTCTGACATTATCGGCAAATATTTTACATTACAACAAATTGCCTTTTTAGAAAAAAGAATTGAAAATGGAGAGGAAACGAACGACATGAAAAAGGAAAAGGTGATTTATATGTCAAAAGAAGAGCTTGAAAAATTAGACATTGATATAAATAAAAAAGAAAGAGTATGTCTAGGAATTGCCAAATTTTATATTATTATAGCACATGTTTTTGCAGCAATTGTAATGACAATCAATCCCATGTATGCATATGTAGATGAATCGGGTGTCAAACATGAATACAATATCTATGAAAAAGATAAAATCCCGGCAAATGCGGCCACGACAATTCAGCGATTGAATATCTGCAAAAATCGTATAAATACTCTTCAATCTGGACAAGAGACGATGGTAAATGAGATGAATGGAAATATGGATGTGGCTCCTAATATATGCAGTGTTAATTTATTGCCTGATGGAAATGTAAAATCATTGAATGATGAGCCTGGAATTCCCGAATTAAAACAATTGTATTTAGATGAAGATTACGATTTTTCTACTGGAAAGTTTAAAGGGATGACGGATGAGACGAAAAAACAATATAGGTCCGATTTGAAAGAGTTTTACAAGGTCTTTACTGGCAAGGACGAATTGCCCGATGATGTAAAGGATTTTAGTGATATTAAATTGAAAAATTATGAAAATGATGAAAGATGCATGAATAATAAATTTAAATCTTCTTATAAAGGAAACATAAATAAAACAGTGTTTTCGGAATATGCGAAAAATATTAAAGACATGATTCAACACGCGAATGACAAGCAGGCTGAATTGTTAAAGGTTATTAATATGCTTTTTACCTATGTTCTGGACCCTCGCACTGGAAATAAAACCATTAAAATCAATCCTGCATTGAATGATGCGAAATTGTCGTCTGTTGTGAAGGATACGAGGAAAATAATAATAGAATTGTATTCTAAATGTGAAAAAGATTATTTGAAAGGGGTTTCATTGTATGAAAAGATTGTTGATACCATCGGGGCTTCTACATTGATGACCCAAAACGACAATTTAAATCAAGCACTGAAAACCGTGTCTGACCCTCTGGTGCCTCCTTTTATTGCACCGGCTTCCGATGCTGATGCCGATGCTGATGCCGATGCCGATGCTGATGCCGATGCTGATACCGATGCCGATGCTGACAAGGAAGTGTTAACTCCGCCTCCTCTCGTATTTACACCTTCTGTTGGGGTGCCTTCTTTTACGGCGGAAACGCCTCCACCTATTAGTCCTCCAATAAACGAGAATCCTTTTGCTGAAGTTCCACTTAATCCATTGTCATCACCAGTTACACCCACATTTGAACCTGAAGTTCCACCTGCCTTTAATTCATTGACATCGCCGGTTACACCCACATTTGAACCTGAAGTTCCACCTGTTGTGCCTGCATTTAATCCTGAACCTCAACCTGTTATGCCTGCATTTAATCCTGAACCTGTTACACCTGCCTTTAATCCTGAGCCTGTTACACCTGCATTTAATCCTGAACCTGTTGTGCCTGCATTTAATCCTGAACCTCAACCTGTTATGCCTGCATTTAATCCTGAACCTGTTACACCTGCCTTTAATCCTGAACCTGTTACACCTGCCTTTAATCCTGAACCTCAAGTTCCACCTGCCTTTAATCCTGAACATGATACACCTGCATTTAATCCTGAACCTCAAGTTCCACCTGCATTTAATCCTGAACCTGTTATGCCTGCATTTAATCCTGAACCTGTTACACCTGCCTTTAATCCTGAACCTCAAGTTCCACCTGCATTTAATCCTGAACCTGTTATGCCTGCATTTAATCCTGAACCTGTTACACCTGCCTTTAATCCTCAACCTCAAGTTCCACCTGCATTTAATCCTGAACCTGTTATGCCTGCATTTAATCCTGAACCTGAACCTGTTACACCTGCATTTGAACCTCAACCTGAACCTGTTACACCTGTATTTGAATCTCAACCTGAACCTGAAGTTCCATTTAATTCATTCTCATCACTTACAACCCCTACTTTTGAATCTAATTCTGAAATAAAAGATTCAAATGACATGGATGACGATGCTCTAAAGGATGACATAAAGGATGACATAAAGGATGACATAAAGGATGACATAAAGGATGACATAAAGGATGTAAATCCAGAAAATGAATTCAAAGAAGAGAATGAATTCACGGATGATGATTTAAAGGCTGCAAATCCTCCGACAAACGAAAACGAAGTAACAAAAGAACCAGCAAATCAATTCATGCCTTATCCTGTTGAAATAAATAGTAATGGTCAAAATCTTGAGAATAAACAACTTTTCCTACCACCTGCACCTCCATCCACGCCTGCACCTGTGCCTCCTCAAGGAGGAAAGAAAAAAAGAACACGTCGGCGAAAACGCAAACAATCTAAAAAACGCAAAACGAAAAAACACTAATCATCTTTTCCTAAAGACTTAATAATAATATAAAAAACATAATTATATTATTATTTTATTTAAGCACGACCAACTGATGCAGACATGGCTGCGGCCTGAGAAGCGTTTCTCGCGGCTTGTGCAGCACGAGAGGCGGCTTGCGCGGCAGAACGAGAGGCAGATGATGCCCTAGATGCGGATGAAGACCGTGCTGCTCTTGCGGCACGAGAAGCCGCCTTTGAAGCGGAACGCGAGGCAGATGCAGCCTGATGTGCCGCCGCTGACGCACGTCTTGCTGAAGCACGTCTAACTCCTACTGAACGTTGATGTCTTCCACGAGCTCTGCTATGGCGGCGACTATGGCGACGACGACGACCTGCTGTTTGAACCATTATATATATATATTAAACATTAAAATAAATATTTTAATATATATATCAATTTTTCCTAAATTATGAACGTCCGCGACCCTGCTTCTGCGATAATCGGGGATTGATTTCTCTCTCTCTCTCTCTTTTCATGGTGGACGCATTTGTAGTTTTGACATATATTTTCCTAAATTATTCATTTACAGATTTACCAAACAGTATTTGTGGAATTCCAATACATTTTATCTCCTTTTTTAATATTATAAATTGTCCTAAAGATTTTCATTCTTGACAATGGAACATTTGTTCTATATTTATCTAAAGGATGCGGATTTGTTTTCAATTGGGCATTCAAAGCACGCTTACTGATTTTTTGACGCTGTTGTGCAGCAAAATATACAAACATTGCTTCATATGACAACGCACGAATCGGGATAATGTCCTCGTTTTTATTCTGAAAATCTCTTAAATATGTCAAACAAATAGCCAATCCGGAAATGTCTGCCAAATCCTCTCCAATACTAGGTGCCGCATTAAAATCTATACCATCATATTTCGCAAACGTTTCATAATGATTAATGATTTCATGCTGTATTTTTTTAAATTTAATCTTGTCTTTTTCAGTCCACCAATCATGCAATTTCCCAGTGTGGTCATATTTAGAGCCCAAATCGTCCAATGCATGCGACATTTCATGACTCAATGTATACCCAATATGCGACAAATTGTATTCAATGCCGCGTTCATCTAAATCTATAAATGGTTTTTGTATATATCCTAATGGTATGTAAATGCTGTTTAACGAAGGTGTATAAGAGGCGTTCACAACATATGCTTGCGTTCCAATAAATTTCGGCGGTGTCAATGACCAATCAATTTCAGGAATATCAACCAGTTTTTTCCCTTCCAACAATATATTTTGACTAATTCTCCAATCCGCGATTTTCAATAAATTGCCCCAGGCATCTGAATCCGAATAATTCAACAATGGGTCTTCTCTCAATAGTTTCGGAGACCCAACAATCAATTTTAAATGTTTTAATTTCATCAATGCATGTCCTTTTGTTTTAGGTTGCAGCCATGTATTCTTTTCTATAATTCTTATAAAGACTTGTTTTAAATCTTCAGACAAGCCTTGCAAATATTCAATCATTTCATCATTTTTATATTTGTCAATATATTCATTTGTAAAAAAGGTATTAAATGCATACCCTAGCCCAAATATTGGTCCCAATTCATGCGGCAGTTCATCCTCTTGTCCTGTGACAAATTTACCATTAAATTTATAATATAAACTATATCCTTCTTGATTGAATCGCACCATTTGTCTAATATAAACATAAATAAAATAGGTTCTCCATTTGTCGCTCGTCCATTCTTTCAACAATAATTGAGTGCAACACTCCAAATAATTTAAACTAGAAGTGATGAAAAAATCCGGACATGATTTATATCCCAACGACTTACTAAATTCCTCCCAATTAAATTCGTATTTTGACATGGCCTCTTTTTTTGTAATCACATTGTAATAATCCGCACTTTCTTTTTGTTTGGTGCATTCAAAGTTTTTAAGAATGGACACTTCTACCTCATAAATATCCCCAACATTAAATCCATGATTGTTTCCAAAGACAAAAACAAAGAGTTCTTCCAAATAAAGGAAATACTGTTTCAAATAATTGTGTTTGTATTTTTTATCGGTATACTCATCATCTGGAAAATATAAACTGTCATCAATCAATGTCAGTTTGGGAGAACCAATGACGCATCTATAGACATCCGGGTGTTTTTCATCTCCAAATAAATTGTATGAAAAAGGCAATCCCCATGAGATTATTTCATTTCTATTCATAGTTCCTAAAAATTTCCATAAATTCGCCGGATTTTCTCTCATAGTGTCAATCATTTGCAAGGCATCACGACCATATTCTTTTACATTATTCAATGAACTTCCTTTGATAAACGACTTGTAAAAGTTGGAGATTTCTGTTGCCTTTTTCGTATGATTCTTTTTTGTGTAATCTTTCACAAGTTCCAACAATTCTAAATATACCTTGTGTTGAATTAATCTAAAATCGTCCAATTGAACAATGTATTCTGCCCCTTTTTGAGCAGTCGCAGTTTTCATCCATTTGTAATTAATGTAAGAATAAAAATCTTTTTTGGCAGTTATGTGTGAAGGAACAAAAGGAGTCTTGAATATTCGGTTGATTTCTTTTTCCACCGTAATACTTTCAGGCTTTATTTTGTGTTCAAAAGGTTCATACATGCGTCTCTGTGTTTTCTTTTTACTAACGTCTTTTTTTTTTGTCTTTGCCATACATTAACTCGACATTTTATTTCTACTGTATTTTAGTTTCTAATTTATTCAACAAATCGTTTGCATAGACTAAATTACCTGAAGGTTTGTAAGAAGTGATGGGAGTGTAATTTTTCCCGGCCAAAGCGGCGGCTTTTGTCGCGGTGGTGGCTGTGCCGGTTGCAGGAAGTGCTTCACTAGATGGAACAGAGGAATCATCCAGGTCATTGAGTTTCTCTCCATATTCATTTACAATAATTCCTGTTTTATTTTTCAATTCATTGCGAACATAGGATGGAACCCAATGAAGCCATGAAATTAATAGAGTGTTTGGATGTATATATTTTACATGAAATCCATTGGTTTTTAATTTGTCTACAATATATGCGATGCATGCACCTTGGTCGTATTTTGGCACACCTATAATAACTTCTGGGACAACAAACCAACAAAATTGTTCGTCTAACTTTTGTCTAGACGTGGTTTTAATTCTTACATGAATTCGGTTTAAAATCTTATTAAACAATTCTAATTTGCCTACATCATGTTGTCTCTTTTTTTCATACAATTCATCAATGTTTATTTTTTCTGAAAAATCATCAATATTTTCAAGAGTAAATATATTTGACATTAATTAAATAGAAGAAAAAAGTAATTAAAAATAAATGCAAATCACGATTAATGACAACGACCATTAAACACTTGATTATTTCAGGCGGTGGTCCCACTATTATACAAACATTGGGTTCTCTTCAATATTTATATGAGACTGCATTTATTCACGTGGATAAGATTGAAAGCATCTATGCAACCTCTGCCGGAGCAATCATTGCAGTCATCATGTGCTTAAAATTTGAATGGCAAACCATTTTTGACTATATTATTATGCGTCCATGGAATGAAGTGTTTCCAGTTAACATGTCTTCTATACTAGACACGTATATAAACAAGGGCATGTTTAATATTGCCACCTTTGAAAAATGCATGAAACCTCTATTTGATGCTAAAGATATTTCGTGCAATATTACTTTATTAGAATTTTATGAATATAGTAAAGTTGAAATACATTTTTTCACATTTGAGATAAATGTATTTGAATTGGTGGATGTTTCTTATAAAACACATCCGGATTTGTCCTTGCTTATTGCTCTGCATATGACTTGTGCATTGCCGGTTATTATTTCGCCGGTTTTTGTGGATGGCAAATGTTTTATTGATGGAGGAATCATGGTAAATTATCCTCTCAACAAATGCAGCCATTCTGAAAAAGACGAGATTCTCGGATTCAAAAATAAATATGAGAATTACAATGCTTCAAATGTCATTGAAGCCAATTCATCCTTGTTGGATTTTCTTTTAAATTTCGTCTTTAAATTAATTTACAATTTGAGTGCGGACGAAACACAGCCCGCTATTAAAAATGAAATCGTATTTGATTGTAAAATGATGACGATTACGAATTTAAGTGAAGCATTGAATTCTGTGGAACATAGAAAACAACTCTGGGAGTCAGGGAGAGAAACCACCAAACTGTTTTTGGAGAAACGCGAGTGTTTGCCTTTGTCTTCGCCTTTGTCTTCGCCTTTACAAGACAGTGTTTAAGAATTGCACCAATGTGTCCTTGTTTGGTTTTGCGTCGTATTCTATGACATTGCCGTCTTTTAATAACTTAATGGTTGGGTATCCTTCAATTTTATATTTGTTTACCATTTTTTCCACATCTGGACTTTCATTTGTGCAATTGATTTCAGTAAATAAAATAGTGTATCCATTGATTGTCTTGTTTTCATACTCTGATTTCAAGTCATTCCAAATAGGCTGTGCTTTTTTGCAATGAGGACACCAATCCACTGTAAATAAAATCAATTCCGCCTGACTGTTGTTCTTTTTAGAATCTGCTGGTTTATGTTCTAAATTGTGTTTAAAGGTAGATTTGCCAATGTATGTAAAATAATAATAGAGAGAAATCCCCACCAATGCCAAAATAAATAGGAGAATGACAATGGTTGTGCTGTCTATATTCGGTAGTTTTGGAATGTTCATATATTTTAATACAATAAATTAAATATATAAACACGACGAATCATACTTTATAATGTTTTATAGAAACTGTGATGGAAAATTAATCCAAATCAACAAGTCTGATTACACAAAGGACGAAACATATTACAAGGAAATCATTGCAACCATGTTTTCACGAGTTCTAAATAAACCTGCCAATTATTCTAAAACAATTATTGAGAAAAATATTGTATGATTGAATTATATGACTAAAACAAAACGCGTATATTCAAAGAAGGATTTTAATAGCGGAGATGGAATGTTGACAAGCGTTTGGGGACCCAGTATGTGGCATTATTTGCATATTATGAGTTTCAATTATCCTGTTAAACCTACTTCAGAAGAGAAGAAACATTATCGAGATTTTGTGTTAAATCTGAAACACGTATTGCCATGCAAATATTGCCGCATTAATTTAAAAACGAATTTTAAACAAATGCCTTTAACCATGAAACATATGACGAGCCGGGATACCTTCTCTCGTTATATTTATGATTTGCATGAATTGATTAATAAAATGTTGAATAAAAAATCCAACTTGAAATTCTGCGACGTGAAAGAAAGATATGAACATTTTAGAGCACGATGTTTGACACCGAAAATATTCAAATTGCCAAAGATTCACAAAAATGCGAAAACCATGAAAAATCACGGCAAAGGATGCACTGAACCTCTTTATGGCGAGAAAGCCAAGTGTATCATTAAAATTGTTCCGCAAACCGATTCGGGGGAAACATTTCAAATGGATGAAAAATGTGTTAAGAAGAGAGAGTAGGTTGGCGTTGGCGTGCCTCTTTGTATTTCAACAAACCGTATGTAGCAATGTATTGCATGTCTCTCATTGTGCAACCAAAAGAACCGCCTGAATGACCGTCGTATCCTAATTTAACGATTTCATTCATGATAAGACCGAGTTCTTTGTCTGAACTAAGCATATAACCTTCATTCGGTTGAGACATGTATTCCCACAATTCCAATGATGTAATTGCTTGATATGCCGTGTCTAGCATCAGTTTTTCGTAAGAATCTGCGATAAAGGAAAAGGGTTCTGTTTCTGACACTTCTGACATTATAATATTGAAATACTTATGATTGTGTGTTTAAATGTTTTTCATTATATTTTTTCATTGAGTGTCTACATTCCAAAACCTGAAAAACTATTCAGAATAGGAGTGGGCAAATATTCATTGTTTATGGAATTGTAATTCGGCACTTTTTTGCATTCAAAACTCGGTTCAGGACAGCGACCACATGGAGGACACGCCTGACATTCCTTGTCTTTGTAAATTACTACTGGATTGCATGCCGGACATACCGGTGGAACCACTTGGGATTTCAATATATATAGGTCTTCTTGCCCTGGAAGTATTTGGCTTCTTGGAATTCCCGGTGGGAGAGAAGAAGAGTAATCATATGGCGGATTTGTTTGAGATTGATATTGATTGTATTCATACGAAGAAACTGCAGGGGTGGGAGAAACATATGCATATGCCGAATTATTTGGAATCTGGTTTCCAGTGCTTCCATAATAAGTTGTTGATGGATTTGTAACTACTGCTGCCGTGGTTGATGTTGGATTCTCTCCATAAATCACACTGTTGCCTTGCGCGTCTGTCACTTTTACGGCCTTGCCACCATTTGTGCCACTTACAAATGTTGCTGATTCGCCATTTGGACCGCGATATGTTATTGCCTCTATTTGGGTAGAGGATGAAGCAGTTGATGTGTATTCCACACTAATTCCCGAAGTGTTAATTACAGTTATAGAAGAGGGGCTATTTATAATGACGACTTCGCCATTTGGTCCATAATATTTGGTTGCAATGGATGTGCCATTGTAATGATTGTAATTTTCATATGAATTATTGGAAGAATTGAGAGAAGATGCGGATGATGTCGATGAACCCACCGTTTCAACATCAGTCATACCCTCTATCCTTTTATAAAATGTTTTCTTGTTTCCTAAAAAACAATGCAAAATAAAACCTAATAATAATAATATTAAAAATAACAATTCAGGTTTCATATATAATTATACGGTAAAATATATAAATATATCATTGGTATATTATATTATTATGAATGCAAATGGGAAAAAAACACTGCTGAAAACTTATTATGATGAAAATCCAGACATGTATGAAATCGGCGTAGATGAAGTCGGCCGTGGACCATTGTTTGGAAGAGTCTACACCGCCGCAGTTATTTTACCTAAAGATGACAGTTTTGAACATTATAAAATGAAGGACAGCAAAAAATTCACTTCTAAAAAAAAGATTGAAGAAATCGCTGAATACATTAAACAACACGCCATTGCTTGGACTGTTTCGTATGAAGATGAACGCGTGATTGAAGATATTAATATTTTACAGGCCACACAAAAATCAATGCATTCTTGCATCAATTCATTGATTGAAACATGCCACAAGGTTGAATTGACACGTAATAATTGCCAACTGTTGATTGATGGCAATTATTTTAAACCCATCACCCATTTTAATAAAACCCGCGGTATACTAGAAAGCATGCCGCACATTTGCATTGAAGGAGGCGACAATGCATACACTTCCATTGCTGCTGCATCTATTTTGGCAAAGGTTGCGAGAGACCAATACATTGATGAATTGTGTGAACAGCATCCTGAATTAATGGAAAAATATTCCATTCATACAAATAAAGGGTATGGCGCAAAAAAACACTTGGACGGAATTGCGCTTCATGGAATTACAATTTGGCACAGAAGAAATTTTGGAATATGTAAAAACTATGTTTGAATTCTTTTCTACTTTTCCGCATTCTTTTTCCGCATTCTACTTTTCCGCATTTTTTATTTTTTTCTTGTTTGAAAAATAAAAAATGAAATGCTTTCACTCATCTTATGAATATGCATTATACCAAACAAAATGAGAATTATTATCTTTGACACTGAAACGACCGGACTCCCAAAAAAAGTTACAAAAACGACGAATGTGCCAATGCCTCCGGCAGCAGCGTCAGCCACATCAGCAGCGTCAGCCACAGCAGCGATGCCACCACCAACCTCGGGACCAACAAAATCAGCAGCAACCTCTGGAAGACAAGAAGAAGACATTCCATATACAGTCGTTTCTCAAACAGAAACGATTTGGCCACATATTGTGCAATTTAGTTATATTGTTTACGATACTACAAAAAATGAAATACTAAAAATATCGGATCATGTCATTAAATTGCCGCCAGGAGTGATTATTCCACAAGAATGCATCAACATTCACGGAATTACCAATGAAATCTCTCTAAAAAAAGGCGTGGATATTGATTCGGTCTTGACAAAATTTATGAAGGACGTCTTACTCGCAGACAAGGTAATTGCCCACAATATGAATTTTGATTTCAATATGATAAAAGCAGAAATGCATCGGACAATGAATCAGACCTATTCACGTTTTACACGGAGAGCAGTTGACACTGTGGAGAGATACAAGGAATATTTATTTATTCTGGCGAATTTAAAAGAAAAACTATACTGCACCATGAGAAACAGCATTTCATTGTGCAATATTAAAATGACGTCAAAGACCGGAAACACTTTTGTGAAATTCCCGAAATTGGTGGAACTTCACGAGAAACTCTTTGGCGCGGCTCCTAAAAAATTACACAACTCATTGAACGATGTTGTCGTTTGTTTGAGATGTTATTACCAACTTGAATTCGGGACAGATATTTGCATCATGAATTCAAAGATTCAGAGAAAAATGTCGGAATTGCTCTAGTTCTTAGGTTTAGAAGATATATTTTGTGAGGTGTGTTCCGATTCCGTGTAATTTAATTAACCATTTTTTACACAATCTTATTTAATGCCTGGAATATACTAAATAAGTATTTTAAATATGCATGTCAAAAGAATAATGACGACGAACTCATATTCGGTTCATTATCGGCGTTGGCTCATTCGTTTCTCCATTGTAAAATATCGTTTTATAGGCAGGCGTATATTTTAAAGAACCCTCTTTTTTTTCAAATACTTCTATTCTAAAACGATTGTTATGCGATGGATGTGACCGCAGCACTCGGGTCGCCTCTTCTTTATTGTCGTAAATAACAATGTCTTCCCAATCCGCATCATTGCCAAGTAATAAATATAAGTGTTTAGTTGACATTTATATTTATTGGATATTATTTTTTTCACATTTTTCACGCGATACAATTTTATTTCTAGATTGGAATAATTGGAACACGATGCATGCATATGATGGCACCACATACAATACAAGAATCATATAAAATCCTGCCAATGTAAGCAGGAGGATTGACAATGATTCCATTCTCTCTTAGTATTGTGCATTTCTTTATTCTTTATTCTTTATTCCTTTATGCAGAACACATTTCACAGATTTCGTCGTGTTTATTTTCGTCCTCTTGTTTTCTCTCTGGTTCAATAGAAAATTGTTGGGCTTGATGTTTGGCTTTTCGTCTTAAATAATAAATACCCGTCTTTAATCCTTTTTTCCAAGCATAAAAATGCATCGATGTCAATGTGTTGTAATTTGGGTCTTCTAACCAAAGATTTAAACTCTGACTTTGACAAATGTATGCCCCTCTCTCGGCGGACATGTCTATAACATGCTTCATTGGTATTTCCCACACAATTTTATATTTATCCCGTATATGTTGCGGCAACACTGTCAATTGCTGAATGCTCCCTTTGTTTGCAATAATATTGTCTTTAATCCGTTCATTCCACAATCCAAGCCCAATCAAATCATTCATCAAGTATTTATTTGCAAGAATAAATTCGCCGGCCAACGTGCTCCTGCTATAAATATTACTAGTAATTGGTTCAAAACATTCATTAAATCCTAGAATTTGCGATGTACTAGCCGTGGGCATCGGGGCCAACAAGAGAGAATTTCTCAATCCGAATTTCCTGATTGATTGTTTCAAATACGACCAATCATATCTCTTTGTCGCAGGCACTACATTCCACAAGTCAAATTGAAGATATCCTAAAGATGCAGGAGAACCTTCAAAAGAACTATATGCACCGCATCTCTCATTTGATAAATTGTTCATTTCTCCATAGACTGGGTTTAATTCGGACAAGTGTTCAACTGTTAAATCGGTTTTTACATATTCTTCTGGTTTATTCGGACTCAATGTTTTCAAGTTGTTGTAAAAAGAATGGAATCGTTTCAATTTATTATGCCTGTCAATCGCAATTTCATTGCTTTTTTCCAAGGCGGCGTGATATATTGTTTCAAATATCTCAATGTTTATCTTTTTTGCAAGGTCACTGTGAAACGGAACGTCCATCATCATAAAGACATCCGCGAGTCCTTGAACACCAATGCCAATCGGACGATTCAACAAATTACTGCGTTGCGATTTCGCAGTTGGATAATAATTAATGTCTATAATCTTATTCAGATTTTTTGTTATCACCTTTGTCACTTGATGCAATTTCTCGTAATCAAATATGCGAGTCTTTTCATCCACACAAGTAGGCAATCCAATGCTCGCTAAATTGCAGACGGAGGTTTCTTTTTCATCTGAAACCTGGATAATTTCCGTGCATTGAGATGTAAGTATACAATTGAAAATGCCCGCATGATTGAGTGGCTCATTAAAACAATAGGTGTCGTCTTTTCTTCCATTAGATGTAATCCGTATGACTTTAATCGGTTCAGAGGGCACATAGGTCTCATCATCGTATTTTTTTTGCAACAATGCAGTAATTATAGGACTGCTATAACGCAATCCATTGTCCATCAAAATTTTCAATTGCGTGGAATTAATTTTCAATGTATAATACGCCGTATCAGGATAAAGATAATTATAATAACTCGTCTTACTCAAAGGTGCATTTATTCCACACGTTTGTAACAGATGTTTTACAGACATTAAGGTTTCTTTGTTTTTATGCATGATTGAAATGGCGGATTTCAGTAGATTTATTTTTGAAGAAACAACTCCGTATTTTTCGCAAAAGAGAGAAAGCCACATCATTTTTGATTCCATGCTAATTGCTCCTTTTGGAATCTCGGTTATGTCAAACGTCTCTAGATGTGTTTCGCCGTCAATAATTGGGAAATCACACGCGACAATGACATCGTTAACTGTTAAATGCTGTGCTTCTATAATAGACGCCTCCTTGTCTTTGGCAGTTGATTTCGGGTTTTCTATAAAAAATCGGTGATATGGTGTACAATGCAGGACGCATCCATCGCTGGTTTCCACTTCAATCAATTCCTGATTTTCACCTGTTTTAAATACCATTGTATTACTAAACCTCTGGCCATTCCATACTTTAATCTCTTTGCATTCTAACTCATGAATAGGAATTTGGCCATTGTCTGTTAATACGAGAGTTTCCGGCGCAACACACAAATTGCTGGATTTAATTATGCCAATATTCTTTTGGTTACTTTTTATGTTTGCCGCATCTTTATATAATAAATACGGTGTGCCTGTTTCCATTTGTGCGTCCAAGACTTTAAACCATAAATCGCGGGCTTCCACTGTTTTGCGAGCCTTGCCAGTGGATTCATATGTTTCATACAATTCTTTGAATTTAGAACCATACACGTCTGCCAACCCCGGGCATTCATCCGGACAAAAGAGGGACCATTTTTTATTTTCTTTGATTCTCTCCATGAATAGGTCTGGAACCCACAATGCATAAAAGAGGTCTCTGGCCTTCATCTCTTCGTCACCATGGTTTTTTCTCATTTCAAGGAAACTTTCAATGTCTCCGTGCCATGGCTCTAGATAAATCGCGAAACTTCCGTTTCTTTTTCCTGAATTATGAACTATACCCATGTCTGTTAAATAATTGTGGTTGTCAATCATATTGAAATCATAGACATCGCCTTCGTATTCTATTTTAGTAATCTTTGTAATAGGTGACCATAAAATATTGTCAGTGTTGACATTTATTTGCAGTTGATATTGAATTGGAACCGTGATTTCACATGCATTCGTGCATGTTGTTAAAATACCCACCTTTAACAATAAATATTTTATTTGAGAAATGAATTGCGTATTTAATGATGAATATGTGTTGGATTCTACATTAAAATGGATGCTTTCAAATATTCCCATGATTATTTTTAGTGTTTTCTCTTGAGACAAATGAAGATAATAAGAGGACATTGTTATTTCTTTATTTCCTATTAACAACCCGTAAGAATGATAAAAATCTAAATTAAACATGTCATATTTTTCATCAATATATGATGGAATAGGAAACGCCACTAAATTGCCCTCTTTTAAGACATCTGCAGAGAGAAAAGATGGTGTGAAATCTCCGTCTTTATTACGGGTTTTGTGATTAATAACATAGATGTCGTGTTCTTTTGTAACACGCACTGGAAAGAGTGAATTTGCAGTTTCTATTTCAAGAATCTCCTTTTTCACCTTATTTATTATAATTTCATTTACGCGTTTGAATGTTCCGTCTAATGTAATCAACTCATCCGAAGTAGTAATATCCTTCATTTGTTTTGGACCATCTTTAGAATAAACAATTGTTTCCGGAGTAAAACACTGGTTTATGTAGCGAGCAGTGCTATTAAACACCTTTAACATTGGCACGATGCCGTCTGTTTTGCCATTTGTCCCACGAATGTGCGAATTTTTGCAACGAATGTTGTGAATGTGGAGACCGATGCCGCCTGAATATTTAGAGATTTGTGCACATTCTTTTAACGTGTTGTAAATGCCGTCTACACTATCATTTTCCATTGCCTGTAAAAAACAAGAACTTAATTGAGGTCTTGGACTGCCTGCATTAAAGAGCGTAGGCGTTGCGTGAGTAAAATATTTTTGAGACATTAAATCATATGTTTCTTTAATGTCATCTATGTTTGTGCCGTGTATACCAATGGCCACGCGCAGCCACATGTATTGAGGACGTTCTACAATAATATTGGCGACTTTGCACAAATACGCACGTTCAAGCGTTTTAAATCCGAAAAAATCAATCAAATAATCTCTCTCGTGACGCACCATTTTATCAAACAATTCGCAATGTCTTAACACCATTTCCCACAATTCTTGAGAAACAATGGGAGAATGTTCACCATGAATGTCATAAAAATAATACAATTGCTTCATCACTTCACTAAATGATGGACTCGTATTTTTTTGATGATTTGAAATGACGATTCTTCCTGCCAAAATCGCATAATCCGGATGGTGTGTAGAGAGAGAAATGCAATGGTCTGCTGTCAATTCGTCTATTTTTGTTGTGTGGATTTTGTCATATAATTGGTCAATCACTTTCATTGTCAATGAAGAGTAATTGACATTAATATTTGCTTCCAATCCCAATTTCTTGATGCGATTTAATATTTTGTCAAAGGCTATTTCTTCCAATTCGCCGTTGCGTTTGATTACTCGCATATTGCAGGTTTCCATATACATAATATTGTAGCATTATTTTATATTGATTCAGTCCAATTTATTAAGTTTTGTAATATATATGAATAAAATTATTGCGATATTATTTATTGTCATTGGGTGTTTATTAGCATTGAATTTGTTTTACACATCAAGAGAAAATTACAAAAATTATGAAAATTTAGGAGGTAGTGCATATCCTGTTTCACTTAATAAAGTCTTGGTGGAAGATGTTTATCCCATTCATAGTAAGTCCGGAGTCTCTGAAAAGAGCGGTCATGATATTTGGTGGCATTATCCTATTTTTGAAGTCGGCTCATACAAACAAATCACGAATAATCTGAAATATCCAAACAATCCAGATGACGGGCGATGCATGCCTGCTGAATTCTGCGGTGCTTTATACAAAAATCATCAAGACCATTCTAATATTTCAACCATATTGCCTCCTGTTGATGTCAATGCTGGTTTACGAATCAATTATTACACGACGCCTCAAACAATGTTTGCCTTTTCACAAGATTCGCCAAATATATTATATTGAACAATTGTCTTTCCATCATGTATAGAAATCAAACATTGGTTTTGGTTTTGGATTGGCGGCGTCTGAATCAACTTTCTTTTGATTGGAGCACGATGAGAATATCCGTCCTTTCTTTCTCTCTTTATCACATTCCATAAATCTTCAATATCTGAAACATTGTCTTCAAACCAACGACGATTTCTTTTTACAAGAACACAACTATATGTTTTTAATCTCCAATAAATATTTTTAATCCATGTCATTCCAGTTGCCTCCATGTCTTCAATCGTCCGGCATTCAAACGCGTCAAACTCTTGCCTATTCATCTCCAACGGCTTGTAAATGTATGAGGGCATGCCTTCTTTAGAAAAATATAAGATGATTCCTTTTAATTCCCCATTGCTTGTTTGCATAAAACGAGTGGATTCTTCTACTTCATCTATTTCATAATCATGTAGAAAATCGTCCTCGTTTTCATATTCAATAAACTGCGTCTCTAAAAAATCACACGTGTCTAAATCACACACTTCCATCTGAAGTTGCATTTGTATCCAATATTCTTTTTTAGGTATTCCATCTATTTCGCGATTTACTATATTTTTGATTTCAAGCATTCTTCCATAGTTGGAAGATGACGGGTTTGTGATGATTCCATCAGGAGATGCACCTAAAAAAGAATATACTTTATGTTTAATACAACCGAATTCCTCAATCTTTGTTTTAACCATTTTTTCGTAGAAAAGCACAGAAACAGGCTCGTACTTTTGTCCCCAATGGAGAGAAGATTCAATGTTTATAGATTGCGATGGCGGTTCTTTGTGTGCGATTTCATAAGCACTGCATTTTTCATAAATCAATTGATTTCTTGTTGCATTTGTATCAAATATTTTATAGGCATTGCTTGCAGTAATTAAATTGTTGCGAAAATCATACCATTCTGGCGTTCGTTGTGTATGTTGTGGGTGTGAATGCAAACGTTCTATTTTATCCTTTATGACTTTTCTCTCTTGTTCTTCTTGTTCCTCTTTTTCTCCTTCTTCTTGTGACCTTTTTGGAAGAATCAATATATGAAACAATTCAATGACCTCTTCTATGTTTTCACAACACGGAAAAAAGGATTGCATGTCTTCTAAAAAAATGTCATCAAATTCGGGGTCTGATATTATTTTGGGATGGTCTGTAATATATTGGTCCATGCATTCCAACATATCTATGATTTCATCATCATCTAAAAGGATGAATTCGTATCGGACATTAATTTCAGCCTCTGAATCCAAGAATGTATGCATGGAATGACGAATCTCACTTATTTCATTTATATAATGAGAAATTTTATCCATTATATAAAGATGTCCTATTATTTTTAAACCCTTGAATATTAGATTGGAATAATCACACAATGTTTTGTATTTTTAATTGTGCCAGAATTTTTAGTAACAGGCAAACTTTTCAATGTAGAAATACGCTTTTCTAGATTCTTCAATGTAAAATGCCGGGTTTGTTTATTGTATGACAAGGAGGGAATATCTTTAATTTGTCCTGTTTCCTTGTCGTAAACAACATCCTTTACCTTTTGCAGTTTTTTTCTCTCTAAACAATCCTTCATGAAATTCATTAATAAGACCTCTTCCTCTTGAGACAAGTCATGTTCCATTTTATATTTAGAAACATAGAGAGAAATCTTTTGGATTTTTACAGTTCGGTCTAATTTACACCAAGGACCAATACTATTTGTGTTTTTTTCACTTTCTAAAAATTTTTCCAATGTGAATAAATCTCCAGATGATTTTGTTTCTTTAATTGGAACACCACTTAAAAGCATCGTCTTGTATTTAAGGTTCTTCAATTCTGCGCATTCTTCAGAATTAGCATTAGATTCTTCCATTATATAATATAAAGCGTTGAGTTTAACCTGTTTTATATTATATGTTTGAAAATAAAAAAGGAGAAAAAGAAAAAGAAGAAAAAGAAAAAGGAGAAAAAGAAAAAGGAGAAAAAGAAAAAGGAGAAAAAGAAAAAGGAGAAAAAGAAAAAGGAGAAAAAGAAAAAGGAGAAAAAGAAAAAGGAGAAAAAGGAGAAAAAGAAAAAGGAGAAAAAGAAAAAGAAGGAAAAGAAGAAGCAGAGAATCCAAAGAAAATAGTCATTACTGGACAAAATAATAAATATCAAATAAAAAAGGCCACAAAACAACAACAAGTAAATAAAGAACGAGCATGCCTATTAAAAAAAAATATATGTCCCACCCTCTTTGAATTTGACAAACAATATGAATTATTATTATTGAATGAATTGCCCGATATTATTATTAAAGAAATAGAGAGAAAACTTGCAGGATACAAACAACAAGATGTTAAAAAAAAGGTCCACATAGAAGATAGCATTATACCTTTTCAGCAAGTAATTCAAAAATTCATAGACTGTAAATTAAAGTGTTATTATTGTTTTCAATCCATGAAATTATTATATAAAATTGTCAGAGATTCTCAACAATGGACTCTTGACAGAATCGACAATTCTCTCGGACATACATATTCCAATATTGTCATATGTTGTTTAGAATGCAATTTGAAAAGAAGAATACAATCATGCAATAATTATTTGTTTACGAAACAATTGAAACTTGTGAAATCGTGAAACTTGTGAAATCGTGGAAATCATGGAAAACTTTAGAATAAATATACTATGGAAGAATCCAAACATTACAAATGGAGTTTTGGTGAAACATATGAACAATCAAAACGCAAAGGCAACGGTAATGCTAATAACAATGTTGAAACTACCGCTTATTTAGCAGCATTGAATCACGACGAACACAGTTGGGACACATTAAATTCTCATAACAAGAGAGAAGATATTGAACAAAAATTGTCTGAAAGAGATGCCATACCTAGAACAAACATGAATCCATTTATGCCAAACAATACGTTTTCAGAAGACATTGACACTTTTTTGAAACCACAAGGCACAAAATTGACAAATGAAAAATAAGGAAATCAAAAATAAGGAAATCAAAAATAAGGAAATCAAAAATAAGGAAATCAAAAATAAGGATTTAAATAAAATAAATAAACTAAATTAATCAATCAATGAATACGAATTCATCCTTTATTACTCAAAACAATTTATTACTCGCAAACTTAATTCAATTTTACAAGGATGAAGACAACCTATCTCGTATGTTGAAAATTATTACTGGAGAATCACAGATTTCTCTCCGAATTGTTGATTGGTTTGCCACAAATTATGCAAAAAAATATTATACACTTTATACCATTGACGATGACACTGAAAATGGACGAAGATTTAAAGTATATGTTGATTATAAACTGAAATTAAAAGCATATTCCAAAAAAAGACTAGACCCTTTTTGTCGATGGGAACGGATTAATATACCATATAAAAATGGCAGCAGTATTGAAACCACCATTGGACAATTGAACTTTTTCAAATGGGCACTTGAAAATAAAGTCATTGATTATATTGAACAACATTATGATGAAATTGAAAAGGATATGAATTGCCGCAACAGCACCTCCAAAAGAAAAGAGAATGTAGATAATTCAAAGACACGGAAAAAGAGAGAAGAATTGTCCATTTCTGCAACAAAAAGTATCAAGAAAGAAAAGGTGGAAATTGTCGTGGAATTTCATTAACTATTTCAAGGAGACAATGTCAACCTAGAATTAAATACTTCATATACTATATGAAGTATTTGGGAGGAAAACACGGCATAGGTAAAAAAATAGCATTATTCATTTCTCAAAAATGTCCAAATAATTCTGTAAATGGATATATAGAACCATTTTGTGGTTCTCTCGGAGTTTTCAAACAAATGACAACTAAAAATTATAATATATATATAGCATCTGACATTCAACCAGATTTAATAGAGTTGTGGGAGAAAGTTCAAAAAAATAAACTAAAATTACCAAACGAAATAAATGAAGCAGACTACAATAAAATTAAAAATAGCAAATCTCCAAACTATATGAAAGCTGTCGCAGGGTTTGGTTTAAGTTTTGGAGGGAAATATTTTGCTGGATATGCACAAAAATCGGCTGGAAACAGTGGGCGGAATTTTTTACAAGAATTTAAAAATAGCATGGAAAAAATAAAACCATTAATTAGTGGAAAAAATGTGCATTTTTACAATAAATCATATTTAGATTATAATCCTACAAACATGTTGATATACTGCGACCCACCATATAAATCGACTGAAAAATATGCTTCCACTGAAGATTTTAATCATGAAATATTTTGGGAAACAATGCGCAAATGGTCAAGAAATAATTGTGTATTTATTTCAGAACAATCCGCGCCAGCTGATTTTAAAAGTGTTTGGTCTCTTAAAAAAAGGAGAACCTTAGATAAAACAAGTAGATTTTATAATAAAGAACATATTTTTGTTTATGCAAAAACTAAACAATATATTACAAAAAAGAATAAACCTACGATTAATAAAACACGAAAAAATAAAAAAGTTTAGTTAGTTTATTTAATTTAAAAACTGTGCAAGGCAAACAAATCAAATCCTGCTTAATTAAATGTTCGTCTTTTTCCACTTATTTTAGTTGTTGGATCATTTCTAAGTCTCTCTGCTCCATCCAATTCTTCAGGAGTTGGCAATGGTCCAAATTGAGCTTCATTCCAGTTGTCAAGTTTCAAATTTGAATTATAATAATATAATCCACCCCTCGTAGCTTTCAACCAGCCGGTTTGTTGATTTTGTCTTGCGTTAGTTGGATTATAAAATATCGGAGGAGCAATCTCTCCAAATTTTTTTCTTTTGCTTGATTGTCCAAACCAATGTTGCATTGATGAAAGACACGATTCGTAAACAAGAGTTCTAAATGATGCATAACAATCGTATCCCTCATGAGGTATTTCTGCCTTGTATATATTGATGTCCTTACCAACATATCGGCCAAATGTCTCATAAAGTTCAGCAACTTTCCATCCATTATTTCCATATTTTTTTTTGTGTTCCTGTGAAACACGTTTTATCAGCTGATATTTGTCCAGGTCACCATTCAGAAATCGGACTCTGAGAGAAACACTTGAACGTGGTCTTGACTCTGATTCGGACTCTGAATCGGACTCTGATTCTGACTCGGACTCTGATACGACGGACTCTGATTCGGACTCTGACTCTGATTCTGACTCTGATTCTGACTCGGACTCTGATTCGGACTCGGACTCGGACTCTGATACGACGGACTCTGATTCGGACTCTGACTCTGATTCTGACTCTGATTCTGACTCGGACTCTGACTCTGATTCTGACTCTGATTCTGACTCGGACTCTGATTCGGACTCGGACTCGGACTCTGATACGACGGACTCTGATTCGGACTCTGACTTACATTTGTTGTCTTTTTTTTCATTTTCGTTTTCTTTATATTCCTTAAATTTTTTATCCACCAGATTTTTTATGTTGTTCAACTTATTTTCTCGTTCTTGCGCCATGAATGACTTTAAATGTTACAACTTTGGTGCATGTTTTGAATTGTAAAAAAGCATTTCAATTTTTTAAATGGCAGATAAAAGTAAGAATGAATTATGGCAACAAAGCATTAAAAAAGAAAAGGTGGAAATTGTCGTGGAATTTCATTGATTTTATTTGCGATTTATTCTTAGACTTTCAACCACAATGCGTGAAAATGATAGATAAAACATTGAGCCTGAAGTGATGCAGACCGCAATTACTATGGGCAATGCTCTTTTATTTGTTAGATGCGCATTATTTATCAGTTCCAGTGATTTTGAAAAGAGATAGGTTGACCCAAACAAGGACGCAGAGAGAATAATATTATCCGATTGCATTATATTATTCGTGGACAATTTTTAATTATATATCACTACGTAATATATGATTAAAAAAAGGATTATAGGGGATATTTTGGATTTCATCAATTTTCTTCTAATGTTGCCATTTTACCTTGTATTAACACTTTGTCTATGGATGTATAAGTTATTTACACCGACAAAGTTATGATTAGATTTATTGATATTTAATTGAATAGAATTCAAATGCCAAAGAGGGATTCAATACATATGTTTTTGGAATATAAGCAAATCCTCCGTTTTTACCATTGTTTGGCTGATGTGTAATGGCACCCGTATTTCCCCAGTTGGTTCCCCATGAATTGCGAATAATATAATATTCAGTGTTATTATAAACAGTCCAACCCACAATTGAAACACAGTGACCGCCTTCTAATTGTTCTTTCTCTGTATTGGGACTAGGAATAATACCAGTTTCAGCAACGGCATTTGTCATAAAACTCTGGTATAGATTCATTCCAAATAGAATGGGTGCTTTTGCATTGATTGAAGACATGATTGCCACATCTGTTTGAGGAATAGAAGTGTATATAATAGATTTTGTAGTAATGGAACTGCTTTTGTAGACAGACCATGGAGGAAATGTACTGAATTTTGAAAGATTGGTATAATTCCAAATCAGTTCAGATGGCAAGCCATATAATTTTAATATTGGTAGGGCTTGACACAAATCTAATCCAGTATCGTCTGTCGGTGAATTGCCTGTTGCAACTCTTGCATTAAAATACAAATATAATCTTGATGGCGTGGTTCCTACCAAGCATTGGGTAATTCCGGCAAACGCATTTGCAACACATGCTCCTAAACTGCCTTGGTCTAACACAACCATTGGATAAGGGGTTGCACCTACTAATGTATAACTTTCCTCAAACAAATCCATATTCGTTGGAGGAAGAGATGCAGGAAGAGATGCAGCAAGGTCTATATGTGTTGCATGCAACAATGGCTGAGTTGTTTGTTTGTGATTTAATACTAAATGATGTCCAAATTCTCTGAATAATTGGATTGGCTCTTCTACTGGAGGCGGAGGAACTTCTTCTACAGTCTGTGTTTCTTCTTCTACAGTCTGTGTTTCTTCTTCTACATGCGACACTTCTTGTATAGGAACTTCTTCTACATGCAACACTTCTTGTATAGGCACATCAACAACTACCGGCGTGCTTTGAAAATTACGTAACTGGGATTGTATGACGGCATTTTGCGTGTGCAATGTTTGGATTTGATGGTGTAATCCTTGTATACGTTGCCCTATTTTTTGCACATTTAAAACATAATATTTCCTTGTTTTCAAATAAAACATATAATAATTTAATATTAAAATACTTATAAATGGGAAATAACGCATCTTTTCAAAAGGTAAATTTTGAAAACATACAAGAAATCATTAAAACGTCCAACAAGACCGAATATGTATTGATAAATACATTGCCGTCAAATCAACAAGAATGTCTAATTCCCACAACAATCATTGCTTCAGACGAAGAAGCCATTATGAATAAGCATTTGACTAAAAATAAGAATATAAAAATTATTATTTATGGAAAAAATTGCAGTGATTCTAAATTAAATCAAAAATACGCACAATTGAATTCTCTTGGATTTTCAAACATTTATATTTATATTGGAGGATTGTTTGAATGGTTACTACTTCAAGACATTTACGGACAAGCCGAATTTCCAACGACATCAAAACAATTAGATATTTTAAAATACAACTCAGAGAGAAACTCTGGATTGTTTATGTAAAAGAAGACCCATGTTTGACAATTCATCGGCTCTCTTATTCTGTGTTCTATAAACATGGACAAATAAAATCATATCAAACTCTGATTTTAATTCTTGGGCTTCATTAAACAGAGGAAGTAACCTTTCAGATGAAACTTTGCATTGATTGTTCATTTGTTTTATTACCAAAAGACTGTCTCCATAAACAATTAACCTTTTTATATTCATCTCTATCGCCTTTTTTAGACCCAATAAAAGACCATTGTATTCCGCAACATTGTTTGTCTCTCTTTCTCCGACAAATATAGATGAACCCCATATTTCTTTTCCTGAAGAAAAAATGACAGCACCCGCACCAGATTTTCCAGGATTTTTTTTACTGCAACCGTCGAAATACATACTGTAATCGTTTTCTGGATATATTTTTACTTGTGCGGAACGAATCGGAGGCAAAGAGAACATAATAAGTTATTAGATTTATATTTAATAACTTGTAGATTTTATAATAATTACGGGGTTGGAGTAGCCGCAACCATTGCGATTGTTTGTGCGGCAGCCATCCAACTGCCTGCTGCGATGGCTGCTCCCTGTGTTGTTGCAAAAAGACCACCAGCAATAGGCCCTGCTGCCGACAATCCTGCTAATCCCAGAATTGCAGGTGAACCAAAAGTCACTCCCACTACAATAATCGGCGCACAAATCAAGGCTGAAAGTAATCCCATTATATATATATATATATTATTTCTTTTTATTTTGTTTTCTAGATGTCTTGTGTTTAGTTGTCTTTCTTTTATGGGTTTTTCGTTTATTTTTTTCAGAACCTCCGTGTTTATCATAATCATTAATTTCAGGAGTAGTGTCAGGAAGAGGTCCATCCTCTTCAGCATTAAACTCAAAGTCACCCGGAATACGCATTCGCCGTCCATTGTCCCAAGTTCCTCTTTGAATATTTGTTTCACTATGTCTCATAATTCCTTCACCGTGAGGGTTATCATTCTCCCATTGACCTTCATAAATGCGTTCATTGTTGTATCTCATGATCCCTTGTCCGCTTTTTTCACCATCATCCCATTCACCTTGATAAATATCGCCATTATTGTATGTCATAATTCCTTGACCACTCATTCTATCATTACGAAATTCGCCTTCATAAACATCACCATTATTGTATGTCATAATTCCTTCACCACTTTTTGCATCATTACGAAATTCGCCTTCATAAACATCACCATTACTGTCTGTATGTTTTCCTTGTCCGTTTAGTTTACCATCTTTCCATTCACCTTCATAAATGTCACCATACATGGTCAATTTTCCTTGTCCGTTCATGTTATCATCTTTCCATTCACCTTCATAATCACCACCAATTAATTTCATTCTTCCTTGACCATTTCTCTTACCATCTTTCCATTGACCTTCATAAATGCGAAGACCATCACTGAATGTCATTTTTCCTTGACCATTTATTTCATTATTTTGAAATTCACCTTCATAAATATCGCCATTACTGAATGTCATTGTTCCTTGACCAGTGCGTGCATTACTTTGAAATTCACCATCATAAACATCACCATTTCTATATCTCATAGTTCCTCGACCAGTGCGTGCATTACTTTGAAATTCACCATCATAAACATCACCATCACTATATGTTATTTTTCCTTGTCCGTTTAGTTTACCATCTTTAAATTCACCTTCAAAAACATTATTATCACTATATGTCATTTTTCCTTGACCATTTATCTTATCATCTTTAAATTCACCTTCATAAACATCACCATTTCTATATCTCATAGTTCCTTGACCATTGCGTAGGTCATTAGCCCATTCTCCTTGATATTCACCATTACTATAATATTTTTTTCCTAGACCCTCACGGTAATCGTTAACCCATCGACCTTCATAATCGCCTTTTTTACTTTTCATTCTTCCTTGACCGTTCTTTTTATCATCAATCCAACTACCTTCATAAATGTCACCATTTTTATATTTCATTTTTCCTTGACCATTCTTTTTACATTCACATTCACCTTCATAAATGTCACCATTGCGGTATGGTATTCTTTGTATTGACATTATACTATAATCAGATATAATTACATTTTTCTACTACAAATGCACCATCATTCGTTTTAACAAGTCTAAATGGTTTGGCACATCCATACACCAATCCACGTTCTACAAATGAATCGCACTCTTCTTTTGATGCGTGCGGATTAATTTGTTGTCCATTTGAAATGAGGACTGCGTGTCGAAAAATTAAGCAATTTAATTCAATAATGCTAATAAAATCGCCGCAATGCGGACATTGCACAATAATTGACATATATTCTTTTGTTTATTATTTCTATTTCGTTTCTCTCACATACTTTCTCTCTTTCAATCAAAATCATTAAAACATTTTGAAAATAACAATTCATGAAACACTTCTTTCCCTAATACTTTTTCCTGTAATTCATTAAATACATTATTCATATAATATTTCCAATCAATTATTTTACAATAAGGGCAAACAAATTTGTCGTTAATTGTTGGCATATCATCAATTATCATTTCGTCTATACCTTTTCCTTTATGCGTTAGTTTTATCCAACAATCGCCACACATTATACATTTACAATTGGGTGTAGAGCATGCATGTGTTTCATTATGTTTATTTGTAATAAGTAGATTTTTGAACATCTCTATTTCTTTGTAACTACTTTTTTCATAAAGTAAACATTTTAATTCTTCTTTTGTTTTTGGTGTAAAAAACTTCTCATAACAAATAGTACATTCCATTTTATATTTATTTTATATATATTATAACACATTAACCACCGCGTTATATTAATACGATAAATCTTAATACGTGAATACGTGAAAGAACTAGCAGCAACCATGCTGTCTTATAATATCCCTTTTTACAGAAAAAATCTATTAACCACACCCATAATGCAATCAGGCCGATTTGAAGTGCAATGGATACGGGGTTAAACAATTGCATTTGACAAATAACTAAATAAATAAAAGAGAGAACCATGCATATTATCGCCTGAATACACAGTTTCATACTTTAACGATAGACATTTTATTTTTTTTAGACATTTTTCTTCTATTTTTTGTTGCATTCTTTGTCGCATTCTTTGTCGTATTCTTTCTCGCATTCTTTCTTGCATCTTTTCTCTCTTTCTCCGTAATATATTTTAAGGGTCTTCCACGAGGGTTTACTGTAACAGTTTTTGCCAAGATACGCAATTGTTGTTGCATGAGCGTCCATTCCAATAAAAACATGAATTCAATATCCATCTGTTGCACAAGTCAAGTATAATATGCATGTATTTTTAAGCAGATGTTCAAGCAGATAATTTACTAAATAAATTTATCACAACAAATACGCCCACTAAAAATGGGAAAAATAACAAGAGCCACGACAAAATAGAATATCCCTTCTTGCACAAATAATTCATTAACCATGTCCACGCACCGGTAAAAATAAGTTGAATCAATATGGATGCTGGATTCATTGAATTTATTGCACTAATTACTAAAGACAAACAAGAGAGAACCAAATATATCATCGCCGGAGTGCAGAGTTGCATACTATAATATAATACAATAAATAAATAAATAAATTCAATTCAATGGTTTAATCATTGGACCACAAGACCCACAAGACATCCAATATAAAATAAAAAATTGATTTGGAAAATCGGCTTAAATAACTCACCATAATTAAAACAACCGACATTCTTGAAATCATGGACCTTATTCAACGCAAACTCTCCAAATCCGAATGGGAAACGATTGAAGTGCCAGTCTCGCCCAACGAAATTGAAGTATTGAAATTGATTATGAAAGGTAACGAAAACGTCAATATAAAATACAATAAATGCAATTCTATTTTCACATTTCTAAAAATAGAATACAGTCCAGCAATGGAAGATTATGTATTTAATAAATATTTGGCAGAGAAAATTAAATTGCTTATTACAAAATACCGTGCAACATATATTATACTGAATGTAAACGCCAAACCCGTATTGAAAAAAGCAGACCTCATTCGCATCAGCAAAAACACGACGGAGAATCTTGAAAAAAATAATATTTACGAATATGTCTTGTTGGAACACATTGAGAAAACATTAAAATATGCCTCTACACGCAGCCCAAAGATGGAATTTCATTATTACACACTCTATAAATTAATACGCAACAGCGTTCCCCTATTAAACAGACATATTATTGACATTGTAGGTGCCATTCTCGGAGAATTGGAAGCATCTGTTAGTATTACAAACATTATAGAAAACGCGGTGGAATATATTGAAAAAAATGACAACTTGCTTAAATACGGCGACATGATGCTTTATGAACATCAAAAAGAAATCTTTACAGTGTGCAAAAACCCAGACGCCAAATTGATTTTATACATTGCACCCACAGGCACTGGAAAAACGCTGACTCCGATTGGCTTGTCTGAACAACATAAAATCATATTTGTTTGTGCAGCAAGACATGTGGGATTGGCTCTGGCACGTGCAGCCATTTCAGTTAATAAAAAAGTGGCGTTTGCATTCGGATGCACCAGTGCTGCAGACATTCGTCTCCACTATTTCGCAGCAAAAGAATTTACAAAACATAAAAAGAGCGGCGGAATTTGGAAAGTAGACAATACCGTCGGAGACAAGGTTGAAATCATTATTTGCGATATTAAATCATATCTTCCAGCCATGTATTACATGTTGTCTTTTAATTCACCAAGCAGTTTAATTACATATTGGGATGAACCAACCATCACACTTGATTATCCAGAACATCCATTTCACGCAATCATTCAAGACAATTGGTCTGCAAATTTGATTCCAAACATGGTGCTCTCTTCTGCCACGTTGCCGAAATTGCACGAACTCACCGAGACTGTGAATGATTTCACCTTGAAATTTAGCACATCTAATGCAACAGTGTATAACATTGTTAGTCATGACTGTAAAAAAACAATTCCTATTATTGATAAAAACGGTCACGTCGTATTGCCACACTTTTTAAGCGGAGACTATGATGAGATGCAATTGATTGTTGAACATTGTGAAAATTACTTGACACTCTTAAGATATTTTGATTTGAAAGAAGTGGTTCGCTTCATCACATTTATACAAAAAGGCGGAAATTATGTGTCTCTTAGACATTCTATTCCACGAAATTTCGGGTCTATTGATGACATTGACATGAAAAGCATTAAATTGTATTATTTAAAATTGCTGAAAAATATCATTGCTGGAACATGGGGTTCTATTTATCTTTCATTGAAAAATACCAGGGAAAAACGCATCGTGCCAAACGAATCCATTGATTCAAAAGGCATTCGCAAAAGCAATAGCATTGGTCCCGGGTCTGCATGTGGTGGCGGTTCTGGCGGTTCTAGTTCTAGCAAATTCGCAGGTGAATCATTGAAACGAATCGCCAGTGAACAAGCGACCATGATGTCTCCGTCATTGTCGTCGTCGCCAGAACCAATCATCAGAGAAACTATCAGCGGCAATTGCGGCATATATGTCACGACAAAAGACGCACATACATTGACAGATGGACCAACCATATTCTTGTCAAATAATGTTGAAAAAATCGCGAAATTCTGTATTCAACAAGCAAACATTCCCGCAAAAGTCATGTCTGATATTATGGAGAAAATAGAGTTTAATAACCGGATAAATGATAAAATCGGCGTCTTGGAAAAAGATTTGGAAGACCATGATGCATCCAATACAAAAGAAGAGGAAGGTTCGGGAGAGAAAAAAGAACATAAATGCAACAGAATTCAAACGAATGAAACACAGGTTGAAGCAGGGAAAATCAAGACGCAATTGGATATGTTGCGGTCTATGATTAAAACAGCGACATTGAATGAAACCTTTATTCCAAATAAAAATCTACATTTGAAAAAATGGGCGGACGATTGCAATGTTACAGGGGCATTCTCTAGCAACATTGAAGAAGAAGTGATTAATGAAATCATGCTGCTTACAGGCGTGGAAGACAGTTGGAAAGTGCTATTGCTTATGGGAATCGGCGTCTTTACCAATCATGAAAACATTGCTTATACGGAAATCATGAAGAAGATGGCGGACGAACAAAAATTATATATAATCATTGCATCCAGTGATTATATTTACGGAACAAATTACCAGTTTTGCCATGGATACATTAGCAAAGACTTGGACTTGACTCAAGAAAAAATCATTCAAGCCATGGGACGCATCGGACGAAATGGACTCCAGCAAAACTATTCTGTTCGCTTTCGGGACGAAGAACAAATTATGAAACTATTCACGAGCAATGCTGAAAAGCCCGAAATTATTAACATGAATCGGCTGTTTAATTCACGACCAAGTATGATTTAGTTAGGAGCGAGTTAGTTGATTGTAGATAGTTTACGTAGATTTAATTAATAATATAATTTTTTCTTGAATTATATTATTACATGAGACGACACACAAGAAGAAGAATAAGAAGCAAAAGTAGAAGCAGAAGTGGAAGCAGAAAAGGCAGAGGTTCGCGTTCATCTCAAGACCCGCGTCAAGATTCAAAAAAGTCAAAGATGACACAAGGTTCAGAACCTATTCCTGGAAAATGCTGCGATTCAACCACTATTGGATTGCATAATTGGTATAAAGATATGTTTGAAAAATTGGGGTGGATGGTCTTGGCACATTCGCGTGGAATGATTGACAAAATACAAACATATTTAAATTCTTTAGAAAGATTACGTATGGCACTCCAACAAAAAATTGCAAAAATGCGTGACCCAGATAACAAAGAAGACCTGGTAATTATGTTGAAAAATGTAGAAGAACTCCTCTCTCATTCTCAAAAAGATTTTAAATAGGGTAATGTTATAGTATGGAAAAACGAAGCCGACATTTTAGTAAAAAACTGAGAAAATATTCGAATCCTGAAAAAGCACAACGCTTGGCATATCGGTATTTTGGCAAAACCGCGAAAATTTATCCGTCTTCTAATAGAGAGAAAAAATATGATATATATGACCCACGCCATAAAACATGGGTTCATTTTGGACAACTCGGATATGAAGATTTCACCAAACACGGAGATTTAAAACGCCGCCGCAATTATTTAACGCGCAGCGGGAAAATTCGCGGCAATTGGAGAAAGAATCCATATTCGGCAAACAATCTTGCACGAAAGATTTTGTGGTAGACTTGTCAAAATATTTTTAGTCATGCGAATTCTTTCTCAAAAAAGGAAAAATTGAAATGCTTTTTCTCTCTTTTGTTGTCTGCATCAAAACAAACCAATCAAATCAAATGAATACTCAAACTCAACTCGCGATATTGTCAGCCTCCGTGGCGACATCATTGGCATCAACCTCTGACGATACAACCCGTCTGCATCTTTCTATTCCAAAAATAAGGAAACTATATAAATTTCTCAATGACAACTTCTTTGCAATCAAGGAGAAAATGGACGACGGAGAAAAAGAATTATTCTGGCATTTTAACATTTCGCAAGAAACATTCATGGACGAATTCGATTATTTGATTGAGTTTTCAGCAACCATTACAAGGATCTTCAAGAGAAAGGAGCGAACTTTATACACGGCTCGACAAATCAACTCTTGGAACAAGACCCGCAAACAACTCTTGGATTTTGAAGAAAAATATAAAAAATACATCATTGGGATTATTAGACAGATTCCTTGCGATTTAACTCAAACAATAGCCAGTTATTTATAACTTTTAAATTAAATTGTAACTTAATTAACACTTTTTTACTAAATAAATTTCATTAAACAACTCTAAATATAACCTTGGAACATTCAATAAGAAACTATCATGAAAATATAAATATTTTAAAGGATGTAACCTGTCATTTTTTTTATAAATTATATATTTACATAAATATTATTAATACCACCTTGTTGTGTTTTTTCTATTTCAAACAATTTACATGTTAATACATTTTTGCAGTTAGATGCCCTGTATTTCCAAACAGATTCAATGTGTCCATTATATTTGTTCATGTCAAGTAAATTTGTATCAAACATATGAGTAAATATATTATAATGAGAACCAACCATTTCACACCTATCTTTATCGTGTTGCGTTAAACAATCATATTTATTTAAATCATGCAATTTAAGATATTCTTCTAATTCTGGAATAAAATAGCGACCTGTAATTTTAATAATAAAAATTGAGTTATGTATTAGTCTAGAATTATTAAAAGCATATAATATAGAAAAAACTTCACTAGCACCTTTACTGTCATTATTTTTTAAATACATCGCTTCTGGTAGGGGTTTTTCATCAAATGTAATTATTTCAAATCTATTATTATGTATATTTTGTTCTATTTTTAATTCGTCAAATAAATACCCCGAGTTTTCAACAACAATTATATTAAAATTTGTTTTATCTAACCATAAATGTATTTTTTTTAAATATACTTGAATTCTCTCGTCTTTGTTTTTTTGATAAACGCAACTTTTGTTTAGATTGACATTTACTGTACAGGTTAATATAATTGTTATTGTATTTAATTTATTTTTTTTTAATTCAATGTCTTCATGAAAAATAGATTGGTTAGATTCAGATTCATGCAACATATTATATCAAACTAAATTAATTATATAATTATTCGCAACAATTAATTCACTAAATCTCTGAAAACCGTTCTTCTTCTGCAAATCGGACAATTGTTTTGTCCATATAACAAACAAGTATTGAAACATGTTCTACACATTTCATGAGTGCATCTCAATCTTAATCTTGATACTGTTTCATCCAAGCAAATTACACACGACGGAATATATTCTTCTTGAACTTGGACCAATGGTTGTTCTTGTCTTCTTCTTCTTTGATTCCTGTCTTGGTCCGTTTCTTGCACTTGATTCCGAATGTAAAACGCCGGAAACACATGTCTTGAAATGTATTTTTCGTAAAAGGATTGCGTATCATCTTCATCCAATGCAGCCCCATCCTCTGCGTATTGTCCTTGAGGCGTATCTCCTACACATACAAATTCAATATTATTACTGATATCACCTGGAAAATCCTGATTGCAATATTCTTTTATATTGTTGATGAAATCGCACATTTTCCAATCAACCGGAATGTTGTATATCATTGAAATGGATGTTCGAACCACTTTAAAATAACAACACACATATCTCATTCCTTGATGAGAATGAATTTGCCCAGTTAGACTATTTCCTTGTCTTGAAAAGGTTACATCCATTGCGAAAGACATGATTGTTCTGTTTTGAGTTTGTTGAATAATGTCTTTCTATACTGTTTAAAGCAATTCAATTTTATTTTTCATTTTTTCATTTTTTTCAATTTATACAAAAAGTGAAATGCGTAAAAGAGGATGGCTCCTATTAACAATAATGCAAAAAAGAGATTCACGAATTTCATTATATTGCAGTATATTGAATTGTCTTCTGCTTTACATTCAATCGTTGTGCCAAAAAACCCGAATATGCCTGAACCTAAAATGCCGCCATTGCCACCACCACTAGATTTGCTGCCACCGCTGCTTTTTGCCATAATATAATAACAAAATATTATATTATGTGGAACGTCTTCTCATAGTTTTACCTCTCCCATATTTGCAGTGCTGCTTTTGGGAAAACCCTTTTGGACGATTGCAATCAATGCTGCGTTTGTATTTTAACGACCATTTCCCACCCTTTATTCTTCTTAATTTTGACATATAAAACAGAGAGAAATAAGTATTCGAACATTATTTGCCTAATTTATGAAATTCATACACTTTCTCTCTTAAGTCCATGTAATGCTGAAATCGTTGTTTGCTTGCCACTTCTTTTTCATATATTTTACAATTTCCTGTCGCATATTTTTCCGTCTTTTCTTTTGTAATCCCTGATGACGGATTTGTTTGTATGATTGTATTGTAAATACGAATTGTTGACCATCCTTCCAATACCTTTTCAAATATAAAAATAATGTCTTCGCCTGAAACATCCCTTTTTGTCATCTTCTTCTTTTCTCTTCTCTCCTTTTTATCTTGAATATGTTGTTTTGATTGGTCCATGCATTGATTGATAGAGCCACTTTAATATCATTTCACAGACAATTTACTTCCAAGTTCTTTGTAATAATAACCGTTGTATTGTATGTCTTTGTTGTAACATTTTGCCAGTGTTTTGTCACTCATTTTTAATTGTTTTATGCAGTCGTATTTACTCGCAAATTCCTTGATTAATTTGTGCTCGGCGTCAAATTGTCCCGCACCGTTTTTATATAAAAAAGGTTCGCCACCACACTGTTCTTCAAATGCTGAATTTAATTCGTCATCGCAATCATCATATAATTTATAGTATGAATCTTTTGTTAAACTGAAATTTTTTACTGGATTGTCTAATGCTGCAGTTGATTCGTATCCGTTCATCTGTGCCGCCGTTTTCCGGTCAATATAAACATTGACAATCTCGGTTTGTTCTTTGTTTATTTGGGCAATATATCCCAAATTCTGTGTCTTGGTTTGTTTGGTAGGTTGGATTGAATGAATGACGGTTGGGTCTAATTCACGGTCCACAAACAACCACCGAAAACCATTATACACTAAATTTTCCATTACTGCCTTTGTCAAACTTGGGCGTTTCATTTTTGGGTCCTCTTTCATACACTCAGAGGCGGTTTCATAGACTTTTACTAGTTGCAATGTTTCGGGATGTATTTGTTGTAGTCTTGGACCAATTGTTGCCAATGGTTGACTAAATCCTGTAGTGATTTTGGGTTCTTCTTTTTGTGTAATTGTCGTTTTTTCCTGTAACAGTTTTTCAAGATTGTCCATTTTTTTTGTCAACAATTTTATCATGTTAATTAATTCGTGTATTAACGGACTTTCATTTCCGTCTGTCTTCATTTGCATCATCATTTTTAATTGCTCATTCTCTTTCTCTAATTTTCGTATGTCATTGCTGTCATAATATGTAAGATTGTTATTGATTATTTTCAAGAGGGTTTTGTAAGAAAGCTTTTTCCCAATCAAAAATAATTCCAGTTCTGTTTCGTGATTTAGTAAATTGTTCACTCTGTTTCCTCTAACATCTTCGTGATTGTGTAAAAAATTCTCAAAATCATGACTTCTATTTACTGAGAAGCAATCCAACAATAAACATTCCTCATATTTGTGTTTATGTTCATTGTAACGATTCAATATTCCTTTTCGACTTTGACCGATTTTAATAATATATTCTCCAGTCTTGAATGTTTTTACTTTGATAATATAAATAATAGAACCGATTGTTGCATATTGATTCAATAATACTTTTTCTCTTTCCAAAGATTGTTGCTGTTTTAATTTCATTTCCAATTCTTTGTCTTTTGATTCTATTTCTACATTTTTTTCTTCTAATTGTAATTTTAATTCATCACTTTCTTCCTTCATAATTTCTTGTAATATTTCTTCTAATTTAATAAAATAATCGTGAATTTCATCTGCTTTTGTTGTTCCCGCTTTCATGCAATATTTTTTGAAGGTTTCAATAGTTAACATAAATGTTTCTTTATTATGACCTCCTTTAATGTGAGTTGATTGCCCTGCCGGTTGGCAGAGCGATAATTTATAATCTTTGTTAATAATAAAATGTTTTTCTAATAATCTTTTGGCATTTACTTTTTGTCCAAACCCAACCCATCCCCATATATTATCTAAATCAATAACAAACTCACTTTTATTATAATTCAAATAGCAGTAAAAACTGGCTACAAACATCTGCTGTTCATAATCAGTAAAATGGGTTTTAACTTTTTCAATCAATTTTGATTGATAATTTCCGTTTAACTTGGTAATGGGATTTGTTTCAATAAGATTGACTATATCAACGCTCATCATATACACTAATAATGGTATAGTCTCTATATTGTTTTTTGGTTAAAAAAACGATAAGCAATAATAAGTAATTAATTTCATTAATTTTTCTTGATTGTCTATTTCAATATTAGAAGTCATTATATTATTAACACATATGCATATATAGCATATTAATTTCAATTTTTATTTAATTCATCTGCATATGCGTTTGCTTGTGCTAATTTTTCATGAATTGTCACCTTGTTTGATTTAGTTCCTATCCATATTTTTTCTAATTTTGGATTTTTTTCTATTTTAAAGAATTCTCTGCTTCTAGTTTTTTCAGGATTCAACCATTCATGATAATAGACAACATATTTTCTCATATTTTCTTTTGTAATTCCTTCTGGCAATGGTTTTGCACTTGTTTTTCTTGCTCTTAAAGTCTCTTTCATGATTCCTTTTGTATTTTGTTCTTGCTCTTCTCTTGTTGCAATTCTTAAATTTTCCCAAGTATTATTTAATGGGTCTCGGTCAATATGGTCTACACTAATATTTTTTGTTCCTTTTCCATTTCCATAACAATCTGTTATTATTTGATGTATGTATAATTTATTGCTTCCACAAATGTATCCATTATTCATTTTAAACCATGTGATTTTTTTACCATTATTTTCATTTAATTCGTAATCTAATATCTTTTGATAACTTATCGGACATAATTTACATACAGTATCTTTTTCGCAATACATTAATAAATATTCTTTTTCATTTTCTTGAATTTTCCATATAGGATTTTTCATAAGATTTGCGTCTTTGCCCAATGTTGATATGTGGCTTGAAACATAATGTATTTCTTCTGGTTCATATTTAGTTATCATTATTTTTTCGGAGTATTGATAAGAGTTCATTTATTATGACATTGATTATAACATTAAATTTATAATCAATTTTTTTAAATAACATAATTCAATTTGGACATTTTCTTGTTATCAGCATTTTGCTTTAATAACTAAAAAACAATATTAGTTATTAAATAACATAAAATAATATTTGTAACCCACACGCTTAATTGGAGTAAGCACGCGGTTTATTGTATATTTCTATACAATGCGGACTATTCTTTAAGTTATCACAGAGAATCGCTACTTCTCTCAAACCCATTCCATTATAGTCTCTGAACCTTCTTCGTATGCTTGCTTTGTCGCACTTAGAAGCTTGGCTGCAGATTGTCCAATCCTTTTCGTTGTCACTATGCTCTAGGTCATTACCCCGAGTATTTTTTGCATTTTCACGCAAAAAAGTAGTAGAAAAGGCTATTAGGATGTTCCTGCATGTTAGAAATGTTGCCTCTTTGAATTCCAACTCATAAAATAGTCAGAAAGAAGAGACTAGCTGGTTATATAATGCGACATTTTCGCATATCTGCTTTACACTGTTTATCCATATTAGGAAGCAAATATCTAATATGGCAGCCAACTGTTGGGTCCTGATTAACAACAAAAAATGTGTTAGGTTAAGACCTCCCATGCCCGACATAATTCGTAGCACGTTATAGTTGTAGGCATACACTCTGACCTTGGCGGTATTGGTTCCCTGAACCGTAGCATTTGACAGGACAAGTTGGAGTGTCGCGTTGTCAATTCTGGAGAAGTTGCAGGTCCCGCTCGGTTGATGCTCTTCAGGCCTCAAGGCAAATGAATAAACATTGATACCTTCATCGGGGCAACGGGTGTGTGCCTGGTAAGGCTGGACCCATGAGAAATAAGAGCCTTCGCGTTCAGAGAAGCGATCCTGGCCGTTGAGTTGCAGTTTGGCAGTGACAACGGGGTTCTGTCCCCAGCAGTGCATGTCAAGAGAGGTTTCGGCAAGAACAAAGGTTCCGGCATCAGAGACGGCAGATTCCGGACCAGCATGTCCGGCGTCCAAATGTGGTTGACTGTAGTAATCATTAGGTCCATTCCAATATCCGGAAACACTCACATCTCCAGCACCTGCATCCTGGAAAAGTCCGTTTTCGTCAATAAAGGCGCGGCTGTCTTGAGCGATAGACTGAGGACCACCGAACGCGTGGATTGCGTTCGGAAGAGCATCAATCGCGTCCGTGTAGTTGAAGGGCTGCGCGCCAAGAACCTTGAAAAGAGTGGCGTCGCAGTTCAAAGACGAGCAATAGTCGACATTCTGGTCTGGCTGAACAACCCATATCAATTCTTTCACTGGGTGGTTGAAATTTAACTTAATTTTGTTGCTGGACGAGCCGACAGATTCGTCGCCGGTGAACTGCAATTGCGTAATAAGATACTCATGGGGATTTTGTGCCATACGTCTGCGTTCATCCGTATCCAGAAACACGTAATCAACATACAGAGAGGCAGCCACGAGTGCCTGGTTATAGGCAATAGTTGCAGGAACAGGTGCACCACTGTTGGTAGGCAGTTGAGGGCATCCAAGAGAAGTGACAGCCCACAAACACTGGTCAATTGGGCGAATATCAAGGTTGATTTTAACTTCGTGATACTGTACATCACGTTATACCCCACCTTTCGGTGTATTTCATGTAACAGAGGGAGTAGTACTTATCTTAAACCATCATTAGTGTTGATTAGACACTTCAAGTCCAAAACCGTAAGTGCGTTGAACCTTCCTCATATCCTTATCATAACGGACTTAGAGGCTTGGCTGCGGATTGTCTATTTCAGGCTTTTTGCCTTCATCTGTGGGATTTTTACCATACCTGAGTTCATTATTTCTCAGCCATTTTAAACTTTCGCTTAAAAATTGGTACCCATTAAATTGTTTGTATTTATTACTAAAACGAAAAACATTAACAATATTATTAAAGTAATAGTGTAATTCTAATTTATCAGATTTACTTCTATTTTCAAAGCAACTAAGCGGTTGTAAATTTGTCCAATTAAAACATATATATTTATTTATTTCTTGTGTAAAGTCAAATCCATTTATAGGAAGGATATGGTCTATTTGCCAAACCATTCCAAAATTATCCCAATTCATATTTTCATTAAAACGAAATTCAAGCCAAGATTTTAAAAATATTATATCACATCCAATTATATTTTGATATGAGGTGGGTTGTCCCTTTAACATTTTATGAATTTTGCTCCTAATAACTTCACTTATTTGAAAATTTTTATCAGTTAATCTTCTTTCTTTTGTTTTTACACTTCGTATTGGAAGATATTCCTTATTTTTGATTTTAATATGTTTTTGAACTTCTGGACGGTTTCTATATTCTTTCCTTTGATTATTGATTGTGATTGAATTATTTATACGATATTCTTTGGATTTAACTAATAATGTGTCTTTATTTTTTTCATAGAATTCATGTTGCTTAATTTTAATTTGTTCAGCATTATTTAATCTATATTGTTTTCTACAATCTTTACAATCATATCTATAACCATCAGGAGTATTCTTTAATTTACCAAAGTTGCTTAATTCTAATAATATTTTACACTTACAACAATGTTTTTGTGTCATTGTTTAATTAATGTTTTCATTTTAATATAATACAAAATCAATTTTATTTTTACAGCTTTAAGAGTTTCCCGAACAATTTGGTCTTGTCGCCGCAAGTTGAATTAACAACAAGCAACTAGCATCTGGGAATAATTCTGAGACCCTAACATATTTTCCCTAAAGAAGAGCTCAGATTCTTTAGGATGGATACTTTTCTGCCCTACAGTATTCAAGGCAATAAGAGGCAAGCTCAACCCAGGATTGCAGTTGAACCAAAACTGAAGAGGAATGTAAAGAGTGGTTTCAGGAAGAGCATTGCGAGGAGCACAGACCTGACGAGGTGCTTGAGAGTCGCAAGGACCATCAACATCCGCGAAAGAGGGATCAGTAATAAATGTAAGTTGAGTCGTGTTACCAATCATCTTAAAATATCCGCGTTGCTGTTCAGCAGTCATGGTCAGTTGATTCCAAATGTGCATGGAATCGCCATACTGGCGGTCAATTCGCTGACCTCCGATTTCGACTTCAACCTGGGCAATGAGCTGTTCACCTGGGTAATCCAACCAACGAGCATAGACACCCATGCTGTTGGTGTTCTGCACGTAACTGTTTCCATTTCCCATCTGTTGGTTGATTTCAGGAAGAGTTACCTGAAGATAGGTGCGGTAAGCCAAATCACCATTTCGGCTAATCACACACTGGACACGACGACCAAAATCAGCCTGTCCGTTAAAAGTCTGTTCAATAGATTCAATTGAAAAGTTCGTGTACCTTCGGTAAGTAACCTTCCAAAAAGTAATCTGAGGATTACCGGTAAGGTAAACATCCTGTGCGCCATAAGCTACTAGTTGCATTAGACCTCCCCCCATGGCTGTGATATAATATTGCTAAAGAAAAAAATATAGGATTTTATTTTAATTAATGTTTATTCTCTTTCTCTCTCTTTCTTATTCTATTTTATCTTGTTCATGCAATGACATCATTGTTAGATGTCATTGCATGTATGATTTTTATATGAAATCATAATTATGCTACCCTTATTTGAATGAGACACTTTAACTATATTATTTATATACTTACAAATACAGCATGTTATAGAACAATTAAACTTTATATAAATGACTTAGAGAGATGCTATATAATATAGTATAATGGAAGTCATCACAAGCGTGTTGAATCATGAAAACGACGAACTTTTTGCTTTAATCAAGTCTCAAATGACTGAAAAAGATGAAGAATTGTTCATGACGAGTTATTATTTATATTTACAATATGGAAAAGATACTACCGCATTTGTGGTTGATTTTGATGTTGTTTGGAAAGAAATTCAATTTTCAAGAAAAGCTGATGCGAAACAATTATTAATTAAAAAATTTAACGAGCATATAGATTACAAAATTCTTGCTACGGGCTATTCCGTGGCAAGTGTAGAGACCCAAAATAAGCACGGAGGAAATAACAAAGAAACCATATTATTAACTGTGGATTGTTTTAAAAATTTTTGCATGCTAGCAGGAACTCCAAAATCAAAAGAAATTCGTAAATTTTATATTAAAATGGAAAACATCATGCATCAATATACCGAAATTCAATTAAAAAAATATCAAACAAAGTCAATAGAACTTCAACAAAATCTCAAACAATCGCAAATAGAAACCGCAACAAAAAGAAGTGAAGTTTTAATTGAACTATCTAAATTTAAAAATCTGGTGTATGTTTGTAAACTTCAACAATTAGAAAATGGAAGCACCATCATAAAAATTGGAGAGACAAGTGATATTGATGCAAGAATTAAAGCTCTCAATGCTAAATTCGCATGTAAAATAATAGTATTAGATGTATTTGTTTGTGATAATAGTCATAGGTTCGAACAATTTTTACACAACAGTCCAGAAATAGTAAAATATAAATACACATCGGTAATTAATAACGCATCTTCATCAACTGAAACATATTTAATTCATAACTACAAACAATATGACAAAATCGTAAAATTTATTAATGATAATATTATGAAATTTACAAAAGATATTGAATTCATGAAATTATTAATTCAAGACAAAAAAATTAACATGATTAACAATTTAATTCCATTGGCTAAAAACATTGAAGAAATTCATAATTTATTGGATAGAGTGTTTAATTTAAAAGTATCAGATGAAGAGGTTGCTTATGAAGAAAATAAATCCAATATTTCTCTAAAAGTTCCGGAAGAAAAAGAAAATATATCTTCTCAACAACAACAACAACAACAACAACAACAACAACAACAACAACAACAACAACAAGAAAATGAACAAGAACCACAATTAACACAAGAAAAAAATAATAATCCAATTGTATCACGGGTTCAAGGACCAATTGTTCAAATATATCACAAGAATGATTTAACAAAGGTGGCAAAGGTCTTTACTTGCATAAGTGAAGCAGTTCGCACGTTTAATGTATCTCAACCAGGCGATGAAAAGCCATCATTTACAGCAATTAAACACGCATTTCAACATAAAATCGTGTATATGAATCATCGTTGGCATTTGATAAATAGAGAAGAACCAAATCAAGAAGAGGCAAGAGATATTGGCGAAACCATAACAACCATTCAACGAAAATGCGGACAGGTTGCAATGTTGAACTTGGATAAAACAAAAATAGTAAAAGTGTATGCTTTATCGAAAGATGCAGCAGCAGACATATTACAACATCCATCTGCAATTTGTTCTGCCATTAAATATGGTTCAGTATTAAACAATCATTATTGGGTTCATTTGAAAGATTTATCGGATGAATTAAAAGAAGAATATGAAAAAAATAATCCAATTCCAGAAAAAACTCCAAACATCAAGGGCATAAAAATTAATGTCTTTAATGTGAAAACAAACACATTAATCAAGACATTTAATTCATATGTTGATATAAACAATGAACTAAATATATCAACAAAAACAATAAAAAAATACATGGCAACAGAGGAATCTTACAATGGAACCTATAAATTTACACTTGTTTAGAGAGAAAGACGCATGCGAAACTTGCGTTGTACCATTTTCACCGATTTTATTATTTTATCCCAATCATATTCCCACATGACAATTAAATTATATCCCATAGATTCAATTACTTTTTCTCTCTCCTTTGTATTTTGATAAAGTTCTCCATAATTTTTATCAAGATAATTACATTCATCCGGGTCACAACAACGTGGATCGCCGTGATATTCTGTTCCGTGAAATTCATAAATAGTATTTGTTTCTACACAATATCCGTCAGCACTCCATCTCGTGTTTGGTATTTTATATTCACCGTCATTTTCAGCGTGTTGAATATGAATTCTGTTTATGTTTGACATGAAATTTAAATATTTAATTGCTTTTTTGGAATATCCTGTGGGAGAACATTTGGGGCAACCACAACCTCTAAGATGACTATCAGGAATTTGAGTAAATTCTCCGTGTTCCTGACAAATAATTATTACTTTTGTGCGAGCATTAACATAATTAACTTTTGAATAATTATATTTATCACTATGAGTTTCTCTCGCTTTTTGAATAAAATTTTCTATATTAGAAGATTGATTTATTCTTCTGTAATAATTAGCACATGTCTGACAACCATAACCATTTGATAAATGACTGGCTGGAGTTTGAATAAATTCTCCGTGTTCCTGACAAATAATCGTAATATTAGTGTGATTATTAATATAATTAACCTTTTCATAATTATATTTTAATCCATGATGTAAAATAGATTTTTGAATAAATTCTTCTGTGTTAGATTTATAATTACCGGCACATGTTTGACATCCTTGTTTATGTGTAATGTGATTTGATGGCGTTTGTATAAATAAATGCCCTTTTTTACACATAATGTTTACAAATGTTGTCATATTTACATAATTGCTTTCACTATAATCATAATTATTTTGATGAATTTCTCTCGCTTTTTCAATAAAATCATTGGTATTAAATATAGTCATGTTATGACCGCACTTTTGGCAACCATATCCTGCAGACAAATGACCATTTGGCTTCATTTCAAATATTCCATGAATATTACACATTATTTTTACTTTTGTCATTGCATTTTTATATTTTACTTCATCATATCCATAAAGATTTCCGTGAATTTCTCTCGCCTTTTTAATAAATTCTTCTGTGTTAGATTGATAAACACCACTGCAAAATTTACATCCATTTCCGGATAAATGACTGTTTGCGGTTTGATAAAATATATGTCCTTCTTTACATTTTATAATTAAAGGAGTAATCGCATCTATATAATCAACATCATGATAATTAAAATTTGTTCCGTGAATTTCTCTCGCTTTTTTCATAAATTCTTCTGTGTTACTTCTTATTCTATCACTTGCTTTTTTGTCAGAACATTTTCTACAACCTTTTCCATCTAAATGACCATTTGGGGTTTGATTAAATTCCCCGTGTTTTTTACAAATAATAATAACTTTTTCAATTGCTTTTTTATATTCAACTTTTGAATAATCATAAATATTTCCGTGAATCTCTCTCGCTTTTTTAATAAAATCATCACTATTAGATGACCTTTTTAGAGATGTAGTATTTTTTCCACAGGGTTTACAACCACTACCTCTTTTATGTGTTTTCGGAAGTTGTAAAAATTCTCCGTGTTCTTTGCAAATAATAATTACTTCTTTCAAATTGTTTTCATAAATAGTTTTACAATAATCATATTTATCTCCGTGCATTTCTCTCGCTTTTTGAATGAAGGCTTCTGTCATAATAATATATACAATTATTAATCAAGACAATTTCATTTCAATTTTTATATACACAAAAGAAAGTATTTTAATAATTTATATGTAATAAAATTATATATAAATTAACATTAAACCACATTAATAATAATTTTGATTAATTACCAATATTAATTTGTAAATCATTTGTTTTTGTATTGTATTCAATTCCTTCATAGCTTACATCATCTCTTTTAATAAGATTATATTTTTTTATAACATCTAATATTGTTTTATGAGTTATGCTGTAACTATAATTGGCACGAAATTGTTCTATTTCAATATCAATAGCAAAAGCCATTTCAATTCTGTCATCAAAATCATAATCCACATATTTAAACCAAATTTTTTCTGGTTCATATAGCCTAATCAATTCTTGATTATCATTTTCTTCATAACGAAACTTGAATATCATTTCAATAATAATAATAACAATTTTATTTTATTATGTTATTTAATTAATTAATAAGTTTTAAAATTAATTATGACATTACTAATATAAATGAATCTCATAGTATCTTAACCAAATATATAATGGATATAAATGGAAGCATGTAAATTAATTGGCATCCCGGACAAAGAGAGAGAGAGAGAGAGAGAGACCTAATAAGAACCCCGTTTTATTTCATTTAAAAAAAAAAAGAAATGAAAAACAATACATTAACCCATCAACAATTCAAAAACTTACAATGCAACAAACGCAACAAGAACAAAAAGACCAAGAATTATGTGCAATTTGCCTGGACCCGATTACTCACGACTATATTCAACCAAAATGCAAACATCAATTCCATTATGGTTGCATGCATAAGGTGGATATGGCGCATCGCGAACAGGTGTTTCAAGAATGCGACGCACAAGACATTTATTATCCAAATGCAGAAGATTTTAAAGATTTATTTGAATCTTTCAGCATCAGTAAAGATGTTATAGACTATTGCGATGAAGAGGACCCGCTCTCTTGTCCGCTGTGCCGGGCTCCAATATCAATTCGCAGCGAGAAAATTCTAAACCAGCGAAAGAGCACGTCACTAGACAAGAACCAACAACGTAGAAAAAAGCGTGGCATGACATATATTATATATGATGAGCCAACACGTGGAGAGAAATACAAGTCTCAAAAAGGACGAAAAAATGAGAAAATGACATATCGTAGATATAATAAATAATTGTCCTGTCTAATGCTCCAATATGTTACTCAAATTAAGATTCGTTTTCATAAATTTCAACAAGTAACTATCTAATAAAACCTCTTTTTTCCCCTCGTGATTTTTGGAAAAGACGTATGACTGGTTGTTTCGGTGTATGGTCCAGCCTTCTTCAAGAGCGTTAAATAATAGAATCATTTTATGCAAAGTGGTTGTGTCAATATTGTGTGCATCTATTTTTTCAATGTTAATTTGTTCCATTTATAAAAAAGAGAAATAAAGTAATAAAAATAAACATAATATGCCTAGTTTTAAGCCTAAACCCCAAAAAAAGATAAAGATGAATAAGAAGAGTTCAACTACATTGGACGGAAAGCATAATGAATTTTTGAATGAATTTATAAGAGATGAAACAGATAACATTCCCCAATTAAAGGAGGAAAGACACTCTTTGGAAGAGAAATTAAAAAAGTCAAAAAGGTCAAAAAACATTGACCAGGTCATGGAACTTCAAGACAAAATCTCTGAAATAAAGCAATCCATAAAGGACCTTAAAAATAAAAAGAAATCCTATTATTTGGACAATTCAAAATATATATTTGACTATTTTGAAAATAAAAAAAACATTTCGGAAATGCAACAAAACCCAAAGAATAAATTGTTGGACAATTTTTTCAAGATAAAAAGTCTAGAATCCGAAGACAATTTGTCAGACAACAAGAGTCAAACCAACATTGTGAACAAGTATTTGAGTAATATAGACGACACTTTTTTAGACATTAATCAATTTATATGTCAATCAGATATATGCAAATTTTGTTTCAAAGGCGAGTTGATTCCATTAGAGGACGACGGGATGTTGATATGCAATGTATGTTTCAAAAATATACCATATTTAATAGAAAATGAAAAGCCTTCATACAAAGAGCCTCCAAAAGAGGTGTGTTTTTATGCATACAAAAGAATAAACCATTTCAAAGAAATCCTCGCGCAATTTCAAGGAAAAGAGACAACTCAAATACCCCCGGAGGTGATTGAAAACATTAAACAGCAAATAAAAAAGGAGCGTATTTCTCTGACTCAAATAACAAACAATAAGACAAAGGAGATTTTGAAAAAATTGGGCTATAATAAATACTATGAACATATACCATTTATTAAAGATAAGTTGGGAATTAAACCGCCAATCATGTCTCCCGAATTGGAAGACACTCTCTGCAATTTATTTATAGAATTGCAAGCACCATATTCCAAATTTTGTCCGGATGACAGAGTGAATTTTTTAAATTATTATTACACTGCCTATAAATTATGCGAATTGTTGGGAGAGACACAATATTTGCAGCATTTCCCAATGTTAAAGGATATTGAAAAGAGAATAGAGCAAGATTGCATTTGGAAACAAATATGTGAAGAATTAGACTGGGAATTCATACACACGGTTTAGAGAGGCCGGCCTATATCCCGCCAACCAATTTAGAACCAATGGAGAATCCGGCACCGAACCTGGCAGGGGATGCCATGGAAGGCAAATATGTATCAAGAATGGAAAAGGTGGCTGCCGCAGTCAATGAAATAATAGCAATTTCATCCATGTTTAATGACCTTTTAGGAATTGCAAACGCAACAATTGCAACCATTAAGCCTTGAACTAAATACTTGATAATTCGTTTGACTAATTCGTTTACATTTACTAATCCGTTCATTATATTAAATAATAAGAAAAAAAAACTTAAACAATAAAAAACAACTAAACATAATGAGCGAAAAAATGCCGGCAACCCCTCCTCCTAAATCAACGACCATGAATTTTGAAAGAAAACTTACTAAAACTGGCAAAAAAAACAAAAAATATGTAGACCTGCTAGAAGAAGACAAGCCTATCGCCGGACAAAAATTCGTATGTGTCTCTTTTGTTTCTCCTGAAAAAATTCTAAAGCAAAAGGAAATCTTTTATTTTCAAGAATTCCTAAAGAAGTGGGATTTTGCAAAATCAATGGAAAAATTTATACAATTCCTTAACTTTCTCTCATACAAATACAACATTAATTTTAACGACATGACAGAAGATTTCAAGGAATTCGTAAAAGAAGAGCGCGCCAACATATCCAGTTTAACCATCGAAGATGAATACAAAACTTTTTTAGACAACAACGAAGAGGACTTGGAAAAACGTTTTGGAGTTGAACATAATTTCCAAACAAGCACCCGTGGGCTAAAGATTCGCGGGGCATTTCCTACATTGGAAGAGGCCGAACTACGCTGCAAAATGTTGAGAGAAATTGACCCAAATCACGATGTATTTGTGGGTCCAGTTGGACTATGGATGCCTTGGGAACCTGAAGCATATAAAACTGGACGTGTTGAATACTTGGAAGAAGAATTAAATAAATTGATGCATGAAAAGACAAAGAACGAGACCAATGCAAAAACCGCATTTGAACAGCGAGTCAAAGAAACCAAACAACATGCGATTGAAGAAAACATTAAAAATGCAGAGAAATCCGGAAATGTGCTTACGCAATCCATTGATGAAGACGGCAATTTAATTGGGGTTAATACTCAAGAACACCGATTGAGAGAAGAGAGTGATGTCATTTCAACTGCTGATATTAGAAAAGAATTGTTTGAAGGAGACAACATTGTTACAAAAAAAAGCAACCAAGGAAATACCAAATAACCATAATACGCAACAAATATATATTAAATAATCTTAATTTAATATATATGCCTCGTAAAACAAAAACCCACCATAAAACCCACCATAAAACCCTGAAGAATATAAAGAATCTAAACAATGTGAATTGCAGTAAACATCTTCCTGGATATATTTCATTTGAAGAATCACTAGAAAGAAAGAAAAATAAAAAACTTATAAGTAAAAGTGAACTTATTCAATTTATGAATGGTAGAAATACACCAGAAGAAAAGAATCAATCAGTGAATGATTATTACTCGTACATGTGCGACCCCTCAATAAAAGAATTAAAATTAGATGAAATCCCAAAATATATAAATCCTATTAATAAAATCACACTTTTACAAGATAAAATATATCGCCAAGGCATTGAGTTAATTGAATTAAATAAGAGTAAACATAAAAATTTATATACTTTTTATCAAGCGGCAAAAACACCGATTTCACTTGATGCTGCAAAAAAACATATAAATGAATTCATTACGCATATAGATAAGTTAAGAGTAGACACAACTAATAATAATTTATGGAAACTATTGGCATACTTTAATAAAAGTCGTATACTTGGATCAATGATGCCTATCTCTTTTGAGTTACTGCCGAATGAAAAAAATATTACTAAATTCGCAATTTATTTGACGAATGATTGGATTATTGCTTATAAACAATTAGAATTAGATGACATTCACAATAGAAGAGCATATGACAAATATGCAAATGCCATGTTTATAGATTTGTTGGGTGCAAATAATGGAATATATACAGACGACATCATTCAAGTGAACAATGAACTATATGATTGCATAAGTCCATCTGACACTAAGTATAATTATAATATAGTATATAAAAACAATGAGCAAAAATATAATTTTAATTATGAAGAATTTTTCAAAGAACTTGGGTGTACAGATGAATCTATGCCGAAATTCATTATTGTCAAAGACCTTGTGTATTTAGAAAAAGCGTGTAAATTGTTATTAGAAAACTGGAATACTGAAAAATGGAGAGCATTCTGGATTATGTCCTATTCTAGACAACTTGCAAGATTTACTAATAAAATCAATGAATATGAATTTAATTATTATTTGAAACACAATAAAGGATTCAATGTTGATGAACCGGATGATATTCGAGCATTTAAATTGACAATTCTGCCCTTTAATAAGTTGCTTACTACTTTGTACATTGATAATTATACAGATAAGAATGGAATAGACTATTTAACAGTATTAATTAATGATTTGAAATTAGAGTTTTATAACATTCTTCAAAGTAATAAATGGATGAGTGCAAGCACAAAAAAAGAAGCATTGTTAAATATAGAAAATTTAAAAATAATAGTTGGGAAAACATTTAATCCAATAAACGATATCAATATAGTCTATACAAATGATTCTTGGGAAAATTCCTATATGGCTTCATATGAAAGAAATAAAATAATATTAACATTGAATGAAACTAATGTGTTAAATATTCCATTAACTAAATGGGATAAATTTCCAATAGAATTTGCGGGAAATAATATATTTGATGCAAAAATTAAATATAATGTTCAAACAAATTTAATATATATACCAGCAGGATATATTCAAGAGCCTACAATGGACCTACGTTCAAAAGGATTAATATATAACCTGGCAAATGTAGGATTTGATATTGCAACAGAAATGAATAAAGTGGTAGACTTTGCAGGAAGTCATTTTAATTCTCATGGAATGTTGCTTGATAAAAGTTGGTTCTCCACTTCAGATGCAACAAAATATGCTCAATTAAACCAAAATATAGTAAATGAATACATCATGCTAGCAAAAAAAGACAAAGAGAACCCTATCATAACCGGGTTGGAACATAATATTGTTGCTTTTATTAATGGATTTCATATATGTCATAGATTTTTACAAAAATATTATAATAGTATTCATTTACCATATCCTACAACAAAGAGTAAATTGAATACTTTTTATTCATATTTCACAAACTGTCACAAAGAACTTTTATTAGGCAGTCCAATATTAAAAACAACTCCATCATTATCGTTTAAACATTTAGTAAATTTATCATTGTCTAAAACCTTATTATTTAATTATGTGCTAAATATTAAAAAGGGCGATAACATGTATATTGAAAATAAAGAAATAGTATGGTAATATATGTTTAAACACACATACAAAAAAAAGAATAAAAAAAGACACACACAAAAACGACATTTAAAAAAATTGCTTGCATCAAAAGATGTTCCTTGCAATGAAATTATTATGCCAATTACCAGTTTTGAAAAAATATACAGTAATAGTGATTTGGCGCGTGTGAATGAGGCGATGAAAAAGGACACCAACTTATTTATAGATTTTTGTAAAAATCATATGAAAATTAAGCCTGTAAATGATTATTATAGTTACATTAATTCATCTTGGATAAAAAAAATAGATGCATTGAAGAATAAATCATATATTACAAAAATAGACACTTTTAGATTAATTCAAGACAAAGTATTCAATGAAATAAATGATATTTACAAACATATAATTGATGCAAATTCAACAAGAAAAGATGTTGTAAACATGAAACAGTTTTATCTCTCTGCAAAAAATTTATTGTCTACAGAACAATGTAATAAATACATTGATGAATTTATTACTTATTTAGACTATTTAAGAAATGAACCCATCAAAAATAATTTATGGAAATTATTGGCCCACATTAGTAAAAATATAATAATCTCATCTGATGCTCCAGTTTCTTTTAATTTATCACCAAATGAAAAAGATACAAGTAAATATTGCGTTCATATTAGAGAATTTGCACTTCCTAGTTTTAATATGTTAAATGTGTATTTAGATTCTGAAAACCCAAAATATAAAAATACAAATGATGTGTATTTAAAATACATACAAACATATTTTAACGCAACAGGACATAATGATTTAAAAGCAACCGATGTGCATGAAGTTATAAAAGAAATATTATTATGTTATTCTTCAAGCAATGTTAATTCATCAAATGAATATAACAAAGTTTACAAGGATGAATCTCTAGAAAAATATAGGTTTAATTTTGAAGAATATTGCAAAGAACTTGGCTTCACAACAATTCCTGATTACTTTGTTACATCAAATGTAGATTACTTAAAAAATGTATCTGAATTGATGTTACGAAATTGGAAAACCGAAAAATGGAGAACATATTGGATTAGAATATATGTGAGACAAATCATTCGGTTTACAAAAGAATTTAAACCAATTGCAGATAATTTTTATTTAAAATATTTAAAAGGTCAAGACACTGATTTTAGCGATGAAATCCGTGCAATTCGGATGACTCTTCTTCCTTATAATAAACTCCTAGGCGAATTATATGTTGAAAAATACAATGACCCAATTCTTATCAATTATACAAATTTCATGATTGTTGATTTAAAGAAAGTTTTTGAGAAAATGATTAAAGAAAATAAGTGGATGGAATCATCCACAAAACAGCATGCATTATTAAAATTAGCAAATTTAAAAGTGGTTGTGGGAAAAAATATGGATACGGACGATGACCCAGATATAAATTATGTAAGTTATGATATTTGGAACAATTTATTAAATTACAGCGAATGGAAACATAACGAGTTTATACAATTAAATGAAAAACCGGTCAAAAATCTTCCACTTATTAAATGGAGTGAATATCCATTTGTATATCAAGGATATCAGGTTTTCACAGTTAATGCAAATTACCTTTCTAATACAAATGCAGTTTACATTCCAGTAGCATTTATGCAAGAACCATTTATTTCAATACAAAATCAGGGTTCAATGGATTATAATTTGGCAAATATTGGATTTACCGTTGCACACGAATTAACGCACGCCTTTGATAATATTGGTTCAAAATATGATTATAAAGGGAATTTAAATGAATGGTGGACATCTTCTGATAAAAAAAAATATAAAGAAATACAAGATAATGTCAAAAAACATTATGAAGTTTTTGCAAAAAAAGATGGAAATACAATTGATGCTGAAATGAGTTTAAGAGAAAATATTTCTGACATACATTCTATAAGCATATGCGCCAGATACCTTATGGATTTTTTAAATGACAGCAATCTTAACAAAAGTTCGTTTAGAGAAGTTTTTGAAGATTTTTTTATAAATTACACAATTGCAATGAGGCAAACCATACAATCAAAATCTGCACACTATTATAATTCAACTGACCCTCATCCTCCCACTAAATATAGAGTGAATGTTCCGCTCTCTCGTTCCGATTTATTTACATCTTTTTATGGCGTTAAAAAAGGAGATGGCATGTATTTTGCACCGTCCATGCCCATTTTTTAGAGTTGTGTGTTGCGTGTAACATAATATTTGTTTTAATGCATTAAGAGGATTAAAACAAATTATTGAACCTTTTTTAAAATGGGAATTGTGTTTAATTCTTGGCAAGACAAAAATAATATTCATCATGAAAGATTCGTTTTGTTTTTATAGCATAAGACATTGTGCTAATTTTATTTTCCTCTTTTGCTTTGGCAATTGTTTCATATGTTTCCAAGACTGTGTCTGTATGCGAATCTCTCTTTTCAACTTTTTTTCCATTATTACTTGTATTTTTATAATGTTTTTCATCTTCACTTTTTAAAGATATTCCATAATATCCATCATTGCTCATTGTATGATTTTCAGTTGTATTATTTGAACCATCTTCATTAATTTTCTTTTCATATGGCTTCCAAATAACAGCAGGTAATATGTGTTGATGACTATTCAAATATTGTCTTAATTCCTTTTCATCTTTGCTATTAATTGTCCTGCTTGTATTTCGTTTCCACTCTTTATATTCATCAATCAATGTTCTTACAAATATTTTACCACTTGGTGAAAATTTGCATTTTTCATAAACAAATGTTTCAACTTCTGTTATTAAAATAGAAGGTTTATAATCAATCTGTTTTAACATAACTCCTTGAAACCCATACTGAACCTGATTTTTATCTTGTTTTTTCAATCTAATATGTTTAAATCTTCTTTTTAGATAATCCGAAATTGCTATTTTTAATTCATTTGATGCTTTTCTATTCCATAATCTAAATTGACCGATAATATCATGAGATGACACCTCTAATGTTTCACCAATAAGACAGCATTCTTCAATATAAGCATCAAATCTTTTATATAAATCAACATTCGTAGTAATGATTGGATATGACAATGGAACTTGGTCGTCAATATCAGTTTGACACGCAATTTCATTTGTCGATATCTTTTTTATAGGTTCATCATTAAGAATGGACATTTCTTGTTCAAATATTTTTCTTAGTTTTAATTGTCTTTCTGCGGGGTTAGTTATGTGTGCAAGTTTAGTTCTATTTACAACACCCATCATAACACATTTGGCTTCTTCAAGGTCGATTCTATAATTTTCGCGAAGAACCTGAAATGGTTTTAATAATAAATGGATATAACTTTCTAAAGTTCTAAGATTTAAATCTTCTATATATACTTCAAATTCAAGTTTCCCATGTGTTATTGGTGTGTTAAACGATGCTATACGTGTGTGTATATTTAATGTGACACCAATTTTATATTCACTTGGTATTCTTCTAGTATCAGTATTATATATATATAATACGGTTTTGTTTGCTTTAAAAATTTCCAACTCTTCTGTTTTAAGTTCAAGTTGTTTTTCTTTAATTATAAGTGCATTTTGCAATTCTGTATTTTGTTCTTCCAAAATTTCTTGGATAATTTCTTCCAATTTTAAATAATAATCATGAATTTCATCTGCTTTTTTTGTTCCTGCTTTCATACAAAATTTTTTAAAGGTCTCAATATTTAACATAATGGTTTCTTTATTATGACCTCCATGAGGTGTAACTTCTTGCTTCTCATGAGGGGGGAGTAATATTTTATAATCTTTTTCAATAATAAAACATTTTTCTAATAATCTTTTGGAATTAAATTTAGACGCAAACCCTAACCATCTCCATATATTATCCAAATCAATGACAAAATCTGTCTTTTTATTATAGTTCAAATAGCAATAAAAGCTAGTAAGAAACATTTGTTGTTCATATTCTGTGAAATAGGTTTTAATTTTATTTAATAATTTCACATTATACGTATGATTTAACCGTGTGATGGGATTTGATTCAATAAGTTCAACAATGTTCAACGCTTGTTGCATCATATTATATATGTAATTGATGTATATATTTAAGCCATTTTGCTTTTAATTTTAGAATCATTTTTTTAAAAATAAAAGCAAGACCTACCACTTTGTCTTTTTCACGCTAATTTTCGGACCTTGACCGCGTTTCTTTGTGTTAGCAGGGTCATATTGTTCTTCTTCATCATCCGATTGCACACCTTTGGACAATTCCCAGAATTCTTTTGACCCTAATTTGAAGTCATTATGTGCTTCTGCCTTGTACCAAAAGACCTGGTCTTGTAATTTGTTGGATTTTACGTTGTTATTAATGACTAAACACTCATAATTCTCAGTGCATTGGTCCATCACCTGTGCAAACGATTCAAACGTCGGAAACATACCTGCATAATTTTCATAAATTCGTTTACGGTTTGCAATATAATTGTCTCGCAATATAAAAACGTAATCTATATTGGTGCGGAGAGTAGGAGGCACGCCCAAAGGATATTGCATGGTGACGATTAAAATTACCTTCCAGTGCCTACCATTGAGGAAAAGTAATCGCATTAATTTATCTCTAGACCATGTGTTGTCATATAAGCAGTCATCCATAATGACAAAAGTGCGTGGGTCAATATTTGATTTTTTATAAGTTTCAATTTCTTTTTTGATTTGTTTCAATACAGAACGCTGACGTTTCAAGATGTTTTCAATAATGGCGGTATTGTATTCATTGTGTATGAAAAGTTTAGGAACCATTTTGCCATAAAATCCGTTGCCTTCTTCTGTGCCTGAGATGACTGTGCCAATGGGTATATCTTGATGATAATACAACAAATCTCTTACTAAAAACGATTTGCCAGTGTCTCGTCGTCCTAATAAGAAAATAACGGGTCCTTTAGAATCATTTGGTTTGAAAGAAATACTTTTCATGTCAAATTTTTTCAATTCTAGCGACATTTATATTTAATATCTGTTTTAATAAATAATAAATACTACGCAATAAAAAAGAAACAAAAAAGAAGGAAAAAAGAATAATAAGTTAAAAAGAAATATAATTTATATGTTAAATACCTATTAATGATTGTTAATGTGAATTATCAAAAACGCAAAAATCAGGAATTATTTCTTACTTTAGAAAAGAAAGAAACCTTATTTCTCTCTAAAACGCAAAATTATATGCCGCTATATGACCGGTTTTTCACATTGACTGAATCTAATTATAAAAATGTGAATCTAAATCATACATGGTATGTCACCTCTGTAAAAAACAAAATATATGACGAGGAAAATTCTTATGAAGGAAATGTGAAAAATCTGCACACGCAAAAGGTGAAATCCAAGCCGCTGTTTTTTAAATATGCCCCTCTTCTTGACCCATACAAATATTTATTGGGTAAATATGATGTTACTGACCCGAATTTATTTGCGTTGCCAACTCGCGAAGAATCCCAACAGCAAGCAGTGCACTCTAAAATGATGGATACAAACAATGCTGCGTATGTCGATGGCCTGTTTGTGTATTTGTCCAGTTTTTTAATTCACAACAACAATTTCATTAATGGAGTGGATTTCTATGGTTCTTTTCTCTCTGTGAAACAAAAATATAGAATCAATGTGGAGGACGACATTGAATACTTAATGAAATCCCCCTTTTTCAACCAACACAAGAATAAATTATTTACGGTGGACGAGTATGAACATTTATTTCAGGATGGCATGGATAAAAAAGAACCTATTAAAATCAACACTTCTGAAACCGTAAATGTCTCTCTAGATGCAGATGTCATTGCTGACAATTTATTTGACAATGTATTTGACCAAGACCAAGACCAAGACCAAAAGAATTGTTTGACACTAGACAATGTAAAAGACATGTCTTTGGATTTGATTGACATCACTCATTCGCCTTTAGAGACAACACAACTTACAACTACCTTGAAATCAGGTTCATCTTTTTCATCTAGGTCTTCTTATACATCCAATTCAGAAAATCACAACGAAGATGACCACAATGACGATGAAACCGATAGTAAAGAGGACAATGAGGACAATGAGAATGCCAATAAAGAGAACGATGACGACTATTCGTCTAGTGAAAACAGTTATTCTGACAATAACAGTGGCAGTAGCAATGAAGACGAAGAAGAACTGAAGGCGACCATAAAAGAATTCCCTGTCCACGTCATTTGCATGGAAAAATGCGACAACACATTAGACAATCTTATTTTAAATGACCGATTTAAAGATGACGCCGAATGGTTTGCTGCACTCATGCAAATCATAATGATTTTAATAACATATCAAAAGGTATTTTCTCTCACCCACAACGACCTTCATACAAACAATATTATGTATTGTGAAACAAAATTAAAACACGTGTTTTATTTGTACAAGAGCAAATATTACAAGGTGCCTACCTTTGGCAGAATTTTCAAAATCATTGATTTCGGTAGAAGCATTTATAAATTTCAAAATAAACTCTTTTGTAGTGATAGTTTTGAACATAAAGGTGATGCTTCATCGCAATATAATACAGAGCCTTTTTTCAACGACAAGAAGCCGCGATTGGAACCGAATTATAGTTTTGATTTATGCAGATTGGCATGTTCTATATTTGATTATGTGGTAGATGATGTAAATGATGTGAAGAATTTAAAGAAATGCGACCCTTTAGTGAGATTAATTGTAGAGTGGTGTTTGGATGACAAGGGAGTGAATTTGTTATATAAAAACAATGGAGTGGAGAGATATCCTGATTTTAAATTGTATAAAATGATTGCTCGGTGTGTTCACAACCACACTCCCCAGGCACAATTAGAGAGAGAAGAATTCAAAAAGTTTGTATCAAGTAAAAAGGATATTTCTCTCAATGAATTGATAAATATTGATGCAATGCTTCCTCATATTTAATTCTTCACCATTTAATACTTTTAAAATTCTAAAAGTATTAAATCTTCGCCGGTTTAAAATTGAAATGCTTAAACACATCTCATGATGGATATTAATTAATATGAATCTTGAAAGTCAACCGTCATCAGAATTGATTGTAAACAATGGAACCGGTGCTGGCGGTGCCAATACAAATTTGTATGGCAAAAAATTTGAAGAGAAAACCGATAATAAACCCCAATTGATTGAAACCGGTTATGAAAAGGTAATATTAAATGCAAAAAGCAGCAATGGATATTATTTAACAAAAACGTTTGAAGATAAAAGAATTGTCTATGTATCTCAATCAGGATTAAAAACTTATATAAAACACAAACACAACATAGAAGTATTTAGATGTCCAGATGAAGCATATATTATTGAATACAATACAGGAAGAAAAGTAATTAAAATTTTGGAGAAAAAGGCACAAAATGTAGATGGGTCTGTTGATACAAAGTTATTGGCAGGTCCAGGATTTAAAGAAGAGTATGAAGAAGCACTTGAGTATAAATATGAAGTTGAATACGCGTTTTGTGTAAGTAAATTTTTGCAAAATAAAATTCAATCAACCGAGAAAAAATATATAATATTTAATAACATAATGAAACGACACAACATCTCCATATTATTTGGAGATGATGAAAACTATTTTGAAACGGTTGATGAATGGGTTAATAATTCTTTATAAGCAATTCGGTTGTTTTCGCCTGTGGATTTTTACTATTTATACTTCTTTTTGCAGTTATTGGTTGAATATTATATTTTTCTTCTGAGAAATGTTGTTTTACAAAATCGGTATTTGAATTACTCATGATAAATTTGCTATTGGTTAATTCATTGCATAAATTAAATAACTGCGTATGTTTTTCAATGTTAAATCCGTCTTCGGTGTATCCCACAAAAGACGTGTCTGTTTCTTTATTATAGGGTGGGTCAAGATAGACAAAATCATCAGGTTCAATCGTATTCAAAGATGTGGTAAAATCGCAACATTCAAACACGACATGTTGTATTAGTTCATGTATTTTGCACAAATGTTCCTTGTTAATTATTTCAGGATTGGAATAATGGCCATAAGGCACATTAAATCCGTTTGGACCAACTCTAAAAACGCCTCTAAAACACGTTTTATTCAAAAATATAAACATGGCGGAACCGATTACACTGTTTTTGTCAGACAAACTTAATTTATTATATTCACGACGAATCCAATAATAATAATTTTCCTTTGCCATTTTGGCCTCTGTTATATTTTCAGGTTTCCTGTTTATTTCACCCTTTTGACAAGAATTTAATTCTTGTATTAACACTTGAATTGAATTGAATAATTCTTCGTGGTTTGATTGAATGTTTTTATATACATAAATCAAGGGTTCATTTAAATCAGATGCATATATTTTTCCATGTATTTTTATCATGTCTTTTTTTACACATGATAACAATGCTAATAAAACACTTCCTCCTCCTAAAAATATTTCATGATAATTATTCATTTCGGTTGGAAATTGACTGACAAGTTTGTCCAACAGTTGTGTTTTTCCGCCAACCCATTTTAATATTGGCTTAATAATCTTGTCTTCTTCTTTTTTTTCTTCAATTAGGGTTGTAGATTCGTCAATAACCATTGTCTTTTTAATGTTTTTGGTGTTTTTGGTATTTTTGGCATTTATACTTTTTATATCGCATGGTTTTTTGTTATTAAGATGTCTTGTAAGTAGAGATTTAGCATTAAATTCTTTGCCACATTTTTCGCAAGCGTGTTTGCTCATTTTAGTTATAATATAGTAATTATACTATTTTTATTTCAATTTTTTTAAAATCCAGGATTGTCTGTAAATACGTTAGGGCTTTTTATTTCAAGATTTGTAGGAGATACTTGTTCATATAAAACAAATCCAAGTAAAACACAGCAATATACCAACAATGTATCGCGTATCATTATTTTCAGCGGTTTGTTTTCTTTTTCAATGAATCTCATTTCAATGAATTTCGCAATTAGAAAAATAAATGCAATAATTCCGGCAATTGCAAACATAGTATTCTTATACTTATTCTAAATGCCTTTTTTACGCAAAAGTGATTACGGCAATATTTCAAAGTCATCTTTCAACAAATCAGGCAATTCATCCGAATCTATTGGGATTTGTTGAATGTCTAAATTATCTAAACTAATTTCATTTGTAGAAATGGTGATTCTTTCGTCATCGTCATCACTCTCTTCTTGTTGTTTTCTTTCATTTGCTCGCCTGATACTAATTTCTTCTAATCTATCAAATGTTTTGGGAGCATTTACGGACGATTTTTGATTATTCGTGTCTACATAATGGTCATTGTCATCAAATTTCAACGAGGTTTGTCCCTGTCCCTGTCCCTGTCCCTGTCCCTGTCCCTGTCCCTGTCCCTGTCCCTGTCCCATATAAGAAGAATAATCAGAAGGTTGTTGAGAGAGATTATGGCCAGGTCCAGACAAAGGTGCAGGCGGAGGTTCAATCAATTGCTCTTTAATTTCTTCACTGACTTCTTCTTCAATTGTTTCATCCATGTATGCTCGTAAAAGAGTTTCCACAGGAATGCTTTCGCGAATAGTAATTAGAATGCACTCTTGCACAATAAGTTCAAGTTCTCTCTGATATTTTTGTATCTGCAAAGGAGGAATATTAATTTCAAACAAATACACAGTCTTGTACACTTTTCGTGCAACATTAATATATATTTTATGAATGAACTCGTCTAATTTGGGTATCGTAACATTGATTTTCTTCTGTTTGTTTCCAGCACGCATAGATGTTAATATTTTCAATTGAATAATGTGAACGCATGTAATCAACTCTTCTAAATAACCACAACAACTTTTCTCATGTATTCTTTTTCTCTCTTGTTCAATAATAGCGGCATTCCACTTTGGAACTCGTGAAATAAAATTTTGAAAGGTCATTAAATACTTGTCCATTTCATTGTTTTGTTTACACAATTGCACGGCTTCAGAAAAGATAGACTTGTAACCTTCAATAATTAATGGCGTGAAAATATTAACCAATCTTGCAGCCCATTCATTTTTGGATTCATGGAGAGAAGAAACGTTAAAATCGTCCATTTTATTATTGCAATATTTTATACTTTATAAAATATCGCATCGGCACCTATATAAAAGAGATTGTTTCCAAATTAAAATCCGAATTTAAAAAAAGGAAATTCAAAATAAACAGCAACAATATTTTCTCATTCCGGAATTCCTTCTTTACTTTATTAAAGGCAATCAATAATTCATATCTTTTTTCATTACTAAAATCCATAAAATTCACATTTTCAATTAAATGAATGACATCCAACCCACTATAACTTTTTTCATACAATTTATTGCAGCATTCAATTAATAATTCAATAGATGTTTTCTTGGCGTGTTTGTTCAATTCCGTTTTTAACCATTCCATTCTCTGCATTTTCGCAGGGTTTGTGCCAAATGTCAGTTCTAAATTATATTTATACAAATTAATTAAATTGCCATTATGCATAGGTTCAGGCACATATATTTCGCAAAAACGAGAGATGATTGGTTTTAACAATTTGTATTTGTCTTCCACAATAATAAAAAATCGTGTATTATGGCTGAATAATTCAATACATCTTCTCAGGGCAGATTGTGCGTCCATTGTCAATTTGTCGGCATTTAGTAGCATGACTGTTTTAAATGTATATCCTCCATTGGAATTAATATGCGTTTTGGCAAAAAATTTCAAATCTTCGCGGATAAATTTGATGCCTTTTCCATGTGCACAGTTGACATACATTACAAATGTTTTTATTTTCTCCTTGTCATTGTCATAAATGTTGGAGACAAAATTATTTACAATGGTGCGTTTTCCAGAGCCAGAAGGTCCATGAAACAATATATTTGGAATTTTGTGAATTGAGCAAAAATAGGTTAATTTATCTTTTATTTCACTATGAATCGTCAACATTAACTAATATTAAATAATGTTTTTATATTTAATATTAAACTTACTTCATTTCACGCGTATTATTTCAATCCAGCGACAAATTCTATTTCTAATGTAGGAATTCGTTTCATGGGATTATAGACATGGTAAATCCCTCCCTCGTATGGAAACGTCTTTAAGTTATGATACAATTCAATCTCTCTGGGGTCTTTCAACAAATGATATTCTTTAATATGATAGTGTAAATAGTTTCCAGATTTTCTCGGTTGAGTGCATGATTTATCCACGCCATTGACAAACGACTGAAACTCTTTTAATTCGTCAATTTCTCTTTCATTAAAGGAATGTGCATCAAATGTCATGCATATCAATAATTCTGTTTGACAAACATACCAATAATAGATGTTTGCTGATTCAAACAGAACAACGACTACATTATCCTCTTGTGTCCAAGAACCAAACGGTTTATCGTGATACTCACTATTCACGTCCCATTGAATAATTCCTATAAATTCATATTCATCATTGAAAATGTGTTTTTTCATTACACCGTCATCGCGTATCCAAGCAATAGAGGCATAATATTTAACGTTTTGAAAGATAAATTCGTTGGGGTTTTGGTATGATTCTTGCATTCTTATTGTTGGTATTTTATTTGTCTATAAAAGAGAGAAAAGGCAATTCAATTTTTTTTCTGAACCCGGCTAACAATAATACACCAAATATTATATTGGGAAAATGCATGATAACTCCGGATTTCATATTTTCAGATTGGATTTTCGTATGGTTCATTATGTACTCTGTTTTTCAAAGACAACTCGGAGATGATTATAACCCATATTATGCTTTATGGGCAGGATTGTTTGCATCGGAAATAAAAGAGTTGTCACCAATTCTAATAATTCCTTTGTCCATAAAACTATTTCTTATATTTCTCTCAAGAAAGACAAGATATACTCTCCATCTTTCTCCTTTACAACATCTATTTAACAATTCGTCAAACCAACATAATTCGTGTTTATAAAGATTTATTTATTTCTCTAAAACACGGGAAAAATACACCCGGATTTTATATCTTGACAAAATTATACACTGGTGGTTAATGGATGCGTGTATGGATTGTTCCTAAATGCATTCAATAAATCGCCTTGAATTCTCTCACATCCGATTTTATTTTCATCATATTCTTGATGGCCTTTTATCTTGCCATAATTCTCCTTCATGGGTGGCTGATTAATCACAGAAGAAGGAGTAAAAAGACGATTGTTGTAACGGTCGCTGTCTTGTCTGGCAATAGAAACATTCATCGGTTGATTAAATATTTGGGTTCCACCTTGATTTGCACGGTTGCCAATCGTGGCAGATTTAATATCATTGTTGTGTTGATTGTAAGCCCCATTATAAACCATTTGCCCATTTTGCAGTCCTACATTTCCGTATTGAGCACAACTAGTCGTGTCTCTCTGTGTCAAATCTGTCGGCACATAATTATTCACATAGACGCCTTCTTTTTGATTGTTAATATTAAATGTGGAAGAATAAATATCTGTTTCTTTGATTGTGGTCTTGGTCACATCATTTGGATTCAATACATAATTGCTTGGCACACTTGACCCGGCTTCGCCATAAATTCGCACATTGTTTACACACTCTTCTTTTTTAGACGGTCTTAAAAAATCCATCAATGGTGCAATGACTGCCCCGATGGCACCGCCAAATCCGCTTCTGATTGCGTCGGGTTGTGCTATTGTGGAGCGATGATTTTTATAATTCGTGTGACTTCTCAATAATTTTTCGCCATCATCAATCGGACCACATCCAACCGCGGAGCAATGGTTTGGTTCAATGACGCCCAATTCAGGTCGTCTAGATTTTTCAAATTCAGTGGGGGTATAACTTGCTTGTCCTTCTAGACTGCCGGCGGGTCCAGTGTAATTGGTGGCTGCATTGTTGCGGCGAATAATTCCAGTTTCTTGAATCGGTCTCAATGTTTCGCCTTTTTCGGCACCGGTGGTGGTAAACCATCTATCTTGTGTATTAAAATAAAAAGTATCAGGTTTTTGTTTCTCTACTTTGCCGATGAATCCCAGATTTTTCACTAGAGAGCCGGCGGGTCCTTCTAAATTCGTAAGCATAAATTCCAGTTTTGGATTTGTATCAACCCGCAATTCATCCACCGTTTTCGGCAGCCAAGAGTCGCGTGATTCCATGCCAGAATTAAATCCATTGCTGCCACTGCTGCCGTATCCTTGATTTAATCCTGGACCAACGTTGATGCTTTCAAAAGGCTTGACATTGTTTGAAATCATGCCTGGATTGACTCGTGATTGATAAAAATCGCTGTTATTTGGTGTTCCATATGCCCATTGAATATTGTCTTGTGGTTTAAAAAGCGGAGCCTGTTCTATTTTCTTGATAATCTGTGAACCTGTTCCGGCCATATTATCCAAGATGGATTCGGCCATGTTATTTTTATAACTATAACTCTGTATTTTACCGCCAACAAATGGCACCATATTATTATGCTTAAACTGTTCTCCTTCCAAATAATCCCCAGTCAATGAATATATTTGAGGCGGATTTTTACCCACAGATTTTCCTTCTGTCACACTCTTTTCAAAATAATTCTGATTAAAATATTTGTCGGTTGCGGCATTTGGATTCGGGTATTCTTGAACGGTGTCTACCAACTGACTTTTATTTAAAACAGGATAATTTTGTGCGGGCACGCGTGTGTTTGGCAAATACTGATTTTGTTGTTTTAAATTCTGAAAATTCTCATTTTTAGATGGCGTCTTTTGATTAGATATAACATAAAGACCACCAAGGGCTAAAATTGGTAATGCTAATTCCATAGTATTATATTTTATTATTTATTTATAATTTTTCTCTGAAAAGAATCTTTTTCTAAAATTCGCGTATTTAAATTACTCTGAAAAGGTAAGCAGACATTTTCTTGTGGATTTAAAGGTGGATAATACCAATCTACTTGCTCCAAATCTCTTGCAGTCCATGCAGGCATAATTGTTCTAGATTGTTCAGTCATGGTGTTTGTGCAATTCGGGTAACTAATTCTCTCATTAGGCACATTGTATTTTGTATAATTGTCTACATGCAGACAATCGCGATTCATAGGTTTAGATACTCCTAAAAGTTCGCTTTCTAAATTGATTGTGTTTGTTCTTAAATTCGCACCCCATTTTTGAATAATAATTTGCGGGTCTTCTATATAACACGGATTTGACCCATTCCCCGGAACATTCAGAATCCATCTCCCTGGACCCGTGGATTGTTGCAATTGTTTTTTTGTTCTGCATTCGTCGTAATTAAATCTTGTAAAAGCCATGTATATAATATACTTTCAATAAAAGTCAATGAAATGATATAAAGTTTTTGAATTTTAATATTTATGTCGCCGCCGTCATTATGTTTAAATATGATTGTGAAAAACGAGAGTAAAATCATTTGTAGGTTGCTCGCATCTGTATTACCAATCATTGATACTTTTTGCATATGCGACACAGGTTCAACTGACAACACGTGTGAAATCATTGTAGATTTTTTTAAAAGTCATGATGTTGCTGGGAAGATTATAAAAGAACCCTTTAAGAATTTTGAACACAATCGCAATGTCTCTCTTGCGGCTTGTATCGGAATGTCGGATTATGTATTGTTTATGGATGCAGACATGACTCTAGACATTCGCGATTTCAATAAAAGCATGCTGACAGCATCAGATTCATTCAATATTTTGCAAGGTTCTGACCAGTTTTACTATCAAAACATGAGAATTGTGAAAAACAATGGATTGTATAAATATGTCGGCGTTACTCACGAATACATTGATACTCCGAGTAATAACAGGAAAATAAACATTGACAAGAGGCAATTATTTATCAATGATTATGGAGACGGTGGTTCTAAATCCGACAAATATGAGAGAGACGTTATGTTATTAACCAACGGCCTCATTGACGAACCAACAAATGTGAGATATTATTTTTATTTGGCAAATAGTTATTATGATTTGGGGAAAAACGAAGAGGCGATTCAGATATATAAAAAACGCATTGGTTTAGGTGGATGGAATCAAGAAGTGTGGTATAGTTATTATAGAATCGGTCATTGCTGTAAAAAAATGGGAAAAATACCCGAGGCGATTTGTTGTTGGATGGAAGGATATAATTATTTGCCTGAAAGATTGGAAGGATTGCATGAAATAATATATCATTACAGAGTTGCAGGAATGCCGAAATTGGCAATGGCATTTTATACTATTTGCAAGTCTGTGTTGGAGAGAAAATCAAACGTGGACCATTATTTGTTTTTGCAAGCGTCCGTGTATTTATATAAAATCTATTATGAATACACGGTGTGTGCATCTTATGTAGGAATCAAAAACATTAATGATGAGTTGATGATTGTCTTGAACGAGTGTAAAATCCCTGCTATTTCAAACAATTTATTGTCAAATATGAAATTTTACAAGCAAGTATTAAAGTCTTTAAAGGTATTTGATTTTACAGAGACGAGTCATCTATTTTTATGCGGTGATGACAAGCATTTAATGAGAATGACCTCATCATCGTCCTCTATTATTAAAGTAAATAATACTTACATTATGAATGTGCGTATGGTGAATTATACAATTGACAATGATGGTAAATATCACGATTGTGAAAAGCATATTACGACAACAAATAAATATTTGGTATTGGACTCTGATTTTACTATACTAAATCAACATCAATTTAAGCAAGATTATCTAGATAGAAGATACATTGGAATCGAGGATTTGCGTATTTTTAACAAATGTCCAGGTGATGAGGGCGACCCAGGCATTCAGTACATTGGCACTGGATATCATACAAACAATAATATTGGTATTGTATATGGAAACTATTATTTAGACGAAGAGAAAATCTCAGATGTCACTGAGATTCATCCGGATTTTACAAGAAATAATTGTGAAAAAAATTGGGTCTTTGCAGAATATAAGAATGAGACACATATTATTTATAAATGGCATCCTTTTCAGATGTGCAAATTGGACAAGAAATCCGGATTAATAATACTGGTAAAGGAGATTGAAATGCCGTATTATTTCTCTCGTGCGCGTGGTTCTACTTGTGGATATAAATATGAAGAAGAGACATGGTTTGTTCTTCATATTGTGTCGTATGAACAACCGCGACATTATTATCATTGTCTAGCTGTGTTTGATGAGAATATGATGTTGAAGAAATATTCTGCACCATTTAAATTTAAAGGCGAACCGATTGAATATTGCATTGGGTTGATTGTTGAAGAGGACCGAGTTATAATGACTTATAGTTGTTGGGATAGAACAACAGAACTTGCAATCTATGAAAAGTCCTATATTGATGAATTGTTGAAAATGTCGTGGGTTTAAGGAATTGGCAATGGGCGTTGATGTTTTTCAATGGTCAATGGTTCTGGAATAAAAACAGTGGATTTCTCATATAGATTGACTGAATTCAATTGTTTTAATTGCGGCACTAACATCGGCGGCGTCGGATTGACTAAATTCGTAGAATTAATTCCAAATAAAAAGGTTTCAATCTCGGCAGCGTTGTTGGACATGGTGGTCCACGGCATTTGCCCAGGATTTAGTCCATTCCCTGCTAAACAAGTATTATATGCTTCTCCATATTGAGAATTTGCATATAATGTATATTGTGCATTTTGCGAATATTGTTTTTGTTCTAAAGCATAATTTCCATAAGTATTTTTATTACGGGTAGACGCCATTTAATACTATATTATATTATATTTTCCAACAATTGCATCGTTGTTTCGGAAATTGTGCCAGTTTCCAAGAATTCGCAAACACATGCATGACTTCTGTCCATGTATCCAAAAGAATAAAGAAACACTAATCCGAGTTCCGCATTTTCCGAGATAATCTTGCCTGCCAAGCATTGCATACATTTCAACATTCGTTGATTCTCTTTTAATGTGTGAAATAAAATGGTTAATGAATTATCAATGATTTCTTCATTGAATTCTTGAATGCCAAAAATATTTAGCAAGTCGCGTCTATATGGTTCATCGTCTTCGTCGTCAAGGCTATAAGTGCATACATATTTTGTATTATAATTTTCCATAATATGTATTTATTGTATTTCAGTGTATTTATATTGTATTTGTTCTTTTGTTCTTTTGCAGATATTTATTTCACAAAAGAGTCATCTCGCGTCAATTCTCTAGAGGGAACTCCTCCGCGAATCCATCCTTGTGAAGCAACGCTTTCAACTGAATAGGCAGGATTGGTCATTCTCTCTTTAACACTAGAGAGAAGAGGAGTAGAATGGTATGCAATATAACTTTTTTCGCTCAAATTATTGACGCTTTTCTTATTAATCATTTGTTCCCCTTGTTGAACTTGTGATTCAATGACTGGATTCACATAACCGCGTCCTAAATAAGGCACAGTGGCAAACGGGCGATGAAACAAATCAATCCGGCATTTTGGGTGTGTTTGAATGGTGCCTATTTGCAAATTAGAGCTGTCATTGATGTTGCAGCCTCCTGCGCCGACTTGATGTCCGCCATTGTACATGACTCCAGGCTGGGAAGTCGCCAGTTCACGTGGTTTTTTCATGGAACAATCTGATGCGAAATAATTTTGAAGCATATAATTGCTATAGCCGACATTTTGTAAATCGTCCTGAGATTGACAACATGAATCCATTCCTATTCTTGACATATTATCAAAAGTATATCCATAAACATTTGCCATTTATATATATTATACATTATTTTCTACTAAATATTTCAAGCCTGCCAGTTTAATAAAGAGTATATCTATAACTATCCTTAACTCTAGTAATTGCACCTTCAGGGGTGCTTTCTTTGGCAGAGTATTTCAAATCTCCATATAAATAATTTGCAAATGCGGATTGATCATTGGATACCCGTGTGTTTGCAGTGCTAAAAAATGAGCGATTTGATTGGTCCAAATAGAATTTGTCTGTTAAACTACTAAACATTTGTTTATTTGTGTTGTCAATGCCAGGATTCATCATTTGTACAGAACGTTTGACATTTGTGGTAATGTCGTCTTCTATGATTGGATTAAAAGAAGGTGGTGCTGCATTGCGGTTAGGGTCATCTAGTATTTCAGTGAGCAATACATTTGAAAATGGATTCTTTTTATTGCCTTCTTTAAATTCATTTTTGGAAAAAGATTGCAATGTTTCAGGATTTACAATTGTATCATTCTCCCCGCAAGAATTTCCTATACAAGTGGATTTATATACTTGTGGTTGAGAGAACCCTTCTTTTTTTACTTTTTGTTGATGCACTAAAAAAAGAACAAACAATGTTGCTATACTTATAAAAATCAATTTCAATGACAGGGTTGTTAAATAGCCAACAATAGTCAACAATATAATCAATCGTGAAATAGAATTCATTTGTCTGTTATAGCACATTTTTGAAGTTGGAAACAATTCAAATGCATATGTTTTATTAAATAATATTGATGGATCATTTACCCAAAATGGAACTGTCATATATATAATATTTGACAATTTATTTTTTATTTTTTTTCCCTCGTGGTTTCTCTCCTTGGTTGAATATTTTTTCCAATTGTTCGTCTGTTAAAGCATCTCTTTTTTCTTGTTCTGTGGGTTGCTGCTGGGTTGTCACTTGTTGTTGCGGTCGTCGTTCATGCGTTTTCCCCCCTTTTTTTGCATGCGTTGCTATTCGTTGGCCGCCGGGTCCAGGTTTAGGCATGCCCATTTTGCCCAACATGGAATGCAGATTGTCCATTCCAGGCATGTTTTTCATTTTGCTCATTAAATCGCCGACTTCACTCATGAGTTCGCTTTCATTAATATCTCCTTCTTTTAATTTCACATCTAATCTATCACTGACATTTTTCACCAAGCCCATCAATTTCCCCGGATTCTTAAAAAGTTTTTGAAAAACGTCATTCATATCAGAAGCGTTCTCAATGTCTAAATTGAGTTCTCCAGCCGTATCTTCTGCAATTTCTTTCGCCAATGTTCCTAATTTTCCTCCGAGTAATCCAGAAATATTCTCATCCATTTCTTGCATTGACGCCGAATCAAGTGTCCCGACACGACCATCGCCAACAGCACCAGCACCTTGAAAATATTCTTGTATTTGTCCCAGAGTTTCTTCCAACTTCTCCTTTAACTCATCTTCATTTACATTCATATTATTAAAATCCGGCTTTACCATTCCAGTAATCGTAAAGAGAATCAATTGCAAATATTTCCACATGGTTTCTCTCGTTTGGTCTGTTATTTCGCATTGCCACAATGATTTAAAATAAATATGCGGCAAGAATTCCGTGTCTATTTCGCTATCTTCTTTAAACATGTCTTCATTTTTATACAAGAAATCAAAGAATCTAGGTGGATATTTTCTCGTGCAAAATTGAAAGACATATTCATCGCTTTTTTGGTTGGATTGTTCAATTGCAAGACTTTTCTCTTCTGCATCTTGGATATAAAGAAAACTAGAAGGCGGTTTCCTCCATTTTTCAATCAAAGGAATGTATTCAGGAAAGGTCGTGTATAGGTCTTGAATAAAATCCTTTAGTATTTTAGAAAATTCTGGAGGCACAGGTAGAGGCACGGCGGCTACGGACATTTAATATAAAGAATGTTCTTTATTTATATTAAAATAACGAGAATGCTTATATTTCACACAATGCCGACAATTTCGTCAAATTTTGAATGTATTTGACGGTTTTTACTTTGTTTGGTTCACTGAGATTTTTAAGGGGTTGTCTAAACCGATTAATAGACTCTATAATTTTGTCTGAATGACTAGTGTTTACCAAATCTTCAGAATAATCTTTATTTATGAAAAAATCAATGTTGCCTGCTTCAATTTCAGAAGCGTATTTTCCTACAACATAAGAATTCCATATTTTTACAATCATCTTTGGATTGGCTTTGCGAACCATTAACAATGAATTTTTTGAAACAAGCAAATCATGATCGTCTGGAAACAGTTGCTGTATTTCGCTCACGAATTCAAAAAAATGGTCATTAAATGCGGCTAAAATTGACATTATTTATTAAATACTAATTCTTTTAATATATATTTAGTAAAATATATTATATTTATTATTTATAATGAATTGGATTGTTGCTCTTTATCTTGCAATTTTGTTTTATGCATTAAGCCCGAATGTGTTGGTTCGTCTACCTCCAAATGGAAATAAAATGACAGTTGCCGCGACACATGCTGCGATTTTTGGTATAATTGTCTATTTGACAACCAAGATGGTATGGAGACTTTCTATGAGTATGGGAATATATGAAGGCCTGGCCAACAAAGGAGGAAAACCAAAAACGCCGCCTCCAAAAAAGAAGTAAACGTGTCTAGTTTTTCGCATTACGAAATTCTTGTTCTCTCTGTTGCTGTAATTTTTCAATAGTCACCTCCGACGAAATTTTATTGGCGTTTTTATATTCTTGTTCATCTTGTGGTGTAGAAATATTATCACGGTAATATAAATCCACATAATTATGCATTTGACGAACGCCGCCAGACCCTTTAGCGGACAAATCATCCGTGTTCATGTCTAGAAAACTATATTGGTCAGAAGCAATGCCGCCAAACATACTATTTCCGCCCAATGAAAAGGCGGTGGGTTCTAAATTATTCATGGTTGCAGCCTTTACTTGTGTTTCTTGAACTGGTTTAAAATGCTGCAATATAGATTCTCCATACAACACCTTGTAACCTTGATTTAACAACAATAGAGCAGGAACACGATTGATGTTTTCAGGCATGATGATTTTTTGCCCATTTTCTAGAATGATGTAAATCTTATTATTTGCATCTTTCGTTCTTTTATCAATGCAAATAAAATGAATGTCCTTTGTAGGCGTCTTCTTTGATATGCTTTGCAAGAGAGATTTCGAATGTTCACAATAATTACTATAATATAAAATGCAACTCATCTTATTTTATCTAAAGTTAATTGATATGAATTTTTAACTCATTATTAAAAAAATTGATTCTGAATAATATTAAATATATTCTTTAACTATAATTAAAACAATGAATCCATCCATTGAAAACGTTGAACAAAGTCAAAATGTCATGAAATTTAGATTGAGCGGTGTAAATGTCAGTTTGGCGAATGCACTGCGAAGAACGATTATTTCAGACATTCCGACAGTCGTATTTAAAACATCGCCTTATGAAGAAAATAAAGCCAATATTATTTCAAATACTTCTCGCTTAAACAACGAGGTTATTAAACAGAGGTTAAGTTGCATTCCTATTCATATTGACGATTTAGAGGTTCCCATTCAAAATTTAATCATGGAAGTGAATGAAACGAATGATACAGACAGCATCATGTATGTTACTACAGAGCATTTTAAAATCAAGGACAAGAGCACTCAACAATATTTAACCGAGAAAGACGCGAGAGCGATATTTCCGCCGAATCCTTATACCAATTATTACATTGATTTTGTTAGACTCAGACCAAAAATATCCGAGGAATTGCCTGGAGAAAAACTCAACATGACATGCGAGTTCTCTATTGGCACCTCTAAAGAAGATGGTATGTTTAATGTGGTCTCCACATGTGCGTATGGGTTTACTCAAGACCTAGGATTGATTGAAACCGAATTGGAGAAAAAACTGCAAAAATGCAGAGACGCTGGAATGAAAAAAGAGGAAATAGATTTTGAAAAGAAGAATTGGATGATGTTGGATGCGTTTAGATTAACTGTGCCAAATAGTTTTGAATTTATTATAGAAACCATTGGCGTGTTTACATGCAAACAATTAATTGTCACTGCGTGTCATGTCTTAATAGATAGATTAAACGAATTAAATGATATTATTGAAGCCAACGAGTTGAGTATTGAACTTTCACAAAATACCATGTCGAATTGTTATGACATTAGATTAGAAAATGAAGATTATACCATTGGTAAAATGTTGGAATACATGTTGCATACATTGTTTTACGAGAATGCTGAACACAACGTTAAGAAAAAAGAGGTGATGAAAAATGTCGCTGACCTCAATGAACGTGTGCAGAAACACAATGAAAATCCTGACAACAGTGGAAAACTATTTCAACCGATGACGCCTTCTACTCCACCCCTGTCGGAGAATTTTCTTGGAGGGGTAAACGTATTAACGTATTGCGGCTTTAAAAAATTCCATCCTCATGATTCTCATAGCATTATTCGCCTTGCATACAAGGACCCGTCAAATCCGAGTATTATAAAAGGACATGTGCAAATATGTATTACGGAATCTATTAAAGTATACAATTCAATTATGTCGTCATTTACGTCACGCAAATAAGATACGCAAATAAGATACGCAAATAAGATACGCAAATAAGATACGCAAATAAGATACGCAAATAAGTATTTTAATTACACAAGGCATAATAAATAATTTGAATAATAATATAACTATTCAAATTATTACACGAAATAACCAAGACCATAAAGCAAGACCATAAACCATTCATTAAACGCTCGTCTCAACACTCGTCTCAACGCTCGTCTCAGCACGCGACATTTCATAATTGAGAGAATGCATCAACAATGCAGGTGCCAATGTGTTTACATATTCTTTGACTACCTGAAAGGTTATATGCATATTTTTACTCTTTAATTCGCCAGTATATATTTGATGCAAATTGTACATGTGTCGCTTGTATCTGCCAGAATAAAGCGACAATTTCTTTTCTTTTTTCATGAAACACGAAATATAATGTGAAAACAATTCTTTTGTAAACAAATGGAGTTTATTTCTGCAATCCGTAATATAATGCTTTGTTTCTGGATACCATGTAAGAAATTCAGCCACTTTATTTTCTTGTCTTAAACACAAATACTGATATTCCAGTTTTGCCTGATTCCCTCGTAGTTGACGCACCTTTTCATATGCAATGTTGCGAAGTTTGGTTCTATTTCCTGTAGAAACATTGTAAAACACAATACCCATGCTGCCATATGGAGAAGTATTTCCATGAGGACATGCAAACATGTCAATCAATTTGGTCATTTCATATTCTTTCAAATCAAATATTCTTGGAAAGCAAACCCTCGTATTTTCAAAGCAAACCCAGTAGTGCATTTCAAACGGGTCATGAAGTTCAACAATGTTGTTTTTAATGGTATATGCCGCAATAATATATAATTGCGGTTTTGTATATGGAATAACAATTCTATTTTCTGGATGCTGCAAGACAAAACTATAACATTTTGTCTTGTCTAGGACTTCAATATTCAGATTGGCTGCATCGCATGCTTCATCAAACATCACTTTAAATGTTTTTGCATTCGGATAATTGTAAAACCGGTTTTTACAACCGAGTACAGATTTAGTAGAACATTCCCATTTTCCATCATGCCAAAAGACATTTATCATGGTTCCTTCTATAAATTCCATTCCAATGACAGAATCATTCATTTCTGTTTCCATAAAATACTCATAAGTCATGGATTTAGGTGGAGAATAACAGACAACCTCTTTATTGTCATTTAAAATGACCGACCTAAACAATCCACGAACATTATTTTTCTCCAAGTGTGACTTTATGTAATTCATAAAGGTATAATTATTTTGCCTTGTGATTTTTATCTTGGAATCAACATCAAAATCAAAAAATTGTGGTATCATAGCCAAATTTAACGTCATTTGCTTGGTTATTATATGTATATTGCTTTATATTATTTGTTTAGTAAAGTTTGGAAATTAGGGTGATTTATATTTTCTAGCATAAATATAGATGCAATTGAGTGATGATGAATTGGATAAAAAACTGAAACAATTAAAAAGAAAAGACAATGAATTACGTGATACGGCAAAGAAGATAGACATACAATCAGAAAAAGAGAAATATAGAAAAATTAAAGCAGAGGTGAAAGAAAATCAGGCAGAGATGGCCTTGTTAAAAGAAGAAAAGGAGAAAAGACAGCGAGAGAAGGGGAAAACAGTGGCAGAACAAACAGTGGCAGAACAAACAGTGGCAGAACAAACCAAAGAAATAGAGGATGCCAAAACAAAAGAAAGGGTCCGAGCCAAAGAAGAGGAGGATATCAAGGCTAGAGCCAGGGCGATGCAACAGGAAGAACAGGCCAAAGAAGAGACCAAAGCCAAGGAAGAAGAGGAAGAGGCACGAGCCAGAGCCAGAGCCAGAGCCCGGGAAGAAGAACTCATGGAAGCACGAAAACGAGAGGCCGAACCCGTTGTTGACGCAGAAGAAGCCGACGACAAAGAAGAAGAAGAAGAAGCCGTCGCCGCTGAAGAAATAGATTATGACAAACAGATTGGAGATTTGGAAATAGAGCGTGAGAACTTATACAAACAAGCAAAAAAGACAGACAGAAAAACAGAGATTGACAAATATAGACAAATTAAACAAGCATTGAAAGAAAATAAAAGACAGATTGAATTGTTGGAAGAAGCACGAGACAAGGAAAAAAAGGTCTCTGATAAAAATGCAAATAAACACGTATTGATGCAATTGCAATTGGGAGATGTGATTCAGATACATGACCCAACAAACAAGAAGGTAAACGGCTATAAATTTTTCATCAATTACATTGATGACACTCTAATGAAATTAATCAATCTTTCTTCCATGACTTTAATTAGACTGAAAATAAATAAAGACAAAACAATTGAAAACGACACGATTGATTTGATTTCTCTCTTATATCGTAATAAAACACCTAGTTATGCCAGACAAAACAATTTATTGCCTGGGACGTGGATAAACATTTATTTTGAAGGCGATTTACCAAAAATAGAAACCGGCGAAATTACAAACTTGGAGCAGGACATGATTGAAATAAAACTATTTCCATCCAACAATGTTATTTATTTGAATTTTGAATACAAGGGCATGCCCGAAAACATTAAAATTACAATTAGACAAAACATGGTCCATAAAATCCCAAGAAAAGAACCCGGCAAAGAACCAGGACAACAAGAACCAGGACAACCAGAGCAACAAGAAGGACAAGAAGAACAAAAACAAGAACAACAAGACACAGGACTCAATAAAGAAGACAATGATGAAAGAGAGATAGAGGTTGAAGCACAACCCATAAACATTGCCACAACCCTTCATAAAATGATTTTAAAGGCAAATCAAGTGGAATTCGGAAAAGAAGAATTCGGTTCAATCACACAATTTATAGATGTTGACATAAGCAACCAACGATATAGTTTAGATGCACAATTGAATGATTTAATGGACGATTTGTTTGCAACTGTTCCATCGGTTCAACGCAAAAACTATGCGGTTTTAAATAATATACATACTACTGTAGAACGGTTCAAACAATTGCGTGAACAATTTTCAATGTTTGATGAATACGGCAATATTTTATATGAAACCGTCAAAAAGGCCAACTGGAAACCATTGTCTCTCTATTTTGAAAAGTTTGACGTGAATCTTTATTGGATTCTGCCCGTGGTTAAAAGTGTAAAAAAGATATTTATAACAGAAGAATCCGACAATATAGACATTGATGTAATTAGTGAAGAACCATATTTAAGTATCAATGAAAGTGTAAATAAATACAAATCGGCGACTTCCTCTGAAGAAGAAAACAAATATTCAATCATGTTTAAAGAATTATCCCCCATTTTAAGACCATTTGAATACACTCATCATGAAAATCAACAAGATGTCATTGCGAAGAAAAAGGTGCATACAAATATATTGGCCATGGTAAACAACAATGATAATTATATTTCATATGTTTCACGAGGAAAAGGCAGCATATCACCTAATGGAGAACAAAATGTCATTGGAGAATCCATGTATTTTAGACAACAATACAATGGCGTAATTACCCAATTACACAAAGAAAATGGTTCAGGAAATAAATTAATCGTTACAAAAAAACCATTAATAGAAGCAGATGAATTAGAAATAAAATCAATCATGACTTTTCCAGAACCAGTAATCCGTTTCTCTCGCATAAATTTGCCAGGAACCAATGTATTAATCAAATCAAATCTGAATTCATCGTTTTTCAAATATTGGGACTTTTTCACAAAAAGAATTTCAATAAAAGAAAAGATGGCACATGCCAAACAAGAAATGGATAATATCAAATCGCAGCCATTAAATACGACACTAGGTATAGATGAAAATGAAACAATATCTATAAAATTGCTAATAACAAATCAACAATATGCACAAGCACAAGTGGATTCAAAGTCGCAACAATTGGCAACTGCAAAAATCAATCTTGCAGAAGCCGAATCTGATTTGAAAAAGGCGGACCCATACACGACCCAATTTGAAAAAAAAATAAATCATGAGATATCTCTATCGGTAAATACATTTTTAAAAAAGATAGAAGACCTCAAACAACAATTGACGTCGGCGCAAACAAAGTTGAATAAAGACCTCGCAAACAAAATCAGTAAAGAACTCACTGTTATGCAAACAAAATTGTCTGATGCGGAAAAGGACCTGGCAGACGCCAAATATCTAGAAGAGGCACAGAAAAAGGCGGAAGAAAACAATATTCCATACAGCGAAGAAATTAAAAAAAAAATACAACGTGCGAGAGAGTCTACTAAAAACAAATTAAAGAAAAATGTGGATAGGTTGAAACAAAAACTATCGGCAGCACAAGTCGAAAAAAGTCAAGCAGACGAAGAACTTGCAGCAGCACAAGCCAGAGACCAACAAGAAGAACCGAATGCGAAAAAACAGAGAGAAAAAGAGACAGAAAAACAGATGGAGACACAGGACGATGAATATGAATTCGCCAAAAAAATCACAAATTACAAAATAGTGTCAAATGCAGAATTAACTCCAGATGAAAATTATGCAAAATACATTGATGCAATTATTCCAAACATCAAGATTATTTTCAACATTATGAAAAAATACATTAATGCGAAATTATCCATTGTAGACGTCGTTTCATATTTAGAACCATTTTTAATTTATACGGATGATTTAACATATGCACAATACAAAGAAATCACAAACTACATTGATGAACAAATCACTGATTACAATAAATCATTCACATCCAATATGCAATTTTTTAATCAATATATTAAAAAACATCAGGAATTGGGACTCACGATAGAACAAGTCATTAGTAAAATCTTACCCAAATCAAAAACACGGACAGAATACCTGCAAACATACAATCCACTCACCGCAAGGGTTACAAGCAATGAGTTGTTGATGCAATTGACCACAACGGATTTCGGCAATCTATTTAATGTAATGAACACAAAAGAAAACATGGATTTAATGTTTCCAAATGATGTGACGCATGTAATTGAAAATATAGAGAAACAGTTTGAAGAAGAAGAACAAAAAAACAAGACGCCCAACAAATGCGCCTCATATATTTTCGCAAAAAAATATTATTCTCTTGAAGAATTGGAAAACGACAATGGCAAAAACATTTATTTTGATAGACAGTTTGATGATACTTATTATGGCATATTAGACAAGTATGAAAAAGAGAGAAGTAAAATGTCACCAGAAGAATTTTTCATATTTTTGCAAGGAAAATTAAAAAGTACAAATAAATTGAATGACGTTGATTCGCACTATTTAACAGAGACAGTTATAAATGGAATGAGGAGTGTGTTGGACGGTTATTATGCCATTTTAATCATCGGAGTAGAATACACTTATTATATTAGAAAAAACAATCAATGGACCATTACACAAAACATAGACCCCACATTAATTACCACGAGTGACAACATCCGTTGCAATCTTCAATTAAATTGCATCTCCAATATAAACACTTGCAACAATACGGAAAATGCGGCATTGACTATTAAAAAGAATTTTATCAAACAGGCATTGGGAGAATTTGATGAAAAAATCGCCATTTCAAAAGACGCCTTTTCAAAAATGGTGGACAAAAAACTGGAATATTATAATAGAATCCTTCCCAAAATAATTGAAATAGAAAAGGCCAGATTTATGCAATACAACAATATGAAATATACTCTTGGAATGAACAATGCAGATGAATCGGAAATCATCGTCTCTCCTCATGCCCCGCTGTTGAGACATATTTTAGGCATGAATGACACTGAAATGCAACAAATCTATATAATAAAATTTGTAAAAATGTTTACAGAACCTAATTTTACAGACCCTCATTGGTTGTATTGCAAAACAACACATGTGAAATTGATTCCTCAATTTTTGCACACCATGGCATTTTATTACAACACACCGTATTATCAAGACCATGTAGATGAGTTGAAACTTAAAATAGGCAAATTCAGTGATGATGGTGATGCTTGGGTAGACAAACACAGTGGATATGTCATTGAAAAGATTAATTTTAATGTGGACGAATCTTATGAAGAAGGACAGCAACGCATCAAGCGACGCGACGAGATGGCGGCGGCGGACGAGCAAAAATCCGGAGAGATTAAACCGAAATTAAACAAACAATCACAACTCATTTCAAACATTGTTACCACTCTCTCTCGTGAAATGGGAATTAATATTGAATCTGAAAGAGACTTTATTATTACAACTGTAAATGTGGTGATTCAAGAACATTTGAAAAAAGAAAGCGAGTATGCCAAAATGATAAAAGAAAAGGCAAACAAGGGGGTTATTATTGCGTCTTATCCGCAATATTACAATGACAGTATTTTATTTGCAACATTTGGCACATTTTTAGTTGCGGTTCAATGCAGCATTCCATCTATTCAAACCCGAAAAACATTTCCCGGGTGTGTGAAATCGTTTGATGGATATCCATTTAATGGAGAGAGCGATTTCAGTGCATTAACCTATATTTCATGTGTTGGATACAATTTGCGGTCAAATGTAGAACCATGGTCAGTATTGCACAAGAAAAAATATGAATATGTTTATGACAAGACGAAATTTATATTGGACACTGTGTTGTTAAAACTTTCAGAAATCAAACGAAAAATAAATGAAAAGGTGGAATATTTGTTGAAAAAGCCCGAAGTATTCATTTCCGAAGAATATAGTTTGTCTAAATGGAAAGAGTTTTTGCCGCCGTTGGTTGAACTTCACATCAAAAGCAAAGACACTCAATACATTTCTGACAAATTTGAAAGAGATTTGCTGGATAATATTAAAGCCGGGTCTTATCAAACCAGAGAGAAATTATTGGTTCTTGAAAGCAAGGTGATTTTTTATTCTCTCGCAATACAAGAAAAAATACAGGACATTATTAAAAAACAGCCACTCTTATTGCAGAACTTTTTGGAAAATGCGTGTTGCATGGATAATAAAACGTTGCCAATGATTGAATATTTTAAAGAAAAAGATGCGAGCATTGAAATGTACAACAACAATGCAATTAAATTGACGAAAATATTGGACGATATTTATGCATTATCAAAGGCGATTTTACTTTCAAGTAGAATAAATAGTAAACTTGTGCAACCGTCTGTTTTGAAAATATTTAATGAGGACACTATTTATCTCGCATTTATTCATTTTTGCAAATTTAAAACACAGTTGCCAATGAATCCAGCATTTATGCCGATATGCAAATCAAAGCCGGAAATGAATGAAAAAGACAAGGACAACAATCCGGAAATTATACGCAAATTAAAATTGGCTGGAACAGAATATTTATTGGAGGATTTCTTGCGATTGTTGCAATTAGTAAATCGGGAAAACATGGTTGTCATGGATTTGTCTTTGCCAGTGATTGAACCGTTGGTATTATTGCGTGAAAAGATGCGTTTTATAAATGAAACGGAAAATGATGGCGGCATTGCATTATTAATTGAATTGTTAGAGACAGAAAATTCCGAGACTGCATTGGATGACGCCATTAATGCATTGGGCGATTTTTTGAGTGGGCGGGTCTCTTATATGAAGACTCTTATTATAGAGTATATTAAAGAAAATTCTTCTGGTCTCTCCAAAAAGAAATACTCTAGCATGAATAAATTTATTGATTCAATCATGGACAATAAAGCCCGCGATGACATGGATGTGGATTGGAAGAATTCACAGATTGCGTTTTTCAAATCATATGCACAAGAGATTAGCCGAGGATTTCCGAATATTATTTTGAAAAGTATAAATTACAATGCCATAACAATTCCTGTTTATTGGAAATTATCTCAAAATCATACTAGAGACATTCAAGAATTTGTGCAAAAATATTATTCACAACTTGGCGAATTTTACGAGGATGCAACATTATCCAAGGTATTGATTGAAATCAAAGAATCATGTGACAATTTATTACTGGCAATCAATGAAATACGTTATTTTACTTCTAGCAAAGAACGATTGACAGACAGACTCGTTGAATTGTTGATACAATATTTCTTTTTGAAAATAATTATGAAATACATTGATTTGTCCAAGGATTCCAACAATGTGTTTCATAAAAAAGAAGGGGCTGATGAGGCCAGCGATGAGGAGGAAGAGAGAGAAAAAGAATACGAGGTTCAAACACGATATGATGAAATAACGATTGATGTGAATCAAAAAATATTAAAGGAAAAAGTGGCCAAGTTATTGATTGTTTATATTAATATTATGATGACGGATAAGAATGACAATGAATTTTCTTATGAAGACGTTACTAATATGGTTTTTAAAATAAAACAAAGAGAGAAAAATGACCTTACTGACAAACTGAAACTGAAAACGGATGATGAACGAGCCGTAGATACTTTGTTTAAAAAATACAAACTGGGTGATTGGAATAAAGGAATGCAAAAAGCATTGACTGAATATGTGGCTGAAGATTATGACAACACCTTGGAAGAAACCGAGAAATATCAACGATATGAAAAAGAATTGATACATCGCGAAAAACATGGCAACAATTATAATGTAAATGATGATGTCGATGAATACATTGAAGACCAACAAATGGAGGAGGATATTGACAATGAAAACCGCGACATGGCTCACATGAATGAAGATTACATGGACGGGGATTATTATGGGGATGAAGTAGGTGAAACCATGGATGAGTATGATTGAGTTTGATGTGGATGTTCTGGATGTTGAGGTTGTTCTGGTTGTTGTAGAATATATATTTTATGATAATGTATACAATTATCATAAAAAAAAATAGACTAGTAACTTATGAAAGAAAATATTACAATGATTGCTATTATTCTTTTTGTTGTCATTTTTTCAATAATACAATTTATGAAACCTGCTTTTTTATTTAAATCAGATGGAAGCTTACGCGTGTTTGGAATAGGATACAAAAATAAAACAATATTACCTATTTGGTTGTTTTCCATCATTTTAGGAATCTTGTCGTATTTAGCGGTAATGTGTTACATGACTTATCCAAGAATCATATTTTAATTAGGCCAGTATTATAAATTACATATTACATTATTCCATTTATCATAACATGCATCACGAGTTAAATACATTTTACTAAATTGATATGCATTTTCAGCAATTATTACTGCTTTATCATAATTATCAAAACACCATTTCGTTTGTTCAATCAAATCAGACAAGTCTCTTTTTACAGGAATATAATGGACCCATTCTTTTAAAAATTCAAAGAAAAATTCTTTATGTGGTCTATCTACAAGTAATACAGGTCTATGCGACCAAAATAAATGTTTAAGTCGTCCAGAATATCCATTTCCTTCAATATCAATTAAAATAGAATATTTTCTTGCCAATTCAGGGGTTGATATATATATGTGCTACTGTTAAGAAAGGTCTCTCCAGACGGTGACCATGTCATATCAAAAAAATCAAATAAATTATTATTATTGTTACCTATTTCTAATAATTTTCTTCTCATAACATTTGTTCTTATATTTCCAATCCAACCAACCTTATTTATTTCGTAAGTATTTAACCCTGAATTACTTATGTTTTCGGACAGTTTTTCATAATCAGTATAACCTGTTTCTGGCCAAGCATGGAAATTAAAATCAGGAACTACATTATTATAATTATCTTTTTTGCTGTAAGTATAATCATTGTTATTTTCTTCGAAATCTTGAGTATGTATTTTAATTTCATTAAAATCATGCCACTTATATTTTTCATCTGCTTTGTAAATACACCACATTGTTGAATAATTGCGTGTCTCGTATCCACCGAAATCTTTGAAAAGTAGGCTTCCATTTTTTTTTGAAACACTAAATGACATATAATAATGTAATGCGAATTTATTCGAAATTTTAACTAATTGTGTATGTTGTGTTTTGTGCAGCGTCTTTTTGTGCTTGAGCCGCATCTTCATCTTCTAAAAATTTCTGATAATTTTTTTCCATGGTTGCCGTATCACTAAAACAACCCCTGCTTAAAATATAATATTGAATAATAGAAATCACCAAAATTCCAGTGTATAAATACCACATGAATTCTCCGACATTTTCTCTCAACACTACTAACTTCAATAATTCTGTTTTGTAAAACTCTGATACAGACAATGGTTCGGCTTTATTCTTTGGAGTCGTTATAAGTATTGGATTATATAAGTCGGTGTCAGAGCCATTGTTTGTGTCTTGTCCTTGTCCATTCGCATCAACAGGCACAACAGGAGGCACAGAAGAAGAAGCAGGCACACCAGGGACAGAAGAAGAAGCAGGCACACCAGGGACAGAAGAAGAAGCAGGCACCTCAACAGGCATAGAAGAAGAAGCAGGCACATCAAGAGGCATAGAAGAAGAAGCAGGCACCTCAACAGGCATAGAAGAAGAAGCAGGCACCTCAACAGGCATAGAAGAAGAAGCAGGCACACCAGGCACAACAGCAGGCATAGAAGAAGAAGTAGGCACAACCTCAGGCACAACAGCAGGAGCACCTATTTTTTTGGACTCGGCCACTGCCACCGCCGCACTTGCAGCCACTTTTCTTAATTCTTCTTCGGTGGGACCTCCCCCCCTTTTCAAAGGACGTCCATGCAGTCCAGAGAGACTTCTTCGTCCACCCGTTGTCGGTCCAGGAGCCGACGCATTCGCGGCATCAGCATCGGGCTCTTTTTGCGATGCAAGATATGCAGTATATAAAGGCTGTTGTTTTAACAAGGCATCTGGTTTCATAAGAGGATTTAACAACTTCCAATAATCTTTAAAATTACTCGGGACAATTTGATTTATAAGAATTCCCATGTTTCCACACATTTTAATAAGAGCATTTGCAGCGGCATTTAAATTCGCCTGTTTATCATCCGGTGCCATTTGAATTGTTTTTGCAAGGTCTCCATTAATTGCCAACATTTCACTAAATAACTCATGTGCCTTTCCTGAAATATAAAAATACCCAATTACATCTGAAAATGCACTTTTAAATCCAGGAAGGACAATTAACACTGCAAGCATGATTCCGAAAATAAGTGTCCACGGCAAAAAGGTAAACAATGCGGCAATCCCAATATTTTGCGAAGCACTTCCGCCACATTTCTCTACAATTGCCGAAACATTCAAGATAAATTGTGTTATTAAAATGACCAATGCATAAATACCTAAACTTCTTACTGATGGAGGCTCATCGCATGTATCATAATTAATTTCCGGCTTTATTTTATAAAAATAAAGAAGAGTTGTCAAAATAAATACAATTAAATTAATATATCCATTCATATAATTTATTTCATTATTTTATTTCATTGGTATTGTCCCGAAACCGACAATTTTCAAGAGTATAAGTGTAATTCGTTATAAATAAATCCTCGTATTTAGTATGAATTTTGAAGAGAATCCGTCTTTGGTGGAACCAGGTGTTAAATATTTTTTAAATCAAACATTAAAACAATGTAGTATAATTAAAAATCACGTATACAATTCTATTTTCAACATTGCACTGTTTATTCTATTTTTTCTTATTTTAGGAGGTTTCTTACTTTATAAATACAAAGGGAAATTAACTCCGGTTGAAATATACGAAAAGAACAAACAAAAACAACAGTATATTTTATCCAAAATAAAAAATTATGAAACGGCTAAAAAAATACAGAGAGAAGAATTAATTACAGGCTTGCCTAGTTGGCAAAATGAGTTTACCTAATCATTACAAAGAAATGTGAAAATTATAATACTATTTTATTATAATGAGTGAACTGGAAGAAGAAAAGGAATTCGAAATGCAAGAAATAAATCGTGCGATAAACAAATATTATGTATTAAAAACGAAATATGAAACAGGCATAAAAAACATCAAGAAAAAGATTGGCGACAATGACTCAAAATCAGTGAGAGAGAAACGCGAAGAATTTCGCAAACAAAAAATAAAATGTGTGAATTGTCGACGTCCTGTAGGCTCTATTTTTCAGACGAAATTCAATGCGGACTCCAACTCTAGAAGTTTAATTGCGAAATGCGGAGACGTTCTTCAACCTTGTGGGTTAAATATCAATATTAATGTGGGATATTCTGAAATGCTTCCTGAATTAATCACAGAACATGAACAGTTGCTTTCTAAATTAAAAAATGACATTATCAAAGAGAAAAACAACACATTGTTTGGTTATACTACAAAAGGCGAGGCCATTTCCCATTTTGAAAAAATGAAGGTGGAAGTCTCTGAATTTACGGAAATGCTGGAATTGTATTATTATTTCTATTTAAATGTAAAACCCAAAAAAGAACGGATTTATGAATTACAAGCCAGAGTGTATCAATTGATTGAGAATATTAAAACAGAGGTCAATTCAAACAATCCGGAAAATGCAGTTGACATTTATTTGTCAGATTTAAAACCCGAATTGGCTACATTAATGGATTTGAAATATCACATGAATATTGTAGAGTATGACGAAAAAGCAGATATATATACATTGATTCAACGAACTAATTCATTTCATCAATTTGAACAGGTGAATGGGAAACCGACCATTGTTAGTTATACAACCGATTTGCCGGATGATGCAGTTGCATTTGATAAAGACAGTGAATCCTCGGACAATGCAATGAAAAAGAAGAAGAAGAAGAAGACGCCGCAATCAAAGCCGAAAAAAGCCCCGAAAACTCCACCGACCAAAAGACCTAAAAAGGATTTGACTGAAAAACAACGCATCACGTTGCGTGTAAAAAACAATGAACCTATTGATTTTGGCACGTCAGAATCAGATGCAGACACCCAATCAGATGTAGAGGAAGACCTAGAAATGGCACAACAAGAACGAGAAATAGAACAAGAACATTAACAAAACATTAGATAACACGCATATTCTTTGGTCTATTGTTATTGTTTAGATAGAAAAATGAGAACTGGCACAATATCATCATATCGCGTTTCATTTGAGCAAATGATTATTTTATTGTCCATGTAAATAGTATAAATAAATAAATGTTGACAAGATTCATTTCCATTCCTGTGTTTTTGTTAAGTTTAGTGGTTGGTCTCTTTTTTATTTATATTTTAGGACCCGAGGTAAAAACAGTCTTTGTCTATCCAACTCCTGAAAATATAGACAAGATTCTATATAAAGACAGGGGAGACAATTGTTATTCTTTTACAAAAACAGAAGTAGATTGTCCTGCTGATGAAAGCATGCTTGCAAGCATTCCAATTCAATTCTAATGTGGGTTGGGGGTGGCCTAATATTTCTCTCTTGGAATGAAATGAAAAAATCAAGAAGAAACAATAGTGTCTTTGTATTATATGAATCAAATGAAAATGGAGAAATACATTCATACCCGAACTGGAAGAATTATTCTGTCCATACTTTTAGGTTTAGGAGTGGCGTCTTTGTTTAGAAGTGTATGTAAAGGGAAAAACTGTATAGTCTTTTATGCAGCACCCATGGAAGAAATTAATAATAAAGTCCATAAATACGACAACAAATGTTATAAATATGTGTCAACTGTGACAAAATGTGACAAAAGTAAAAAAATCGTTGAATTTGAATAGAATAATGAAAATGCGTAAATATTATAATCAATCAATCTTTATAATATTTATGAGCACGAATATTTTTGATTTACCAACCAATCCTGCGTCTGGAAATGGAAATATAAATTTAAGTGCAAGTGAATCTCTCCCGCAACAATCACAACAACAAGATAGTCAAATTAGTTTGGACCAAAGCACCATAAATCAAATTGTAAATGGTCTTCAACAAGCCAGTGCCTCTGGAGCCACGCAATTGCAATCACGCGATATTTCACAAAACACCGAAGGTCTCACAAACGACGCACAAATACAGGCAAATTACATTCCACCGACGATTCCAAATCAGCCAGATTATATTCAAGATTCTTACGTGCAGCAACAATACGTCCAACCATCTGACAAATTAGACGAATTATACAATGAAATTCAAATGCCGCTCTTTTTATCTATTTTATATTTTTTATTTCAATTGCCGATTGTAAAAAAACAATTATGCACATACTTGCCGATTTTATTTTCAAAAGATGGGAATATGAATATTCATGGCTTTATAGTAACCAGCCTTTTATTTGGATTTTCTTTTTATAGCGTGAATAAATCAATCAAGGCACTCAATCGTTTTTAACCATAAGATTTCTCTCTGGATTGGTGCATAAGAAACAATAAAAGTATATAATGCGGACACGCGGACATGAACAAACCCACAACAATAACAGATTCTTTTGGTTGTATCATGCACATTTTTTTAACAATGTATTTTATTATGTTTGTTATTGAGCAATACCTTGACACGATTGTGGCGAATTTGCCTCCACCTCCGAAAACGCCGATAGAAATAGACTTGGTAATGGATGGAGGTGCTTTCAATGGAAGTTATATAATAGGATGTCTCTATTTTTTAAAGAGAATGGAAAAACTAAAATATATCACTGTTTGTAGAATTTCAGGTTGTAGCATTAGTTCTTTTTTAGGATTAATGTATTTAATAGATGCATTGAATATTTTGCAATCCAGAAATTATTATCAAGAAACCCATGCACATTTTATAAAACACAAGAATCTAGACTTTTTATTTTCAGTTGGAATTTTTTTGCCAGAGGAATTGGACGTTTCTTTGTTAAAGAAGAGATTATACATTACATACAATAACATGCATACAATGAAACATGTTGTTGTAAACAAATTTAAAAATAAAAAGCATTTATGTGATTGCATCATTCGTTCCTCTTTTGTTCCATATATTATAAACGGCGATTTATTGTATAAAAATAAATACTTGGATGGAATTCTTCCTTATTTATTTCATAGTAAAAAAAATAGGAAATTGTTATATTTAAATCTTGTTAGTTTTGAAAAAATATCAGAAATGCTTAATGTAAAAAATGAAAGCACCAATTATAGGCGAATTTTGTATGGAATAATAGACATTCACTTGTTTTACATTAAAAATTCATCCACTGAAATATGTTCTTATATAAATAATTGGAATGTAATCTATTTGATAAAAGTATGTTTTTTAATTTGTATTAGATATTTGGTTTACATGGTCAACATATTTCACAAACATTACCCGAATCGTTTTTTTAAAATAATTGTGCAAGAAATATTGCATACATTCTTTTAGTTTGTTTGTTTAGAGGGCACACGCACGCATTTCTTTATATAAATAAAAATGAAATGCTTTTTCTCTCTTGTATTGTTTTCAAAAATAACATGACTACTTCCGAATCCGAGAAAATATGCGTAATTTGTTTGGAAGGAGGGAATTGTTATAAAATGTCCACGATTTTAAATTATACTAAACAATGCGATTGCAATTGCGTCGTGCATTCCAAATGCTTATACGAATGGCATAAAATAGCGTATAATAAATGTCTACTATGTAAAAAACTAGTATATATAAAAGAGAGTAAATTAAACAAGTATATTGACCCAGACGTCTACAAATTTCAGCAAAATGTGGTAGGACTCGTAAATTTCGTATTATTATTGATAATTTGTTATATCATGGGTTGTATGACGGCTGCTTTCTACATTCAATTTCATAAAGCGATGAATTTATTATATATTGAATAAGTGTTGTGTTAAAGATGAATTATATTAATACATTTCCCAATATTTTTTTACTGTTTTATGTTTTTTGTGACGACGATATTTCTTTGTGAATTTTCTCTTTTCTTTGTCCTTTTTCTTTTTTGTTTGTAAAGTGGTTTCTTTTGACAGATTCTTTGTCTCGTAATTCTTTGCGTTGTCAACTTGTGCACCATATTTCTCCACGCCATATTTCTCCACGCCATATTTCTCCACGCCATATTTTTCTCCAGGATTGTATTTTAAAAACCATTCATCATACTCACGCGTCCCTTTTCGTCCTTTTAATTCTATAATCTTTTTCGCCTTTATTGATTTCATCTCTTCCACACTTTCTTGATGTCCATAACAAGTAATACTAAACCGTTTGAGCAACCCTTTTTGACTTAACCGATTTTTTTGTTGAACATCAAACAAGAATTTAGACATGCATAAAATGCGGTCAGTGTCATAATATGGTTCTCCGGCATATAAAAACGCCAAATAAAAACTCAACATGGTATCAATGGTTGCAATCTTTATTTTCTGAGATTGTTGAATCAATACATTGTAACTATGACATCCTATAGGCTCGTAAATAAAAGCAACCGTGTCTTTGCCTACTTTTATTTCATAATGCAAAGGAATGATTTCTCCAATCTCGGACCTTTTTACTATTTTTGCATTATGTATGCCTATATCTTTCAATCGTTCAATCGTTATTTCAGCAGTGATTAAAGGGTCATTAGAGATAACATCAAAATCCGCAATCTTTTCAAACTTCTTTTTCAAATTCGAAGGCATATATTGAGAATAATGTGAAATGGCAAATCCTCCGAAAAAGACAACGCCTTGATTGACAAATGTATTTTTCACAGTCTCGTATATTTCGTCGGCTTTATTGTCGGTTTCATCCTCCATTTTTCGTTGAAAATCAATTTTACCGCACTGTAATTCGGTCAAAGGATAATGTTTATTTATCAAAATCAATCGTTTGAGGACTTTTTCCCAACGACTCGTGTCTCCGGCAGGTCTAGAGAGTTCTAAATACATGGACATTCTCAAATAATTAGGGTCTGTATATAAAATGCCATTGACACGGATGGCTTTTTTCTTGATAATATTATACAATTTATAAGGCATCATTGTAATGTCGGCGACTCCTTGAAAATTGACAAAGACTTTGAATGTGCCATGATGTTGTCCAGCCTTTGCTTCCACTTCTGTATAACCTTTTTCAAAATATAAATCCGCCAATTCTTTCGCATCATTCAATGCATTTGGAGAGAAAAAGTCATAATCTGGCAAATCAATGTCTTCATTGTATATTTTATCCTGTTCTGGCAACAATGCATTAATAGAAATGCCGCCATAACAAACCAGCGTCTTTTTTTTAATGAAATTTTCCACAATAGTAATCATTTCCTGGGTTTCGTCGGTTTTAATGATTCGTTTGGCTATTTTCTCTTCTGCTTCGTCCACTTGCACGCGTAAAATGGCCAATTCACAATCACTGAAACTCATGGATTTATCGCACACCTTGTCTTTCATACTATATGTTTACATCTTTTTCTATGGTCAACAAAGATAATTAAATCTTTAGTAAATATATGAATAAAAGCAGGAATAAGCGGAACAATCGGAATAGGCAGAATAGACGGAAAACGACAAGAGGTGGTGGTCGTTATTGGTTTCGAAAAGAAACACCGCAAGAGATGGAAAAAGAATGGGTGGAAAAAAACTGTGAACAAGTTTTGGGAAAAGATGCTGATATTGCAAGGTATAATCAAGTTAAATCTAAATATTTAGAAACCGAGAAAAAAAACAGGTCGTGTTGTGTGCCTAATTTATTATTTAAAAAAAAACAGGTAATGCAGAAATATCAAAATGAAAAAGATAAAATAAAAGAGAATATGGATGCATGGATGGAGGAATGGGATACAAAAATGTCAAATGTAAAAAAGGAATTAAAAGAACTGCGCACATCAGTAAAGAAAGACAGTTTATCACAACACGGGGGGGCGTATACAGATGCAGAAAAAAAATACTTTAATGATTTAAATAATAAGGAAGGCATCAATTGTTCAGGAAAACTCAATTATTGTGACTACATTATAGACCCTATAATTAAAAAGATGAAGGAACAAAATGATGACGCAATAAAAACGTTGAATGCGCAGCATTCCGATATAAAAGAGACAGGTAATCAACAAATAGCCAAGGCTCAATTAGATGTAAACAACTTAAAGAAACAATTAGGCGGGGCTCAAGATATGCCTTCTAATGATTTATTGGGGACATTGAATGATGGTAGATATGAATTAAAGAATGGTCCTACAAAAGTTACATTGGCTCCACCCAAAATAACAAAGGATATAAAAAAATGCAAGGAAATTGCAAAGCGACTAAATAAACAGACACCTTATATGACTGATGATGAAACATATCTTATGAATAAGGCTAATAAATATAAACTTGATTTTAACGAATATTATATGAGAGATTCAATTGCAGGAGATTACAATGCAGATTCATATGATGCATCTCCATATGGAGATGGAGAATCAGATAGAGGTTCAATCAGACTTTCAAATAGTCTTTCAAAAAGAGATTCAATCAGACTTTCAAAAAGTCTTTCAAAGAGAAATTCAAAGAGAGATTCAAATAGTCTTTCAAAGAGAAATTCAAAGAGAGATTCAAATAGTCTTTCAAAGAGAAATTCAAAGAGAGATTCAAATAGTCTTTCAAAGAGAAATTCAAAGAGAGATTCAAACAAGTCAATACCATCAGGTTTTGAAGAATCAAAAGAGAATGAACCAGAACCACCGAAAAAAAAGGGATGGAGATTGTAGTTTACAAGAGGGAAAAAGAATGCATAAAACGTCGCAAGTCTAAAAACTAAATGCTAAAACTAAAATAGTCGCTTGCCACATTTCGCGATTCATAGGACAATTCAGGTCGCTGTGGCGCAGGGTCCTGCAAATTCACGGGAATATATCTCAATCTCTCTGGTTTTAATGCAAACGCAAACCCGACTTTATCAAAAAAGCCAATATTTTCCTCCAAATTATTGTCTACATATTGATATCTCATTGCAATCATTTGTGAACCACTTTCTCTCACAACAATTGCATTTGGATTCACAGGATTGACTTCATTGTCCGGCATTCCAATTGTCATGTTTTGTCTATTAAATTCTTGCAATTCCGCAAAATCCGGTGCATATTTAATATCATAGTAACGCAGGGCTCTCATAAAAATAGAATTACTCGTCAAATTTACATATTCCATAAAATGTTGATTGTCTAAAAATACAGTATTGTCTCTGTCAACAATAAGAATGATATTATTTTTAGATGACGCAGAATTGGTTGAAAAGGCAAGAAGTGGAACATTACCGAGGTTTTTTCCATGATTCTCATAACTGTATTTTTCTCCAAGCATAAATGCAGAATATTGTTTAAACAAGTCTGCGAAATTAGAAATCATTTGCGAGTTGTTGCTTTTTATTCTCAAATGAATAATTAATGGGTCTGTATAATTCGGAGAAGTGCTGGCTGAAAAGGCATAATTCGTCAAAACATTCATTACTTCTGAAAACTCCAAATAATTGTATGTTTCTTTTACATAATTATTGTCTAAAACAGAGGTCGACACAACCGGTTGGTTATCAATAGAATATATTTCAAAATCCAATCCTCTACAGCCTTGTTTTAGCACATTAATTAAATTGCAAGTGTCAACATAATCATTTTTATAACTCCCTCCACTGCAACAATTATATGCCGTTTTAATGTAATAGTCTCGCAAATTGAATTTGCACTGTTTGGAGGATGGAGTGATAGGTTTAATTCGTGTGTTTAATGTCCCGTAAATATTGTTCATAAAAGTGCATTCTCGGCTTCTTAATCCAGTAATATAGAAATAATAAAATATTGCGGAAACTAAAACAACAAGACTAATAACAATAATAATTGCTTGTGGATTTTTCTCCATATTATTATATATAAGAAGTATTTAAAAAATAAAAATACTTATATATTAATGGCTGGTGGTCTTTTAAATTTAGTGAGTCAAGGTCAGCAAAACATTATATTAAATGGGAATCCTAGTAAAACTTTTTTCAAAACGACGTATGCCAAATATACCAATTTTGGATTGCAAAAATTTCGCATAGATTTTGATGGGTCTAGAACATTGAGATTGAATGAAGAATCCACATTTACTTTTAAAATACCTAGATATGCCGATTTATTAATGGACTGTTATATTTCCATTGATTTGCCATCCATTTGGAGCCCAATTTTCCCGCCTCAACAAAATCAAGGGCAAATGCTTGAAAATACGGATTGGGTGCCATATGAATTTCAATGGATAGAAAACATCGGTGCACAAATGATTAAAAATGTGTCAATTACATGCGGCAATCAAACATTGCAGGAATTCTCTGGTGCGTATTTATTGTCATTGGTTCAGCGTGATTTTTCTGGTCCTAAAAAAGAATTGTTTGATAGAATGATTGGCAATGTGGCTCAATTGACGGATCCTGCAAATGCAAATGGACGTGTAAATACGTATCCAAATGCATATTATAGTCCATCTGTGCCTGGTGCTGAACCGTCTATTCCTGGAAGGACTCTTTATATTCCATTAAATGCATGGTTTAATTTAAAATCACAAATGGCGTTTCCATTAGTCTCATTGCAATATAATGAATTGCATATAACAATTACAATGCGGCCTATTTATGAGTTATTCACCATTCGGGATGTAATGCAACCACAGAATAACTATCCACGCGTTGCCCCGAATTTCAATTTATATTACATGCAATTTTATCGTTTTCTTCAACCTCCCCCGGATGTCTGCATTGGAATAAATTCATATGTGGACACGCGAACATTGTGGAATTCCGATGTTAATTTGAATTGCACATATTGTTTTCTCTCTAATGATGAAGCCAGATTGTTTGCATTAAATGAACAAAAATATATATTTACACAAGTGCGTGAGACTATTTTCTACAATGTCACTGGACCAAATAAAATACAATTAGATTCTTTGGGATTGGTTGCAAATTGGATGTTTTATTTTCAACGAAGTGATGCGAATTTGCGAAATCAATGGTCTAATTATACCAATTATCCGTATAAATCTGTTCCATCTGGTCTTGTTGAGGCACCGAAAGATGGCGAATTTCCACTTCAATGTTATGACCCGAATTCAACAACGTATATAGGTCCTGGACAAAACATTGGCGGTTCGCCAACTGGGATAATGATAACACCTGTTTATACAATTGACAACATAAAAGAAATATTGATTTCATTAGGCATACTTTTAGATGGACAGTATAGAGAGAACTTGCAACCAGTGGGTGTGTTTAATTACATTGAAAAATATGTGAGAACCAGTTCAAACGCACCCGATGGGCTGTATTGTTATAATTTTTGTTTGTCTACAAACCCAACTGACTTGCAACCCAGCGGGGCATTAAATACGAATCGTTTTAATTTAGTGGAATTTGAATTCACCACAATTACCCCTGCGTTGGATCCTTTGGCACAATCATTGTCTATTTGTAATCCGGAAACTGGAAATATTATTGGCATTAATAAACCGACATGGCGAATCTATGATTACAATTTCAATATGGTTTTATTTGAAGAGAGAATAAATATAGTCACGTTTGTTGGTGGCAACTGTGGATTAATGTATGCGACATAGATGAAATTATTATATTTAGTATTTATGTTAAATATAATAATTCAGAGAGAATAAAATCAAATATAATATATGAATGATTTAATTAATCAATATACAAAAATATTGGATGATTATAATAAACTTCAAGATGATTATTTTAATTTATTAAACACAGCGGAGAAACAACCAAAAACGGTTACTGTGTCTAATGACAATCCTTATATTATTATAGGAGTTGGAACAGACGGGAAATTATATAGTAAAGCGGATTTATATTCCAAGTGGGCATTAATAGATGATAATAGTGTAGATGTCCAGGCTATTTGCAAAATGAATGATGGCAAAGGATTATTAGGAATAATGAATATGAATATATATACAAAACAAGATTATTTAGACAATTGGAGTGGACCCATACAAAGTTCTTGTTGTGTATTAGATGTTGCAATGGGTCAAGACGGGACAATTGTTGGTGTTGGAACAGATAATAAATTATGGTCAAAATCTGGTTTAAATGATAATTGGAGACAAACTGCAACAGCGGGAGAATGGTGTAGTTCAGTTGCGATTGCACCTGATGGTTCATTATATGTTTCTGGAAGTGACTTAAATATATATAAAAAAGAAAGTTACAAAAATTTATCTAGTCAATCATGGCAAAATGTCGGCTGCTGTTGTGTGAAAGCATCTATTGATATTACAAATACCGGAATGTTTATTGTGGTTGGTACAGATAATTCTTTGTGGACAAAACCAAATTATAAAACTATTACATCGGATAATTATACAGGACCTCGTGAGTCCAGTTGTTGTGTGAAAAGTGTTACAAGTGTTACAAATGACCCACAACAGAATAATAGTAGTAAAAAATATAAAACTATTAAAGGATATTCTTTTTTGGGAAAAGGCCAACTGCAAAGATTATCTACCACATTAAATAAATGCGGCGAATTGTGTGAAACTAACAAGGATTGCACAGGTGCTGTTTTTAATAATTCTGTGTGTTCTTTAAGATATGGTGAAGGTGATATTATACCTAGTATATCAGAAGGAGATTATGCTATTGTCTCACTTAAACAGCAATATTTACAAAGAATGCAAAATTTAAATATGCAACTCACTGAAATAAATAATAAAATTATAAGTATGACTGGGACTCAACCTAACGAACTCATGAATGAAGGTAAAAAATTAAAAGATAATTATGATAGATTGAAACAAGAGAGAGAAAATATACATAAACTTATTAACGAATATGAGGAATTAGAAGAGACGAATACGTATTCTTATTTAAATGTAAATAGTTTTTATAGTAAATTTATTTCTTATGCAATATTAGTATTAATTTTAATTGTATTTATAATTGTGATTGCAATTATATTACTAAAATAGGCGTTTAGGCGTTTGAATTATTGTTTAGATTTTATTATTTTCTTTTGGTCATTCTTCTTCTCTGGCTGTGTCCGCGTGCGCGTCTTTTGGTCGTTCTTCTCTGGCTGCGTCTGTGTGCGTGTTTTTTAGTTTTTTGTGCACGTGCTCGTCTTTTGGTCCTTCTGCGACTGCGTCTTTTGGAACCCCATGCCAAATCCTTAAAAACATAATTAATTTCATCTGCTTTCGCTTGTATTTTTTCAGTCGGTGGCGGCATGCCTAGTTCAACATATTTTGATGTTATAAAGGCAATAAAATCTTTTTTTCTCTCTTCTTCAGACATATCTTGTATGTCGGCTTTGTTAGACCATTCCTGAATTATTTCTGGCATATTTATGTCTTGTGTCAATAACTTTAACAATTTCTTGTGGTTAATGCACACTTCGGATGCTTCTTCACATTCAGAACTTGTAGCAGAAATTAAAGGAGGTATAAGACTCAGTTTAAATCGTTCAACAATTCCTTTTGCACAACTCATGCCATCACCTGGTCCATCGTATGCTTCTGAACAATCCAAAATAAATGTAGAAATATATAATTCTTTAAATGCGTCAGATTGTTTCATTACATAGTCAATAGTTCGTCCAATTAATAATTTATCTCGCTCGATGCGTCCGGCTGCTTTATTTAATACAGCATCAAGTGTGTCTCCTTTCTCTCCTAGAAAAGGTTCAAACTGACCTTTTATGTATGCTATCATGTCTATCGATGCATAATGTTCAGGAGGAGAATCAATTTGTAATAACTCATAATATTTATTCATATTAATTTTGTCTGATGCATTATGTATTTCATAAGCGATTCCTTGGATTTGAACCTGTTGTTGGTCAGTAACAGGTTCATCATTAGCCCAAAACCCATCATGAATAATATCTCCATTTTCATTTGTCAGCATTCCATGTCCGTGCCGCTCACCGGCTTCCCAATCCCCCACATAAACATGTCTATTCGCATAGGTCATTGTTCCATGAACAGGTTCATCATCTCCCCATTCGCCCACATAAACATTACCAGTGTCAGCATATGTCATTGTTCCTTGTTCCCCACTCCGTTCCCCACTCCGTGCCCCGTCTTCCCATGGTCCCTCATAAACATCTCCATTCGCATATTTCATTTGTCCTTGTCCATTCGGCTCACCATTCCAAGATTCTCCTGTATAAACATCACCATTTGGATATGTCAATGTTCCATCAACAGGTTCACCGTCTTCCCATTCGCCCACATAAACATTTCCATTCGCATATGTCATGGTTCCTTGTTCGCCACTCCGTGCTCCGTCTTCCCATGGTCCCTCATAAACATCTCCATTCGCATATGTCATTGTTCCTTGTCCAGTCGGTTTATCATTTTCCCAGGTTCCTTCATATTTTTTTCTATACTCATTCTTTCTTTTCCCATATTTCATGGTTCCTTCTCCAAACCGTACATCATTTTTCCATAAGCCCATATAAACATCTTTATTCGCATATTTCATGACTCCTCGTCCAACCCGTACATCATTTTCCCAATATCCATCATAAACATTTTTATTTGAATATGTCATTTTTCCTCGTCCAGACCGCTCATCTCCAATTAGGCTGCCTAAATATACACCATCTGGATATGTTTTTTCTCCCATATAGTATATATATATAATTGCACGTCTTATGTAAAATAATCATTGGAAGAGAGCGGACCTTCGTCCATAAATTCCCCAGTAATAGAATACCGTTTTGAATATTCAGGCATATTTGGCAAACCTGTAGGTTTATATCTTTTATCAAACAAGTTTCTCTCTTGATTAAAAGAAGAACGCCATACATTTGTCCCAAAATTCGCCTGGGGTGCCGATTCAAATTGGTATTCTCCATCTCTATACAGTGTTGCTTTTGTTCCAATGTCATTTGTTAATACAGAATACGAAGGAGTCATGCCACCAGTCATTTTTCCGGAATCATCGTTTCCAGGAACATTGTCTTTTGCAGGAGGCAATGGGGGAACAAAAGGCTGGCAACCGGGACAGTCAATGTCAGACAAACATTGTTGCCCGGTTTTAGAACAACGCGCATTTATGCACATGTTTGTGCAACTGAATGTGGTAGTTAAGGGCAAATCAACCGTATGTGTTGTTTGACTATTTTCTTGAGGACTATAAACATCCACAAACCCTTCACACATATTTTTTGACAAGATAAATAACAAGAAAATAGATAATGCTGCTAAAAAAAGTTTAAGCATATATATCCAAAAGATTTTATTATATTATAATATGTCTGACATTGATTCTAAAAAAGATAATAGCAAAAAAATTGCTGATTATGGAAAAAACCTTGGAATATCCATTCTCAAATTTTGCATACTTATTTTAATTGGATGTCTCATTTTATACGCAAGTAAAGCATGTGGAGCGGGAATTCTTGATGCCATCATACCGACCTATTACATTCAAGGGTTAACCAATTCTTTATTAAAGCCCGAGTTTGATTGTGAGGAAACTGTTGAAGATTATAATTATCTGGACGACAAATTTAAAGTAGACAGTACATTAGAATACGACATGCCCATGTTAAAGCCCCAAATCATCAATCAGGTAAAGGTTGGAGATGACATTCAATGCCAACGTATATCATTTGTCAGTCAAAGTAAATTGTCAGACCCATACAGTTCTATAAATTCAGAGTTAATTAAAGCAAGACAAGAATCAGACAAGAAAACAACGAGTTCTTCTATAGGATTCAAACTTTTTCAGTCGGCAATTTCAAGCGATGTGGCATTGTTTAACATATCATTTTTAAATAGTTATTTTAAATTGTTAAACAAACACATGTCAGATAGTGTTATTATTCTGTTTGCACCTTTAATAACAATGATGGTTTTGCTAATAATATCAATAATGTCAATATTTGTAACTGTGTATTCCATAATTATAAATTATCCATGGCTAATATATAATTATACTGATTCTTTTACAAGTTCTAGAGTTGCCAGTGCGGATATTGACAATCATACATTTTCGCGTGAGTTAAGTAAGCCTGTATATGTGAAAGGGTCGCCGATATTTTGTATAAATTCATCCGACCTAAAATTTACAAGTTGGATTTGGTGGTTGGGTATAAGTGTCATGAAAGGTTATGCTATTGGTATTGCCTCATTGCCTGTATCCATTGGGTGCACTGCGTATAATATTTTAAGATGGTTATTTTATATTATAGGATACAACTCCACTTATTACAATGACACCGCATGCAATTTTTTAAGCATGTTTACAGACACATTTAAATACAAACGGTATTTAATATCCTTGATAATGTCACTAATAATAATATCTTCCTCTTTTGATGCGTTTGATAATGCTGGTGGTATAACGGCGATAGTTGTGTTTGCATTGGTATTTTTTAACTTTATTAAAGTCGGATTGTTTGATAAAACCGACCTTTCAAATGAAGCATCTGATGCGTTTGAGTCTTATAAAGAGTTTCAACGGCTGCAACAAAGCAAAGAGTATCTGGACACTTTTGGGAATTTTTGCACAACAAAATATACAAACATTAAATTTAAAGAAGACCTTGAAGAAGAAGATGTTGGTGCTGCTAAGGATGCTGGAAATGATGATGTGGATGCTGGAGATAATGATGTGGATGTGGATGATGGTTCTGGTTCTGGTGATGCTACTACTACTGCTGCTGCTGCTTCTGATGGTGATGATGCTGCTTCTAAAAATAATACTGATGCATCAAACCCTTTAAATAAACTAGACATTGATGATGCTACCAATCAGGCTGCCAAACAGGCTAAAGATGCTGCTGCCAATCTAACCGCCACAGCCACTGTTGCTGCACTGTCAACGCCTACCAGTGTAGTTGCATCTACTCTTGCTGATGCAGTAGTTCCAGGTGCAACTGATGCATTGTCTAACAAGGCAACAACCATAATTCCATTCTCCAATATAAAAAAATAAACAAAGAAGAAAAAAAAGCCGAATAATAAAGCATTCCAATAATTATAATATAAATAAGTTACATATTTATATTATGTCAAAAAATCAGCCCTTTGTTAGTATATGCACTCCGACATTCAATCGCCGACCATTTATTCCATACATTATTAAATGCATTGAAAACCAAACATATCCTAAAAAAAGAATAGAATGGATTGTGATTGACGACGGAACAGACAAAATAGAAGATTTGGTCTCTCATCTCCCATATGTAAAATACAGTTATTACTCGGAAAAAATGTCATTGGGTAAAAAACGCAATCTAGCCCACGCGAAATCCAAAGGCAGTATTCTGGTTTACATGGATGACGACGATTATTATCCACCAGAACGAATATCACATGCAGTGGACACGTTGCAACAAAATCCAGGTGCATTGTGTGCAGGGTCTAGTCTGATGCATATTTATTTTAAACATGTAAATCAAATGTATGCATTTGGACCTTATGGACCAAATCATGCAACTGCGGCAACTTTTGCTTTCAGAAGAGAATTATTATCACACACCAGTTATGAAGAAACTGCGGCATTGGCAGAAGAAAAGCATTTTTTGAAAAATTACACGATTCCCTTTGTCCAATTAGATTCATTCAAAACAATCCTCGTCTTCTCTCATATTCACAATACTCTAGATAAAAAAGCATTGTTAGAACCAGATAGACTAAATCAATTCGTAAATCTATCACAAGTGACAGTCGCCGATTTCATCAAAGATTCATATTTAATGGATTTTTATATAAAGGACATTGATGCCATTCTGGAAAAATACGACCAAGGCAAACCTGAAAATAAACCTGACGTAATTAAACAATTACATGAGATGACGCATGAAAGAGAGAAAATGGTATTGCAACATCAATTGTCTCAAACACAACAACAAGCCCAACACATCTACGAAGAATTGCAAAAAGCAGTGATGGAAAATGGACATTTAAGAGAGAAAATTGAATATCTAGAAAACAAAATAAAAACCATTATAAATAAAAAAATCAGTGATTATAGAATTATTCCCACCAACTCTAAATAATATAAAGATATTTAAATACTTAATATAAATGTTGTATGATGATGATAGGTTTCACCCCACTGCATTGTTAGATAATGATGAAATGAAACCATTATCTAAAACGAACGATTTTGAAGACCCATATTTGAACAAAATCAAACGGTCATATATAGACAATGCCGGGAAAAAACAATTCTATATATTAGAATACTATTTTAATGGCGATGTTGGAAGTTATATACGAAATGCAGTGACTGGAATAAAATACAAGGATTACATTGTCGGTACAAAAAGCGAGCGTTGTTTATTCAAGACAATCATGCCGATGAATGACGCGTCATCCAAACCACATATTTTATTTTACAACAATCCACGAGAATATGAGGCACATCAATGTGTCGTCTTGTCGGAAAAGACAATTCAACGATGGCATAAAAATAAAGAAGATGCCATGACTCCGTCCTAATCTTCACCGTCACTGGTATCAATATCTATTTCAACATCATCAGTTATATTATCATTTGTATATTTGTTAATATATCTGTAAATGCGATTAATGTCCAATTTAGTGATTTCGTAATTTTCCAAATAAACAATCAATTCATTTTCATTGTATTTACTTTTTAAATCAAGAAAGAATGCAAACACGTCTTTTTTGTCCATTGCGAGTTGTTGGCATAAATTTTGTATAAACAATGTATTATTGTATTCTGTGGAAAATTTAGTGAGCACTTTTGTAAACCTCACGTCAGCGAGATTAAATTTGCGTTTTTTCTTAAAAGTGGAATGATACAAATGATTGTTTTTAAAGGTTTTTATCAATGAACTCATTTCATTAAATTGCCATATTTGTTTTTGAAATGTTATTCTATCAATGTAATCTGCGAAACATACATTGTCCAATTGTTGAATGTAAAATGGAATAGATATGTTCGGTTTCATTTTATCAATCACTTCAATGATATTTTCATGCCATAATAGTCCAATGATGGTTCTGTCGGTCTCATTCATAATCGTATTGTGTTCTTCAATATGAAATGGTTGAGTGATTATTTTTTGGACAATTTGTTTTGTATCATCATTGTATGTTTTTAATTGAAAGACATTTTGAATAATGTCGGATTGCAATATATCCTTTTTATTCTGATAAATATTCCATATATTATGCAATTTTTTAAGGTCTCCTTGTATGTATTGAATAAACAAAGGGTCTAATTCAGGCATGATTTCTTTGACGATTGTGTTTATTTGCTCTTGACTCGGTGTTTTCAATTCAACGGTATTGCATACCTTCATTAATTCTTTGATTTTCTTGTCAATATGATAATTGCCGATGCAAATAATTGGATTCATTGTAATCTCTTCTAATTTCTGCTTTTTCGTCTTTTTAGGACGTATTAATTTAATAAGGGTATTGATGCCGCCTTTGTCTCCATTATTCATGCCATCTATTTCGTCCATGATGATTGCAATCTTTTTGATTTTTTTGTGAAATAAACTCATGATATTTTTATCAGACATGTTGTGTTGTGAAATAGTGTCAATGATGGATTTATTGCGAAAATCTCCCGCGTCGTATTTAATAATATCATAATCCAATTCTTTTAGAATATTTATAATAAACGTGGTTTTTCCTGTTCCTGGTTCACCATATATGTAAATGCCTTTTTTAATGCTATTGTTTGACTTATTTTGTTCAAACATGGCAAGCGTTTGTTTTATAAATGTCACATTTTCTTCTCTGTTTAATATTGCGTTTAGATTTAATTGGTTCATTCATTTTATTTTCTAATACTTTTATATGGGTTTTTTAAAATCGGTAAAAAATATGTTTTCCAGGAAAAAACGCCGAAACAATGATGATGATGTAGAAATGTTGTCAGTTGTAAAACCTGTCTACAAAAGAAAGATGATTGGTGTTACTCCCACAAGAAATCATCGTATAATAAATAGCCCTACATTGCGAAATCGGACAAATCGTCGCGGTCGTCATCCACTTGGTCCATTGACACCGATTGAATCTGGCAGTGAGTCCGTGACTGCTCCTTTGTCTAGGTCCATGAGTGTTTCTACTTTGCGGTCAAAGTCCAAGTCCAGGTCTAGGTCAATGTCTAGGTCAAGTGCAAGGTCTAGGTCAAGTGCAAGGTCTAGGTCAAGTGCAAGGTCAAGGTCAAGGTCAAGGTCTAATCCAAGGTCAAGGTCTAATCCAAGGTCAAGTGCAAGGTCAAGGTCAAGGTCAAGGTCAAGGTCAATGTCTAATCCAAGGTCAATGTCAAGGTCAAGGTCAAGGTCTAATCCAAGGTCAATGTCAAGGTCAAGGTCTCCATTGCCTCCTTTACAACTACCAAAATCATCTTCTTATACTTCCTCTAAATCAAGCAGACAACGACGACGAAGACCACAAAACAGAGACACTCCGCGACATGCAAAACGAAAAATATATAGACAACGAATCAAAGATTCGCCATGTCGTGGCATAAAGCCAGGCACAAAATGCAAACAAAAAAGGCCATGTAAATTCGCCATGGGTGACAAACGCCAATTTTGTAGAAAAAGAAAAAATACACGAGTTACTCATTAAGCATTACATGGGTTAGGCACGCCATACGTGATTCCATCCCAAGAAACGCCACATTTTGTTGCCCACGTGTATTTAGAACACAATCCAGTATCGCCTGTAAATGTAGGAGTTGTAAAATCCATAGTATAATGTCCATGTGATGTAATCCCACAAGTTCCTAAATCTTTTACATTCACACATTGCCCACCATTTCCTGACATATCAATCCAGTAATCAGGACAATCTCCCAGAACAGGAGGCCATTGTTCCGTCTTTGCCTGTTTAATTGTAATTCCAATAAACAACAATGTAATAATTAAAATAACTAACGCAACAATTAAAACATTTTTTTGAAAACTTCCAATATCCATATAATTGAAATATATTTTTCTATTTCAATTATATAATGAATTATAATGGTCGGGTAGATTTAAAAACTCCCAATACAGGTGCTTTGTTTACAATGTATGATAAAATACCAGCAACTCAATGTTCTACATTTAGAGACCCCACTCAAGGACTTTGGACAGAAACTCTATTATCTAAAGTATTTTTTTCAAAAGAAAACATTCAAATAATACAAAATGGCATTCGGCATGGCGTATTTCAAAAATCAAACAATCAATATTTAGTAGGAGAACAAGATTGCGATTCTCTTAAAATTATAATGAGAAGCATTTATCTACAATATTCTGCAAATAAAGTAGGCGATATTTCTGAACAAGTGAGAGAACTAAATCAAATGATATTAAATTATTGCATTGCACAAGTCTATTCCGAAGCACAAGGTTATGTTAAATATTTATATGATGTCAGTACCTTGGCCGTGCCAATTAGTCATCCAGTAATGGCAAATAACAGTGACCGTGAATTGGAATTGAAACCGTGGTTCTAATCAACAAATATTAATAATAATCTTTATCTTTAATTTTAATATAAAAATACATAATAAATAAAATATAAATGTTTAATTCACAAGACAATCAAGATAGATATTTAGAAACTAATATTTTTAAAAACTATAAAAACGGATTTTATGTAGATGTAGGTGCTCATGATGGGGTAACTATTAATAATACACTTTATTTCGAAAAAAATAATAATTGGACTGGAATTAATATTGAACCAATTAAAAAAGTATTTGATACATTGGTACGTAATAGACCAAATAATATTAATTTAAATTATGCAGTGTGTAATAATGATGGAGAAACCGAGTTTTGTGTAATGAAGGTTATACCGAAATGATTTCAGGAATTAAAGGCAATTTTGATTTCAGACATTTACAAAGATTAGAATATGAAAATAAACGATATGGTTCAACCACGAAAGTAATAAAAGTAAATACTAAAAAATTAGAAACTATATTTGATGAAAACAAAATATCACATGTAAATTATTTATCTATTGATGTCGAAGGTGCTGAATTTGAAGTAATTAAATCAATAAATTTTGATAAAGTATTCATAGATGTTATTGGATTTGAAAATAATTATAATGATGTAAGTATTCCTATTGTAAAATATTTAGAAAATAAAGGGTTTGTTTTCATTCATGCGTCACTTGATATTTTTATGATAAACAAAAGGTCTCTTTTTTATAAATAGATATGTGAAGATTCCAAATTGCAACATATTTTTTGGTTGTAATGTTTTATATTTATATTAAGTAAAAAACATTATTTTCTTGGGGGTGTTACTTGGACCTTTATTATTGAGGTTTTTCATTTATGCATGGTTCTTCTCCTTCTTGTCCTTCTTTTTCTATTGCCTTTTCCCTTGCCATTATTACTTGGCGAGTTTTCTTGCAAATATTCGGACATATGAGGTGACGATGCTTTTCGTTCTGCCTTTTGTGATGCCGACCTACGAGGTGATGTTGACCTACGTGTGGTCGACCTACGAGGTGATGCCGACCTACTATGATGTGATGATGCTTTAGGTGATGCTTTAGGTGATGCAGTTCTACGTCTTGACGACCTACGAGGTGATGACGACCTACGCGTTGCCGACATGCGACGCATCTTTATCAATGGAGATTTCCGAGGCACAAGTCCCATGATTTCATTCAAATTAATCTCTTTGGTAAAACGAACTCTTTTTCTGGTATTAGTCACATTATAATCATATGAATGGGTTTTTACAATATTTACAAAATAATGACTAATATATTTTGCATGATTTGACCCAAAATAAGACATTGTTAATAGATTATTTTTCCGGTATTTATTACTACGAAAAATAAAGTAAATATCCATAAATATGTGACCACAATTTAAGTAATAATTTTCTATATATTGTTGTTCGGCTTTAGTAAATACTAATGGTGTTTCTCTTAGAACAGTTCGAATAGTCTCTGTTTTTTCCGCATCACGTATTTTTGATTTCATAATGCCATGTATTCTCTGCAATATTTCAATCAAGACATTTATTTTTTCTAACAAAGCATCAAAGTCTAGACCCATGCCTTCATTTAAAAATACAATGTTATATTCTAATAATTCAACAAAGGAATCCTCGGTAAATATCTCTATCAATTGACGACTTAATTTACCATATTGTTTGTTTAATGTATATGAAGTTAATGCTCGCCGAACAAACTCGGCTCTATTATTAAACATTATTCGTAAAAAATCTAAATAAATCGGGAGGTGCGATTCAATGTCATTAATATAAGTCATTACTGTGTGATCTGGTTTGTCGTAATCGGAATAATCCTCAACGGACAATACATCAATTTTTTTTTGCAATTCAGATTGATTTACATATTCAATTATTAAACTAAATTTAGAAGCCATGTCACAATAAATTTCAAAATTATCAGACGACAATTTTTTTAACTGTGTAGGTCTTTTTCTTACATCGGCATAATGCCATTCAATATTAGCATGACTACACCGACCACTATTTCTTGCAAAACAATTCGCATATATTTTATTAAAATCTAACATGTCTGACCGGGTTGTCACACCTCTGCTGGTTAATTGTCCCATTAATTTCTTATTTGTGTTTACACCGGAAGGCTGATTTATATCACTGATAAGTAAATCTTTTTTTATTTCGTTATAGTTAATGGCCTGCTGTGATAATTTTTGTTTTGTCACTTGAAATTCTTCGGAAAAAAATTGTATGTCAATGTTGTTTTCACGTTTTCCAAAATCATTCAACATGTCAATAAATTCCAATTTGGCTTCAACGCAACCCGCACGTTCACATTTTGTAAAATTGTCATAACTATGTTCATCTCCTAAAAATATCATGTATTTTGTCGGAAGTATTCCTTCATAACGAGACTTTAATTCCAATGAAGTAAACGAAGCCGGTCCATTTAACTCTTTAATTCTTGACTCACCTAAAACAAGCATATAGTATACATATATTTATTATTTAACGGGATTGGGGTTGGGTTTCAGAGTTTTCGTCTTTTTCGTCTTTTTCGTCTTGGTTTTTTCTTGAGTTCCGCCGCCGCCGCCGCCTTGTTTTGTCCCGCCACTGGCAGAGTCAACATGGCTTCGCTCTGTCTTGTAATTCATATATTCTTGACGCAATACATCCAATTCCTCGCCCCACATTTCCATCACTGTTTTACGTTTCACGTTTTCAAGTTCCACACATTTTATAGAATATTCGCGAAACAATTTATCCGCATTCTCTTCTGTAACACTATCCATCGGCATTTTCGTCAAATATTTATATTCTGTATCTCCGTCTACAACCGCATATCCCTTGTTTGACAACATCATGACGACCTCCTCCTTTTTCTTTTTTCGCAAATCAATCGTATCTTCTAAATTCTCGCGAATGTAATTTGTTTTATTTTTCAAAACAATCAATTCTTGTTCCAATGCAGCAATCATATAGTCCTTTCGTTTTTTATACAAGGTCAATCGCGTTTCAAAATAATCGTCTATAATCTCTTCAACAGTGTCATACTTTTGCAATGTGTCGTGTGCATCAAACAAATGCATGTTTGACGTGCTGCTGGTAGAATATAACTTGAATATTTTTTCAATCCCATTGCATCCATGGTCGCATTGTATTGTTTCCAATTCTTCTAGTTTACCTTTTGAAAGGGTAATCGTAAAATCAATGTTGGTGTCTTTGCTCATATCATTGTAATCTTTTACAACAGGCACTATTTTTTTGCCTGTTTTATCAACCGTGTCTGTCAATGATTCCAAGTGCTCTTTAAAGTCTTCTGTCCAAAACCCGACCGGCAATTCCGTAACATGAATCTTGTCTGTCGCAATTTTCGCGTATTTTCCTTTAAACAGGAATTTACCTGTCGCAATTTTCTCTATGGTTCCTTGAAATCCTTCATAATAAGGCAGAAATTCTATGCTTTTTGGCATTGAAATTTCCATGGTTTGCATCGCCGACGTTAATCCTTCAAGTTCACACGTCACCTGCATGTCAATCTCCAAATCCAGAGCAACCTCCATCTCCAATTTCCCTTTTAAATAATCAATAATATCAAACGGATTGTAACACATAATGTCAGTGCTAAACCCTGTGCCAATTCCTTTTGAACCATTAACTAAAATCATCGGGACAATAGGTGCATAAAAGATTGGTTCCACAATGAGGCCATCGTCGTCCAAATAGGTTAGCACCGCGTCATCCTCTTTTGGAAATAGAAAGCGTGTTATTTTATTCAATTGCGTGTAAATATATCTTTCAGATGCATGGTCTTGTCCAGTTCTCCGTGTTCCAAACTGACCATTTGGCAACAATAAATTAATATTGTTTGAGCCAATAAAATTCTGTGCCATTCCAATAATCGCCGCATTCAAACTGGCTTCGCCATGATGATACCCAGAATGCTCCGAAACATAACCACTAAATTGTGCGACTTTGATTTCCGTGGTCAAATTCTTTTTAAAGGCAGAATATAATATTTTTCGCAAACTAATTTTCAATCCGTCCATTAAATTCGGAATGCTTCTATCGCAATCATATTTGGAGAAATGGATAAACTCTTTGTTAATAAATTCTTCATATGAAACACTCGTATTCGCGGTATTTAAATAACTGTCGCGATTGTATTTTTCCAACCAGTCTTTTCTATCTGATGCACGTTTTTTATTAAATATTAAATCAATCGTGTCGTCGCTTTCTTTTCCAGTATGTTCAAATCCAACAATCTTCTTTTGTTGAAAATATTCGCGAAATTCCTTTCCAGTGCTCGTGCCAAGACCCTTGTAATATTTGATTTTCCAATTATTTGTGCTTGTTGTGCTCACGCTCAATCCGGCTTTCCATTCATTGTATTCGCCTTCATTGTAAAAGACAAGCGACTGATTGCCTTTGTTGGCCTTTAAAATCGGCGTGTTCATGAACCCAATGAATCCGGGAATCTGCAACAACGCCGTCCATTGTGTGTGAAATAAATTAATACATAATCCTTTAATATGATGTCCGTCCAAATCAGCGTCTGTCATAATAAGCACGCGACCATATCGCAAATCTTCTATACCGGTGTATTCACGCCCGGTTTCCAATCCAAGTATTTTTTTAATTTCGGCAATCTCCTTGTTTTCACTGACCTTTTTAATGTTTTCACCACGCACATTTAATATTTTCCCCTTCATTGGATAGACACCAAAGAGATTTCTATCTTCAGATGAAAGACCAGATACAATTCCGGCTTTCGCCGAATCCCCTTCGCAAAAGATGATGGTGCATTCAGCAGACCGTTCCGTCCCAGCCCAATTCGCGTCAATCAATTTCGGAATACCGCGAATGTTTTTCGTCTTTGTGCCATCCGTTTTTTTCGCAGCCTTGTTTTCTTTCACTTCGGTCAAAGCACACGCCGCATCCATGACACCGATTTTCGCCAATTTTTCAATGAATTTATCGGAAACCGCACAAGCAGAACCGAATTTTGAAAAAGGCGTATTCATGTAATCTTTCGTCTGACTGTCAAACGCCGGATTTTCAATGTCACATCTTAAAAAGAGAATCAGTTGTTCTTTGATATTGTTTGGATTCACTTTTACTTTGCGTTTTTTCTCAATGTATTCCACCAATTTGCGAGTAATTTGATTTAAAATATACTCGACATGTTTTCCGCCTTTGGATGTGTGAATTCCATTAACAAATGAAACATGTGCAAACTCGTGACTAGATGACAATGCAACGGCGTATTCCCATCGTTCTCCATTCTCTTCATATACGCGTTTTGCCTCCTCTTTGCCTCCAATGTAAAGGTCAATGTATTGCCCAAAATGTTTTACTGGAATCAATTGAGAATTGTATTTCACCTTTAATCCCTTGTCTGTTACGGCGGCAACATCATATACACGCTTTTTCAACAATGAGATAATATCCGGAGTCAATCCTTCGGGCATTCCAAACCGAGCATAATCTGGACGAAACGAGATTCTAGTATACGGTTTTTTGCCCGAACATTTTGTAATTTGCGGAGGACAAATCTCATTTAAATTGTTGTTGAATTCTTGTTTGTATTTTAATCCTCTGACATGGTCCACTGTTTCAATAGACCCATGTGTAGACCAAATAAGTGCCAATTTAAATCCAAATCCGTTTTTACCTCCGACGATTTTTTTCTCGGTTTTATCATAATTCGTAGAGGTTCGCAAATGTCCGAAAATCAATTCTGGAATCCAAATTTTATATTCCGGGTGTTCTGCAACATCAATACCATTGCCGTCATTTGTCATAATAATCGTACCGTCTGCTTCTACAATGGTCACGTCAATATAAGAGACCGGCACCGCATGCTCTGTATTGGAAGAGCACGCTTGTTGCATGCGAATAACATGGTCGCGGCAGTTTACTATTCCTTCGTCAAATAATTTAAACAAACCTGGAATGTAGGTAATATTTTTCTCAATGATTTTAGTATTGTCTTCATTTAATATCCAGACATTTGCATCAATCTTTTCCACCGAACCAATGTAGGTGTCCGGGTTGTCTAGAATGTGCTGCTTGTCTGTTTTCTGTTGGTATTTGTTTGACAATTCCATGGTGATTGGTATATTTGTTAGTTTCGTTGATTCCTTTATTTTGTTTCATTTTTTATTATATGGCAATTAAGATTACTCCTGGATCATTGAACCATTTGATAAATCAGAAACAATTCTATTGCGGATGTTTACGAAGACAACAGCGACGATTTCTTTCTGGGCAAAACATACGTCCAAACATTTCTTCCAATATGAGAATCTCACAAATAATAAATACAAGTTTAGGAGGAAACATCAATTTCGGCAATTGTTATTTAGGACAACAGACACAGTTAGATGCGTTAGGAAGCATAGAAGGGCAACCCGGCGGCAGTTTCTCTCCTATTAGGAATAAATTTTAAGTGAAATATAAATTTATTATCTGTATTAATTTTATAATGACACGATTTACTAAAACTGAATCAGGAAAATACAAGGTTGCGGGAGGTGTCTATGAAATGTTGATTGGAACTCGCGCTCAAGTGTGGCATGGCACCGCGTATAAAACCAGCGGAGGATTGTGCAAATCTGATTTGATGCAGAACCAGGCTGGCAGAATTGTTTCCAAGGCGAAACACGCGACTGCGAAAAAAGAAATGCGATTGTTGAAACACGGCTACGGCACACAAAAGGGCAAATTCGGGTTTGTGAAAATGACCGGACATCATCGTGGCAGCCGTCATAGCAGACGCACACGTGGCCATGGTCGCAGACATGGTCGAAGACGTGGACGCAGAATGCATGGAGGAAGCGGAATTAGACACGAGTTGACTCCTCATGATTACACGTCCGAAGGAGCCTCTATGTAATCAGAAACTATGTATAATAATGCTTGATAATATGTTGGATGAATTTAACACAATAATTTAAATTCATCTTTTTAATACAATAACGCCAAGTTACTACTTTATATTCTTCTTTTTTTCGTGCGAGATTTAGAGGATGAACGCAGTTGTGTTGATGATTGACGTTTATGTTTGAGTTTGATGGTTCTGCGATGTTTTTTGGGTTTGCGAGATTGACCGCCTGTGGAAGGCGGACTCCATTTGTCTTTAATTGTTTGAATAAAATCATGCCATCTTTTTTTTATATGTTCCATGATTGATGGAGTGTTCGAGTTTTTTACTATCTCAATTTTGTCTACTTCAGCCTCTATTTCTGTTGCATATTTGATAGATAGTTCACTCATTAATGGAGAATTATTAATGGCAGTAGAAAGTGTGCTAAGGTGTTCATCAATTATTTTAATTAAATTAGCAAGGAGTTTATTTCCGTCTGATACAGTCATGTTAGCATGGGTGGCGTTAGCATGGGTGGCGTTAGCATGGGTGGCATTATCAATGGCCTTTTTCAAATCTGCATCAAGCAATGACATAATTTGAAAAAATATTGAGTAACCTAATTTTAATAGATGTATCATATTTTGTTTAGCTTCAGCTTCAGCGTCATCTTCATTTTCATCATCTTCAAACAGAAGACCCTCTTCAAGTTCAAGTGTAGAGTTAGGGGGTGACTTTTTAAATTGTGCCAAATAATATTTATTTTCATTCTTGTGTAAATCTGACTCTCCGTCTGGATTACCGTTGGTAAAATATGCTTTTGATGGTATATACATATTTATTTCCGTTTGAATAGTATCAATTTTGTTCTGCCTTTCAAGTCTTTCCGCTTCTTTTGCTTCTGCTTCTGCTTTTACTCTTTCCTCTTCTTTTACTCTTTCCTCTTCTTTTACTCTTTCTGCTTCTTTTGCTGCTTCTGCTTCTGCCCTTACTCTTTCCTCTTCTTTTACTCTTTCTGCTTCTGTTTCTGCCTCCTTTTCTGCCTCCATTAATAGTTTTTTTACATCATCTATATCTATTTTATATTTTTTTGTAAAATATTCTTGCATCTTTGTTATTAATCCGTCAGAATACAACCCCTTATAATTACCCTGAATATCATTAATATTTTTTTCATAGTTTTCAATTATTTTTTTGAATGATTGAATGCGATCATTTAAGTCTGTAGGAAGTGTCTGAGTCCTTTTAAGAATTTTGCCTAATGCATCCTCAATGTCTTTCATATAATCATTAAATTTCACATATCTTTTTATCTCTTCAATTTTAAAGGGGTCGCGTTCATTTAGGTCATCCTCTGCCTTAAGGTCAGTCCTTATGAGTTTTTCAGAAGAATCTGACGACTTGTCTGAATTTTTCGTATACAGAATTATAAACTGTGCATTTTCATATTCATGTAATTTATTAAGGAGTTCCGTGCGGACGTTTAGTGCAGCTGTATAATGTGCGTCTTGTGCTGCATTAACCTCATCTTGTTCTTTCTTCTTTTCTTCTGGTGATTTTTGTTTTTCATGTTCTTCAGCAGCGAGTTTTGCTTCTTCATCCGCACCTTTTGCTTCTGCAGCCGCTTCTTTCACCACTTTTGCAGCCGCTTCTTCCGCTAATTTGATTTTATCAATAAATACTTGAGCATGTTGATACAATGGCTCTTTTGTTGTATGAGCCTTTGGAATTACTATAACATTCTTTTCATCCAAAAAATCAGATTTACCCATCTCTTTAACCTTTTTATAATTTATAGGCGGTGCTTCTTTTTTAATGTCATATAAAAAAGATTGGTTTTTTATTAACTGTAAAAAAAACTCCTTTGTGTCATATATATCTTCTGGATAAGTATATTGTGTAAAAGTTGGAATGATGGATTTAATTGTTTTTCCAGTAATGTGTATATTTATTGTTTGACAAAAGGCTTCCTGCTCTTTTTTATCTGGAAAATATTCTTTGATTTCATCAATAAATGCATCAAGTTCTGGATTAGGAGATGGTTTTAAATACTTGCCCGTATTCTTTTCATATTTTTCCTTCAAATATTTCTTAATCTCACTCTTTTCTGGTGATGTTTTTTCTTCGTTTGAAAAAAAAGACATTCCTATTATTTCAAATAATATCTCTCTGTCCTTTTTCTTTAATTTGTTAAATATCCTCTCTTTAAAGTCAATATAAGCCTTTCGTGTCGGATTTGTTTTTTGAATTTCATCATACATTTTCTTAAAGGCCATTATTTTTTCTTGAATAAAGGCACTTAGTTTGTTAATTTTAGCAGTCATCCCCATTCTCATTGACGCTGCCTTCCCTTTATAGAAAATTACTTCTTGTGCAAGTGGAACAATTGTTTCGTTGCTTGTGGGGTCCGAGTTAGATTTTATAAGTTCATTATACTTCTTCTCATCATTGGCATAGATGGAATTCATTTCTGTTATATACTCATCAACTTCCTCTTTAGTTGGCACTGCACCTTGAGATAAATTTTTGTAAACTGGATTGTCTGCCATGTTTTCTAATTCTACTTTTTGTGAAAGGTCGGATGTGGATGTTGTCAACGCAGCAGTCACATAAAGCATGTTCGCATTTGCATTAAGCAATAAAATCTCAATTTTGTTCTTCTCATCTTCTTCTTTTGTGACAACTTGACTTGAATCGACCTCTATTTCCGTTTCTACCTCATCATTGGCATCATTTTTGATTTGTCTATTTTTAGTTAAATTATAAAATGAAACAGAACCAGCAGACACATCAGAACCAGCAGACACATCAGAACCAGCAGACACATCAGAACCTTTTGTTATCGCTGGATATACACAAATTCTGCAAACAGTTTCTCCATTTAATAAATTTCCATAACCATATCTAGTAATTTCATTCAACATGGGAGTTGATAATGAAACCGCACGAATATAGTTAATTCCAAGATAATGACAATGATATGGAAGCCTTAATAAAATCGGTGCCAACAATCCAACCGCCAGATGTTTTACACCAAGAGTTAAACTGCCCTTTTTTTCCCTATCTTTTGTATTCACACAATTTAAACCAATAGAATAATCATTTGTCATGGATGGGGTACAACGACTGGACGACCCATTGCTTACTTGGACTAAACAATCAACTGTTATATTTTTCCTTGCATCTTCTGGGATATAATTTCCTATTCCAAACAATCCTAACTTTGAACATGGATGGTAAAAAGGCAATGGTTTTGCAGGCAATCCTGGAACTGGGTCATAATATGAAGTAATTCTTAAATACAATATTCGTCCATCTATATTTTGCATCACTCTTTTCAGGTTTACTCCCATGAATTTTCTTTCATTTTCAACCATCTCTTCGTATCCTGTTTTGTTCGCCGCATCTGCATCATTGTTTTTTGTTAACCAACAAAACAACCTAGATGTCTGTTCACCAAACACTCTAGGACCACCAAGACCTATACACACAATGTCCTTATTAAACTCATCACCATATTTTTCAAATATGCGACGTGTGCAGCAATAATATGCAAACAATGTGCATAAACCACAGCCAAGTGAATGACCTGTTGTAATGACTCGTGTTTTTTTATCTGTATTGTCCGCGTATTTAGAATTATTCTTTTTAATTTCGTCAGAGACATATTTTACTGCGTGTATTATGTCATGAATAACATCCATTAATAATTTATCAATGCCAAACAAACACCTTTCCTCTATTTTTGTTCTTTTGTATATATTGTATTGCACGCCTTTATTGTTTTGGTTATGCTCCTCTGCAATATTATTAGTTGCATCCATTGTTAATAAATCAATTACATTACTTAAAACTGGATAGAAACTGCTGGTTTTCGTGTAGGAACCTGCAGATTTTACACTATATGTTCCACGAAATGTCACCAAAACAATATTCGGCATTCTTTTGTCGCCTGTTATATAAATATTTCTGTAATTAGATGTTGCTATGCTAATCATTACAACATTAGGATTTGGTTCTATGGTACCCAGATTAACCTCGCAGTTTGTCAACCTCTTTTTAAGGCCCTCTGACATTTTCGGCTTCTTTGCAAAAAAACTTGCAGCCGATGGAATATCTCCATAACGTTCTTCGCCATTTATCTGATTTATTTTTTGAGCAAACGGTGAGAATTGCAACCCTTTTTCTCCAAATTGCCGTGAATTGTCTTCAGGATTTCTAGTATACGTCTTTAATCCGTGTTTTGTTGTTATACTATCTAATCCAAACATTATTGTATCATTGAATAAATTATTTTTTTGGTTTGCGTGAGTGTTGATGTCTGTTAGCATTTCATTGGGAATAACACCAGGCTCTTTTTTTGTATCGCCAAATATCTGACTATAATGACCTAAATAATCATGGTCGTCCATGTACGCTAACCTAGACCAAACAGCACACAAAAAAGAAATCATATTTACTGCTCCATAATCCTCTGAAAATGTGCCATGCTTTTGAAGATATCTGCCTTTTAAATCTTCAAAAATTTTTTCATCATCCATGTTTAAGTCAACCGGAACCACCGTCTCTACCACATCTTTGCCTTCTGACGCTGTCTCTGCTGTTGTGGTTGGTGGTGCAGTTGCAGCATTTCCTGATATAGCTGTATTTCTTGGTATCACTGCAGTTTTTCTTGCGACATCATTTCCTATTGTACTCGGTCTAGGAGGCCGTTGACTTGAATCAGGCCTGAGTTCGGCAGGGGTGGTGATGCCGGTTACAACTCCTTGTGCGAGGCCTCGCGTAGGGGAGCCAACCATGTTAACAGCAATTTTATCAAGCGTAGTGCTCATCTTATCAAGTCTATTAGAAATTTTATTAATGACAGAACTATCCATTGAATTAATATGTGTAGAAATCATTTCTTTCGCAATATCATCACTCCAATCTACACCCATTATATAAGACCGAGATATTATTTGTTTATTCTTAATTTATTGATTAAGAATAAACAATAGACTAGACTACCAACCCATTCGCATTTTTGAATCATGCAGGAGAGAGAAACCATTGATTGTTGATAAACGTATCATACACGATAAAATCCGAGATTTTAAAATACAAATATTTTTCAAAATACCGTTTGCTAACAATAAATTTGATAGACTTTTCATCCATAAATCGGCAATAAAAATTATAAGCATCGTCCATTGACAAGAGCGTAGTATTTTTCTCTTGAAACGATTTTTTGATAAAATCAAAAGACCCTTGAATGTCCTCCATTTTATTCCACAAATGACAACTAATATTCAAAATAAACTTCTCTTCTAAAATCTCAATATGTGGAAAAAAATGCACAATTATTTTTTGAATGTAATCTTCACTTATATTCATATTTTTCGCAAAAGCATTGTTTTGTTTTACCCAATAATTAAAAAGCATGGAGATTTCATCCAACTCCAATTCTTCTGCAGTATTTATCGTATTGCAATTCATGTGATTTTCCCAAAAAGTAATGAAATCGCAGACAACCGGCAAATATTTGCTAGTAATGTTTAAAAAAGTATCCGTCGCCTCATCATAATCATATTTCTCTCTTAGAATTACTTTTAATGTATTTGAATAAATCATGTTTGGGAATGAAAACCCCGACAAGTATTGTTTCCAAATAAAATGCAGATTCTTCCATTGAATCTTCATGACATTTGCAGGTTCCGCTGATTGAATACAGAATTTACAGAATTTGTGAATGATTGCTTTTTGCGTATTCTTTTTCAAATACAATACATATGCTTTGAATTCATCGTCGTCCATTTTACTCTCAATATAAATGTCGGAATTTTCATAGCGATTTGAATAATGTGCCGCAACACACAATAAATTCAAGCCTATTTTATGAATATGTTCTTCCCACAATTCAAACGAAAAGCAGTCGTTGATTTTCAACAAACGGCAATTCTCATAAGAATGATTCTCGTGATATTTGCACATAAAATTGTGAGTGACATTAATATTTGAAATGCTAGAACATGCAATGTGATGTATTTCATTTACTATTCTTTTCGTCTTTTGGTTGATTAAAAAAATCAGATGCGTGTTTTTCTTCAATATATTGTCTCCGAGAACGGTCAAGAAATACTTTGCATGATTTTTATTTGTAAAAATGGATGGATACAATAAATTCAAGACGCGTTGAATCGTGTCTGATTCAGGAATACAGTTAAATAAATTGCGTTCTCGTATTTGTTTAATAACGTGTGATTTTGTGCGATGTTTCCACTGCATCAATACGCGGTCCTTTGAAATGCTAGAAAGCAAATTATAAATAATATTGTCTTCTTTTATAATAAGATAATTGGTGCCATTGTATTCATAAAAATGATTGCTACTCGGCAAATAATAATATTGATTTTTACTGAGAAATATTTGAATAAATGTTTGTTGTTCATTTGACAAATAAGTTGTGCGTAACATTCTTTTTTCGTGATTCTTCAATTCGCATTCCAACGTTGTCGGCAAATAACTGACAATATGATTGCGAATGCGTTGCAACATGTATGGATTTTCCTTGTATTTCTCGCACAATTCTTTGATTGTTTTTTCGCAATTTTCATGTAATAATTCCATACATGGAAATAAAAAAAGTATTTAAATCTTTAATAATAATAGTTAATTCTAACTCGCATACTATCGCCGCAATCCCGCAATCTAATCTACATCGTCGCAGTCCGTCTCTTCTCCATCGGCATCTTCATCACCATGGTCCTCGCCATCGTCCGCGTCTTTGCCCATGATTCGCCGTTTCAACTCTTCATTGTTTTTAGAACAATACACGACCGCGTATTGCAATTGAAGATAATCCAAGGTAAGGTCTCTCCATTGTAAAATATGATGCTCTCCATATTCGCTAGAATAATGCGAATTTATATAATGAATTACCTGTGTAATATCAATTTCTTTCCAAAATTCACTCGGCGAAACATATTCGCTAAATGCGTCAGTATTGGTCAACGTATCAAATAAGAATAGGTCGTTCCAATATTCGTCAATTAAAATTCGGTCTTCGGGCAATTCTTCTTCATAGTTGGAATACGCTGATTCCAAATAACCAACAACATATGGATTTAATTTCTCAAAGGAGGTATTCATTTAATTCAATGATTTCTAAAAACTTGGTAAAAAGCATTTCATTTTTTTATAATAATCAAAATAATATATAAAGATTTAAATAACTGTTTATTATGTCAAACTTAAAAAACACCGCGTCGGAAGGGAATGTTCTAACTATTAAAACAGTTCAAATTGCTCCTTTCCGCACATTAATGACGGCATTAAAAGACATTTTATTAGAGACAAATATTACCTTTCAACCAGATGGAATACGCATCATAAACATGGACAAATCACACACTATTTTGGCACATTTGTTTTTAGCAGCGCCGAATTTTGAATTTTACGAATGCAAGAAAGAAAAGATTATCATTGGAGTAAACATGTTTCATTTGTTTAAACTCATCAACTCAATTGACAATGATGATACATTGACTATTTATATTGAAAACGCGGATTACGCCGAGGGCATTGTCTCTCATTTGGCTTTGAAATTTGAAAATGGTGAAATCAAACAATGCAAAACCCAAAAGTTGCGATTGATTGAGCCCGAGCCAGAAGAGTTGGAATATCCGAATGTGAAATTCTCGTCTATTATTAATTTGCCTTCTGCCGATTTCCAAAAAATCATTCGTGACTTGACATGCATTTCGGATAAGTTGGAAATAAAATCGGTGGGCAATGAATTAATCTTTAAATGTTCCGGGCAATTTGCGTCTGCCGAAATTCATCGTGCCGAGTCGGATGGAAGCATGGGATTTGTATTGAAACAAGACGCTTCCAAGGTGATTCAAGGCGAATTCTCTCTGAAAAATCTGGGATATTTTATCAAATGCACGAACTTGTGTTCTCAAATAGAAGTATATTTGGAGAATGACTTGCCTTTGGTTGTCAAATACAATGTTGCCAGTTTAGGTGAGATAAAATTGTGTGTTTCTTCTTTGCCATCATCTTAAAGTGTTGTTTTTCGTTTTTTTTTTCTATTTTCAGTTTATGATTTATTATAATATTTTATTATAATATGTCCGGTTTTACAAGGAATTATTCAGATTATTTAAAATCTAAAAAAAATTGTTGTGTTCCTGGACCTCAGGGCAAGTAGGACCAGCCGGATCTATAGGACCAGTAGGACATCCAGGAATTGCTGGACCAACCGGTGATGCAGGACCGACAGGTGCATCATTAGAAATTACTGAATTTATTTATGGTCAAGGAATAACGGGAGAAATGATGCTTTATGGTTCTGATCATAAAGTATATTCTGCATCATTGTTACAATATAAAAACGATACTTTATCAAAACAAACAATCGTTGCCAATTGCAACATTGTTCCCGGAATAGCAGGCATTACTGGTGTCACTGGCACAGGTTATTCATTGGGAACTTATAATATTCCATGGTCAGAATTATTTGTTTCAAATAATTCAAATTATATTGGAGATGCCAAATTATCATTTAATCCAATTCCTCTAGAACTTATTCCATTAACAGGATTGACAGGTGACCCACGTGTTTTAACTTTAATAAACACCACAGCAGAGTATGGTTATTGCAGCAATGCTTTATATTTTACACCTGCTGGCATGTATGTTTATGTAGCAACAGCATATACAGGAACAACTGGAATAAATCAAAATGATACAGTTTATGGATATACAGGACTTACAGGAATTACTGGTTATTACATGGCTTATCCAAACAGCACACCTGGTGTTACCGGACCGAAAGGACCAACTGGAGAAACTGGACCCGCTGGTGAAACAGGTGAAACAGGACCCCCAGGATTCGTTCAACAAGGCACCAATTGGGGAGATTATTTATATTGGGATAATACAATAAATGCTTGGGCTATTGGAGACCAAAACATAACATTGGGTTCTAGTGCAGGACAATGTAGTCAAGGCAATAATTCTATAGCTATTGGGTCTAATGCAGGAAATGACAATCAAGGTGATGCTGCTATAGCTATTGGGTATAAAGCGGGACAGATTTATCAAAACCTAAACGCAATTGCTATTGGCAATGATGCAGGATATATAGACCAAGCTGATAATGCTATTGCAATTGGATATAATGCAGGAAATAATGGGCAATATGCAGATACTGTGGCATTTGGTACAAATGCAGGACAAATAAATCAAGGAGAGGCTTCTCTTGCAATTGGAAAAAATACAGGACAAACCAATCAAGGGTATAACTCTGTTGCAATTGGATATAATGCAGGAAATAATTATCAAGGAAATAACGCTCTTGCAATTGGACTCAATGCAGGAGAAATAGTTCAAGGAAGTAATGCGATTGCAATTGGAAATAATGCAGGAAATTCCGGACAAGTAGATAATGCAGTTGCCATTGGAAATGCAGCAGGATATCATGACCAACAAGATAATGCAGTTGCCATTGGCCCTGGAGCAGGTTTTGAGGCTCAATTGGCAGGATGCGTTGCAATTGGAAATAATACAGCACGTCAGAATCAACAGAATAATGCAGTTGCCATTGGCTCAAATGCAGGATATCAGAGTCAAGGCCTTGAATCTATTGCAATCGGGTTATTTGCAGGATATGCTGGACAAGGAAATGGTGCTGTTGCGATTGGTAATAGTGCTGGATTTTCCGTACAAGCAGATAATGCGGTTGCGATTGGAACTGACGCAGGTCAAACCTCACAATTAGATAATGCGGTTGCGATTGGTAATACAGCAGGTCAAACCTCACAAGGAGACAGTGCTGTTGCGATTGGTTATTACGCAGGTCAAACCTCACAAGGATACAATGCTGTTGCGATTGGTCGTGGAGCAGGGAATTCCTCACAAGTAGATAATGCGGTTGCGATTGGTAATAGTGCTGGATATTCCACACAAGGAGACAGTGCTATTGCGATTGGTAATTCAGCAGGTCAAATCTCACAAGTAGAAAATGCTATTGCGATTGGTAGTTCAGCAGGGCAAACCTCACAAGGAAATTGTGCTGTTGCGATTGGTAATTCAGCAGGTCAATCCTCACAAGTAGATAATGCGGTTGCGATTGGTAATAGTGCTGGATTTTCCGCACAAGAAGACAGTGCTGTTGCGATTGGTAATACAGCAGGTCAAACCTCACAAGGAGAAAGTGCGGTAGCAATTGGCACTCAAGCAGGGCAAACCTCACAAGCAGAAAGTTCGGTAGCAATTGGTGATAGTGCGGGGCAAACCTCACAAGGAGTAGATGCGATAGCAATTGGTGTAAATGCGGGGCAAACTTCACAAGGAGAAATTGCTATAGCAATTGGAGAAAATGCAGGGCAACTACAACAAGGACTAAGTTCGGTAGCAATTGGAACATCAGCAGGGCAGAATACACAAGGAGAAGGTGCTATAGCAATTGGTGATAGTGCAGGGCAAGAAATACAAGGACTAAGTTCGGTAGCAATTGGTGTAAATGCAGGTCGAATACAACAAGGACTAAGTTCGGTAGCAATTGGTGATAGTGCAGGGCAAACACAACAAGGAGGTAATGCTACAGCAATCGGTTATCAAGCAGGTAATTCATTACAAGGAGAAAGTGCTACAGCAATTGGTGATAGTGCAGGGCAGAATACACAAGGAGTATATGCTACAGCAATTGGTGCTCAAGCAGGGCAGAATACACAAGGAGAATATGCGACAGCAATTGGTTATCAAGCAGGGGTGGAAACTCAAGGACAATATGCGACAGCAATTGGATATTTCGCAGGTTTAACAGCACAAGGAGAAAATGCTATTGCGATTGGTAATACAGCAGGTTATGAGGCACAAGGAGCAGGTGCGATAGCAATTGGTCTTAACGCAGGACAATATTCACAAGGACAAAATGCAGTAGCAATTGGTAATAGTGCAGGACAAACAAATCAACCTGCAAACAGCATTGTATTAAATTCAACCGGTTCTATCATTAATGGTTCTATAGCATCGGCATGTTATATTGCTCCATTAAGAGCATTAACTGCTTCAACTGCAGTTTTTTATAACTCATCTACATTTGAATTATCTTATTTAACATCAAGCGCAACAACTAAAAATACCATTCAAAATCTATCCATGGACACGAGTGTCTTGTATGATTTATCTCCAAAAACATATTATTACAATTCAGACATTGAATCAGGAATGCAAGTTGGATATATTGCAGAAGAAGTGCAAACATTGAATTCACAATTTGCAACATATAATTCGCCTGACGGACCACCTGTCGCAATTAATTACAATGTAATAGTAGTTTTCTTAGTAGAAGAAATCAAAAAATTAAAAGAACAAATTGCCGCACTTTCCTCCATTCTTCAAAACAAATAACGTGATATTGACTATACAATAAATGCCATACCATGTCCCATAATAATTTCAATGACAATATTCAAATTATTATGCGCATTTTTCTTTCTTCTCAATACAAATACGCTGTCCTTTGTTCAACACATTAATTTCATCAGAAAATTTCTCTAAAAAATGATCCAAGGATTCATGATATTGTTCAATGATCATAATTCCGCCCATATTCAATATTTTCCAACTCAACAATGCATCAGAATAAATATCCAGACAATGCGAAGACCCGTCCACATAAATAAAATCATATTTCGCACCCGTGGCATTCATCTCAAGAAGAACATTAAACGAATCGCCTTTTCTCCCGGTGATTCTCCGAGTTAATCCAACCTTTTCAACATTTCTAAAAAAAGCACCTTCGATATCTGTCTCTTGCAACCAAGAATCAATTCCAACTCCATATGAATTCGGAATCATTTTCATCAATTCAATTAAACTTGCGCCTGTATAAACGCCTATTTCCAACACTTGTGACTCCATATTTCTCCATTTTGAATTGAAATATACAATTATTTTTTCAAATAATAATCTAGATTCTTCATTTATTGTCCAGTTTTGTAATACATTACCAGGACATTCTTGTGAATTATAATTTATTGCCAAATGTTCATCAATTAATTGCCGTGCCCGGTTTTCCCAAGACATCTCTTTGGTCCACTGGTAATTCTTCTCAATGAGTTCATTCTTTTTTTGAGAGAAAAAAGGCGTCATATATGTTAACACCGCACTTAGTGCGGCATTCTGCCATTCTTCGGTTGAAGCGTCTCCAGGAATTAATATACCACGGTCTCCAACTGTATTATTTAATGCAGCCAAATTAGAAGTAATTGCAAAAGTTTTTGATAATGCTGCTTCTAAAGCAGTCAAACAAAAGGTTTCTGCAAAAGTGCACGGATAAAACCAAATATCAGAGGTTATCCATGCATCCGCCAATTCTTTTTTAGATACCCAACCATAATAAAAAACATTCATATTTTTCTCGGTTGCCAATGCCAAGAGTTTTCGTATTTTATTCATTTCTTCTCCTGCAACAGAATTCACCCATTTTCCATTTACATCACTATAAATATGGAGAGAAGCCCGCGGTTCTGCAATAAAAATGCGAGGCCACATTTTCAACAATTGCAAAAGACCGCGATTTGGAAATGAAGAATATATGAATTTAAATGGTTTTGGTTGGACGTTTGAGGCCCATCTGAATTTCTCCACATCAATGCCATAATAAAAAGGTGTCAACAAATGTTTCAATTGCGAAAATTGATTACCCATGTATTCAACGTGCCATTCTGTTAAACAGAATATTTTCTTCAATTTTGGGTCTATCGGAATAACCAACCCACTAGGCGTTAAATCATGAAGAACCAGATATACGTTTTCTACTTGGCTTTTAAATGCAACTGGCAAATATTCTGAAAATCGGCTAATGATGCAAATGTGAACCAGGTTCTCTCTTACAAAAGAAAAATACTTGCTCAATGGATAATATGTGACGCCTTCAAATGCATCTTTTTTCAAACAATTGCAAAACACAATGACTTGATATATTCCTTGTCTTTGAATATGACGCACCATTTCAATAATATATGTTTCAGAACCGCCTATGCCTTTTGTCAAAATGTCTCTCCCTGTCCAAGGCTCAAACCCTCCATCTGCCACAAAACACAAATAAGGGATTGATGGTTTGGTTAAAGAGAATGCATTGGTGGCGGGAGACATGTAGGCCGGCAAACCAATTGACACGAGTGAGCGTGGTTCAAGAGACGCATCCACCACTGCAGGCATCTTCATCAAGTTTTCAAATATTTTATGCCAAGAAACCATAACCTCATATTGGTCTGCATCAGACTTATTGTGTTGCAAATACAATGTTGTTGCACTCAATCCAAGAGAGAAATCATCAAACATATAACACAACAACGGCAAAAATTTCGGCAAAAAATGGAAACTCAGAGTAGGTTTCAAACTGTATTGTGCATGAAGTGGATATCCAACACGAAATGCTTCTTTAAAATAACCAAAGGCTTTTTCGTAGTTTTTCTCTTCATTGTAATGAATTCCTAAAAAATACAAGCTGTCTGGACGTGTCTTGTCCATTTCATATGATTTCAAATACAATTCTTCGCATATATTCCAAGGCATGTTCAATTTAAAATTCGCATTTCGAGCGGCTTCAAAACACGCATCTATTTTTTCTTGCAAGAACCCTTCTTTTGGGTGATTAATTCGTTTGATAAAATATTTATATGCATTTTCAACCTCTCCAATAACATTGTATGTTTGTCCCAAATAATATAGATGGCGTGGGTCGTCCGGGTCTTCTTGTAATTCTTCTAATAATAATTGTATGTCATATTGTTTTCTATTCATAGTTCGCGTCTCCATGTAATTACATCTATAGTCTAAAATATTAGACTGGGTCATTGGAACAATGACATTCACGTTGTTTTTGCTGGTAATTACTTCGTGAATCTTGTAAATATATCTTAACTTTCTGTCTGTTTTTACAATGCGATTTGAAACATATTCATTGTCATCACTTTTAATATACATACTAAAAGAATCTGCAAATTGGTCCCCGCGAACTGTATTTAAAAAATCTCTCAAATTATTTTCAATAATATAAGTGTCGTCCAACATTAATGTGAATTTGCATTCATCTCCTGCCAATTCAAGACATCTATTACGCGTATCGCGGAAATTCAGAAAAGGTTCACAATATAATTGACCCTTTTTTTTGCCTACTAAAACACGATGAATAATGTCAATTGTCGAATCTGTGCTTCCAGTGTCTAAAATGGTCCAAAAATCAATGATTGGCAAATTTTTTGTCAGCATTTGTTCAAATTGTGCCCCGCCATTTTTCACCATAATACATAAATGAATAAGATTGTCATATTTTATTACATTGTTTTGAATAAAAAAGTGGAAATGTTGTTGAAATTCAGAGAAACAATGCGATGGAATGTAGATGAACAAATCTGTATTAAACAAATTATATACATTGCTGTATTTTTTAGATGACACAATAGTGTCATTCAAAGGCGCCACTAAAATCGGGGTCTTTCCATTTCTTGTATTCAAATTCAGATTCAGATGTGATGAGTTATTTTCATAAAATAAATATAATTTTCTAACTTAGATACGGAGATGTCATCAATCCACGAAACATTAGAAATGGCGTGGTTTGCCAGATTCTCATTAGTATTTGATTTTTGTTTATACTCGTTGTTTTGAAAGACTAAATAGACGTGTGAAAAATGTGACGAGCATTCTATGGGCAAAAATCCACCGTGAGTTGGAGAGCGTATCACTAGATTTGTGGAGTCGTCGCCAAACCGCAAATTATTCAACAAGGAGGCGATTCTTTCGTAATGTCCCAATTTCTCTCTAATAATTAAATTATTATATTCCGCGTGAGGCACGATACAGAATTCATTGTTGTCTACTTTATAAGTTTTTTTATTTATTTCGACAAGCATAATAAATAAAAAAAAGGAATTGTTTAAACTATTTTCTGTGAAAATGGTCATAACGTGTATTAATACTCGGGGACATGTTTTTTAAATAAACAACCAGTAGAGGTTATTGATTTAATATCGGGATTGACAATGGTAGGATTTTGATGGTCACAGTTTGTTAACCAGATTTTAAGAATGCAGAAATTTTTTTTGGGAGAAACGGTGATTCCTGTAACACTACGAACAAAATACGGAGTTTTACTAATATTATCCCCAACAAGTGCATAACAAATTTCTTTCCATGCTTCAAAAATAGATTTATTAGAGATTTTGTATGAAAAGCATCCGCCATTGCGATTTTTCGGGTCTTCCCATATTGGTTTTACACCTTGTCGCATTAAAAACAGCATGCAATTTTTTACTAATATATCTGGCATTGTGTCTAAAATGCCAATGGTTTCTTCTACAGTTGAAACTGTATATATTTGTTTATAACTGTTTAAAGTCCAATCTGTGTCATGAGGGAGATGTGCAAAAAAACTCCATTTATCAGACAACGGATGACTCATATATATTTAATTATATTTTTTTTATATTGTTTCTTTTACAAAATCATAATTGTCAGTGTCGTGCTCATGTTCTGTGTTTTCTCTCTTTAATGTGTGATGTGTTTCTGTTTCTACGATGGATGTGGCGGTCGTGACTATTGTGGTGGATTCTTCTATTATAGAGACAGTTTCTGTTATTGCAAGTTCCACTGCTTCTTCTTCTTCTTCTTCTTCTTCTTCAGGTTCGTCTTCTTCTTCTTCTTCCGTGTCAACATCAATATCGGCTATCGTCTCCAATGGGGTTCTATACTCTTGGTGGGGTCCATTCACAAAAATTCCATACATGTTTATTTCAACGTATTCCGGATATGTAACCTTGTGTATATTTATATTGTTGTCAATGATATTCAAAGAATAATTTGTCAATGGTTGTGTCAGATTCAATTGATAATGTGTGTTTAAAAAATACCACAAAAATTTACTGTCAATTATATTTCCACAAACATAATAATTATAGTCATCTCCTGATAAACGGAGAGAAATGGTTGCATCTCCATTTGTAAAAACAATATTAAATAAAATAAATGACACCTCTGATTTTATGCAGAGTCGTGGTTGAAATACATCCTTCATTAATTGTTTTGCATTGTTTTGCGAATAAATAACAAAATCATATTGACCTCCGACACTGTCTGCTGCATGTATAACCTGACCATTTTTTACATATTCAATGTATTTGGATTCACGGAATTCTATTTTGGATTTGAAATGTTTTAAATAATACATTTCACAAAAACTATAATAATAAATAAAATTATACATGAGTGTGATTACGGCATTGTTATAACGATTCGGAAAAGCGTATTTAAATAAGTAATTGAATCCAACTCCTGAAATTGCAACTAAAAAAAGGAACATTATACAAAGAAATATATTGTATTTAAATCCATTTTTAAGATTTATATGCCGGATCACTGGAACTCCATGAATTGAATGTTGGTGGAGGACTTGGTATGATTGGTTTTGGAATTATGATATATGGATTGTTATAATAGACTGGACGATGTTGCGAATCATAATATGGATTATAAATCATCATGTTTCCAGCCGCGTCTAGTTTTTCGGTGCACGTGGTGGCCGCTTTTTTGCCACCCGTGCCACCTGTATTCAAGGTTCCAGTAGCAGCATTCAATCCAAAAATATACAACAACATACTAATAATAAGAGTCATCATAATAAATGGAATAAACACGATAAACCATGCAATCACAGACATTCCTTTTTCACATAATATATTTAATAAAATAGAAATCATGACCATTACTATCATTTTCATCAAGGCCGTATTATACAGTCTATTAAAGGTATCAATGATTATATGTGTCATTGAAAAAATAATATACATAATTGTCGGAGGACAAAGAGAGAACATATATATTCGTTATAATATAAAATACTTTATGCCAAATATAAGAATGGAAGAAGAGTTAATTGGAAAAATTCAAAGACAGACTGACATGACTGAATCCGAAATTAGAGAGAAATTGATTGAATTTAATAATGATTCGATGTTAGTAATCCAGTCTTATTTGGGTATAAAACTGAACCAAAAAGATGCTAAAACATTAAAGAAATCCGACATTAACAAGGAAATGTATAAACAATTCAGAGAGAAATTATACATAACTCCAGAAAAACAAAGATACTGATAATATATGACAAGCAATACACGGAGAAAAGTGCAAGGCCTGCAACGTACATATCAAGGCATGCAAAATACTAGAAGCATTAAAAACGCACATGCTTTGTTGAAGAATGATTATTATGCCTATGTGAATTTAAAATGGTTAAAAAAAACAAGAATACCGAAAAAATACAATATTGTTGACGATTTTTCCACACTCCAACGCAAAATAAACAAACAAATAGAGAGAAACATTGTCCCGACATTGTTAAAAGATAAAAACATTCGCAATTTATATGATTCTGTTTACACCTTTAACAATGAATTTGTAAACTCTCAATTTTATCTATTGATGAATGTGTTAAACGAGCATCGCAAAAGCGACGACAAGGATGCATTGTCCGTTTGTTTAGCATGGCTAATATTCAACGATTTTAATCCACCGATTAATTTTTACACAACAAATGATTTAAAAAACAATGGCATTGAAATTGTCTACCTTACAGAATCCGGCACAACTTTTCCACGAGATTTTTATATGAATCATGCATCTTCTAATGAAAGAGAGAAATATAAAAAATACTTGAAAGAGTTGTTTGCCGCATTTTTCGGTAAAAATAACATGTACAACACGGATGATATTATTTCTATAGAAAAAGAAATATCGTCGCATTTTAAAGAGATAAAGGACAAAACGCTTGAAAATCAATACAATAAAATGTCTCTCCGAACCGTAAAAGAAGAGTTGGGATTTGATTGGTTGAAAATACGAAATACTCTGTTTCAATATTCTCACAAGGGTTCGTCTTATACACCGTCCCATATTATTATTGAAAATCCATCTTTTGTAAAACACATCATGACTTTATTAAAACATAATTGGACGTCCAATAAATGGAATACGTTTTGGATATATAAATTATTGCACGTCATTGCAAATTTCAATAGAGAGTTGTGTGTGATTAAATCCAACTTTTTCGTTAAAGAAATGAATAACATAAAAGTTAACATGAATAATAAATCAAGGGCAAATAAAACAATCATATCCGAATGCAATATTCAAGTGTGCAAAGAGTATATTAAACATTATAAAAACGTGAAAGAAATCGCATATTGCAAAGAATTAATATCATTGATTCTTATTAAATTTCGCACCATCTTGGAAAAAAACACATGGCTCACTCCAAAAACAATTCGCCGTGCCATATTAAAATTAGACAAGATGAAATCTATTATAGGACACAGTGATAGATTTGAAGATGAAAACGATATTCAATATCATCCAGACAATGGAATGCTGAATTATTTGAAAATCGCCAATTATAATAATATTAAATACTTGAAAAAAGAAGGAAAGAAATGTTTGCCCAGCAATGTATGGATGAATGAATACATTTCTATTATTATAGTGAATGCATTTTACGACAATACGCGAAACACCATTTTATTTCCGAATTCCATTTTGCAGCCTCCTTTTCTGGATATAACAAAAGGGTTCATTTATAATCTTGCAAATATAGGAATCATTATTTCACATGAAATGTTTCATGGTTTTGACAGCGATGGATGCAAGTTTGATGAAAATGGCAATTATAATAAATGGTGGTTGCCAGAAGACGAAAAAGAATATCTTAAAAAGCAGAATGATGTTGTCCAACAATATGAAAAAGCTGGAAAACATGATAATATACGTGTAGAAGGCAAGTCAACGCTTGCAGAAAACATTGCAGACATTGGCGGTTTATATATTATCGAGTCCGTATTGGAAGACTATTTAATTAAAAACTGTGTTAAAAAAGAGGATTATTACAAACACTACGACCAATTTTATTACTATTACACACATCGTTACAAAACCGTGTTGAAAAAGAAACTCTTTCACAAATTAATTAAATATGATACACATTCTCTCTTTAAATACAGAATTAATTGCGTCTTGTCTCGTTCAAAAAGATTTCAGTCCGTCTATCAAATAAAAAAGGGTGATGGCATGTATTATGAAAACACGGACCAAATCTGGTGATAAACGCGACGCCAACCCATGCTACATGACAGAAACTAATCCGAATTTTTCATTTACAATAGTGTTTTTCGTCTGGCCTTTCTTCTGTGTCTTCTTTTTAATCTGATATTTATTTGAAGGGATTATTTTATTTGTAATGATGAAATCATTGTTGTCTTCATGCAATTCAGGCAACACTCGCGTCAACGGCTTTTCCACTACAAAAAAGAGGCGTTCATTGCGAAAGAGCATTCTGTATTCTTGGATGGTGAGATTTCCATAATATTTGTCTAGCATGTAATGTGGTGGAGGAGCAGGTTTAATGTTTTTCTCGTAATTATATATTTTAGAGTAGACGTGATTCAATAAATAATATCTTTCAAATTTCGTTGAACTGTCAATATTTTCATTCATCAAATAGGCACATGCACATTCGGGACTGCAAAAACATCCATATACATGATAGGATGATTTAATAAAATATTTTGGAATATAAATGCATGGATTGTCAAATTCACATGTGCACCAAAAACACGCGGACTTTTTATCGCAAATATTATTAATGTGTAAATTGTGTTCCAACTGTTTTAATTTTTTCCATATTTCTTTTATTTCATATTTGTCGTCGTCATAATCACATTCATCGGTGTCTTCTGTTGTTGAATTCGTTTCAATGATTTCAAACGTGAGGTCGTTTTTAGAGGCAAAATTATAACATTCTATAGTTGTCTCTTGATTATTGCCATTGCTTTTTACATTGCTATTACTATTGATATTGTTATTCATGTCATTATTCATTGTCAAATCTTTCAATGAACATTTTAAATGTAAAATAATATTGGGTTTAGATTCAATATTATCATTCATCTCTATGGCTTGATAAATAATCTTGCCACCTTTGGGTTTTCTCCCGCGTTTTTTGTGCATAACAATGGTTTCGTCCACGGGAGAAGACGGTTCCTCTTCTTGAGTATTTTTACATTTCCTACCTCTTTTTTGTTTTAAATCAGACATTAAAATTATATATATAAATTACTTAAATTGTTTTACATATTGTTTTCCGCGATTTTTCGCGATTTTTATAAAAGAGAACGATAATACCCGACGAATAGTAATGGTTTAAAAGAATGCAATAACTTATATTATGGATTTGTCCCCTTGGATGGAAAAATACAGACCAACCAATTTTGACACAATTGTCTTGGACCCAATTAATAAAAAAATACTGTCAAACATTATTGAATCCTCTTATTTTCCGAATTTATTGTTTTATGGTCCACCAGGAACAGGCAAAACAACCACCATTATCAATTTGGTGAAATCCTATCAAGAAAAATTAAACATTCAAAACAAAGGATTAATGATTCATTTAAATGCATCCGATGAGAGAGGCATTGATATTATTCGCAACCAAATCAACTTTTTCGTCAATTCAAATCCACTCTTTCACAATGGAATGAAATTCGTCATTTTAGATGAAGTAGATTACATGACAAAAACCGCACAACAAGCATTTCGATACCTTCTTCAAAATTATTCTACAACTGTCAGATTTTGTCTCATTTGCAATTACATTAGTAGAATTGACGATGGATTACAAAACGAATTCATCTGTCTACGATTTAATCAGTTGCCTACAAATGATATTATTCATTTTTTAAAATCCATTTCACTAAATGAAAAGTTGAATATTCACGAAAAATCGTTGCACAGCATTCAAAAAATATATAAATCAGACATTAGAAGCATGATTAATTTTATGCAGTCAAATCAAGACATTTTATGTTCAGACGATTTCCACATTATTGACAATGCTATTTGGGAAGAATTGTCTCTCTTATTAACAAATCAGCAACCATTGATAACGATTAATTCATTCATTCAAGACATTAGCATTAAATACAATATTGACAAGAAAAATATAATGAAGAATTATTTGAATTATATTATTCGCAACATTCCAGAAATTATATCTACCGAATTCTTGAATTTCGTTGAAAACATTATGCATTTTTCAGAATGTAAAAATACACATTTTATTAACTATTGTTTGGCGAAACTTCTTGTCTTTTTCAAGAAAAATTGATTTGGTTTTCTCTCTTTTCATGCATGGACTACTTCAATCATGGCTTCTAATAGTTCAATCACAAAACAGGTTTTAATAAACAAACTGGGTCTCGGCAAGGATTTGACTGATATTATTAAAGAGTATGTATTTTACGACCACTTGGGACAATTGATTAAATTGAGAAGAGATGTATTGTTTCGCGAAATAAACAATATTAGAATTGGATTGACTGAAGGCATTACTATTTTACAGTGCCATCCTCAATTTGTTCACAAACGCATTAGAACATGGAGTCATGTGCGTATTTGGAAAAGACATCCAAGACCAGCGTTGGAGTATATAATGTGTTCTATTTGTGGAAATTTCTATCAAACCAGAGAACGTCTTCCTTTAAGAATGCGATTGCAATATATAGAACCAACTGAGAGCCTTTCGCGAATAACATGCGTTTGTTCATTTAGATTCACACTGGAACAACAATATTCCTCTATTCGCGTAAATCCAAGTTATAGATATGACTCTGATTTTGACGAAGATTTTAGCAGTTCATCGGATTCGCACATTAATAATAGCGATGATGAATCTGACAACAATTCTGTGTAAACCGGCAAAAATGTAACCAACATTCTATTTTCCTCTGTAAAAAAATGAAATGCTTTTTCTCTCCTGAATTCGCAATCATTAATACCACAAAATACTGCAAGAAAGTATGATGCACGAAGAGGAAGATTCCGAATTTATCGCCGCCGAAATGGAACAATATGAAAAATATTCTATTTACAAGGGAATGCTTGCCACGATTCAGGATTCTTTGGCTGATGAAATGATTACAAAACAGTCTTTTGACATGAAAGACCGATTGAATTCAATGCTTGAATTGGACTTCTTTGCCCAGACGCAGACGCAGACGCAGCCTTACAAAAGAGGATATACTTTTACTACTGAAACAACCTTGCTGCGAAATATAAAAATGGACTACAGACATGTGAGTATTAATCTGGATTCCAATAAAGTCCGGCTTAACTATATAACATGCATGACTTGCGGCAAATATTTGGAGATGGACCATCCAAATCTTGCCTACAGCATATTATGCAATTGCGAAGTTGAGATGCATTTTGCGTGCCGAAGAGGAATAGACCGTGTTCATGAGAAAATCCAGTATGAATATTGGTTCTTTGAGAAAATTGAAGAATTTCAAGCGGAAGAACAACAAGAACAAGAAGAGAGAGAACGACTCGTGGCACAAGAGGCAGACGAAAGACGCCAAGCAGAAAAGATGGATGAGAAACTGCAAAGACGAAATAGACGAAATAGACGAAATAGACAGAAATAAGTAGTTGTAAGATTTAATACTTTAAGAATTTGTAAGAGTAAAAAGAGTGAAATAACTTTTTTTTAGTTCTCCAAAAAATCGCTAAATTGTAAAAAAAGTGAAATGCTTTTTCTCTCTTGAACAACAAATATAAATACTCAAAACAAAATCATGAATCATCATGTCGCTTCTCAACAATCAGTTTCAAAACAAGTCTTGGTAAACAAATTGGTAAACAACAAATTGGTGAATAAAAAATTTGCATTGTTTCCAGAATTGTCAATTGTCGTGAAAGATTTCCTCTTTTACGACAGGGTAACTCAGGTAAGTCGTAATGTTAAAAATGAACTAATTGCCGGATTGGTTGCATCTTTTGCACCGAATGCGGGTCATTATGAGTTTTCAGAAGGTTATGGGCTTATTCCAGACAGCAACTTTGTCATTCGTTACAAGCATACGGCGATTCAATGCATTCATTCAAACAGCAATATTCAATTCATTGCTTGTTACAACTGCGGAAACTTTATTCAGTCAAACCTGGGAATCACTCCAGACAACATCCGTTGTCGTTGTGGTGCTGTAGAGTTGTTTGAATATAATGAAGAGGAAGACCAAGACCACGAACAAGAACCCGAATACGACGAATATGAAGATGAAGAAGAATATCATTATCTGACGCAAAACAATCAAGCCGATGAAGAGGACGAATATGCTGCCGGCGAGTGGTATGAAGATGAAGATGGAGATGGCTATATTGGAGGTGACTATGAATATAGTTAAAGAGAGAAGAATTGGTTGTTAGTTAGTTTGTTAGTTTATATTAATAGTATATAAGCACTCCGCTTGGTGCGTAATATCGCAAGCCTTGGGTTTTTTTTCACAATGTGGGGTTCTGCAGTTTTAACATTTTTTTAGTTCTTCAAAAAATCGCTGAATTGTAAAAAAAGTGAAATGCTTTTTCTCTCTTGAACAACAAACATAAATACTCAAAACAAAATCATGAATCATCATGTCGCTTCTCAACAATCAGTTTCAAAACAAGTCTTGGTAAACAAATTGGTAAACAACAAATTGGTGAATAAAAAATTTGCATTGTTTCCCGAATTGTCAATTGTCGTGAAAGATTTCCTCTTTTACGACAGGGTAAGTCAGGTAAGTCGTAACGTTAAAAACGTCCTGTTGGAGGGTTTGAATATGTCGTTTGCACCGAATGCAAGACATTATGTGTTTACGGAAGGTTATGGTGTGTTAGCCGCAACTGGCGAGTTTGTTCGCTACAGACATACAGGTGTTCAATGCATTCATTCAATTGGAGGCCTCCAATTCATTACTTGTCACAAGTGCGGAAACTATATTCTTTCAGAATCAAGCAACCATCCAAGCATTCTTTGCAATTGCGGAATCATTGAGATGATTGATGATGAAATTGAAGAACAGATTCAAGCACAGAATATGCAAGATGAAGAAGATGAAGAAGATGAAGAAGATGAAGAAGATGAAGAAGATGAAGAACAAGAAAATATCCCACCGGCTTGGGACAACGACGACGAAGAATACACCGAGGATGAAGAAGAAATCATGGATTCCTACCAGCAATACGTGGCTCAGTCTGCCAATTTCAACAATGAGCTTCTTGGATATTCTCTACTTGAATCACTGGTTGAAGCAGAGAATATGCAAGATGAAGAAGAAGAACAAGCCCAAGAACAAGATGAAGAACAAGCCCACCACCACCAAGAAGAACAAGATGACGAAGAATTTCGCGTATCCAACTATTTCAATCAAATGGAAAGCGAATATTAATTTAAGTAGTTGATAGATTAGCACTAAGCAATTAGTTAAGATTTTATAAATCGGTGGTTAAAAAAGGGCAAAAAGTCGGGAAATTATAAGCACTGCGCTTGGTGCATAATATCGCAAGCCTTGGGTCTTTGGGTGTAAAAAACAAAAAAACACAAACACCCTTTTTTTCCGCAAAAAATCCAACAAGCAACCAAAATCCAAACAATCCAACAAACACTCTATTTCAACACTGTCGGCGTGTCAATACTCACAAACATTTCTAACGCACACATTTCAAGCATAATAAATTCTAACAATTTTTGTTCACTAGACAATTCTATCCATTCTGCGGCAGAGATGTCTTCTAAATACTGTTCAAAATATGCATTTGTATTAAAATGATGGAAATACTTTTCCAGTTTAGCAACAATCTCTTCATCTTGAAGCAGTCCACTTTCTCTTATAAAATCAGCAAATCCTTCTTCGTGACAATAGAGTCCTGAAATAATCACTTTAATATCCTCGTATGTCGCGGACGCAACTAACATGTACGCGTAATACGAATCAATCCTTTCTTTTATAACATCAAATTTAACACAAACCCATTGGTCAAACACCGATTTGACCTTGTAAAAGGACGACGACGAAACGAGGATAAAACTAAAGTTCATTGTATATGTATGTATACTTTGGAATATAAGAGAGAAATCTCATTTCATTTTTTTTATTGCGACAAACAAACAAACAAACAAATAGACAAAATAAAAAATTGATTCTCTTTAATACAATTTAAAGATATAACAATAAATAAATAAGATGAACTCTATTAAAGAAACCGCCTCTGCAGCATCAGACCTCAATGACGAATGGGCAAAATTCATCAATCACGAAAATTCTTCTGATTGCGAAGATTCCGAATCCGAAGAAGAAGAAAATGATATTGAAATATCGTCGGCCAATTTACAGTTTGAATTTCATACAGATACGCCAAAATCCAACGAGATTTATATATCAACCAAAACAAAAATCGCGTTTTTAAATAGTAAAATCAACCTAAATCCCATCTTTTGGGATATTGCTGTTATGCCATATTCAACTCCACAAGATGGCGTAATTAAAAAACAAATTAAATTTAATTCTTTTACAATAGAAGAATTAAATGATATTCAAACACGGTTGCAAGGCATAACATGTTATGAAGAAAATGTTATTACAAGCATCAACAATCCAACTGGGCGAATCAAATTCAAGGATATTAGAAAGGTAAGCATCGGCATCTGCAAAAAGGATATTATGAGTTATCGTTCAAAGAAGAAGAGTGCATTCTACAACTGTTTTGTCCTGATTTTGCGATTAAAGATTCATGATGTCTTTCGCGAATTTCATGTAAAAGTCTTTAATACTGGAAAATTGGAAATTCCTGGAATACAATCAGACTACATGTTTAAAAAAATATTAGAATACGTCAAATTCTTGTTGCAGCCATACATCACCGAAAAATTAGAATACAATGAAAATGCCACAGAAACAGTATTAATCAACTCCAATTTCAATTGCGGATTCTTTATTAATAGAGAGGTTCTTCATGACATTTTAAAATACAAATACAACATTCAGTCTATTTATGATGCTTGTTCGTATCCAGGCATTCAATCCAAATTTTATTACAATCCAGATGTAACTCATCAAACAGGTTGCCAGATTTCGGATGAAAATAAAACATTATACAAAAATGTCAAGCAGGTGTCTTTTATGATATTTCGCACTGGAAGTGTATTAATTGTCGGAAAATGCGACGAGCCTGTTGTCATGGTGATTTACGAATATGTTAAAACCCTCTTGAACAATGAATACAAACAAATCTGCCAAAAAAATATGAAGACTGCTGCAGATGAAGTGAAAGTAGTAAAAAAGAAAAAGATTCGCAGAAAAATCATTACAGTTGACCTTTAGGAAGAGCCAAGGCCAAAGAATCCCGCACCTTTTCAAGGTCCACGTCAGGACCAAGACCATCCTTTTGAATAGTCACAGTCACGACCATTTTGCACTGGTCAATAAATAAACAAATTTTTTTATGTCTCTCTACATTCTCATTCTTTTTGCAATGCACAGGTTTCATTTCATACAATGTTTTTTTATAGACATAAATAACCGCGTCTTTTGAATTCAACTGTAAAAAAGAGTTGGCATCAAATGCAATTTGTTCTATAAATTCTATATATAAATACAACCCTTTTTGAGTGTATAAATAGGTCGTTTCTAAATGTTGAGTATAATACAATAACATGATAAAAACATGAGTAATTGTGTCAAGTCCTCTAATAATAATAAAAGGCGACAGTTTTTTATAACAAATGTTGGTCAAATACTCCATCACAATAGAGACATATTTTTCATGCACTGTTTTGTCATTTTCTGTGATGGTTGATTCATAAATCATTCCCATTACTATTTCTTTTTATTAAAAAGTATTTAAAGACTATAAATTTGAATAATATAAATGTCAGATGTAAAAGATTCCGCGTCCGCGTCAGCTTCTACTTATAGATTGCCGACAGATGTAACCATGAAACACGCCGCCAAATTGTCTATTGTAGAAGATAAGCCAATTCTATTTGATTATTGGTCTGCATCACTTGAGAAAAAGGCCTTAATCGGAGTCAAGGACAACAATGAAAAATTGCTTGTTAAATCCGAAGAAGAATACACTAGTAGTATTGCTAAATTCTATAAAAGCACAACCGAATACATTATCATTACAGAAAATTCCATTTACATTGTGTGTTCTGGAATTCCCACGAGAAAGATATCATAAATTATGGCACAGCGTAATAGCTTGGAGCACCTGGATATGTCACACTTCCGCCCTTTGTCGATGGACGAAATCCAGCAGAAACCGCCGTTTGTGCTGGATTAATATTGAGAAAAACCATTTGTTTATAACTCTTTTTCACTGCACCCGCTTTTTGATTGCACTCGGTCTGATAATTATGCCAAAAGTTCCGTGTTACACCTATACTTGGACTCGTGCCCATTTTCATGGGACCAGAAAAAGTGTGAGCGTCAATATGATTGATGTAAGATTGAATGCTGCGAACAATTCTTGGACGACCTGCCATTATATATTAATGAAACAAATTAATATATAAAACTTTGTATTAACACCCGTGTTGATGTTTTATATAAAACATCGTATTATCATGTGGACAATCACCCGTTATATTTCTATTTGGCAATGTATATGGTATAATATTCGTTTTTTGACAAACATACGGAAATCCAATTTGGTCTTGTGTTGTATGTTTTAAAGTTTGTAAATACCATAAATCTAAAAATTGTTTAACATTCTCATCATTTTTTAGAAAAGCAACAAAACATGTAATCCATACTCCTAAATGGGGAGTATGTGAATTTATCCTTTTAAAAAATAAATCATTATAACCATCATTTAAATAACATTTATATTGGTTGTCAATGTCTTGATATGGCTGTGATTGACCATTCCAAAAAGTGCTAGTATATCTATAAAAATGAGAGGCTGCAACTTCATTTTGTAAAACCCCATATCTCATTTCATGATGCCATCCAATGATTTTTTGTTCATAAATGTAATTCATTAAATATTCACTTGTTTTATCATATATGATTTCAATTGTTCCATCTAACCAAACAATAACATCATATTTTTCCAGTATAGGAATATTATTAAATGATTGTTTGTAATATTTTGCTATGTTAAATGTATGTTTATTATTACAACTTGAATTTATAAAACTATTATCATCCAATTTATTTTTATGGGTTAAATGGTAAGGAGTAGTGTCGATAATCCAACCATTATTAATTATATTTATATTATCTGTAAAACAAATAAAATCGGTTGATATGCTTTGGGTTACATATTTTTTACAAGAGTGTTCATAATTTCCATAAATTGCTGTAATAAAACAGATTTTCTTCATATATATTTACAAAATATTGATTAATGCTTCTAATTTACTCACGTCTATTTTTTCAGGAAATTCCACGATAAAATGAATAATCAAATTGCCACTGCGTCCTTCTCGGGTTAATCCCATATTCATAATGACCTTTTTATAATTAGGCGGAATAATATTGCCTATACTATTATTCAAAGTATATGTTTTTCCATTCACGTGTTTTAATTCAAAAGAGAATCCACACAATGCTTCTTTGAGAGAAATCGTTTTATTCATCAACAAATCCAATCCTTGTCTCTCAAATTCAGTATTATTCTCTACTTTGATAAATAATTTCACGTCTCCACGGCATTCCTCTGTCAGCACATTCCCTTTGTTTTTTAAAATAATAATTTCATTGTCGTCTATTCCTTGTGGAATTGGCACATATAATGTTTCTGTTTCAATTACTTTCAACTCTTTCTCAATAATCCATCTTTCAATTTCCACTGGAATATTCCCGCCATTCAACACTTGTTCCATGTTAATTGTGATTGTTTTTATAATAGGGGTAGGTTTTTGCAATGGGCTAACATTAGGACTGTGACCATGTACGGGACCTCCTGTGCGAAATATCCGTATATTTGGAGCACCACCCATGCCTCCATGGCCACCCATAAACCCAGGATGCATTTGATGCATTGCAAACCCTCCATCTGCAAAAAAGGCATTGTTACCTCCTGGTCCACCCATGCCCATGCCACCAAATCCACCCATCATGCCAGAATTAAATAAATTATTCAATAAATCGTCTAATCCTCCCGCACCGCCACCACCACCACCACCACCCATACTCATTTTGAAAAAAGGATTGTTTCTCGTTGCATCATATTCTTCTCTCTTTTGGTCGTCACTCAAAGTATCATACGCTTCATTGATTTTCTGAAATTTGGCCTTGCATTCTTCATTTCCACCATTGCGGTCAGGATGATATTTTAGCGAAAGTTTACGATATGCCGCTTTTATATCAGTTTTTGATGAATTCTCATCTACTTCCAAAATATCATAAAATGATTCAGCAGATTCCGACATTAATATTATTATTTGAGATATACTTAAATAATAATATACGAATACACTTATGGAAATTTATAACGAATTATTTATTCCTAAATTTCAACCTAAATTTATCGAAGAGTTTGAAATAAATCCAGAAATTGTCAAGGTCTTGAATACATTGATTGAAATGGACAATTTAAACATTTTGTTCATCGGCAATGAAGGCTCCGGAAAAACGTCATTGTTAAATGCAGTCATTAGAGAATATTACAAGGGCATCACTTTTAAAGTCTACAATGAAAATATACTGCATATTAATAATCTGAAGGAGCAAGGCATTAATTATTATAGAAATGACGTGAAAACTTTTTGTCAAATCGGGTCATCCATCAAACATAAAAAGAAGTTTGTTGTTCTGGATGACATTGATTTCATCAATGAACAAAGCCAACAAGTCTTTCGCAATTGCATAGATAAATACAGCCACAACGTCCATTTTATTTCATCCTGTTGTAATATACAAAAAGTCATTGAAAATCTACAATCCAGGTTTATCATCATTAAAATCCCGCCATTTCAAAGAGAGAACATGAAAAAAATATTATATAAAATTAAAACCATCAAAGACATTCGCATCACACCAGAAGCCGAAAATTTCGTATTAAATATTTCAAACAATAATATCAAAACATTGATTAATTACATGGAAAAATTCAGTTTAATGAATGAAGAAATCAATTATGAATTGGCAAACAAAGCATGCACAAACATTAGTTTCATCATTTTTGAAGAATATACGAATTTATTAAAACAAAATAAATTAAACGAGGCAATCAAAGTCATGTACGATATTTACGACAAGGGTGCTTCTGTCATGGACATTTTAGATAATTATTTCATGTTTATTAAAACGACAAAAGTAATTAGTGAATGCGAAAAATATGAAATCATACCTTTAATTTGCAAATACATTACTATTTTTCATAACATCCACGAAGACGAAATTGAATTGGCATTGTTTACAAATAATATTATAAATAGTATATATGACAAAAAATCTAATGTTTAAATCATCACTTGATAATTCTGTATTAATCAAATTATTTCAAGAGACATGCATCAAGTCAGAAATGGACAATTCATATATATTTAACAATGACTCTTATAAAAAAGGATTGTTTAATGAAACCATCCCGCAATTTATTGAAACGTGCAAAGCACATTATAGTCCATCAAAACAACATTATTTAGAGAGAAAAATGACGTATAATTATTTCATTACCATTTTGAGACAAATATGCAATCATAACAATATCAAATATTCATCAAAAATATTATATGATAAATCCGATTACAATATCACTTATTATTTCTTCTTTTAACTGTCCCTGATTCATCAATAATTCGGGTATTTTTCCATGAGAACATTGTCTCCCAAGAAATTCGGCTTTTGTCCATAAAGAGAGACATTCGGCGTTTTCCAAAACCCGACCCATTTTTCAGGCTTTTGTTGCATCGGTTCTCTCAAAGCATTTTCACCAGAAGCAGAAGCAGAGGCACTAGACACTGTAATCAATATATATTTACCAATAATAGTGTCACTCTCCAATACTTGTTTTTCAGACAATCGTGCAAACCATTCATATTGTCTTCGCATTAATATATCTCTGGCCGGAATTAAAATGCCATATGTTTTAGGATACAAATCCAAATAATTCGACGACATTAATTCCTCTATTTTTATCGGACGACTGTTTTCACATTTTACGCCGATTTCCAAGCCATTAATCATGACTATTTTTCCATGTTGAATCTTCTGCAAACACCATTGACCAATGTCATCTACAAATCGCGATTCAGCGGTGGAATCCGTAGAAATAATATGTTGAATAAAATGCGTCAATTCTTTCACTACTTCATTCTCTTTTGGAGCACCGCAAAAATGAATGTCCGGAGCAAATTGCGTTTCTGTTGAATGAATTGTCCGGTCATTGTTTTCGCAAATAAACATTTTCCCATGCATTGTGCCTTTTTCATACATTCCAAACAAATTTCGCATGCATAAAAAGGAACATGGACAAATCAGGCCACCATATATATGCAATAATTTCATCATGGCCAATTGTCTCACATTTGTAAGAATCGGATGAGAAATAGACAAGAGATTAATATTCCACTCAGGAATCAATTTTGCAAAAGAAGTATCGTCAATCAAACAAATCTTGAAAGATTCATCGCATTTCATAATTATACTTTTAATTGTTAAATATAAATATGGCTGGTTTAATTCAAGAGAACTGCGTGAACCAAAACTCGTCCAATTACGAGAATTATATTCATAAGGAATATGTATCCATAAAATCGGTTTGCCGACCTTGCCCATGTCCTCGTCGCTCAACAAATATTTTTGAATGTCAGTATAATCATTCATTTCTTTCATTTTCAATTGTTTTTCTTCATACCAATTGTATAAAACACTCGCAGAGACAATCATGATAAATGAAACAATGTAATTTGTTATTGAAGATTTCATATATTATACAGAAACATTATATTCGCCTAGTTTTCCAATTTCATTAAATTCCCCCAAAACAATTGTTGATTTGCCCGAATTTGTTCAGTTTGTTTTGCTAATTTATAGGCACGATTTGTAGAAACAGCCTCTTCCATTGTTGTCTTTTGTTTTAAATATGCATTTGCTTGAATGTCTGACAACATTGGTGCCCGCATCATTTCATTTCTATGTCGCTTATATTCATCCACGGAATTGAATTTCTTCACGCGTTCAAAGTCCTCCATGGTTACTGGAATCACACTCTCTGTGTGAGCCCGTTGCAAATCCTCGTATTGCAAATTACTAAATACATCAGAGCAATATGTTTCCGGTGCATCGCCTGTCAAATTGGATGCACCAACATTGCACGACATCTCATTCACATTTTTACAAACAGTCAAGGATAGTTGCCTCTTTTTTCTCTCTAATTCGTCCAAATTGTTAGAGAGAGAAACACCCTCGTCGGATTTCAACCATTGACCATATCCCGCTTCATCTTCATCCTTTGTTACATTTACCTTGTCAAATTCCTTGTTGAACCAATCATTGAATTCTTTCGCGGACTTTTGCACCTTTATTGTTTTATCTAATGCGTTTTTTTGACTCTCGGACATTTCAAAGGATTCCGCCAATTTTTCCGTCTTTTCACTCTTATTTTTAAATTCCCATATTCCAAAGAGTATTTTGTATGCATTTGAATAAAAACGGAAATAATCGGGATGCAACCCGGATTTGTCTGGATGCGTCGACAATACAATCTTTTTCGCGGATTTTAACTCGTCTGCACCAAAGTTTCTCTCTATTTTAAACAATTTCAAAATCTCATCTAAATCATAATTTTCTATCGTCAAATCCATTTCATTCATAATTTTATGCGATATTTCTTTTTTGCATAATTTACGAAACAATAATATAAAGCATTTTAATTTATATTAGTAAATGTCGAATTTATATCAGGATAAATTGGCACAATTTATAAAACAAATCGGCAACAATCAATATATCATTGAATTGCAAAAATGCTGCGGTTACAGTGAATTCATGCTTGTATATAAAGAACAATCTTTGGCGGATTTATACAAAATGATTTCTTGTCACACTTCCTTTCCTCTTGAAAATATACGCGATATATTTATTCTTTCATATACAACAGGAGATAAAATACACATACCTCCAATCAATAATATGACAATCCATGCATTTATCCGCGAATGCACAAACAATCGCAACATCCAGCCAGTGTATCCATTGCCAGACAAAGTAGTATATAGAATTATTTTGGATGATGGACATCGGCATCTAGCCGAAAATGAGAGTTGCATGGATTGTAGTGTTTAAGACACTCGCGGCACAACTTGTGATTTTGGAAATCTGCCACGCACATCATACAAATGACTATTGCATCTTTTAAAAAAGGCATCTAATGCTGTCAAATCGCTGCCTGTAAGACTGTCGTCCGGAATAAAAGTGGCATTCCCTTTTTTATAACACAGCATTGCGGGAATTCCATTGACCATTTTTTTCGCTTTTAAAAAGGCGTAGAAATCAAAACTCTCGTCCACATCAATGATTCCGCAAATGACATCTTCCGGCGATGTTGCGAAAAAATCATTCACTGGTTTTTCTATTTTTAGACAAGGACCACACCATGTGGCACCTAATTTTAAAATAATTAGACCAGTATTGTGCTCCAATAAATGCATGAACGCTTTGCGTGATTCTATTTCGCTAATAACCCTTTTGGACATTATATCATGCATATATTTTTTAGATTAGATATAAACATATTTATTTTATATCTAACTTTCCTTTGCCGATTCCGAGACCGATGCCTAATATCTTCTAGAGGTTTTTCCTTTGCCTTTTCCTTTTCCCTGTTTCTTTGATGCTATTCTGGCAAGACGCGCTATTCTTCGAGTGTCATTCGCAGCCATTTCAGTTTTCTCTCTTTTCTCATCTGCCTTTTGTGCTTCATATGATTTTCTAACACCATAAATATTTCTTCCAGAAGGAGAAAGCGTATCTGTTTCATCATTAAAACTACGATTAGTCACAGATGAAATAGAAGACCTTGGAACAACATATGACCTTTTACGTGACTGGGAACTATGGGACCTAGACCTGGTTCTACGATGAACAGGAATTTTGTGAAAATATTTCTCTATTGTTTGTCTATCTTTTTTGCTAAATTCTTTTAAATGAATTTGCGGAAAAGATGGCTCGTGTAAAAACAATTCATTCTTTTCATTCTTAACAATCTTGAATGACTTTTTTCCACTTCTAGATGTCATGGCTCCAGTCTTGGTTACCGGAGGAACCAATTTATATCCTTTTTTCGTTTTTAACACGAAAAAATCGGGCAAATGTAAAGTGACATCACCAAATAAGGGCAATGATACATTATCATTTATCTTGTGACTCTTGTTCGCAGGCAACACAACGGTATTTGCTCCTCCTAACTGCATATATTATAAATATATTATTTCTTTAGCATCAATTCATGACAACATGGCATTCCCAAAAATATTTGCAAAAACACCAAATAAATTCATATTCATCCTCTTCTTCCTCTTTTTTTTCTCTCAATTCACAAGGCAATAAATACGCACTTTGTTTTGGCAAGACATAATACAATTGAAACAATTCACTCACTGGACTCGTCTCGGCGGCAACTGTCAACACAGTTTCAAAATAAGGCAACTCTTTTAACAAATCACTCAACAATGGCGGATAATGATACTCGTATTTCCATTTCCAATCAGGACAACCACTCGTATAATATTTCATGTTCCATTTCAATCCTTCTAAATAATTCAACGAAACCTCGCGTTTTTTGTCAGAATCACTTCCACTAAACCCAAACAATATTTCATAATAACGAGATTGCCAATAAGGCTGCGATGGATTAATATATTTTTCCATTTCTCTCTCGTGCGAGGGCAACAATTCAAATCGTTTATATGCATTTTCCTTTAATCCCAGTTTCGCATCATGCCGTTTATGCATTCCTTCTTTTTTATCACGCAAGGCAACTTCTTCTTTTAAATGCTTCTCTTCATGTGTTGCTAAAAAAGAACACAATGCCCGCACATGTTTCCAATAAATTTGAGTGCCATCTGTCAAACACGGACGCTCACCCGAGGTTTTAGTTATCTCTCTATAAGCATTCATCATTTTATCTATTCCTCCCGTCCGAATGTTTAAACTCGGAAAATGCGGCATAAAATCGTTCCCTAGAAAAAAACACATGAAAATATAATCCACCACTGAACCGCCATTCAGTTCAGAAACAATCTGTTTTGACAATTCGCCAATATCCATTACATACGATTCGCCTGGTTCCAATTTATCCATTGAAAAATGCGGGGCTTCTCTAAATAAATAGATTTGCGGATTTATTGAAAGATGATTTAATGCAAGCATGATAAGGTCCGAATCTAAGCCATAGATAATCGTGGAACCTTGGTCGCCTTTTTGTCTAATAAAATCAAATATTTTATGCTCGCCTTCACCTACTTCATTGCTGCCTGAAACAATTATATTTGTCACGCCATCAAAATGAGTGTGCAATGCTGCATTTAATTCCTTCATGAATTCAGTACCGGGTGTAATCGCCGCGGTATTCCATTTTTTCATCGGTGTGGTTGTGGTCCCGGTCGAGGTCCCGGTCGCAGTGTTAAAAATCTGGGCATTTATTTTATTTTGATACCATGATTTGTATCTGCGTTGGCGTTGTTGTTCTAATTTCGCAAATGGAGCAACCCCATCAAATGCAATATAGACTTGCACGCTTGGAGAAATAAACAAAATGTATTCTTCTATTTTCGAGATTACGAGAGAAATAATAATCGCGTATTCCGTTGTTTCAGTAATATTATTTCCGACATTATTAATAACATCGTAAATAATTGAATTGCAGTCTAAATAGAAATTGTTGGGTCGCCTATTTCTCTCTAATTTTTGAATAATTCGTTGATGGTTTTTCACAATGTATGAAAAAAAAGAAGGAATTCCCATATTGTCGCGAGTATTATATTTATTTAAATCGGTTTAAGCCAAAACATCTTTCCTACCATAATGTTGTAAATGTATTAAATAAAAAAATGATTTGGATTATTTCTCTTACAAAACAGACAACTATACAACTAACAATGAATTTGAAAAAATGTTTTGATGCAATAAAATCACACAATAATATATACAAAGAACAGGCAATTGGATTGAAGAATTATATAGAAATGAAAAATAAAACGCAAACTCTTTATGATATATCTATTCCAATTAAAAAAATACACAATATACCGATAAATGCTACACTAAAGGTATACAAGAATTCATGTATTAATCTGCATATTAAAAGTTCTAAATGTAGTATTTATCCTGCTAATGGGGATGATTCTGATGATGATAATCAAACTTATTTTGTGTTATATTGTGAAACCTTATTTAAATATAATCGTGACCCGGAAATGAAAATAAGTGATTATATAAAAATAATAGAAAAATTGAATAAATCATTGAATAGTATTATATTTAATAAATTTACTGGTAAGTTCAAAGAAGTTCAATATGAGTATGATATAACAACAGCATTATTTTGGGATAGTATCATTGGTTCTTCAACTCATATTGAAAAAAAATATGGCACTTGTTGTGTATGTTTAGAATTAACAAAGACAACTACCTATTGTTGTAATCAACCATTATGTATTGTATGTTGGGGTAATATATCAACTAAATTATGTAGTGAATGTAACGATAAAGTTGATGATGAAGTTGATGATGAATGTGATAATCTTGCGTGTAAGACTGCTCCTTGTCCGTTATGTCGTACAAGTCTTAAATATTATTGCCAAGAGTTTTAATAACAATCCCAATTCATTCTCATTCAATTATTATTTATTATTTATTTTTTAATCTTTCTAGTGATGAGTTAGATGAAGAAGAATATGACTTATTTAATAGTATTTTATGGCATTTCTTACAATTTTTTAGTAATTCAAGATTTGAATGAAATCAATAAAAAATGAAATGCTTATTTCATAAAACATAACAAGCACCAAATTAAAAACAATGGAATTTACCGCTACCGCTATCAAAACATTTCAATACACATCATATGGACCATCACCTGTTGGAGAAATTTCATTTAAATCAGATTGCACTGAATACAAACATGGTTTGTCAAATGGTCATGTTGCCAATATTCAAACATATTGTCATCAAGATGCAAGCAAAGAGAAAAATTTGGTTTTTCCAACAAAATTTATAAAATTCTTTAAACTATTGGGCAGTTCTGAATCCGGACGAAAGTTTTGGTTTGATGAGCACAAACGTTCTAACTTTGATGAAGCAGGCATTGATACTAACTACGACGCTGAATTTGGTGATATATGTAGTGGTGACAATAAATCAGATTTAATGCGATATATTTATCGGGACATGGTTGTTCCTTTCACGAAACTTGAAAAAGAAAATAGGCACTTGCGTGAACAACTTGAATCAAAAGACCAACAACTAGAACAGATGAAAGAACAACTTGAAATAAAAGACCAAGAACTCAAGGAAAAAGACCAAGAACTCAAGGAAAAAGACCAAGAACTCAAGGAAAAAGACCGAGAACTCACAGAAAAAGACCGAGAACTCACAGAAAAAGACCAAGAACTCAAGGAAAAAGACCGAGAACTCACAGAAAAAGACCGAGAACTCACAGAAAAAGACCGAGAACTCAAGGAAAAAGACCGAGAACTCAAGGAAAAAGACCGAGAACTCACAGAAAAAGACCGAGAACTCACAGAAAAAGACCAAGAACTCAAGGAAAAAGACCGAGAACTCAAGGAAAAAGACCGAGAACTCACAGAAAAAGACCGAGAACTCACAGAAAAAGACCAAGAACTCACAGAAAAAGACCAAGAACTCACAGAAAAAGACCGAGAACTCAAGGAAAAAGACCGAGAACTCACAGAAAAAGACCGAGAACTCACAGAAAAAGACCGAGAACTCACAGAAAAAGACCAAGAACTCACAGAAAAAGACCGAGAACTCGTTGCACGAGGAATATTTCTGAAATCGTGTGTTGAAGATTTGAAGACATATTCTGAAAAAACTCAAGACACGGAAAAGAAAAATCAAGAGTTGGAACATTTGAACCATCGTTTGATTTGTGAAACTAGTAGTTTTGTAGAGAGAAAGTCGTCTTCATATTTTAGTCCAGAATTATAAGCACTCCGCTTGGTGCATAATATCACAAGTTCGCATTTTTTCTCTCAAATCACCCAAATATTAAAACAAGACTATTTCATTCTGATATATTGCACCTATGATATTTGCCTTTTTATAAGACCAATGATTATAGATTGCATTTGTAGATGGATTCACAGAACACACTTCACCCGACGGCAAACGTATTTCTTTCCACCAACTATGTCTATCAATCAAAATAGTATCATCGTCTTCATCCAACACACCTGCCCGACGCAATGAAGGCAGTCCATCTTCTGTAAAACTAAGCGTATAAACATCTCGCCCTTCATTGCATATAAAATACAAATTGTTAAATGGTGTCATTGTCATGTCAAACAGTTCAAGTGCAATGATTATATTTTTATAACAGTCTTGCCAACAAGAGGCGTCATAGGTGGATGCATTGGCTAACACGACCACCATTTCATCTTCCCTCGCAATACGCAAGTCTTGCATTATCGTTCCTTGTGCCGCCTGCGGCGGCGGCGTCTTCTCTCGCAATGAATCATACTTTTTCCATAAAAATTCAAGATGATTTTCCACTTCAACCCAACACTCATTCAAATGTGCAACTAGATTGTCATATTCTTCATCTATTTTCGCGTAAAAGAGATTCGGCATTTCAATGATTTCATTCGTTTCTCCCATTTCAAAGATACACGTTTTTACATTCACTCTTTCACGCAAATAATAAAGATTTCTCTCTTTATAGCGAATTCTTTTATCACGACTAAGAATTGTTTCAAATACATAATCTTTAATAAGAAACAATACGTGCTTATCCATTTTCAATTGATTTACCAAAAATTGTTTTTCCATGAAAATATATCTTTATATGTTTACTTTTTTAGATTCTGACATTGTGAATTCTATATACAATAAATAAAAAATGAAATGCTTTTTCTCTCTTTTACACACAACATTAAACATCAAACAACCAATCCATCAGCAATGGCTCAACAACAACAACAACTCATTCCGTTTGTCTTTCAAGGGAATACCTTTTATAAAACACAGGTTGATATGAAGAATAACAAGGGAAGTATGGGTCAAGTATTGTCGGTGTATGATGCCCCAATGGATGGTGCGTTTATTGGGACAATTATAAATGCACGATATATTGAAGAGAATATTCTCTTTGAGAAATTCACTATTACCAGTTATGCAGGACATACCTATATTTATGATTTGAATACAGAACTACTATTATGGTTTATCTACGCAGTCGGAATGCAAACCATACCTACGAAACAAGAGATTGCACAACTGGAGGCCTTTGCACTTGCTACGAATAATGCAAGTTCCGACAATGACTGGATGGGAGCGTTCCATATCTTGGATTTGCACGAGTATCTTCCTGAAGCACATCTTCCCATATTATTGAAATAAGAGACGACGACGACGACACTTTTAGCCTTTAGCCTTCAGCAACACTTTTAATTCTTCAAGGTTTAAAAAAAAATGAAATGCTTTTTTCTCTCGTAAAACAACCATCAAATAAACAAACCAAATCCAACAATAATCATGGCTCAACAACAACAACAACGAATTCCATTTGTCTTTCAAGGGAATACCTTTTATCATAAAACAGAATCAATCCAACCACAGATGAATACAGGTAATGAACTGAGAAATCAATCTACCGTTTATGATTCGGATAACGCGGAAAGTCCATGCATTGGACACATTGAAACAATGTTCATTTATAATGAAGAAACCAATGAATGGGACGAAATCAATAAGAACTTTAGGATTACAAGCCGCACAGGATATACTTATATCTATGATTTAGAGACTGAACAACTACTTCATTTTATCTATTCGTTTCATTACATTTATTCAGACGACGGTAATATTGACGGCATTCAAGCAAATCATAATATGAGTCCTCAAGAAATACAGCAATTGGAGATATTTAATCGGTATATCGTTGAAACAAATGCGGCAACAGATATGCAAGGCGTCTTTCACATTCTGGACATGGACGAACGGATTCCTCAAGAACAAGTTGAACTCGGATTAAAATAAGTTTTATAGGTTGATAGTTTGTAGAATGTAATTTAACTATTTTTTTTTCAAAAATGAAATGCTTATTCTGCCGACCAACTTGTCACAAATAAACCACCAAACCCAACCAACCGACCAAAATCAAATCATGGACCATCAACAAATGCAAACATTGAATCAGTTTCAATGCTATCTTTCTAGAGGCTCAAGAGAAATCATGGCTGAAATAATATGTCAATGGACGAGAGAAAATTATCACTTTATAATTGAAGAACTATATAAAAAAAACAGGACAGAAAACGAGGAGACCAGACATTTATGTTATTTATTTCATAATTCTGATATATATAGGTCAGCCAACTTAAAAGAGATGGTTATAAATTCAGGCATCATTTATCAACATCGTCTCTCTATTTATATGTATTGTTGCAGGTCTTTGGATATTAACCTGATTCCATTCAATCAAATAGAGAATAATTATATTAATATCTTTAATGCCGAAGAATTAGTAGAACGATTCATCTTTTGTTATTCTATTGATTTTGAAGAAACCATGGTCAACGAATTCATTGAAATCAGAGATAGTGTAGTCACATTAAAATGAGAGAATATAAAATTGAAATGCTTCCTTATCTCTCTCAATCCATCAATCCATCAATTAATAAACCTATAATCAATCCAACAATGGCTCAACAACAACAACTGCAAGAACAACCGGAAAATCAAAGGATCGCCAGATATGTTCAAGGAAAACTAGAGATTCAAGAAATGGTTGTAATGGAATCAGACCTTTATCCTGAAATAAAAGAGGAAATAAATGATACCATATATCAATGGACACGCGAACATTATACAGAAATGGTTGATATTCTCCATGCAGAAGACAAAAATGAATACACCGACTCCAGAATATTAAATCATCTATTTTATCACAATATTATTGATGAGAATAACTTCCTGGAAGAAGTCTTTCTATCTTCTGGAATCATAGAAAAACATCGCAATTCAATCTATCTCTATTGTTGCGAGAAATTGCAGATAAATCCGGCACCAACGGATCAGACTGACGGCTGGATACTAAATGCAAATAATGATGCACATATTGCACGCGCATTATCTATATCATTTCCTTCAGAGATATTACTCAATTCATTTATTGAAATCAGAGATAGTCCAGTCTTGAAATAACTCGGGAATCTCGGAATCTTGGGAATCAGGTAATCAAAAAAGAGAGAAAATATAAGTAATTCATAGATTTCATACAATTCGTGTAATTTAATTAAACAAACTTTTTTCATCGCAATGCAACTAATAAAAACATATAAAAAATTGAAATGCTTTGTCTCCTTCAATTCATCATCACTAATAAACAACAAACCAATCCAACAATGGCTCAACAACAAGAACTATATCTACAAGAACAAGAACTGCAACACCAAGTACAAGTGCTGCTACACAACGCACTTGTAAGACAAATACTACAACAACGACAACAAACACACGAAGAAACAATGACTACACACGGAAAACTGGAAATACAAGAGTTTCCTATACAACCTGGACGTCACGACCTTTGCCCAGAAACAAAAGAATTGCTACATAATTTACTTTGTCAATGGACTCGCGATAATTATCAAGAAATAGTAAAAATGCTTGATGAAAACAATTGTCAAGAATATGGTCCGACCATTAATTTGTCCAATGCAATTTGTGAAAACATCTTAATAGATGAAAATGAATCATTAATCGGGTTCATAGTAAATTCAGGAATCATACAAAATTATCGGGTTTCAATATATCTCTATTGTTGTGACGAAATGCAAATAAATATAGATGCAATTGACCAAACTCCAGACAATGCTTTAGACATTGCAAATAATCAAGATATAGCAGCACATTTATTATCGTGTTATACTTCTTCTGGTTCTCCTGATAAACTCATGGCAAACGAATTCATTGAAATCAGAGACAATCCAATCAGCTTGAAATAAACTCGGGAATCTTGGGAATCAGGTAATCAAAAAAGAGAGAAAGTAATTCATAGATTTTCATATAATTAATTCGTGTAACTAAACAAACTTTTTTCATCGCAAGCAATAAAAATATTAAAAAATTGAAATGCTTTATCTCCTTCAATTCATCCTCACTAATAAACAACAAACCAATCCAACAATGGCTCAACAACAACAAACCCACGAAGAAATAATGACTACTTACGGAAAATTACAACCAACCGGATACGAAACTCTTATTCACCATGCACTAGGAGAGAGAATGGACGCTTTAATAATTGATTGGACTCGTGACAATTATAATTTCTTGGTCGACATGCTTGATGGGTATCAAGGAGAAAATGACCCAAACCACATACATTATCTTCCAGAAGACGAACGAGTTAAACCATATGAACTATCGCATAATCTGGCAGAATACTTATCAAATGGAGCATATGAATCGGGACTTTATAAACCAGGGACGTCATTGCATACTCACATATTAACTTCAAATATAGCAAATGAATACCTTGGACGTATAGACATTTATGTCTGTAATTTTCTGAGAATTCACTTACTTGAAGAAGTGAATGTAGACATTGCTAACGAAGCACAAGTGATAGAAGTATTTCTATTTTGTTATTTATTGGATCGTTATGTATTGTTAAACGAATTCATTGAAATGAGAGACAGTCAACTCATCTTGAAATAAACTCGGGAATCAGGTAATCAAAAAAGAGAGAAAATATAAGTAATTCAGTAATTCATAGATTTTCATATAATTAATTCGTGTAATCTAATTAAACCAACTTTTTTTCTTGCAACGACACTTGACTCTCTAAAATTAATTCAAACACTTCCCGTATATGTTTTACTGAATGAACCCGAATATTCCGAATCACCTCTTTCTCTCTATTTTTCTCCATGAATTTATCAAAACACACCTGGTTTTCAAAAGGAAAAATGAATTCAGTAATGCCGGCTTTAATTCCACCGATTATTTTCAAATCCAAACAACCGATTTTACGTATTGTTCCACTCATGTCCATTTCACCCGTTATTCCAACATAATGCTTCACTTTTCTCTCATTAAATAAACTATAAATCAATGCACAAATACCCGCCAAGGCAGAAGGACCGTCTTTTGGCGTAGAACAATCGCCGCAATGTATATGAATTCCATATTTATTGTATTTATGTGAGAGAACTTCTTGCGTCTTGGCATCCGTCAAATTCCACGCCATAGTCAAGGCCACTTGCACGGATTCTTTCATTACATCTCCGAGAGAACCAGTCAATTTCAGGTCCAAGAACCGGCCACCATCGCCACTTAAACACGCGGGAAATGCCTGAATCTCAATGGGCAAGACACCGCTCATCCCGGCAGAATTCGCCCATAGTCCATTGACGATTCCTATGCGATTTTCACAATGAATTTTATAGGGAGTAATAGAAACACACCCTTTTAAATAGGTTCCAACCACATCGGATTTTGTCACTACTATCGGATAATTCACCACGCAATTCTTCTTTAAAATCTCCAAATTAATCTCGGAAACAATTTCAAACAACAACTCTTTTAATTTGCGAACACCGGATTCACATGTATATTCTTCAATAATGAATTTCACCACAGATTCATCAAAGACAATCATCTTTTCTAATCCCATTTTCTTGTAAATCTCCGGCAAAAGATATTTCTCGGAAATAATGATTTTATCTTCGAGAGAAAGATTGTTGAATTTAATGCGATGGATGCGGTCCAACAAAACGTGGTCAATTAATTCGGGGTCATTGTAAGATAAAATAAATAACGCCTTTGATAAATCCAAGTCTATTCCACTGAAATACTTGTCTTGAAAACAATCGTTTTGTGTGCTATCCAATAAATGCGTTAAAATGCCGACGATTTCCCGACCATGTTCTGTTTTACTAATCTTGTCCACTTCATCTATAAAAATAATAGGATTCATGCATTTTTTGTCAATCAATATTTGCACAATGCTCCCCCAACTAGACCCGACATATGTGTAGTTGTGACCATGCAATGTGCTGCCATTAGAATCGCCTCCCATCTGTAACATTGCAAATGGACGACTTATCCCGTGCTCATCTTTCAAACAATTAGACAATCCATATTTGGCCAGAGATGTTTTGCCAACGCCTGGTGCACCTTCAAACCCAAAACAATATCCAGACATGGACCCGTTTATCCATTGACCAATGATGCGTTCAATTTGTTTTTTCGCGTTCGCGTGGCCATAGACCGATTCATTTAATATGGGTGTTATATTATTTATATAAGATTGAATGGTTGACAAGTCTTTTTGAATTGCATCTATTTCTACTTTCCGAGAGAAATTTGGCAAACTTGCATGATTGTAAATTTCTTGTTTCAAAGCGGCCTTTGTTTTGCCTTTTCCTTTTTTAACACCCGCGCCGATACCCATGCCGACAGAATTATTCATTTTCACAAGTAATTCTATTAATTTTTGTTTGTCATAAGAATCAATATCGTCCAAATCATTCTTATTATTTTGAATGTATTTCATAATTTCAATATTAGTCGGCATAGTCGTGGCCGTGCCTACCACCACGTCGCGTTTGCACAATGCCTGAAATTTCGCACGAACAGATTCCATTAAACATAATATCGGTTCTCTCTTGTAGATTGAAAAGGGTATCTTCAATAATCCCTCTAAATATTGTCGTGCCTTGGACCCGTTGTCGTCCTGTTTGTTTTTTATCTCTTTTAATTTGGCAAAAGCACGGTCTTTCACCACATCACTCGTTTTTAATAAATAGATTTGCTGTTCTAATGGTATTTTATTTATTTCTAAAAAGGCAGAATGGTTGCAATACTTCACAGGCTTTGTCAACAGTTTCTTCGTGCACCAAGGCAAACTCTCAAACAATATTTCTTGGTCATTTTTATTTACATCATTAGAGAGAAGGTCGTATAATAAATACGCCAACTGTTGGTGTTCAAAATTATCATCATCAAGCAACAATTGAATTAATAATTCACGTTTCATGTACAAATCAGACGTGTTAAATTCCTTTACAATGTTGGAAATCATGCAATAAGACATTTGCTTTATTTTACTCATGTATCCGGCATATTTATTATACACATTGCCGCAATTCTCATAGATTAAATAATCCTTTAAAGATAATCCCGAGATAAAATTTCCAAACGATTTCTTGTGAAAATCCGAATCTTCAATCAACTCTTTTTTTTTCGATGAAATGTATTCATTGTTTAAAAAATCAATCATTACATTATCCACGATTCCACTAATAACCATATTTTGATTTGCCACTTTTATTCCAGACAGTTTAAGGTGAAAATGTTTGGAATTGGAATTCACATCACTACAAACAATGCCGTCCACTGTTTCGGATTTCATGGCATAACTAGTTGGATGAAAATATGTTTTTAATAAATCGTATTTTGGATCCAGAATAACCCTTGTGCCAAAACAAATCATTAGTAAATCTTCAAACGAATGCGTTCCGTATTTTTTAATGACAATAGACAAATCATTGTTAATTTCTTGCAACGAATTCACCATTTCAACTTCAGTTTGAGGAGACGACGGCGACAATTGTTTTAGTTTATCATTCACATTAAAGAGAGATTGTATAGCATCGTTCATTTCAGCATTCGTTCCAGTTCCGGTTTTATGAATATGCAAGAGTGTCATCTCTATCACATGCTGATAAAATGTGATTTTATTTATTATTTGAATGTTTTTTGGGGTTCTCATTACATTACATGAATATAATAATGTTTGACTAAAATTATTATATATAAATTATTATATGAGCAGTCTGAATATATTAAGTATTTATAACCCATCAGAAATTATAAAATATCTTGCATTTTATTCTCCAATCATTTTAATTCTCGGAGTAGTTTCCTTGTCATTTATATTTCAAAATTTCAAAGGAATCTTCTATTTGGGTGTACTATTGTTGCTTGTCGTGTGCAGAGAATTCATTTATTTGAAAAAGAAAAGGTCCGTGTCTAACGCGATTCGGCCACAAGCCGCCGCCGCCGCCGCAGGCGGCACTCCCGCAAACGCCGCAAACACAGCCGCAACAGCAACCACAAAAACAGGAGGCGGAAAAATATATAAAGGAGGTGCATCTCCCGATTGCATGACTGTATTATACAGCACTAATTTAGAAAGCAACGGGTCTTATAGTGCATTCATTTTCGCATTCACATTGACATATATTTTTCTTCCAATGTTTATAAATAAAAATATAAATGTCTGGATGCTGGTAGGATTGACCATGTATTTCATGTTTGACACCTTTGTCAAAAATCGCAGTGGGTGCGTTGAATCATCCAACGCATTTGTAAATGTATTGGTCGGTGCTGCCATTAGTGCAACCTTGGTATGTGTTATGATAAACACACCTGGATTAAGCAATCTATTGTTTTTCAATGATTACTCAAGCAACAAAGAAATATGCACAATGCCTAAAAATCAAACATTCAAATGTGCGGTATATAAAAACGGCGAATTAATCGGCAGTTCAACCACTTAACCCTGCCTTGTTTACTTCCAACCATTGATAGAATTGTGCGATTATTATTTTTCGTTGAAATGAATCACTCATCAATTTCATGTTTCTTGTTGAATTATAATTCAATTTGAAATTCTGAAGCACATTATAAAAGTTCGCAGTCTTGTATTTTTCCAATTCATCTATAGAAGCCACCGCCTTTTTTTTTCGGACATTCACGGAATTATGAAAAATAAATAATACATGTTTCAAATCAGTCTTGTTGTTAATTCTGGATATATTTACATTCGCTAAATTCGTCGTGGCATGACTCGCACAATCCGGACAAGGCAAATGTTTGCATATATTTTTGATTTGATTAAATGCTTCGCGACACAAACGGGTGTTGTCTGGCTCTTTTATTTTTTCGGCCATTGTGTGAAACAACAACCATACAGCGGGACCCCATTTATTAATTGACATTAATACATATAAAGATATTTTTTTAGGATAATTATCATGAATTATAATATAGAAAATGGTCTCAATTTTTACGAGACATTGAAACAAAACATTGCAGCACAATCTAGCGAAAATGAAAATGCCACAGATGAGGGACTTTGTCTAATATCAAACACTCCGCTTGAAGACCGTTTTTTCACGTTTGAATGCGGGCATAAATTCAATTATGAACCCATCTATAAAGATATATACAATCATAAAAAAAAATACAATTACATGGAAGGAGGCAAAGGACGATTGAATATGAATGAAATTCGGTGCCCTTTTTGTCGTAAAAAACACACGGGGACATTGCCATATTATTCCGAACTACCTTTTGCCAAGGTGCATGGCGTCAATTATATTAATCCCGAAATTGTAGAGTATGCAAATGGGAAATCTTTTGCGAAATGCCAGTATAAAATTCAGGATGAAACTGACCCGAATATCACAGTCAAGTGCGAATCCATTGGGAATGTGATAACTTCTGAATTTTGTTTTTGTTACATGCATTACATCAAACACAAAAATGACGAAAAACAAGTGGCGAAGTTGGCCAAGGCTGCCGCCAAGACGGCGGAAAAGGCGGCCAAAGTAGCGGCCAAAGTGGCGGAAAAGGCGGCCAAGGCAGCACAAAAGGTCGCGGAAAAAGAGGCCAAAGTGGCACAAAAAGCGGCGGAAAAAGCGGCCAAAGTAGCGGCGAAAAAGAATTCGAAATAATAATATAAAAATCTGTGATATTATTATTTATGGAGAGTAAAGACGAATTAATTGTCCACATTAAAGAATGGATTAAAATAGACAATGAAATTATAAAACTCAAAAATGACATTAAAGAGAGAAACGCCAAAAAGAAATCATTGACGGAAGACCTCATGCATGTCATGAAAGAAAACAATATTGACTGTTTTAATTTCAATGGCGGAGCAGTATTGTATAAAAAAAATATTGTTAAAAAACCAATCAATTCTAAAATGCTTTTAACCACATTGCAAACATATTATAAAGACGACCTAGAAATTGCACAAGAAATCGCGAATCATATTTTGAGCAATCGCGAAGAAATAATGAAAGAATCAATTAAGCGTAAAATAGATAAATAAAGACTATTATTTATTCTATAACACAATGTATTCCGGATTACATACATTACATAAAAATGACGAGTTTAATAAAATGTACGACACCGTATACATTTGTGCATATAAAATCAACAATGGGGCGGCGAAACCATTCCTTGAATATTTACTTTATAAAAAAGACACAACACTTTCATTCCCATCCTTCAAGTACATCAATGGGTCATGTCTTGTCAGCGAAACCATGGAATTGTTGCGATTTTTATGCAAGCCCAAGAATGCGTTTACAGAATACATGATGTTTTCTGAGTCATCGGACCTCGTATCCACTCCCGAATCAAAAGAGGTGGATTACACATACAATGGATATTTGACCATGGATGAAGACTTGTATCTCTTTTTTGACATTAGCGATGAAACAATCACTGGACCAAATGTATGGCTCTCTCTTATTGATGAAATCATTCATTATAATAATATTTGCAATTTTCAAATAGAATCCGTCGTTTCCACTTTATTTTTAAATAATAATCAATTACTTATCTTGCACGATTCAGAGGGAATCCCGATTGAAATGCCGACAGTGGCTTATTCTGGACAACATGAATCGTTGTTGAATTTTACATTTGTCTTTGGCGTATCAGACATTGAAATCATTGGGAATTATTCTTTTACAGATTACGTGCATTCCATTAAAAATGGCGGATGGTCTAAAACAAACATGCCTGAAATAAAATACGGGAAATTAATCACAGATAATGAACACGGCAGATATATCAAAGGCGGCATTGTGCGGTTTGCATTATTTTTAGGAAAAAATGAAATTATTACAAATACGGAATTATTAACCAGCAATTGGTCGTCTGAATTTGACAGCATCTATTACAATAGATTAGGCATGCCAGTATGGATTGTCAGTAAATTAGAACAACAAGTTCCATTGAGTTATCATTATATAGATAAAAAATCACTGTCTGCAACCTTTAATGCAAATGATGTTTATTTTGTATTATAAATTGCTTTCTTATTATATGGATACTATTACAATATTAGGGATATCATTGTTATTTTTTTATTCTCTTATACAAATACTTCAATTTTACGGAATTGACCCGAGCATATTTGCAATTTATATTATATTTTATGTGTTTCTTATTATTTCAAAGTTGATTTTACCTAGCACATATCCTTCTAATTTTGCAGATGACCTAGAAGAGCCTGAACCAAGTGATGATGCCGATGATGCTGATGCTGATGCAGAGGCTGATGATGTCCCAACCGCTAAAGGAACTGGAACTAGTAAGGCTGCTTATCCAAGTCCTTCACCTCGTCCTATTAGTAGTGATAGGAAAAACGAAATTCGTCAAGAACGTGCAGCAGCAAATAGTTCTAGTTCCTTTTTTGGTTCATTGTTTGGTTCTTCTGCACCTGAAACAACACAATCACCGGCAACTCAAGCACCTGCTGCAACTCAAGCGCCTGCTGCAACTCAAGCGCCTGAAACACAATCACCGCCCACAGGAGGACCAGACACGGCGAACGGATTTGCAGTTGGTTCTTTGTTCCAACTCATAGTTGGATTGTTTGGTGCTGCTAGATAAGTGTTGTCTTTAATATATAAAAAAATGATTTAAAAAATGAAATAAACCTACACCGGTATATATACATCACATTATGGAAAAGAAACTCAATAAGAAAATATCGGATTACATTTCGGTATTTAAAAATGATATTAAAGAAAAGGCCGATTCCATTGGGAATTCAAACAGCGAAGAAAGCATGAAATTATTGCAATATATTTATGATTACGAACGATTGACCATCACCAAAGAGGATGTTAGTAAACGCAAGCGTCAAAAATCGTCGGTGCCGCCCGCATTGCGATGTTTAGGTTTGCGTAGTAGTTCGGAGCAATGTTCTCGTCGTCGTAGTGTGTCGTCGTGTTACTGTGGAACGCATAGTAAAGGTATACCGCATGGTTCGTTATTAAGTGCGTCAGTAGCGTCAGTAGC